>Ga0256776_1000051_pt1 | contig 18298 bp, 1 predicted proteins | sample MC6MC0927MT_FD_186069 | JGI IMG/M metagenome (GOLD analysis project Ga0256776, IMG submission 186069) | Metatranscriptome of enriched soil aggregate microbial communities from Iowa State University, Ames, United States - MC6-MC0927-MT... | ecosystem: Environmental > Terrestrial > Soil >... | reverse complement strand
TCCTGCCAAGTCCATCGCTCCACACACATGTTCACGCTCACTACTTTGTCTACCACCGTAGAGCTGGAGTCGTTGTACAGCACAGTACAGTGCAGTGAAGTGGAGTGGCATTGAGTGAACGGTACGGTGCATGGGTGATGGATCAGAGTCCGAGACAGGCTGAGTAGGACCCAGATCTTGAGCCCAAGCAGCTTCTGCTCTGCTCTGCTCTGCTCTGCTCTGCTCTGCTCTGCTTTGGTCTCACAATCCCTCATTGACAAACCATTCATCCATTCAATACTGCAGCCAGTCATCGATCGATCTCCGCCCATCTACATCTGCTTCGTTCTGATTGGCTATGTTTGGTCAAGGTTCGGGGTCTGGCAGTGGCAGCCGGCCTCCCAACTCCTCCTCCTTGTTCTCCTCTGACCCTGCACCAGCAGCAGCAGCAGCCGCCTTAGCAGCAGCACCAGGTCAAGGCTCAGGCTTAGGGCCCAATCCATTCCTTGCATTCCGTCGTCAACCACCTGGATTCGCATCTGTGCCACCACCACCACCGAGTCGATCATCGTGGATGAGTGGCAGCAGTGGTAGTGGCAGCAGTAATAGTAGTGGTGGAGGCTTGTTCGGTGCCTCGTCAGGTGGCGTCTCACTCTCTCCTTTCTCATCCCCTCCCATACCCATACCTGCTCCACCCATACATCCTGCTGCGAACCTTCCATCAATGTTTGCAGGGGGAGAGAATCATGGGGATGGCGGAGATGGTGTGAATCCAGGTAGCAGTAACAGTGGTAGTGGTGTGAGTCGATCCAAGCGTCATTCATCTCGTGCTCGATCCAATTCATCCTCCTCCTCGTCACATGTCATCAGTATGTGTAGCACGGATGAAGCACTCGTATCCTTCGCCGACCTATCACTCGTCAGCATGAGTCATAATTCCATTGCTGCTGAGCATGCATTCATGCAGGTTGGCGCACCAACAGTGGCTGAGCCTACACTTGTTGCAGCGTCAGGAAATGGAGCGAATTCAACGAAGGCAGGGAAAGTCAAAGATGACGATGCAACGAACAAGACTACAACTGATGGAATGCAAAGTTTGTCAGAGCAACAATTAGTGCTGCTGGATAGTGGTGCAGTGGCTGCTACTTCACTTCCTCCCTCTTCCCTCCTTACCTCTGCTGCCTCCTCCCTCATCTCCACTTCATGTGATGCGCATACTCGACTCACCATCCAAGCACTTGTGTCCATGCTTCAACGCCGTGCAGCAGTCATTGCAGCGAGTATGGAGGCTGCACGAACATTGGCAGATCGACGGATTGCACGACTGATGGGAACAGGCAAAGAAGGTAAGGATGTTGGCGAGAAGGCATCGGAGTCAGAAAAGGAGAATCTGTCAACGTCTTTGTTCGCCATCAACACAGCACCAGTGCGCTCACAACAGCAATCCATTACTTCACTGCCTCCCTCCTCCTACAGCGTGTCATCTCAAACTTCTGCTTCCCTGCGTCTCCTCCTTCTCTCCTTCTTCCCTCTCCTTCATTCCGTCTCTGCGAGTGATCATACTCTCAAGCCCCGCGTCCTTGCCTCCATCCTATCTGTATTGAGCACATTGCCGACATTGGGCTTGAGAGGGGAGCAAGAGGATTGTATCGAGGAGTTTCGACGCATGGTGCAACAGGAAACAAGAACAAGGGCAGCAACCAGACGAAGGAAGGAAGAGAAATCCGGCCGCACTCTCATGTCAGAGACATCTCTCGATGTTAAGAATTCTCCACCGTCGTCCATTACTCACATCACACTCGCACTGTCTACATTGATTGCACTCGCGCTGCAGCAAGGTCATTTGGTGCACGTGCTTGAGGCAGTGTTGAGTTGTATGGAGGTCGCGCCGGAGACCCGACAAGCGACAGAGGCAATCTACAATGAGAAAGGTCAATCGAAGGATGGAGATTCGAACGGACAAGGTGCATCCTCCATCGTTGCTGCTTCTGGGACTCTTCAGTTGGAGTCGATCGATGTCTCCCTCCATCAATTACAAAATTATCGTGTTCAAGAGAGTCTTCCATATTTGACCCCCTCGACCTTCGTGTGTGGCTGGCAGCATGACTCACACACACTGGACTGCCTGCCACCACATAAGAACAACATTGATCTCGCCACCATGCGATCTGATTCGAGCTCCACTGCTACTCCTCCACCGCCACCGTCAGCGCATCAAGTGACAGCCGCTGTGGGTAGTTCTGATAGCAGCGATGGAAGCAAGAGCAGCAGTAAATCCAGTGCTGTGGGCGACTCCGAGCCATTCCTCGGCTCGGTTGCCACTGATGGAACTTTCTTCTACCTGGCAACTTTGCATGGGTTGATCAAGGTTGGATCAGGCTACAATGGCAGCATTGCACGTCATGTCTATGCGTCGACTACCCGATTCCCGCGTCTCATGCCAAAGTCTGAAAGCAAGGAAGAGCCGAACGATGTGAGCGCCATTGGTAGTAAGCTTCGTGTCGCTACTTCATCTCCTAGCCCCATCCCTGCGTCAGCGCCTTCAACGACGCCGTCAACGTCTGCAGCGAATGGGTGCTTGGTGTGGGCAAGTGGACGATTGTTTTGGGCTTCACCAACCGCATACCAACAGCAACAACAGGAGATGCAGACTGAATACAAGAAACAAGAAAAGAACAAAACGGACAAGAAAGAGAAGCAACCCTCATCATCACCTTCTGCTAGCGTGCAATCCTTGTCACTTTCTCTGTCATCGGCCCCTGTCTCTGCGTCATCCTCCTCCTCCTCCTCTGTCATGTCGCCATTGCTGCGTGAGTTGGATCCGGTGACTCTGCGTGAGCTTGGTCCGGTTGAGGTCGTTTACAAGCCCAACGCTCCAAGCACTGAGTCACAAACGAAAAAATCAAACAATACAGCACGGAAGAGTGGAAGCGGAGCTGGACACGGCAAGGAGAAGGAGAAGGAAAAGGAGAAAGAGAAGGAGAGACAATCGCATGTGCCACCATTGCCGACCTATGTATCGATTACATCCGATTCGACGTCCATCTACTGTTTGTATGCCAACTTCATTCCTCCTCAGCCTTCTCGTTCCAGTCGTCGCAGTCATGCATCAAGCGGCAGCAAGTCTCACATCCATCTGCGCGATGCTTCCATGCCGAGTGGTCCAGGCAATACACTCGGCTGGGCGAACCTCGTTGATGTCTTCACTGTTCATCCCACTGAGCGACGCGTGACCTGGCAACGAACTATTGAACTGGAGCAGACAGATGGCAAGGGAAGCAAATATGAAGGAAGTGATCGATCGCTCATGCCGACTTCAACACATGCATCCACATATGGATTGACTGTCATCAGTTCCATTCATGTGCCGCCAGCCACATCGTCATCGTCGGCACCCAGTGGCTTGAGTCCGTACGGCAGCTCAGCTGGTGCTTCCTCGTCGAGTGGCCTTGTTATCATGCCTTACAAGACATTCGTTGCTGGCGGTGGTACATTGTCATCTGGTGAGCTGCATGGTGGATACTTCTGTCGTATGCCGGTTCTCCCGCGTATGCGCACTTCGACCCTGGCAGCGCCATCCTGTCGGCCTGATATATTCGATCTCACAACAGGTCGATGTTTGAGCCGTGGTGGCTGGGAGGCACGCAGCTATGACTCGCATAACCCAATCACCACACTCAATCAACATGGCTTTACGCCAGCCACTGCCAACTCCGCTCTTCCGCGCGGTACGGCCTGCTGCTATGATGCACGTAATGATCTCGTCATTGACTACTCACCATTCACGCAGGTCATCAATATGTGGCGGAATGGTGGAGCATTGAGACATGCCAACTATGAGGAATACTACCTGCGCAGACAAAGAGAGCAACTCATCATGGCAGGGACGTCAGGTGTGAGTATGAGTGCCAACGATGGATTGTCTGTGCCACGCTCACTCAGCCTCCTGCCTGCGTGTGCCGCCATCCTCCATCATCTCGCTCGTCTTGCTCGCTATTATGAGCCGAGCCCATCCCAGCTGAGTTTGCTTGGCCTATCTGCTGGTGGCTATGCCGTGCCACTCACTCCATTCAGCAACCTCGCTGTCCCACTGAGTAGCGCTTCGGAAGGCAATACTGAGAAGGCAGCAACTACTCTACCCTCTAGCAATGTATTCGGTGTGCCGCGTCAAGTGGCAGAAGTCGGCTTGTCGACAGTGTCACCATCCCATCCTTTGTGCATGCAGCCAGTCGCGGACACGTTCGACATATTGTATGATGTACTCCCCGTACTGGGCAATGCTGTGCGTGGCAATGGTGATGGCTCATCGTCCACATCTGCGTACTCCATCAATGCGTGTTATCACATGCTCATCTCCGCCCTCAAGCTCCTACGTCTCAATCTGTCGATGCTGCCACCACCACTGCTGCATGCGCCGACGAAGATGGAAACTAATGCTGGAAGCAGCAAGGACGCAACCAAGGCAACGCAAGGTGAGCCCGACAAGCAGACTGCCCTCAATCCACCCATGCGCAACAAACTCTCATGCCTGCTGTTGGAGTTCATCCATCTGCAACTGCCATCGTCACGATTCCCTGACTATGTGCTGGCCAGTCAAGAACTTCACATCCAGTCATTATCGGCTCTCATGGCTGGTCTCGCTCACTTCTACCCAACGCCAGCTGACCTACGAACTCTGCTTCTTTCCCCCATTGGCAGCCACCCATTGGTTGTGCAATATGCAGTGCAGGATCCTCGTATGCATCTGTTGTTGACACAAGAGACGGCTGAAGCAGAAGTCATGAAGGAGACAGGATTGATTCAACTCATCCTTCGCAAGGTCTTAGCACAAACATACCATGCGCTCAAAGGTAGCAATGGAGCGAGTGGTAGTAACGGTGTGAGGAAAGACGAAACTTCATCCGCAAATGCAACTTACGTACCAGATTCCTCATGTATGGTTGGCGCGATGGAGTCGTCGAGCGACGGCTGCACTGCAGCATTGCTCCTTTCGCCTCCCATGCAGCTGCTTCTATTTTTCCATCACGCACTTCTCTGTCGTCTCAATGTTGACGGCCCCATGCGCACAGCCGCAGTGCAGTATTGCCGTCTCATCATCCACCACTCCAGTCTTCTATTGCGAGAAGTCAATGACAAGAACCCGATTGTGCCCAATCATGACACCATTCTTCAATCGTCCATCGTTGGTGTACTTCTGCCGCCTATTCTGTTGCTCTTACGCTTTCCCCATGCTACTTCGTCGTCCAATGCTCCATCCTTGTCTCCGGTGTTGGCGACTGCTCTCGCTCAACTGCTCAACATGGCGAATGAAGACAGTAAGACGAATGACAGCAGTGCATCCAACGGTCCATTGACCCAACTTCTGTTACAACTGAATGAGTATAATGCAGCTCGCTCGACACCATCCGACCTATCTTCTCGTCGTATCCCTGCCATGAGCAGTGGCACACATGTCCTCGAGAGTCAACATCCATATGTATCGATCGATGGCATCGGGCTTGGGCACGGACATGGGCAGAGTCATCGCAGTTCATCTTCCTCATCGTCACCTCCATATATGCCTCGCCGTCAACCAGCACGTGCCCTGCATTTCCCGGGTGCATCCTTCCTCGTTCTTGACTTCGATCCGCGTTGCAGTACGGGTCATCGCAATGATGTATTGAACATCACCTCATTGGATGGACGAAAGTTGGTTGGAGGCAGCATGAGTGCACGATCAGGTAGCACGCGGGATCCAGGACTCTACCAACCGACATCTTCTCCGAATGCCGTCTTGGATTTATCCATGGGCCAGTTTCCCAAGACCCCCATCGTTGTTGCTGGTGATGCACTCTCCATCTCATTCAGCCCTGAAGGCACGATCCGTGAGCGTGAGCGTGGCGCATCATTGGCGCATAGTGAGAGCAGCAGCGCTCGACGGGCCACATACTTTGGCTACAAAATCACTGTTCATGCCATTCATCTGCGCGTATCAAGATCAATCACGGACACGCACTTCTTCGCATGGAATGTGCAGCTGCTCCAGTCTGCGGCTGTTCTCACAAGCTTCTGCACCAAACTCTCGCTCTTCCCACACATGACCAATGCATCACCCATTGCAGCACCAACACAAGTATCTGCCAGTGCCAGTGCGCGTCCCAGTGCGGCTGGTTTGCATGCAGGTTACAGTATTACAAGCGGTATCAAGGAATCTGGCGTCGATGCTGATGCAGACATGTCAGCTTTCTTCCGCAGTGAGCTATTCGCAGGAGGATTGAATGATGGTGCAGCTCAGAGATTCGCCTCTCTGACTGCTGCATTACCAGCGCTACCCATCTCGCAAGGAAGCCCATCGACTGTCTCGTCATCCAATGTCGATCCTTTCTTACATCAACTGTTGACTGATGCCTCTCCCGCATCCGATCTTGTTGCTTATATGCAAAAGCATGTTGGTGGCCGACCGCTCGTGAGCGCCATTGGTCGCGTTGCCCTTGTCCCAGTTGAACGTACCATCATCGCTTCGTTGCTCTACTCCATGAATCTCCTCTCTGCTGCGCGCGCTGTAGCAGAGGAGATTCGACTGGCGAACAAGCAATCCGCTGCGATCCTCACACCGACTCATCCATCCTTCCCGCTGCTCAAGCAATGTTGGCAGAGTGTATGGCAGTTAGACAGTCAATACTTGACGATGTCACGCAGTATGAAGCGCTACTTCGACCTGCTGTGCATCAGCAAAGTGACGGATCGAGAGAGTGAGATACAGGCAATGGACAACAAACAGATTCAGGACCTACTCGTCTTACGCACCAGCATCGGTATTGGGGGCGCACATTCATCTGCACGTGCAGCAGCGAGTAGCGCAGCAGCAGCGGCGGCATCAACCAGCAATGAACAGAAGCATGCAGCACTCGTATGTGAACTCATGTCAGCCATATTACATGACAGACATGCATACATCAGCAGTAAGCAGAGCAAAGTGGAGCACAAAGCCGAGAGCAAAGAGAAGGAGGAGAAAGAGGCGGAAAAGAAGGAAAACGACACATCCATATCGAACTCCAGTAAGGTTGCCCCGGCAGCCAGCCCATCGTCCACAGTTCTCGATTTGAGTTGGGAAGACGCATATGCCGCAGTGGCAAGGCCATGGATGTCTCGAGCACTGTTCCTACTGCAATTGCAACAAACTTCTTCTGCCACTCCTATAACTGCACCATCCTCATCTCCAGTGTCATCATCACCATCAGCTATGTTCGATCGCTCTGTATCGGCAGTTGACGTGAATGTTCGTGTGAGTGGTGACGGCCCTGACACGTTTGAGTCGGGCCCTTCATCCTCCACATCCTCGCCCAAACTCGGCTCACGTAGTCCCACTCCCTCACTCTCACTCACACGGAGTCTCACTGATATCCGGAAGACACGCGACAGTGGTGTGGCATCACCCATGGAGAGTGGTGATGCATTGCCCTTAACCCGCAGTAACTCACTCAATCGTAGTATGCAGCGTCATCTGCTCTCATCTGCTGGCAAAGGGAAGCGTCTTGCAAGCAGTGGCCGAGAGGTTGCGGGTGCAACAAAGAGTCCCAATCACCCAGCTGTTCCACAGGACCTCTCTCAATCATTGCAGCGATGGCAGTTATGGAATCGTAGCCGATCAACATCATCCAGAGCATCCGTCAGTGGAATGTGGCCTGAATCAGGGGAAATCGCGGATGCGGTATTTACCAGTCGCATGCAATTAACCACACGATTCCTGGCATCATCATTGGACACATCGGCGGTGCTGCGCTCATTGATGCAGCGTCGAATTGAGGCGATGCAGCGTGTCAATGGCCTACTCTCCCTCCATGATGCATTACATTCATTACTTGCATCGAATGTTTCTGCTGGCCGTTTGCATCCGATTGGTACACTGTTACGAGGCATTGGTAGTGGAATGAGTAAATACTGGACAGTCGAGAGAGCAGGGCAAAGCGAGGGCTCACATTACTCGCATCATATTGAAGGAGTTGGAGTCGACCTATTGATGCAGGTGCGTGCGGCGTTCGCCTCACTCCTCTCCACACTCTCTTCTCTGCTCCGTGCACCATCGGCACAACTTCATGCCTCTATTAAGCTGTTGGTGCTTCAATGTGTTTCACTCACTTACAAGCTGCCCAGTGATGTGAGCATGATTCATGACAGCCGTCTCCTCAGCAGTGTCTATGAGCTCATGGCCACTCCAGCCAACGTCAATTCTGCCGATAGTAGTGTGTATCGCAGCATGGCGGCATGTGCACGTCGTCTCTTCAACCAGATGGCAGCGTTGTTACTCACATGCCCGTCAGCAGCCGACTCACGCGAAGCAACGATGCTGCACGAATTGCAACATCAGGCACTCACATATGTATTCGACGCCATACAGACGGAGATGAAGAGCAAAGACGCAACATCGGATGGCAAGGCTTCTTCTATTCAAAGCAAAATTAGTACATCAAGGTCAGCGTCGCCATTACCATCTGGCTCCCCACTACCGCCTCCATCGCCGTCTCCCTCTCCTTCACCCGCACCGTCTCCTAGGGCATCCTCATCAGCGTCGTCGTCTTCCGCGCCATCAAGCGTCCCCTTCCATTCGGACGATGCTCTGTATGCCTATCTCCTGTTGCTCCATTCCCTGCGACATGTGAGCAGTGTCAAGCGCTTCCTTGCTCATCCTACTCGCATTCATCTGCTGCTCTCCATCTTGCATGTCCATACGTCATTATTGGATGATGAGCAGATCGCAGCATCAGCAAATGTATCACATGCAGCAACATCAATGGATTCAGGTGTTGATGTGGATAGGCCGATCTCATTGCGTATTCAACGTCTGCTCATCCGCCTCTTGCGCAATCTATTGACTGGCAGTACGGACATCATTCAGCAGTTACTGCACAGCGGAAATGCTCCCGAGACGAGAGGGGACAGCAGCGTTGATGGCAAACAGCGTGCATTCATTGCAGCATTGTTCGACCATATTGGCGAGTTACTGACGGGAGGATGCGCGAGCGAGGAAGCTGCTGCTGCAATGTCGAAGTTGGATGAAGCTCAGTCACAGAATGTGCTCTGTCTGCCTCAGGCTGATTCCTCCTTGCCTTCCACAAGTACGGCCACCTCGCCTTCACCATCTCCTTCTCCCGCCCCACTCTCTTCCCCTCCACCGACTGCTTCATCTGCTCATACCACTGCCTCTGCATGGAATCTGAGTGTGCATAATAGTGATGAGGAGAATCAGAGTGGATCGAACTTTGCATCAACGCTTCACTCAACATGTAAGGATATCATTGCCAAGCTGCAGAGTAGCAGTGGGAGTGAGAGTGGGAGCAGCAGCTCAACAGTCAGCTTCAAGAGTGATTACCGATCGCAACTGGCTGCACACAATCATGCGGTCATCATGCAGGGATCATTTGAAGAGTGTAACCGTATGGGGAAGTCGATCGCTGGACGAGGCTTTGTGTGCTCGCTCTCTCCTCTCCCTCCCAGTGATGGACTCATTCGTAACCGTGCGCTTCAACCATCCAATCCAACTTACTTCCTCTCGGGTGCCGGCACATTGGCATTGGTTGCTGAGTATATTTCGCTCATTCAGCTCCTCTCTGCCAACTCGATGTGGCAGAGGCAGTGTGAAGCGGAGGTGCATCGACGTGTCGACTCGTTACTGCATGCAGCTGATCAGCACTGTCCCGTAACAACCATTGCATCCGCTCTGGCACTGTTATCAACACTCGGTGGATTCCGTCAGCCACTGTGTGCAGGATCACGGGTGATAGTTCAGCCGCTCGCACAATCGTCGGATGATGCAGCAACGGTCATGAATGCAGATAGCAGTGAGGCAGAGTCGCTGCTACCGACGGGTACCGTCGTCGAGTATGAGGCTGGCAATAGTCATGCCACTGTCGTCCTGGACACAGCTCCCACAGAGACGACACAGTCAAGTGCAAGTCAAGTCGCTGTGCAGAGACTCCAACCATTATCCAACAACAATATGATGCGCTCAGAATCACTTGATATCAGCAATCTCGTCAATGCAGTCCTCACATTCCTACAGCAGAAATTGTCTGCTGATCAGAAGCAAGGTGGTCATGCAGAGGAAAAGATGAACAATGATGCCAAGTCGAGCCATGATGAGTTGGATGAGCATACTCTGTTGGACCAGGAGCTTGTACTCTCTGCTCTGCGCTTCCTGTCCGCTGTTCTCACGCATCCTCGCCATTACCGTCGCTTAGCATCCTGCTCGTCCCTCCTTCCTCTTCTTGTGTCATGTGCCCGTCGCTGTCCCGCTGCCTCGTGTGGCTATGAGTCCGCCAGCAGCAGCCTGACTTTCCTTGAACTCCAATCAGCCCGACTGAGACAGCGATGGTTGGACATCATCAAGCCACCCATGTGGAGGAACAAACAAGCAAGCATGGAAACAACAACGGATAAGAGACAGACATCAAGCGGTGGACGAGAGAAGAATGTTAAGAACATGGCAGCTTTGCTTCCTCATCAACCTCATGCAAGTCTGGCGGCATCCCCACTACCCACGACATTCCAGCTGGGAGTCGGCGCGAAGTACTTTGTCATTGAACAGAGTGCGGTACAGAACATGTCTCGTGCGCTGACTCCATCATCGAGTACCATCGTTCGCTTCGAGCGTGATGCACAGGTCACCATATCCAGCGATGCGTTGGGACTCGTGTCTCTTGGTGGGCGTGGGTTGGGAAGCAGTCAGAGTGCGCTGCGACGATTACAGGAGCAGCTGGCTGTCGAGTCACAGGCATTGGGACTTGGCGATGCTGACTATTGTCTATTGGCTGACCAACCGATTGATCTCACACTGCCGTCATTCTACTTTGAGATTTGCTTACATTCAAGCCATCCAATCGCTGTCGGTCTCTCACCGAAGTTGTCATCTACATCGTCCAGTGATTCAGCGCTCTCACCACATAGCTCACGCTCAGATCGTCATCGGCATGCACATGACCCATCCGTTCAGTTGCAACAGAAGTTGCAAGCAATCCTACGGGCACGAGCAGCCCCATGGCCAGCGGGTAGTGTGAGATTACAAGCGAAGGATGGCCGAGTCGTAAGGAAGGTTGCTGATTCACCGTCCATTTCTGCTTCACGTGACGAAGTCAAGCATTATACACAGGCGTGGGGTAGTGCAGGTGAGGTCATCGGTGTGTATTGGAATCTGTGTACGGGTGAAGTCTCATTCACGAAGGGAGGAAAGAATCTGGGCGTAGCATTCAATCTATCTAGTAGTGCGCACTCATCGCAATCTGCATCTCCCGCACGTGCCGCTGCCTCACCCTCATCATCTGCATCATCTGGCTCCAGTTCAGGTACCTCCGTCTCGCTTAAGCTCTATCCCGCTGTCTCCTTCACTCATCCTGGCACCCGTGTCAGTATCAACATGGGTCAGCGTCCATTCCTCTACTCATTGCCAAGTGAACCATCGGCCGCTGAGAGTGCAGAAGCACGCGCTGAGAGGTTGAAGCGCGCAGAGGAGGCTGAGCAAGCGGCGCATGAGAGGGAGGAGGCAGAAAGGACCAGACGGGAAGTTGAGCGTGTGGCACAGGAGCAGGAACGGCGGGATATGGCCGCGACACTGGTAGAAGGATTAGGAGGACTGTTACCCTCTGTTAAGCATGCAATGATGGCATTACGCATGCATCGTTGGGATCCCAGCTCTGTGGCGAACTGGCTGTTGGAGAGTGGAGACTCCGCCATTCAACAGATCAATCATCGACTGCGGGATGAAGCGGAGATGGAGAGACAAGCGGAGTTAGCGAAGGAGAAGGAGAAAGAGAGGGAGAAGGCAGAGCAAGCCAAAGCAGAATCAGCATCGGTCAGCACGCCTAAGTCCTCCTCGTCGAGTAAGCAGCAGGTTGCTGCAGTTGACTTGAGTCAACCATTCACGTACGATTCTCAGCATACGCAGTCCCTCTCCCTCCCACTCGCCTATCCTCGTCCTGTCGTATCGAGCTCATCGAGTGAGGAGGTGTCAGCAGAGGAGGAGTCATGGTTGAATCAGATGGAGGCCGTACTCATTGGTGCACGATTGGAGCAGCCGGAATTGGTTCAGACACTCATGCGACAGTTGCGAGCGGGTGGCGAGGAGCGAGCAGCTGCCCTACTGGCTGTCAGCAATATACAAGGTGCCAATGTTCGCATCCCTGGACTAAAGAAGCCAGAGCGCAAGCTCCTCCCCGTTACTGGACCAGTTCAGCAGCCTCTGCTCATATCGGATGTTCAAATCGGTATGCGATGCCAGGTGTTGGCCAGTGCAGTCAGCCAAGTTGGTAAGAGTAAGACTTCAGCAGCATCAGCGTCATCATCTGCAAGCGCCTCGGCATCGTCGTCAAAGTCTTCATCCTCTTCTTCTTCTTCCTCCTCATCTTCCATTTCCGTTTCGAATGTATGGCTGTCGAGCATGTATCACCTTACTGATCGTGTCGTCACCATTGTTGACTATGATCGTGATGCATCACCAACCAACACATCAGCTCTGGTGCGCGTGCAGTTGCACCTCATGGAAGAGTCAACTGTGGAGGAGTGGTGGCTGCCGGTATCTGCGTTGGTTCGTGTGCAGGATGCGAATATGGAGAATCAGTACATGGGGATGGAGTCGATGGCTGACATCAAGCGGCAACAACATGTCAATGAGCAGCTAACAGCACTGTTGGCACGGCGTGCAGCTATCGCCATGATCCAACATACGAACATGGATGAACTGCAACGCATTGCTGGTCTCTACACCTCGACATCCGCATCGAGTCAGAAGCAGGATGGCCTTGACATTGTTGACTTGATGAAGCTGCTTGCTGCGGAACGATTGTCAGTCATGCAACATGTACGCGGCGCATCACCGCCGGATCCCTCTCCTGGTAGTCAGACGATTGTGAGTCTGGCATCTGCATCCACCTCCAGCAATGCATTGTTTGGTGCAGTGCCGCCACCTGCACCAATCCTCAGCCAGCTCTACTCTCGTGCACTGGATGCAAAGCCAGAGTTGCTGCAATCCTTGCTTTCAGATGCATCGCTGGCATTGGCAGGCTCCACGCTTCTCATTGATTCAAGTGCTGACACCTCATCATCGAGTAACAGCGATAGTAGTGGCAACAGCGGCATTGCAGGCAATACTGTATTGGTTGGCGGCTCTCATCCGATCACAACATCTGACTGTGAGCGAGGGAGCACAGTGCTGGTCACATTTGAAAAGCAGACGAGATTACCGACCAGTACAGATCGCATTTTGTTCGTCGAGTCACAAGTGCAGTCTGAACCGGACGATGATGAGACACAGAGCAATTCGGCAACAGCCGGCAATCGGCGTATCGTTGGCCAACTCATTGGCAATGCATCTGCATCTCCCTCATCGTCCTCGTCGCCTTCTTCGTCCATGTCATCCTCATCCTCTGTTCTCTCCTTGCCATCCATCGTCTTCCCCATCTCGCTCGAGCGTGGCAGTCGTGTGTATGTTGAGTTACGTCGTGAGCGTGGGTCATCGAACAAAAGTAGTAAGATGAAATGTGAAGCAACCACCGTCACAGCGCCGAGTCAACTGGCACTGGGATTGTGGATGGCGAATGCGATCATTCATGCATGCCAAGCGGCTATGAACAAAGATAGAAATGGAGAAGACAATGCAGTAGAGGAGGATCCGTCTTCTATGCCCACCGTTCTCGATCTTACGTCTTCCTCGCTGTCCATTTGTCATCGTCGTTTGGTATCGATGTTGAATGGCGTTAGTTCCTTCCTCTCCACTCCTCGTCTGCCACCCGTCATGCGCCTCGCTCTCTTCCAACTCATGTCCCGTGCACTCATCACTATGAGGGATTTGAACAACAAATTGGAGAGGGCTGAGACACTTGACAAAGCTGGCTCTGACATATCACTCGATTTGCCCATGCGTGCGTTATGGAAGGAGTTGCAAGCATTGTATCGTCATGCACAGAATGCAGCGCGTGCATCGAGTTCGAGCTCCAGCCGGTCGAATGGTTCCAATTCTACTTCCACCTTACCATCCTCGTCCCTCCCTGTTCAACATGCCACTATCTATCTGCAAGCATTGACTGAGCTGATGGCAACATATAGACTCGCTGTTGGAGAGCGAGCATTCCAAACGACTGTTCTTGACCCTGAGGTGAAGGTGATGAAGGCAGAGACTGCTGACAGTGGTGGGGACAGCAAGAGTAAGAAGAGGCAAAGAGTTGAGAGCGACAACAACAATAGCAACAGCAGTAGCTTGAGCATGTCAACACCGTCAAGGCCTGTGTCATCACCTGCAACTTCATCATCGGGTTCAGCGTCGGTGTCGCAGACGCCGTCGAGGTCGACCACTGTGCCAACTGATTCTGGTGGCGACAGTAGCTCGGCATCAGCTGCAGCATCATCCTCAAATACAGCAACATCGACACCTGCCACATCACCATCCAGGGCTGTGCCGACTGGAACTGCAGTTGCCACATCCGCTTCATCACCCGCTGCAGCTTCATCTTCATCTTCCTCTCCCTCAACTAGCTCATCATCCAGTTCCACTGCGCCTTCCGCATCTTCCTCCTCAGCTTCGTCGTCCGCTCGTTCATTCCGTCCATCACCTGCCTCTCGTTCGACTCCTCGTCGCACTCCTCCATCCGTCCAAGTCGAGCAACTTGTTTGTATGGGCTTCAGTGCAGAGGATGCAGAAGCGGCACTCAGCATGTGTGGATCACTCAATGCCGCACTGGATGCATTGATGGGGGGATTCACACGTGAGGCCATGGGACACGAGGAGGAAGAGGCACGGGAGGAAGAAGAGGAAGAGGAGCAACACTCAGAAGCAGAGAATGCCTCGCAATCTGTACAAGAAGCTGCAGCTGCACCACCGCCTCCTGCCTCACAGCCTGCTTCGGATAACGCGGCGAGTGGTAGCGCAAGTGGATCCAGCGCATCCTCCTCCTCCTCCTCCTCCTCCTCTGCATCTGACTCGTCTAGCGAGAGTGCGTCTGCCGGGTCCCAAGCCAGTGAAGATGTGGGAGCGGACTCTGCATCGTCATCTGAAGCTGGCTCCCAATCGTCCTCATCTTCATCTTCATCATCATCGTCGTCCATTGCAGCGGCCAGTAGTGAAAGCGCTGCTGCACAGCCTGCAGAGAGTGGTTCTGCTGCAGAGCCTAAGCCTGAACCTGAACCTGAGTCTGAGCCCGTGCCATCTGCTGTTGGTATTGATGATGGTGAGGTTGATGGTGAGGATGAGGATGAGGAGGCGTCACTTGCTGCCGCTATCGCACTCTCCATGGCACAGGCAGCAGAGGATGAAGCAAAGGATGCCGAGGCAAAGGAAACAGAAGGGAAGGAGTCAGAAGAAAAGAAGACGGAAGATTCATCAAATGCAACATCATCAACAAGCAGCTCGACTTCCTCCACTGCAACGAGCAGTTCGGGTGTACCTGCGATCGCTCTCGCCACTCCACTTCCACCATCCACATCTCCTTCACCACCTTCAGTCTTGCCTCCACTGACAGCCCCGCTTGTCACTGAGTCATGGTTCGATCAGTATTGTATGCTGCTGGCATTGCTGGATTGCATGCGCAATGGATGCGACAAGTTACCATTGGGTGTGAGTGATGCTGTGTTCGCCTCAACCAATAATGGCAAAGGCTCAAGCTCTAGCTCCATGTCGCCTCATGCATTCCCTCTATCGATGGATCATCCATCCTTCACGCCTGCCCATGATGCTGCACTCATCAGCATGGCGAATATGATCGAAAGGCAGCAGCAGGTGAGACTCATCTCGAAGATGAAGAATGCGGATCTGCATGAGGAGATGATGAAGTATGTTCAGAAAGCAGAGAGTGATGCGCGCAAGCAACCTCAATTCACGCTACTCAAGCAACTCTCTGCGCAGTTGCAAGGTCAATTCAGTGGCAATGCTTCATCTGATGGCGATAATGGGAACGTTTCTGCTTCCCTCGCCATTCTAGCATTCGTTCGCCGCCTATGTCTGTTGTCATACCTCAACTCTCTCATCCATGTATCATTACCACTCATCGATCTATCATTGGTGCTGCTTCCTTCACCAACGACGAGCGATGGCGTGGATGATGCGCATGCGTCTGGTTCATCTGACTCTGCTCTGGCCACTCATCTCTCCTATTTCCGCACGCTCATCCTGTCGACAGTGAAGCAGGACTTCTTCAGCTCAGTGTTGGATGTGACTTGTGTGGCTGATGTCGCATTGAGCAAGCGTCTGAAGTTGAAGGTTTCCATCGATCGATTGGGAGCGGCCGCTCATTCTGACTTCGCACATTCCATCTTCAATCAACTCTACATGCATCTAGCCAATGCTCCCATCTCACACCTACTCACGGCAAAACCAGTCGGCAATCCACATACTGGATGGGATACAACATTCGCCGGAGAGAGAGTGGCAGGTGAAACCGGGCCATATAAGGAATGCCTGACTGAAATTGTTAGTGAACTGCAGGCAGAGCGGGGAGAGAATACGGCTGGTGCTGATTCCGCTCGTCCTCCATCCCCGTCATCCGCCTCATCTCAACTCCTCCCCTTCCTCATTCCAACAGTCAATGCTCGTGTCAATGTTGGGTCAGGTCGTGATCGTTGGATCCTGAATCCATCATGTGTCTCCGATGCAAACTTGCAACATCTCGCCTTCCTTGGTATGCTCATTGGTATCGCCATCCGTACTGGCGTGCTGCTACCACTCAACCTGCCGACCATCATGTGGAAGCAGATATTAGATATGCCGATTGAGCGAGAGGATTTGGAGGAGGTGGATTCAACGTTTGTCAACATTTGCAGACAACTGGAGCAGCCCATGACGGCAGCGGAATATACGGAAAACTTTGATGATACCCTTACTTGGTCTGTCACTCTATCCGATGGAAGTAGTGTTGACATACGTCCGAATGGCTCGTCATTACCTGTTCTGTATGAAGATAGACATGAGTATGTGCGTCTCGCTGAATGGGCCCGTTCACACGAGTCCAAGGAGCAGATGCAGGCACTCAAGCGTGGCCTTCATGCTGTCATCCCACCGGCCATCCTCACTCTCTTCACACCAGCTGAATTGGAGCGATTAATTGCGGGAGTGCCGGAAGTCGACTTGGCATTACTCAAACGACACACGGAGTATAGTGGATGCAGTGAGAGGGATGCGCATATTCAATACTTCTGGCAGGTGTTGGAGGAGATGAGTCAAGAGGAGCGTCGATCCTTCCTTGTCTTCTCGAGTGCCATGCAGCGGATGCCATCCAGTGATGAAGAATTCACGACACGATCCGGACATAAGATTCGTTTGTTAATCAAGGCTGCCCCTCCAGGCAAGCCAGGTGAATCCCCTGATACTCGTTTCATGACGGCTGACACGTGTTGGTGGAATGTTTGTGTACCTTTGTACACCTCTCTCGATGTTGCTCGTCGCATGATTCACCTCGTCCTCTCCCTCTCCTCTGGCATGGACGGAGATGCTGGTGCGGAGTTGCAGCGAGAGGTGGAGGATGAGGAGGAAGATGTGGATCGTGATTGGGGTGGACGATCGAGACGGGGATGGAGAGAGCAAGAATCAAGATTGAGAGCAGAGTCAGAGGATGCTGAGCGAGAGGACATCGAAGATGAGGAAGAACCAGAAGATGAAGAGGAAGATATTGAAGATGAAGATGAGTTAGAGGATGAAGAGGAGGAGCTGTTGGATGACGATGATGAGAGTCCATTGGATGATGATGAGCCCGACGAGGATGAGCTCGCGGAGGATGAGTTGATTGATGAAGTCGACGATATGGATGCGAGCCTCGCTCCTCCAGCTGGCGAGGATGATAATGGCTCGATGCTGTCAGGCTCATCAGATTCGATGGATGACGCTGCAGCCCAAGCTGCGGAACTCGCTGAGTCACTGCGTCAACAACTCGATCATCTGAGTGAGGCACAGGGTGAGGCATGGTAAAATATCAGCGACACAAGGACATTGCATGACATGCCCATCTGCCCGGATGCATGGATCACTCACATGGCCACACAAGCATCTAGAAACGTCAATCAACATCCTTGCCCATCACCATCACGCTTTTACCCGTACCTGAGGCTTTGATGACTGCTGATGTAAAACCGCATCATCATTTTGTTCCCATTTGCATCAAGTTGTATCTTCACGTATTAGTATGCAGACATTGACTCGCAGAGACTATTTTTCAATTTCTCTCTTTCCTATTTAAACCAGTCCGAACGTACACTCCGCTGGGAAATATGATAGCAGCTGTAGGTGCAAAATCGGGCAGCTGCACTTACCCATAATCCCGCAAAGGACTATGGATTGATACAATCATACAAAGCTAACAATGCTGAC
>Ga0256776_1000047_pt1 | contig 18533 bp, 15 predicted proteins | sample MC6MC0927MT_FD_186069 | JGI IMG/M metagenome (GOLD analysis project Ga0256776, IMG submission 186069) | Metatranscriptome of enriched soil aggregate microbial communities from Iowa State University, Ames, United States - MC6-MC0927-MT... | ecosystem: Environmental > Terrestrial > Soil >... | reverse complement strand
CGTCGTGCCGCTCAGCGCCCCACGATGCGGTCGATCGCGCGACGCCAGCCCTCGATCTGGGACTCGGCCGACAGGTCGCGGGCCGAGGCCGCGGACGCGGCCTTGTACCGTGCGACCTCGGCAGGATCGAGTCGCTCGATCTCGCGCACGAGCGCCTCGGTCGAGAAGTCGTCGGCGACCGCACCGAGCCCTCGCTCGTGCACGACACGAGCCATCTCCGGCGACGGACCGATGACGAGCCCGAGCCTCGCCTGCACGTAGTCGAAGAACTTGTTCGGCAGGGCCCACCTGTTGTTGAAGTTCACGGGCGGGAGCACATGAACCCCGACGTCGTACGTGCTCAATATCTCGTTGAGTTCGTCGTACGGTACCGGTTCGTGCACCGTCACCCGCGCGTTCTGACGGGCCTTGAGCGCGTCGAGGTAGGCGGGATCGTTCGGGGTCAGGTACAGATCGAGGGTGCAGTCGCTCGCGGCCGCGTCGACGGCGTCGACGATGGTCATGATATTGCGGTCGTGGAGAGCCGCCCCGCTGTGCACGAGGCGGATCGGCCGATGTACGGGCCGTGCCTCGCGGTCGACGAAGGGGGCGGCGTTCGTCACGACGTGCGCTTCGATGCCGAACCGCCGTCGATACTCTTCGGCGATCCCCTGCCCGACGGTCGTCGCGCTGGCCGCTCGCGCGACGAACGCACGGCACATCCAGCGCATGAACGGGCCGACGAAAACGCGCCAGCGCAGCAGGTCCTCCTTCTGGCGGGGCGCGTACTCGTGGAGGTCGGCGTGCACGCCGCGCGACGGGACGGCGAGCGCGAGGCCCACCGCGTCGACGTCGTCGGCGAGCACCGCGTCGAACTCGCGGCTCGCGAGCAGCCGCTGCGCGGCCACGATCGCCGGATTGGCCCAGTAGGCCTGCCGATACCGCCGGGTCGCGACGAGCCCGCGATCGTATCGCCACACGGCGAGCTCGTCAGGGATGGCGAGGTGTTCGACCACCCCGTCGGGCGCGGGTCCGTGGCCGCACGTCGTCACCGCGTAGTCGTCGGCGAAGAGACGCACCTGCTTGAGCACCCGCGCGTCGGACGCGATGGGCGAGAACGAGAGGATCAGCAGGCGCGGCCGCCGCCCTCCTTCGCCGGTGTCGAGCCCGCCGGCCATCAGCCGCTCCCTCGCATGAGCGCATCGATCGCCGTCGCCCAGGCCGTGCTCTGCTGTTCGGCCGACAGCTCGTGGGCCGAGGCATCCGCCATCGTCTTCCACGATTCGACGATCGGAACCGTCAGTGCGTCGTAGGCCCGCGCGAGCGCATCCGCGCCGAAGCCTTCGGCGACGACCCCGAAGCCATGCGACTCGACGTAGGCGGCCATCTCGACCGACGGGCCTACGAGCACGCCGAGCCGGGCCTGCACGAAGTCGAACAACTTGTTCGGCAGGGCGAACTCGGCGTTGAAATTCACCGGCGGGCCCGCGAACACGCCGACATCGTACGCGTTCAGCGTGCGGACGAGCTCCGCGTAGGGGACGGGGTCGTGCACGACGACTCCTCCGACCTCCTTCGCACGAGCCCTGAGCTCCTCGAGATGTCCGGGGTCGTTGGGGGTGAGGTAGAGATCGAGTGTGACCGGCGATGACGCGAGCGCCTTCGCATCGATCAGCGCCATCAGGTTCCTCGTGCGCAGGCAGACACCGCTGTGGACGAGGCGGATCGGCACGTGGACGGGCTGCGGCTGCAAAGCGGCGAACGGTGCGGCGTTGGTGACGATCTCGGCCCTGAATCCGAAGTTGCGGCGGTACTCGGCGGCGAGCCCCTCGCCGACAGTGGTCCATGAAGTTGCGCGCGACACGTATCGACGGCAGACCCAGTCCCAGAACGGCTTGATCCGGCGCTTCCAGGCGGGATTCTCCTCGTGCAGGCGCGGTACGTACTCGTGGAGATCGGCGTGAACACCGCCGCGCGGCCGAAGTTCGAGTGCGACCGGGACCGCCTCGACGTCGTTCGCGAGCACCGCGTCCACCTGGAGCCCGCGGAGGGCCCTCCTGCTCCACGCGACCGCGCCGATCCGACGATAGGCCGCCCGGTACTGCCTGAGCGTGATCATCCGGCCGTCGAGTTCCCTAGCCGGGAGCCCGTCCGGAATGCGGATGTGCTCGACTCCGTCGCGGTCGAACGGACCGATTCCGCAGGTGATGACGTCGTAGCGCTCCCGGAAGAGCTCGACCTGCTTGAGCACGCGGGCATCGCCCGCGATCGGCGAGAAGGAGAGGATCAGCAGTCGCTGACGCCCAGACGGCGCTTCGGTCACGAGTCGGTCCGTTTCGGTGAGATGCGGAATTGGACCGGAACACGGCCACTCACGGCCAGGTCCGGTAGCGGAGGAATCGGCGGATCGCGCCCTCGCGGTCTGCGACAGCGAGGAGATCGCGCGGGACGAGGCGGTCGAACCGCCCCGCGGTCGGATGCTCGGTGACCGTGCGCTCGACCGCGACCGGATCGACGGGATCGGCCGCGAGGGCGTCGAGGATGCCGCGGTCGACGCGGGCGAAGGGGCGCAGCGCATCCGGGGCGAGACCGACCGCGGTCTGCACGATCGCCGCGTAGTCGGCGATGTCGTCGGCGGTGAGCGCGTCGTCGGACGCGCGGCGGAGTACCGGCCCGAGCACGTGGATGCGCAGGACCTTGATCATGAGGCTCCGGCGTACTGCGGTCGAGGCGTCGCGGAGCCAATCGCGTGCGAGCAGGACGCGCAGCGCGGTGAGCTCGACGCGTGCGGGACGCGGCGCCGTCGTGACCCGTGTGCCGGCATCGGCGCCGATCACGTAAGCCGGGTCGACGGGGTGGAAGTCGATTCTCGCACCCGAATACCAGAGCTTGGCGGAGAACTCGATGTCGTTGCCGGCGGGCACATCGGGGGTGAGCCTGAGATCCAACTCTCCGAGGATGCCGCGCCGGAGGTACGCCAGCGGTGCCGTGCGATACGCGAGCCGATCGCGGATCGGGTCGAGTCGCCGGACGTGTCCCTTCCTCGCGAGGGGGTTGCGGAGGATCTCGCCGGACTGGTGCCGGAGCGGCAGGACGAGCGCGTCGGGATGATCTGCGCGCAGGTGTTCGACGGCGGCGGCGACAGCGCCGGGCTCCATGAAGTCGTCGGAGCCCATGATCGTGACGTAGTCGGCGGTCGCCGCGCGGAGTCCGTGCATGAACGGACCGGTCGGCGAACGCACGCCGTCGGAGAACTCGCGCCAGTCGACCGCGGCCCCGTCGAACTCGCGGCGCGCAGCGGCGAACGCCGTCGCCGCGATGCCGTGGCACACGACGAGCACGCGGACTCCCTCGACACCGTCCTGCAACACCGAGCGGACGGCCCGGTCGAGGGGTCGGAAGGGATCGTGCACCGCGATCACGACATCGACCGTTGGCGCACTGGGCATGGAGTGCATTCTCCCAGCCCCGCGCTCAGCGGCCAAACCGCACCGGGACTGTGGGGCGTCCGATGCGGCTGCCCCGTCGAGCCTGACTTAGACTCGCTGTCTGTGAAGAACTTCGAGTCGCCCCAGGCGGGCCTGCCATGGTGAGCGCCGCGGTCCCGCCGGTCTCCGGCACGCGACGACTCGATTCACTGACCGGGCTCCGTTGGTGGGCGGCGTTCGCCGTGTTCGGCCACCACATGCTGAACTTCGCGCCGCTCCCCGGCGCGGCCGTGCTGACGCTCGGCCACTACGGCGTGGCGTTCTTCTTCGTGCTGTCGGGTTTCGTGCTCACCTGGTCCGCACGGGCGACGACGACCATGCCCACCTTCTGGTGGCGCAGGTTCTCCAGGATCTATCCCGCGAGCTTCGTCGCACTGCTGCTGGCGATCCCGGTCTTCTACAGCTTCGACCCCGACCCCGCCCAGTGGTGGGTGAAGCCATTCGTCCCCGGGATCCTGATCCTGTCCGTCTTCCTTGTGCAGGGCTGGTCGCGCGATCCCGTGATCCTGTTCTCCGGCAACCCGGCGGCGTGGACGCTCACGTGCGAGGCGTTCTTCTACGCGCTGCATCCGTTCATCAACAAGGTCCTGCTCCCGCTCAGGCTGCGCGGTTCGCTGCTCGCCGCCGGCGTCGTGGTCGCGATCATGTTCGCGTACCGAGCCTCGGTGATGATCTGGCCGGGAACCTGGCTCGCAACCCTGCCGTTGCCCGTCTCGCGCCTGCCCGAGTTCGTGCTCGGCATGTGCCTGGCCAGTGCGATGCTCGCCGGTTGGCGCGTGCGCATCAAGCCGTTGTACTGCTACCTCGCCGGTGGCGCGTTCCTCGTCTGGATCGGCTACTCGGCGATCCGGGAGACCGTCGACCCGGTCACGCGCTTCTTCCTCTCGTCGTCGAACGAGTGGATCGTCATCATCTGCGCGATCACGATCGCCGCTGTCGCGCGCCGCGACCTCGTGGGCGGCTTCTCGCTGCTGCGGTCGAAGGTGCTCGTCGCGCTCGGCGACTGGTCGTACGCGTTCTACCTCGTGCACGCGACGGTCATCTACGCGCTGCTCGCAGTCGTCGGCCGTCAGCCGGCCGGCTGGAGCGCGCTCGCCTGGACCGCGCTCCTCCTCGTGCTCTCGCTCGCCGCAGCGGCTGCACTCCACTACGCGGTCGAACGGCCCCTTGAGCGACGCATGCGTCGGTGGTGGGACGCACGGGCCGAGCGTCGACGGGCTCGCGCCGCGATCACCGAGCGCGAGCCCGTCACCACTGGCTGAGTCGACGCGAGGGCGGGTCAGCCGGCGGCGAGGAATCCCCTGAGAGCCTCCGCGGAACGGCGCCCGTCGTGCACCTCGCGGACGAACTCGATTCCGTGCTCGGCGATGCGACGCGAGCCGTCAGGATCGGCGAGGAGTGCTCGGATCGCCCGTTCCACGTCATCCCCTCGGGCCTCGACGATGGGTAGATCGAGCCCCGTGCGAGTCTGAACGGCCTTTCGCACGGCAGCTTCGACGTGTCCGATTACGACCCGGCCCGCGGCCATGGCCTCGCACGCTGCGACGCCGTAGTCTCCGATGCGGAACTGATCGAGCACGATGTCGGCGCTGCGATAGAGATCCGGCATCTCTGCGGCCGGCACACCGGAGACGCGAAGGTACTCGATGAGGCCCTCGTCCGCCAGACGGCCGAGCACGGGATCCACGAGGTCCGATCCCTTCATGCGTCCACTGCTGGGCGCGTGCGCGACGACGGGGCGAGGGCGTGCGAACGGCGGATCGCCGCCCGCCCACGCGTCGACGTCGATGACGATCGGAAGCCAACCGGCGTCGGGCAGGTCTTCGAGGAGGCCGAGGGTCGAGACGAAGACGGGTCGACCGAGCCTCGCGAGCAGCGCGAGATTCGCCGCCGCCTGACGCTCGAAGACCGCTGCCTCGCCCCACTCGGGGTCGCCGAACGGAGAATCGGGGTGCGCGGCGGCATGGCGGCTCGGCAGCCGCACCTCGCTGCCGTGCGCGACCATGGCGACGGCGAGCCCGCGCTCGACGAGGTCTCGTACCTGCTGCTCGACGGTCTGGTCGTACACACGGCCGAACAGTTGCCGCCCGGCTTCGACGAGCACATGTGTGAAGCCGCCGGCGACTGCGTCGTGCTGTCGACGCTGCCAACTCTTCGAGAGCACGTACGCCGAGGCAGGCACCGTCTGGTCGACCGCGAAGCCGAACTCGGTCCCGATACGGTACGCCATGCTGACCGCGCCCACCTCGGGCAGCCGCTCAGCCGCGCGCGCCCACTGCCAACCCTGTCCGGCGAAGTTCACCGGTCCGACGAAGAGCCGGACCCGTGTCTCGGGAGGCACGGCGACCGCGAGCGACGAGGGGTCGTAGCGCAGGCGTCCGGGAAGTATGCGGACGAGCAGCGACTCCGGAACGAGCCGGGTCAGGCGACCCGCGACCGCGGCGAGACCGCGTGGGAGCATCGGACTATCCGATCTGTTCGGTCGGGGTCATCGCTCGTCCTCGGCGAGACCGGCGAGCGCCGCCTGCTCCGCGAAATCCGGCTCGTCGCGGACCACTTCGTCGAAGGTGCCCGACGCCACGATGGTCCCGTCGCGCATGAAGCACACCTGATCGTTCTCCCTGATCGTCGACAAGCGGTGCGCGATCGCGATGACGGTGACGGAGCCGTGGAGCTCGCGGATGGCGCGCGCCACCTCTGACTCGGTCTTGGTGTCGAGCGCGCTCGTCGCCTCATCCATGACGAGCACGAGCGGGTCGTCGTACAGTGCGCGGGCGATACCCAGTCGCTGTCGCTGCCCCCCGGACAACGACATACCGCGATCGCCGATCGGGGCGTGGATGCCACCGGGCCTCGCCTCGATGACGTCGAGCAACTGCGCGCGCTGGAGCGCACGCCTGACGCGTCCCTCGTCGAAGTCCTGCGTCCAGGTGAGCGCGACGTTCTGCGCCACCGAGCCGGCGAACAGGGCGACCTCCTGCGGAACGTAGCCGACCCGGGATCGCCAGTCCCGGAGCACGTCGTGCAACGGAGTGCCGTCGATCGTCACGCTGCCGCGCGTGGGGGTGAGGAGTCCGAGAAGGACGTCGACGAGGGTGGACTTGCCCGCCCCCGACGAGCCGACGAGGCCGAGGCTGCTGCCGAGTGGCACATCGAGGTTGATGCCGTGCACCGCCTCGTCGACCGCTCCCGGGTACGCGAACGCGACGTCGCGCAGTTCGAGTCGCTTCGGCGCCTGCCCGAGGGGCTGACGACCGAGCTCCTCCGCGGCGAGCGTCTGCCCCTCCGCGTCGCGGATGTCGCGAATGACCGCCGTGACGATCGGGACGCTCGCCTGGGTCTGGGTCAGCACCGACTGGAACCCCGTCAGCGACGGGACGAGCCGGAAGCCGGCCACCCCGAAGAGCGCGATCGCCGAGAAGGCCTCCTCGGGCCCGCCGACGAGCCACGCGAAACCGCCGATCAGCAGGAAGCCGCCGACGAGCGCGGCATCAAAGACGAAACGCGGCACCGCCCCGAGAAAGCTGAGGTTCGCACGCGCACGCGTGGTTTGGATGCGGTTGTCGTGCACGACGGCCGCGACGGATCGCGCCGAGCCTCTGAGGGTGATCTCCTTCAACGCCGACACCATGTCGGTCATGAGCGCGGCGACCTTGAACGAGTAGTCGCGATTCACCCGCCCGGCCACGGTGGCGCGGCGCGAGACCAGCCAGTACAGCAACAGGGCGATGAGTCCCAAGTAGACGAGCGTGATCGCGGCCGTCGCCGGCTGACTGACCACGAGCACGACGACGACGGCGACGAAGGTCGCGAGCATCGACGGCAGTGTGATGAGCGGAATGAGGAATCCGCCCACGATCGCCGCGATGCCGACATCGGCGAGGCGCACGAGCTGGGCGGTGTTACGTCGCAGGCGCTCCGTCCAGGGAGCGGTGATGTACGCGTCGAACAACTGATCGCCGATGCGGAGTTCGTAGGCGGCGAACCGACGCGTCGCGACCCACTGCAGTCCAGCCGCGAGAATCGACTTCACGACGATGAGCGAACACACGACGACAAGCACCAGGATCGTCGACTCGGGCTCGATGGTGCCGATGAGCGGCAGCGGCAGAGGGACCCCCTGCACCATTCCGGTAAGCGCGACGGCGAGCAGCATGAGCGCGGCGATGTCGAGCACGGCCAGCGCGCTCGAGATGACGACGTAGACCCACAGGAATCGCCGGGCGCCGGTGGGCAGGAGCGGCAGCATGCTCCGGTAGGCCGACAGCACCTGTCTCATGAGCGGTGGATCCCTTCGGATTCGGATTGGCGCGGGCGGCGTGCCGCCGATTCGACGACGGCTGCGGCGGCACGTCCGGTCGCTGCGAGCGACGCGTGCGCCACAGCCCATCGTGCGCGCGCGGTGCGCTCCTCCGGTCGGTCCGGCGCGGTGAGCATCTCGGTGATCGCGACGGCGACGGATGCCGCATCCCAGTCGACGCTCCGGCCGAGCTCGGGCGTGATCACCTCGACCGACGCGCCCTGCCCGGCGAAGAGCACGGGCGTGCCGCAGGCGATCGTGGCGAAGATCTTCGTCGGTACCGCGAAGTCGTAGCCCTGTCCAGGCCTCAGGCTCACCGCGCCGATGCGCGCTCCGGCGAGGATGTCCGCCGCTGCGGCCGGCGGGACGGGGCCGCGGAACTCGATCGATTCGGGCGCGGTGCGCTCGGCGAGTTCGCGCAGGTGTTCCCAGGCGGTGCCCTGACCGAGGTAGATCAGCCTGGCATCGGGAACCTGCTCGAGCACGCCCGGCATGGCGCGGATGAAGACATCCGCGCCTTGCCACTCCGACGTGGTTCCCGCGTAGACGATCGTGGGGGGCCCGGCGGGTGGTTCGGCGCCGGGCGCGAACACGCTCGTGTCGATCCCGTTGCGCACGACCGTCACGACGTCACGGCGCGTGAGATCGCGTACCCGGTCCGCGACTCCGTCGCTGACCGCGACGACCGCGGCAGCGCCTCGCAGTGCCCAGCGTTCGAGCGCGCGGACGCCCGCGACGATCCATCCGGGTGTGCCGGCCGACTGCGCGGCATCCGACCAGATGTCGGCGGCGTAGTACACGTACGGACACCGGCGGACGGCGCAGACGAGCCGCACGACGGCCCCCGTGGTGGGAGGCGGCTCGGACACGACGACATCGCTCCGGCGTCCGGACAGCAGCCGGAAGACGAGTGGCACGTCGAAGCTGAGGTACTGGAGGTAGCCGCGGATCTGTCCGCGACGGTCGCGCAGGACCGGTGCTCGCCGGACCGTCGGACCCGTCTGGTCGTCGACACCGTCCGTCAGACCGGCCGGCGCCGCGGACGTGAGCACCGTCACGTCGTGGTTCCGCTCGCGGAGACCGTCGGCGAGTGCAGCGAGCCGGAACGCGGCCGCAGCCGGCTCGGGCGTGAAGATCCGCGTGGCGATCGTGACGCGCATCGTACTCAGAACTCGACGACGGAACCCGTCGCGGCGGAGGAGATCGCGCCCTCCACGACGACCAGGGTTCGCAGCCCTTCCTCCATGGTCACCACGTCGTGCCGCTCGCCGAGCACGGCGTCGCGGAACGCCTCGTGCTCGACGCGCAACGGCTCGCGCTTTGCGAACGCGAATCGCGTCATGTCGCCTTCGCTGACACCTCGGAAGGCCGAGACCGTCTCCCACTCGGTGGCCACAGTGCCGTTGCGGAAGAGCGTGAGGTCGCCGGTCGAGGTATCGGCCACGAACGCGCCGAGCTCGCCGGTGACGATCGTGACGCGCTCCTTCATCGGGCTCAGCCAGTTGACGACGTGATTCACGAGCACCCCGTTGCGCAGGCGGCCGGTCGCGAGCACCATGTCCTCGTACTCGCGGCCGCTCTTGTGGAGCGTCTGCGCTGAGATCGAGGCGTACTCGCTCTGGGCGACCCATGCGGTCAGGTCCACGTCGTGCGAACCGAGGTCCTTGACGACGCCGACGTCGGCGATCCGTGCGGGGAAGGGGCCCTGTCGTCGAGTGGCGATCTGGTAGACCTCACCGAGGTCTCCGGCCGCGATGCGCCGACGCAGCTCCTGGAGAGCCGGGTTGAACCGCTCGATGTGGCCGACGGCGCCGACGAGCCCCCGAGCGGCGAAGGCATCGGCCATCTCGCGGCCCTGTTCGACGGTCTGAGCGATCGGCTTCTCGACGAGGGTGTGCACCCCGGCGTCGGCGAGCTTCATCGCGGCGTCGTAGTGGAACCGGGTCGGGATCGCGACGACCGCGAGATCGATGCCGACCGCGATCATCGACTCGACGTCGGGCAGCACCTCGAGGTCACCGGCGACGCCGTGCGGATCGCCGCCCGGGTCGGCGATCGCGACCAGGTCGACGCCGGGCAGCTCGCGCAGCACCCGGGCGTGGTGGCGCCCCATCATGCCGACGCCGATGAGGCCGGCGCGCAGCCCGGCCATCAGGCGCCCGCCCCGGCGACGGCGTTCACGGCCTCGACGATGCGCTCGAGGTCGCGCTGCGAGAGCGAGGGGTGCACGGGCAGCGACACGACCTCGGCGGCAGCCCGTTCGGTCTCGGCCAGGTGCAGCCCGGGTGCGAAGTGCGCGAGCGACGCGAGACGGTGGTTCGGCACGGGGTAGTAGACGCCGCTGCCGACCGCGTACTCGTTCTTGAGGGCCGCCACGAAGCCGTCGCGGTCTTCGGGCACGCGAATCGTGTACTGGTGGTAGACGTGTACCGCGCCGTCGGCCACGGGCGGCACGACGACACCGCGCAGTTCGCGGTCGAGGAAGGCCGCGTTGGCCTGCCGGGTCTCGGTCCAGCCGCCGACTTTCGTCAGCTGCACGCGGCCGATCGCAGCGTGGATGTCGGTCATGCGGGCGTTGAAGCCGACGACCTCGTTCTGGTACTGCGCCTCCATGCCCTGGTTGCGCAGCAGTTTGACGTTGCGCACGAGCTCGGAGGTCTCGCACGTCACCATGCCGCCCTCACCGCTCGTCATATTCTTCGTCGGATACAGGCTGAACATCGCGAACCGGCCGAACGTGCCGACCTTGCGTCCGCCGAGCGAGGCGCCGTGCGCCTGCGCGGCGTCTTCGAAGAGCGCCAGGCCATGGCGGTCGGCGACCGCCTGCAGCTCGTCCATGTGCGCCGGGTGACCGTAGAGGTGCACGGGCATGATGGCCTTCGTGCGCTCGGTGACGGCAGCTTCGACCGACGCGGGGTCGAGCGTGAACTGAGCCGGCTCGATGTCGGCGAAGACGGGAGTCGCCCCCGTGAGCGCGACCGAGTTGGCCGTCGCCGCGAACGTGAACGACGGCACGATGACCTCGTCGCCCGGTCCGATGCCTGCGGCGAGCAGCCCGAGGTGCAACCCGGACGTGCCCGAGTTCACGGCGACCGATTCGCGACCGTCGACGAGCGTCTCGGCGAACTCCCGCTCGAAGGCGGCGACCTCGGGGCCCTGCGCCACCATGCCGGACTGCAGCACCCGGTCGACGGCGGCTCGTTCGTCGTCGCCGATGATCGGCTTCGCGGGCGGAATGAACGACTCGGTCATGCGTTCTCACTCATCTCTCTCAAGACCCCATCGGTCTCGACGTACTCGGCGCCCGTCGCGGGACAGCGCCAGATCTCTCCGTCGGCCACGAGCCGTTGACCGGCCTTGCCGACCCACCCGAGGCGTCGGGCGGGCACGCCGGCCATCAACGCGAAGTCGGGGACGTCCTTGGTGACGACGGCGCCGGCAGCGATCGTCGACCAGGCACCGATCGTAACCGGTGCCACGCAGACCGCCCGGGCGCCCACCGAGGCTCCCTCGCGGATCGTCACGCCGACGGGCTCCCAGTCGTGGGCGCTCTTCAGCGTTCCGTCGGGGTTCACCGCCCGCGGGTACGTGTCGTTCGTGAGCACGACGGCAGGTCCGATGAACACGCCGTCGGCGAGCAACGCGGGCTCGTAGACGAGTGCGTAGTTCTGCACCTTGCAGTTGTCGCCGAGTCGAACGCCCGTGCCGATGTAGGCGCCGCGGCCGATCACGCAGTTCTCGCCGAGCACGGCCTGCTCGCGCACCTGGGCGAGGTGCCACACCGAGCTGCCGTCACCGATGGTCGCTTCGGGCGAGACATCTGCGGAGTCGACGATGCGGGCGCTCGAAGGTGTTGACAATCTGTGCTCCTCATGCGGTCCGGGCAGCCGCGGCTGCGCAGACAGCCTACCGTGTTCTGCAAGAATGGCCTGATGGACAGTTCCGCCCGCACCGACGCCCGGCGGCACTCCGACGACACCTGGATCGTGATCCCCCTCTACAACGAGGAGACCGTCATCGGCCGTGTCGTCACCGAGCTCCGTGAGCACTTCGCGCACATCGTCTGCATCGACGACGGCAGCACCGACGGCTCGATCGCGGCCGCCGAGGCCGCGGGCGCCCGCGTCGTCCGTCATCCCGTGAACCTCGGCCAGGGCGCCGCCCTGCAGACCGGCTTCGAGTACGCCGTGAGGCAGCCCGGTGCGAGGTTCCTCGTCACCTTCGACGCCGACGGCCAGCACCGCATCGAGGACGCGATGCTGATGCTCGACCTCGCGAAGCAGGACGACGTCGCGATCGTGTTCGGGTCGCGGTTCCTCGACGACCGCACCAACCCCGGCGTGCTGAAGCGCATCGTGCTGAAGACCGCCGTGAAGGTGACCAACCTCACCACCGGGCTCAAACTCACCGATGCCCACAACGGCCTCCGCGTCATCCGCAGCGACGCCGCGGCGCAGATCCACCTCGAGCAGGACCGCATGGCACATGCCTCGGAGATCGTGCTCAAGCTGGGTCGAACCAAGCTCCCGTGGCGGGAGTTCCCGGTCGAGGTCCTGTACACCGACTACTCGAAATCGAAGGGCCAGTCCCTCCTGAACTCGGTCAACATCCTCGTCGACCTGCTGGTGAGGTAGCGCCATGTGGATCCAGATCCTCCTCGTCGTCGGTGTCATCCTGATCGGCCTGTTCCTCGCCCGGCCCACGGCGGGCGACAGCCACCTCGCGCTCCGACGCCTCTTCATGGCGGCGTTCGTGGTCGTGGCGATCGCCTCGATCCTCTTCCCGCAATGGCTGAGCTGGATCGCGAACACCATCGGCGTCGGCCGTGGTGCCGACCTGATGCTCTACGCGCTCATCCTCGCCTTCCTGGTGTTCGTGGCGACGACGTACCGACGCAACGTCCAGGTCAACCGACGCATCACGCTGCTCGCACGACAGATCGCCCTCACCCAGGCCGAGACGGAGGACGCGCGCGGCGACTCGGTCGCCGAAGGCGCCGAACCGACGGCGACGGCGACGGCGACGGAGCAGCCGGCTTCGACGCAGCCGGCGAACGACGCCCGGCACGACTGACGATCAGTCGCAGGCCGTGATCCGGTACAGCACGGCGTCGCCCTCGCGGTCGACTTCCTCGGCGACCCCCGCCTCGGCGAGGTCTCGCAGCCCGCGGAACGGCGTCGTCCCATCGATCTCGAGTCCCGTCTCGCCCGCATCCTTGAAGTAGCCGCCGAAGTCGAGCACGTACGACACCCCGGTCGATCGCACCGCCTCGCACACCGCGGGATCCTCGAGCGCATCGGCGAGGTGCTCGTTGATGAGTCGAGCCTCGGGGTACAGGTACGAGTTGAAGTGCGGGTTCATCATGTGGATGCCCGTGAGTGCGTACGCGAACGGGGTACCGGTCCAGGGGTTGCCTGCGACGAGGGCGTCAGCAGGGACGTGCTCGGGCATCCGCTCGATGAGCCGTCGCTCGCTGCCGGAGAGGATCGGGGCGTCTTCGGCATCCGTGTAGGCGCGCATGGTGAGGCCGAGTTGCGTCCACATGGCAGGGCTGGCCTGGGTGGCGATCGCCAGTACGACGAGGGATGCCGCAGCCAGGGTCCGTGCAGCAGCCGAGCCCGGCTCGATGCGTTGCCGACGCTCGAGCCTGGCCTGCACGAGACGCCAGAGGGCGACCGTTCCGAACACGGCCATCGGCACCGCGGTGATCACGAGCAGGGCGCTCAGCCGCGGCGGATCGCGATAGAAGATGCCGTCGACGAGAGCGCGAAGCTTCCAGGACGGGCCTCCGGCTGCGACGACGAACAACACGATCGTCACCGCCCAGGTGCCGACGAACCAGAGCTTCTCGCGACGTCGGACGAGGTCGAAGACGCCGATCAGCGCGAGCACGCACGCGATGATCGACGGGAACGACGCCTTGAATCCGTGGAACAGCGCCTCCCCCAGCGCACCGAGCAGGTTGGTGTAGGCGATCCAGGGGGTGTTCTCGCCGATGCGTCCGAACCAGACCCATGCGGCTGCGAACCCGACCAGGCCGATGGCGAGCACGAGCCACCAGATGACGCGACGGGCGCCGTCGAGTCTCGCAATGGCGGGCACCGCGCGCCACAGTACGAGCGGCAGCGTCATCGCCGCCCACCCGAACGCACCGGCGGGCTGGGCGAAGGCGATGCCGAGCAGCGCGAGCACGAGCAGCATGCTCCGGAAGAGGATGCCGCTGCCGCGCAGGCTCCTCGCCTGACCGATCGCGAATCCGAGCCCCAGCGCGGCGGGCAGCATCGCGAGCGCGAGGCAGTACGGGTAGAGCACGCCGAACGTGAGCATCATGATGGGGAAGGCCGGGAACGCGGCGGCGAGTACGCCGGTCGCGAGTGCCGCCGTGCGGCTCCTCGGCATCAGCGAGCGCATGAGCAGGAGGCATCCGGCCGGCCAGACGAGCGCCGCGATCACGATGCTCACCGCGTTCACCGCGACGGGGATGCTTCCGACACCCGTGACGGCGACGAGCGAGGCGACCGCATGCCAACCCGCGGGGTAGAACGGCCGCTGGCCCGCCGGTAGCACGAGACCCTGGATGTCGAACGACGACGCGCTGCCCGTCTCGATGATGTAGCGGATTCCGTTGAGGTGGAAGTAGGCGTCGAACGTCTGGGAGATTCGGTCGGGCGCCTGGAGCCCGATGATGAGCTGGGAGCTGATGAGCACGGCTGCGATGCCGAGACCGGCGACGGTCCATGCGCTCAACACCGACTCCGGCCGATCGGGCCGTCCGAAGCGGCGTCGCATGACCTGCCGGACGACCGCGATCGGGACCGCGACGACCGCGAGTGCGACGGCGACGGGGAGCGGACCCCAGGTGATGCCCGCCCGGCCGAACACGATGGCGACGAGCGACAGGAACGCGACCGTGATCGCCGGTGCGATCGCCCACAGGGTCAGTCGTCGAGCACCCGCCGCGAGCCCGAGCGCGAGTCCCGGCCCGAACATCACCGCGATGGCCACCCCGACGGGCGGCACGAATTCGAACCAGCTCATGCGAGCGACGCCGTGGGTTCCGGTCGCTCCGCCTGCCACGCGCTCGACACCATGTCGTCGAGCGTCCGCGTCGCACGCCAGCCGAGCTGCTGGGCGATCATCGCCGGATCGGCGACGACCGCAGCTGGGTCACCCGGCCGACGCGGCCCCACCTGCACTTCGAATCGGATGCCCGACGCAGCGCGCAGCCGGTCGAGCACCTCGAGGACGCTCGCCCCCTCGCCCGTGCCGACGTTGAAGACCTGCGCTCCAGCCGGCGAGTCCGCCTGCTGCCTCGACGCCAGCGCATCGAGGGCTGCGAGATGCGCTTCAGCGAGGTCCATGACATGGACGTAGTCGCGCACGCCCGTTCCGTCGGGGGTGTCGAAGTCGGCGCCGAAGACGCTCGGCGCGAGGCCCCTGCGAACCCGGTCGATGGCGATCGTGATGAGATTGAGCGGGAACGGGTCGCCCAGGTCGGGCCAGCCGGCGCCGGCGACGTTGAAGTACCGGAGACTGATCGCGTCGATGCCGTGAGCGGTCGCGGCATCTCGCACGAGCCACTCGCCGACGAGTTTCGACTCGCCGTACGGGTTGATGGGCTGCGTGGGTGCGGCCTCGTCGACCCGCGGGACAGCAGGGGTGCCGTAGACGGCTGCCGACGACGAGAACACGAGACGACGCACACCGGTGTCGGCGCAGGCGCTGATGACGGCGGCCAGGCCACCGACGTTGTCACGGTAGTAGCCGGCCGGATCGGTGACGGATTCGGCCGCGTTCTTGCGGGCGGCCAGATGCACGACGCTCGTCACCCCGTGGTCGCGGATCGCCGAGCCGAGCCGTTCACGTGCGCCGTCACCGGCGAGATCGATTCGCACGAGGGTGGCTCCGGAGAGCCGCGAAGCGTCGCCGCTCGAGAGATCGTCGACCACGACCACGCGGTCGCCCCGATCGACCAGCAGCCGGACGATGTGCGCGCCGATGTACCCGGCGCCGCCGGTGATGAGGACTGACACCCGCACAGCTTACCGGTGAGCGCCTGACCGATCGGTGCGGCGTCCTCGGCCGCACCCGACGCGGGGCCGGTCACCCCAGTGTCGTGGTCACCTTTCCAGCCGAGTCGACCCGCATGGACCCCTTCGTGAACTGCTGCGTCCACCCCTTCGACCACGAGCCGGTCGGCGACTTCGCGGGCACTCCGACCGGGGCCTTCAGCCCCCCTGCGGCCTTCCATGCATCCCAGATCCTGCCGGGCAGCCAGTACATGACCTTGCCGCTGTACAGCAGCCGTCCCCGCTCGAACTGCTGCGACGACCAGCCCGACCCCTCGTCGACCACCCCTGCGACCGCGAAGCCGAGCACACCGCTTCCGCCGCCGAGCGCCGTCCAATTCGTGAGGTAGACCCCTGAGACCTTGGCGCCGCTCCGCACCTTGCCGGCCGCGTCGACCGCGAGGTAGCCGTTCGAGAACTGCTGGGTCCATCCGGTCGACCACGATCCGGTCGGAGACTTCACCGGCGGCCCGACCGGCGCCTTGAGGCCGCCGGCCGACTTCCAGGCGTCCCAGATGGCGTTCGGCAGCCAGTACATGACGGTGCCGCTGTACAGCAGGCGCCCCCGCTCGAAGCGTTGCGACGACCAGCCCGATCCCTCGTCGACCACGCCGGCGACCGCATAGCCGAGCACGCCGCCACCGCCGCCGAGAGCGGACCAGTTCGTGAAGTAGACACCCGATACCTTCGCGCCGCCCCGGCTCTTCACCGTTCCAGCCGCGTCGACCGACATCGCGCCCCACCTGAACTGCTGCGTCCACCCCTTCGACCACGACCCTGCGGGCGACGTGGTCGGTGTTCCGATCGGCGCCTTCACGCCGCCTGCCGCCTTCCAGGCGTCCCAGATCTTGCCCGGCAACCAGTACATGGCCTTGCCGCTGTAGAGCAGGCGGCCCTTCTCGAACCGCTGCGACGACCAGCCGGAGCCCTCGTCGACGACGCCGGCGACCGCGTAGCCCAGGAGACCGCTCGGGCCGCCGAGGGCGAACCAGTTCGTCCTCCAGGTGCCTGAGACGGACGCACCGCCGTACTGCGTCACGACGCCCGCGCTCGACTGCGTGAGCTGGGCATAGACGAACCGCTGCGTCCACGAGGTCGTGGTCGACCCCTTCGGCGATGTCGTCGGCGCGCCGATGGAGCCGGTCAACCCGCCGTGCGCCGTCCAGTAGTCCCACATCTTCGTCGGCATCCAGTACATGACCGACCCGCTGTAGAGCAGGCGGCCCTTCTCGAAGCGCTGCGAGGTCCATCCACTGCCGTGGCTGACGACGTTCGATGTCGGGTAGCCGAGCACACCCGACCAGGACTTGAGGGCCTTCCAGTTCGTGAGGAACGCACCGGAGACCCGATAACCGCCGCGGACCGCGATCCCGCTCGTCGGCTTCCAGCTCACGTAGCCGAACTCGAACGACTGCGTGTGCTCGATGGCATCGGCACCGGCGACGTCGCTGACGGGGTACCCGAGGCCGCTCGTCACGCCGCCCTTCGAGTAGTAGTACTTCGAGATCGAAGCGGCGGTCCGGAACGCCCCCAGGTCGGAGCGGTAGACCAGCTCGCCGTACTTGAATCGCTGCATGAGCCCGCCGCCCGAGAGGGACACGGCGTTCGCGAGCGGCGGCCCCAGCCTCGTCCCGGTCGCGCCGCCGTTCTTCGTCCAAGCGGCGACGAGCAGCGGGTGCACCTGGATCGTCGTCGAACCGAACCAGTCGGTGAACATACGCCAGAAGTTCCGGTTGCCGTACGACGAGCAGTCGTTCCCCGTGCCGTAGAGGTTGTCGAGCGCAGCCTGGTTCGGCCGGTACGGCGTGTACAGGTAGAGGCCCGCGGTCGCCTGGTTCTGGATGTACACCTGAGAGCTCCCGCACGCGCTGTTCGGGTGCCAGAGGATCGTGTTGTAGCGGCCCGCCTGGTATGCGCGGTCGGCCGGCCGGGCACGATACTTCTTGAACTGCCACGCGGCGTTGTAGAGCTGGTTGAAGAAGCCGTAGTAGTTGACGTCGCAATCGGCGGTGTCCGGGCAGCCGTAGCCCGTGGCCGAGCGATACTGGCGCGCAGTCGGCCAGGTGTCGGTCACGAGTCCCTGCTCCTTCTCGAGCAGGACGATCAGCGCCCTCGGGTTGATCCCGCAGGCGGTCGCGACCTTGTAGATGATCCGTGCGGCCGACTCGGTCTGGCCGGCATACGCGCTGCAGCCCTCCGACCTGGCGGGCTGCGACCTCGTCGTCTCGACATAACTCTTGAGGCAGGTGTATCCCTCGCGACAGGTGGGGACCTTGGCGTTGAGGAACGCCTGGACCTGGTCGACCGTCATCGTCTGCGAGTTGTAGAAGACGTCGTCCGAGATGATGTTGCCCGGGTTGAAGTCCTTGCCGGTCGCCGCTGACGCCCCGGTCTGACCGATCGGCGAGATCACGCCGGCCACGATGATTGCGAGCCCGGCCAGGGTCGCGAGAACCCCCCTCAGTAGCGATCGCATGGTCCCCCAACCGTCTCCGAGCGCGTGCTCGGCGGAATCGCGTGCAGAGCGGCTCCGCTCCACCCCATTGTAGGGAGGCGCGTGCCATGCACCAGACCCGCTACGGAGTGTCGGCGGACGCCGCGTACTTCGACGCACCACCCTCGATCACCCGCGCCGGGACGCCGACGAGCAGGCTGTACGGGGGTGCGATCGTGCCTTCGGTCACGACTGCTCCCGCG
>Ga0256776_1000043_pt1 | contig 19101 bp, 3 predicted proteins | sample MC6MC0927MT_FD_186069 | JGI IMG/M metagenome (GOLD analysis project Ga0256776, IMG submission 186069) | Metatranscriptome of enriched soil aggregate microbial communities from Iowa State University, Ames, United States - MC6-MC0927-MT... | ecosystem: Environmental > Terrestrial > Soil >... | reverse complement strand
GTTGGCTGTAATGTGGGGAGTGACACATGCTAGCCAAGGATAGAGCATTTAAAGGCACTCGAGGTGTTCGTCGCATGAGCCAGCCTGACGCCTAACGTGGTCTAACTTGTACCTGGTTCAGTCATGCTGCCTGAGAAGAGTGTTGGAGCTTATATTTAGTCGCTGCAATGTGGCGAAGATTAGGCACAGGATCGCGATAAGGGATATCGATACGAATCATGAAATAGTTTTGACGCTACTCCAGACTCCAGATGTGCGGGAAGGTATGGAATCATGAATTACCTTTGACAGGCAAGATTAAGAGTATGCGTCTGAGTCTGAATAGGTTATGATGTGATAGTTGAGCAGAGAAGTGCCATTCTCATCTTTGCACGCATCGTCTCAATGTTGGAATAACGCGGCATGTTGACATTGAAGAAGCATGTCTCACTTGTTGGCAACAGTAGATCATTCGGTCCTCCACCTCCGTCCTGTTGCGAGCTACTACTGCCTCTGGGTGCATGATCGATGATATTGAGTTGCATCCGATAGCTCCCCTGACCACCCTCCTCAGCTGGTAGTCTGGATCGTGCCCAACTGAATTGTAACCATTGACCACGCTCCTCCTCACTAAACTCACTTAAGATCTGCCAGAACCATTGAACGACAGGTGAATGACGATTGTAATGAGCGGGATTGTACACAGTATGACGCTCCAACACGGCCAGGTCGATTGTTGGACGACCACACACACGCAACTCCAACTCACGCCAACTCAAATAATGGAAACTCTGTTTTGGAATGACCGACAACATTCCATCTCGGATCGCCGCAACCAACAATGCACTCTCCTGCAACCTCGCTTCAATTGCTCTCTGTGCATACTCATATCTCTGCTCGAATGTCACTCGTATATTCGATCCAGCCGGCTTCAATTCCACTTGTGTCACCCCATCACTCAACACAGTGGTCCATGTAAGATAGCCCAAGTATTCATCAAACTCCTCCTTGGTGAATGGTTCATTGGTGGTTGGATCAATGAATTGAAGTGACTGGGCCGCAGTGAAATCGAATGTGGCGAGATCGGATGCGTTCAATGGTTGACATAGGAGTTGACGCCAGAAGACAGATGCGATATCCAGATTCAAGCAACACTTACTACGAACAGCGATGGCCAACAATTGACCAAAGATACGAGCCTTCACCAAACTGATCTCTCCCTGCTGTAGCAGTGCAGGATTGAGCAACAGCTTATGTCGATCATCACCTGTCTGACTTCTTGAGTTGGGTGAAGGGATGAAGAAGGGCATGGGAGATGATCGATCGCCAGACTCCGTTGCCTCAGAGTTCAAGAATGCCGATATTTCCGCTAATGCTTGACGGAATGGACCTGGCAGCCCTGCTGCACCTTGGTCAAGTACACCAGAAAGAATACACTTGAATGTGACGGCACCGAGCTCCGAACGGAGAGGCAGTGGTTTACTGTAGAGATTGGATTTGATGAATGAATCGCATAGTTGTTGGAACATGTTCTCGCGTGTCATTTCATCAACGGACAGATCCTTCTTATTCTTCTCCTTCTCCTTGTCTCCATCCCCTGTGGCTTCAATGAGATGGGTGTGAGGCATATTGCGATAGACATGCTTCGTTTTTGTAATGGATGCTGAGACCACTTCCTCGCCTCCTCGTCTGAACGCAATCTCGGGACGATGCAGGTTTGTCGCAGCCGTACCATTCAACAGGAGATTAAACAGACGGGAACGCAGAGAAGCGGAGGGAAGAAGGCGATCACACAGACTCACACGTGAACGCCAGCCAGCGGGGGCAGCAGGAATGATAGTCGTGACAGCAGAGGTGGAAGATGCAGATTGTTCCGAGGAAGTGGAAGATGACGCACCAGATGTTTCTGAGCTTGACGTCCCTTGACTCTCCACATCTCTCCTCGTTTCCCTTGCCGCCTCGGTCGTTGCCGTTGCCTGTGACAATGCTTCGAGTCCTCTTCTGAGCCGCTCCCTTCTCTCATTGTGCTCCGCTGCACCCATGCCTGAAACATCCTGTTGGAAGAGTGCGGCAGCATTGTTAAAGGCATTGAGCAGAGAGGAAAACGAAGCGACACTGGTACGGGAGCTACCTGGTAGGGGCAGTGGAGGGAGGCCATGCCGAGTCGGAGATGAAGGCAACGATGGCAGAGGCAGACGAGAAGAAGATGAGAGAGATGGAGAGGAGGTGGCACGATCCAATGGAGGAGTTGAGTGGATATCAGGGAATACATCCAGGTCGTATAGCATGGTTGCGATGAGCGAAGTAGGAGCCAAATCCAAGAAGGGTGCAGCTTGTTGTGCCTCATCCTTCATATCAGCGAACTCTTGACACCAAGTACACTGACATTCCTTGTCCTCCGCTGCACTGCCACTCTCATCGAGCGGTGGATGAGCCTTCGGTGATGCCGCATGCAACAACATCTGCTCCATCGTCAGCACGATCGGTAGATCCTTCTTGACGACAGCACGGAGTGGCAGCTCACGGTTCAACTTGTCACTGTCGCCAACATCTGCATCATCTGCATCATCGCCAATGTCAATCGACTCATGTTCACTCATGACCCGTTCATATCGAATGGCCACCAGGAAGAGTTCCAGCATTCGTTGAAGGTAGACGGAATGAACGGGAAAATTTTGCTTCTCCGCGCCAAAACGCGCTTTCGCTTCTGAAACCAAATCACTCAACCACAAGACATCGAGATCATCATCATGCAACGACTCAAGCAACTCTGCTTCTCTATTGCGTGCTTCATCGTCTTTCCTGTCTGTCTCTTCATGTTTCGATTCCTTGTGCAGATGTCCCTTCTCATCTCTGCTGGCCTTCCTTGTAAGGATGGTGGTGGCCAGTATATTGGCCAACCCTTCCATGGCTCGTACCTTGCAGTTGCTTGGCAGTGGCATGGCACGATGAAGACTCTCCACACCATCATGCAACGATTCATACAACATCGTCAACATGTGATCACAGGCATTGGATAGACTGGTGGAATGAACGACGGAATGAAGGAAGCCAGATGAGGATGGAAGATCAGGTGATAGGGTGGGTGGAGTAATGGGTGATTCTTCCTCCTTCTGCTTCTCACTTTCCGATTCTTTCCTTTCTTCCTCATCCTCATGCCGTGATCTCTCTACACTGGGTGCCGCTTCGGACTTGTGGGGCTTCTTGATTTGCACTTGCCCTGCCACTTGCAGACGCCGAATCTGAGTGATAGCGTCAGTGAGTAGTAGCATGAGTTCAAGTTTGTCATGATGGAATGGGGTGATGGAAAACGTTGCACGATCATCATCAAGCTTGGGCTTGGAAGGCTTCTTTGTGGTGGCTGCAGCAGCCTTCTCTGCCTCCTTTAACTTCGTTTCAGTCTTCTTCGTGTATGCCGCACGCACATAAGCAGGATTTGTGACGACGAATGGCGTGAATGTACGTGTGGCCGGGTCAGCAGTGAAGCTGAGCTCGCGTAGAAGGATCGTCTCCTCCTCATCCGCGTACAAGCGAATCTGCCAAACAGAGTCAGCAGTGAAGCGAGGATGAGGAGCATCCTTCTCAAACGGATCTTGAACGGAGGAGACCAGCTGAAGGTGGAACGGCGAAACCGTACATGAAGAAGAAGAAGCAGTAGCAGTTGCTGCTACTGAGGATGAGGATACACCTTGCTCATCTCGATCATTCTCATCTCTCTTTGTCTTTCTCTCCTCTGACTCATCATCAGCTTTTGTATCAATACTGACAGTCAATCGCTGTCCAGGAATGATGGTTGTCAACTGATGTGTGTTGAGGTATGCGGCAGACTCCATGAGCGATTGTGAGCTCTCTTCAATCAGTTCAAATAATGCATCCTCGAATGGGATGGGAGGAACGGATGAATCACGATCGTCACTCGCATTTGAATCATGGCGTCGATGGGATGGTTCATCATCTGACTCTGACTCTGTCTCCTCACCTCTCTCCTGCTCATCCATCTGCCATCGTGCCAACAATAATTGTGCGATCGATGCAACTAATCGATCACGCTCACTATGCAGCGACACAGATGGATCAGTGAGACTGGTTGCTTTACTGAAGGTGAGAACGGAATGGAGTACAGAGGGGGATTGTTGGCAGAGCAGGGAGATGAGTGTGGACAGTGGAACCTTCTTCAATAGCAAAGGCAGGGATTGTAAGGAATCTGGCTCATGATGCAGAATGCTGGACAGAGGGCTGATGGGGGATGTAGGGGATGCAGGTGGCAGTATTGACCCAGCTGTAATGTGCATTGGCATCTTCTCGTGCATGGTGGCTTCGTGTGTCTTACTCATCCGCATGACAGCGTCCTGTACGATGCGCTTTGCCATGATGGCCTGTGCATTGTGCTCTGCCTCAAGTGCCAGTTGCATGAGACTTTGGAAATCGAGTGCTCGTGCAGCAAATGTTGCCGCATTCATACCGGGTGGCTTGGGTGCGATTGGGCATAGATGTGTCGGTGCTTGATTGGCGCGCGGTATGGATGATCTCAACAGCGCCAACTTGAGCCATACGAATACCGTACATGTGGTTGCCTCATCCACTACTTTGAGCAGGACCATGGGTCCATCCTCCTCATTCCATTCACCATTGCGCAGATCAAGCTTGACGACCTCGCCAACACGATGAGCCAATGAGAATGGGCAGGGAAGAACGGTGAGAGCAGCGGGGGAGGAGAGGCCTAGAGCGAGATGGAGGGCAGATGGCGTACGGCTCGATGACGATCCTTTCTCATCCTTCAATCGGCGTATGATCCTCGATGATGATGCATGGAGCCACTCATCCCATTTCGTCGACCATCCAATATAATGAATGAGAATTTTGAGTGAATTGTCACGAATGGCCACTTCCTGTACGACGGCTTCACTCTCCTTACGCACAGAATCAAGTACCATGAGACGATCACCAACATTATACTTGGGCTGAATGCGCGGACAATCAACATCCACCCATTCATCCCACTTCTTTGACCATCCAATATAATGCAAGTATATCTTCTGACCATCCTCACTCACCTCAACGACTTCCGCTGGACAGACCTTCTGAACCAAATCGATAATGGTGAGTGTATCACCAATTTTATACACCGGCTTATTGGAAGTGGCAGCAGCACGGTTGGCTTCACTTGCTGCACATGCCTCAGGAGGGATGATGAGTTCCGCCCCAATGAGTGTGCCATTCTTCGCCATTGCAATGAGTTTCATCTTATCTTGCTCAATGGGCCAATCGATGGGTTTAGGAGCCGAGCCTGTATTGAGTGCACGACTACTGGCTGCAGCAGGGTCGAGGGGTGCACCCATTGCAACCGATTCAATTCCATCCTCCTCTGACCAGGAGCAACGATTGCTCATCAACACATTGGGAGCAGCAAGACGTAGTCGACGGTCAGCCTCAAAGGCTGCAGCGGATGCATCAGTACGGCTGGATGCAGTGCCAGTTGCAGCTGACGCGGCGCCTGCACCTGATTGAGGTGCGAGTGGTGGTGCTGGTGGCGCTGGCGCGCCAACCACCGCATCCGCTGGTCTCGCTGCCTCTCGTTGGCTTTGCTCCAGATAGGCTCGATAGGCATCCACGGCCTCCCGCTGTCCCACTCGATCGATGGTCGCCTCAAATCCGCCATTCACCATCGCCTCATCCAAATCGGCATCATCCATGCGCTCCAGTATGACACTGATCGAAGCCTCCAAATTGCCGCGTGTAGCAGCCAGTGCATACTTACATGCAAGCTCAGGGAAGCCCATCTGTGTCAAACGCTCAAGATTCTGCAACATGGCCGGCATGGGTGGAGGAGTACCGCTTGACTCCTCTTCATCATTGTCTTCCACTTCTTCCATACCCTGACCCTGACCCTGACCCATCGCGGCAGCACTGCTGCGACGACCAAACAAACGTCGGCTTGTCGAAGGGCGACGATCTGACGATGGTGAGGAGGAGGAGGATGGAGCAGCGGTCGGCGCAGCAGTTGACGCAGTTGGTGATGGTCCCTTGATGGCCTTTTGATTGTGTGCCTGCTGAGTGAGTGGTGAAGTGAAGTTCTCATCCAATCTCTTGCGTGTGTCGAAGAGTGGATCTTGTATTCTCCATGCCATCTCCACCAGCCGTTGTGAGACGAATCGTGCATCATGGCTCCATTGGGACGGGTGGAGCGGAAGGCCACGTGACACACTACTGGAGTGCCAAATGGACGTGCACAACGACAGAAGTTGCAAGACGCACTCACTCAGACCAACACTCGATTGCAACCATGCGGGCAAATATTGATGCAAGGAGAGAAGGAGATGATGGGAGACTTGTCTCGACAGAAAGGTAAAGATTATGCGTTGGATGGAAGTAGAAGAAGAGGAAGCGGGTGAAGATGGATTCTCCTCAGTCTTTTCGTCCGTCTTCATTCCATGCTGCATTTGCATATTGATGATCTTCATGGCTTGTCGCATGATATCATCGACGTTGCCAATGGCAGTGAGAGCAGGAGGAGGCGTGGGTGAAATCGGTGTGACCGCATCAGCAGCGGCTTCGACCACACCAGACAATCCATTCGGCACTTCATCAGCTAGACCCAGCTGACTCAGCAATGACATGACGCTCGCATCCGGTCCATCACGCGAGCTGCCATCTGATACAGACTTGACTGTTGCCGACTCTGCCAATGATCGCTTGACAAGTACAGAGACAGTTGCGAGTGTTGGATCATAGTGGCGCACAACACCAGTAATACTCGTGCCATCCACTTGTACACGTACGCGTGACCCTGTCGTGATGCTCTCTGGTAAACCGCCCAGCACTTGAAGGGCCAATAAGGAGCGCAACAAGCGTTGCGAAGCAGAGGCGAATGTGGAAAGAGGAGATGAACGATCGAGGGCAGATGATAATGCTTCAATGGCATCAGCAGTATCATGGAATGCAGCTTTGAGCAATGGTAGGAGAGTTTCACGCCATTGCACACGAGATGGAACTGGTTGATGTGGGCTGGCCGTGCTTATTGATGAATCCGTTGCCGCCTCCGCGTTGCTGTCAGTTTTGTCCTTGGTTGGTGAGTGTGCAGGTGCTTGTACCAATGTTCGAAGGAGACGAGTCATCTCCAACAATGCCTCCTCACGCCCCTGCTCGCTTGGACGCCAGCTCTGATAACCATATGGCTCGCCCAACAATGATGCAACCACATTGGCTGCTGGCTGATCTGTTGGCAGCTGAGCAGTGACCATGGTAGCTTCACTCGTACTGCCTTCACTCCCAACCTTGAATGTGCTGCCTTTGCCTGGCCCAAATTCTGCCATGGGTTCAGTGGCCGGTGTTCGCTTCACCGACTTTGCCAACCAATGCGCCTCCTCTTTGGATAAGCGCACAGGAGAGAGTTGAACTTCTCCGCCACATGAGCCTGTCAGATGCGTGAATCGATAATCGGATGGAGGGAGGAAGCGACGAGTTGGCCTGTCATACAGCTTGCCATCAACGTTGAGTGTCAAACCACCAGCCTTCGTGCCGGGGAACTCAACGACGCGACATGCTGAACATAGGAATACATTGTGATTGATGATGGATGCATGGTTGGCTTGCATGGCTGATGCGCAGTATGCCGCTTCACTCTCACTGATCACCCACCAATCCAATTGTGCACGTGTCTCGTGACAGGAGCAGCAGCGAGACCATCGTGTCTGACCTGTGTTGGTGCTGCATGTCTCACTGGCACACGCTGCATCACCATTCAGTCGCTGCCGCGGTAGACAACACTTATGCTCAGCACACACAGGAAATTCAACGTAACTGCATGATGGGCAGATTAGGACAGCGATGCGACGCCATGGTGATGATGATGAGGATGGTCGGCCATTATTATCCTTGCTGTTTGACGACGATGAAGACGACGCACCGATCGATGCAGAGGTTCCAGACGCTGGAGAAGACTCAGTACCAGTGCGCATGGAAGTCACATCCATATTGGATAGCGCTTGATCCATGGATTGCGACATCGCAGCGGAAGTACGCGATGAGGGAGAAGGACTTCGCAGGCTCTCTGCTTGTTTCTCATCTGATGCAACTGCATGGTCTTTCATTCCTTGTTGAATGGCCGCGTTGATGATGTGTTGTTGTGGTTGCATGGATGCGATGGTATCAATGAGCTCCTGTGCCAGGTTGACATCACCCAGCACGGCATCCTCCGCAATGACCGACGCGGTCCGAACAAATGGGGCATTCGATGTTGGTGGCGAAGGTGAAGAAGAAGGCGGGCTGGAAGATGCACCAAAGATCGCGGAAGTAAATGGTTGGCGTGCGCCCGCTCCAGCAGGGCTGTTGGCAGTGGATGATGCAGCAGAAGGTGGCAGGGCAGCAGTCAACACAACATCGTGATACGGAAGTTCACGTGACAGCAACTTGATGATTTCGAGCTGAATAATCGATGGCAACTCCACATATACCTGCCGAGGCTGCTTCTCATCCAGCGTCATGCATTCATTGCGTAAGACACGAAGGAGGAATAGGATGTTCTTTCTTGAGCATACAGAATGTTCCTGGCTACTGATCCTCTGCAGCAAGTTGAGCAGGTCCACTGATCGATAGATGAGCTCATCCAACGACAGTAGTGCACTCTGCAAAGGATTGCCGAGTTGCAATGGATGCAAGCAACTATCAGGCATGTCACTCATATGAACACGCCCGAATGGCAACGGACTTGCATTGGTGGATGGAGACGGCGGTGTGGGGCCTGATACGTCGGTCGGGAATGGGAATCCAGAGACGAGTGCAGTTTGGATGCGCGAGATGTAGTCAACCAGCATACGATTCAACTGTCTCCCAACAGTTGATGCCAGTACATAGCGTTGCTGGCTCGTCTTCCTCGACAGTGGCTGACCGAGCAAGGACGAGCATAGATACATAAAGATATGCCAGCCTCGACGACCGGCCACGCTCGACAGCTGTGTTTGCACATCTGACAACCAGAAGGAGGTTGGGGGCGGGGGAGTTGTAGGTTTGGAAATGCGAGCGTGCGTGCTTGATGAGTCAGATGCTACTGCCTTGAGTCCAGCTGTGTGCGGTGCTGCATCTGTCGGTAATTGATATAGTTGTCTGTGCATCTCCATTTGACGAGCAGCCTGCGCTTGTTGCAGCTTCCAAATGAATCGAGGTAGAACACTCAACATGCCCGAGCCAAGAATGATTTCACTGTCATGTGGAGAGACTTCCGATGCTGTCCAGAAGTGTAAGCAGGTATTGATACGATCAGATATGAGACGGAGTTGAGCACGCTGCAGTGGGGTGCGACATGACGTGGAACAAGTGACGGGTGGAGGCATGGAAAGGTTGGCCGGAGGAGGCGAGGGAGAAGACAATAGGCCGAGAGAGGCAGATCGGCTAGGAGGAAGTGAGAGCGGCTCAACCGGGTCAGCTTCATCCCTTTCCTTGATCGCTTCAGACAGGTCGAGCTGAGAGAGTGTCTGTGCAAGATTCTTCAAGAAGAACAGCAAACTATCCCCGGCCTCACCTTGTCTCGCTCGCATGGCATGACTACTCTGCACATCACGCACGACTTGGCCACACCATGGCAATACCAATACGTCATCGATCAATTCCGCACTATTGCCGGATGTGAATGCCTGATTGAGCAATTGAAGCAATCGTACACGATTTTGCATGCTCGATGTCAACCATGCAATGCTGCTGCCCAGTGATGAGCTCAGTCGATGCTCACTCGACATGAGACGTGCAAGCCACTCTGCATCGAATGGACGTTGCGTGGGTTCAGAGTCAGTCAGGGCATCTTCGCCCTCTGCACCAGTGGATGGAGCGTGCGTGGCGATGGATGTCGATGTCCAACTCGACAGAGCAGTCTTCTCTGTGCCGGCTGTAGCAGGTCGTTCACCTGTGTGCGTTTGCGTTGCGAACATTTGAACCTGCAAATCTGAGTCAGACAATCGGCGCGTCGCAGATGGTGTGGACGATTGGCCAGGGCCGGCGGGTTTGGTTGCACTGCCACTCGCGCTTGGACCCAGATCGAATTGTTGCACGTGACTGGTTGAGGCTGACATTGGGCCACGAGTAGGAGAGCTGAACAGGTCGCTGTGCACACGCCGCAACAACAATCCACCTTCACTCGACTCACCAGCACGCTCCATTGACTCCTCCTCTTCTTCGCTTAATTCATCATACGCCTCAGCTTCATCAGCACTGTCTGACTCATTGACACGCTGGTTGGATGGAGTCAGCAACTGATCCGATGATCGATGTCCAGCTGCTGCCATCTCCATGCGAGGCGGCGTGCTCGGTGGAGGCATGGTGGCTGGGCTCGTTGCATTGGATGGACGGGTTGGACTAGAGCGTAGAGACTTGGATGGAGTACGCATGACGGATGCACTGCTCAAACCAACGAATGCGCCAAGCCCAGCATGCAACATCGCACGCATATCGGTACCAAGCAAGAAGATCAAATTATCGATCATACGAGAGAGAGCAGCAGATAGCTCCGTGGCAGGGAATCGCCATGCATCATCCTCATCACGCGGGCTTGTGGATGTAGGAGATGCAGGGCTTGAGGTCGAGGACGGTGACGCTGGAACAATATGGAGCTTCCGATCATCCATTGCTGATGTACCCGCTGTGTGAGGGTCTTCTGAGTCTTCCTTGCGCTCTCGTTCTCCACGACCTGCCTCACTAATCGTGCTCGATTTCCCTCCTCTTCTCTGCTTCTCCTCAGCCTGCTTCTTTCGCTTCCTCTCCTCATCCTGTTGTTCTCGATGACGTCGCACGATCTCCACCAGTGGTTGTCGAACATATCGTGCAGTCGCTCGTACAACCTTCCGAAACCATTCTGGATTCGCCTGCTGATGCAACAAACGAGTATTCTTCGCTTGATGGCCGCTCAATAAACGATAGAGCTCCAATGAGCGTGCATAGTTCATACAGGCATCAGCGAGGCCATTATGCTTCACCAACACACAGGCGAAAAGCTTTTCGCAGAGGAACAAGGCACCGGACGCTGGAACGAAGAGTGTGGATGAAGTAGAGGGTGGTGATGGGCCGCTTGTCTGAGGAGGAGAGATTGGTTGAACTGAGCCGGATGTGGCAAGGCTGGCAAGCTGAGCCAATAAGGATCGACTGCCAACACCACTGATCGTGTCGACTGGTAGCATGCCTTGACCCAGTCCTTGCGCTCCACACTCCTTCATGCATCGTTGGAATAGTTCACTCAATCTCTGTGAGCAGAGCGTATCAGAGAATGCATGTGCATCGGATAGTCCAACACGTGCACTGGCATCACCCGCATGCTTCGATGTACTACTCACACCAACAAGTGATGATGCAACGTCCTCTGAGCGGAGCTCATGCTGTAAAGAGGGAGTAAGCATGGCATCAATGGGAGACGCGATTGGAGCATGGGATGGAATGAAGACTGGTGCAGCACATGCGAATTGAGCCAAAAATGTGAGTTTGGCCTTGCCACCTTGCGTTAATCTCCATGCCTCTTGTGAGTTGAGAAGGTTGAGGATGATATCCTGTGAGAAGGTCGGTGCAGCATGAGCGGACCCATCCTCGCTCTCCTCACCCAAGCTTGCTTGTCGCGCTGCAAGTGCAGCAGCACGTAATGATGGAGTTTGTTCGGACGATCCTGGTTTGATGTTGACGATCTCTTCCACACTCCGATGCAACAGAGCTTGTGCATAGGTCGGACCCGAGGCCGTCGCACTGAGTGGACGAGGAACGAACGTTGCATCAGCTGCTTGTTGGAATGTGGTGGCAGCGAGTTGTCTGCCATGCTGTCCAACCATGGCCTCACTCGGCATGGCGAACAATCGTTGCAACAGTTGAGAGAAGGCAACTTGCGCGTCCTGCAACAGGCCAACAGATGGTATATGAGTATGTAAGAAGGAATGGCGCAGCTCCAACGTTCTCAATTCACGGAGTACACGACGACTGTTCTCAACACAGCTGTTGGTCATGAGTGCGAGAAACTGCGGTAGGGACAATAGACATGGCTCATCCCCATGCACGACCATACTGCTACCGAGCGCAGCACTATCGTTACCCGATCGTGCACCGTATTTACTCATCAGTTGTGCCGCCTTACTGAGAACCTGCTCATTGGAATGTGCGCCACGTTGCTTGATGAAGTTTGCCAAGTCTGCACGACTCATTGCCCGACGAGCAAAGCCAAACACTGTGACAGTGGAAGAAGGCCAAGAAGCAGATGGGAGAGCAGCATCGGAAGGAGGCTCACGGACGGAGGCAAATTCATAAAAGATGTCAGTGAATGCTTCGAGTGCTGCTGGAGTGAGCACATAGGGCAGCTGTACAGACTGTTGCTGTTGATCCTTTGATGAAGATGTTGATGACTTGCTGCTCGATTTCTTGACCTGTGGTCGTGCAGCTGCCAACTGTGTGATGGAGTGTGCATTGCCCCAACTATGCAATGTCAACAATTGGCCGCTATGTCTTAGTGCACTAATCTTGGAGCGAGTATTGCCAAGTCGCACACTTGCATCATGTCGCATCAGCGTCTTATGAAGGAGTGAGGATGAGTCATCCACACGGCTGATTTTGAGTGCACGTGCTTGAATGGCACTCAACGAGCAGGTGAGTTGGATGCATGATTGCATCAAATGGGCGATGAGTTGAGAGTGTGACGAGGAGGCGAGAAGCATCAACTTGTCCACACGGAGCTCGGACAATGACAACAAGACCCAGTTGAGAAGCTCACCAATCGAACTCTCACCCAACGCATGCAAGGCGGCCTCAGCAAGGTCAGCATCGAGAAACAGAGGTAGATTGGCGTCAGATAGAACATCGGGAGCTTCACTTGGGGCTGCAACACGATCCTGCTTCTGTTTCTGTTGCTTCTCCAACGTTTTCTCCATTTGGTCGAGCATCTCATTGGCTTGCTGACAGATGAGTGTAGCCAGCTTGATGTAAGCCGTATTCGCTACACGAGTGTGGCGTGATGCAACTGCTGCACTGGCTGACCTCCTCATTCGCTCATCGGAGAGTTGTTGCAGCAGTTGCATATGGTAGTGGAGTACGTGATAGGCAGCCGGGTGGCGTTGACGACGATCAGTGATGGCAGAGATGCCACCTTTGCTTAACACTTCTGCATCATGCTCCGCCATCTGTTCAATCCATGTCTGTATCAATGTTTGCACATGTGGAGTGAGTAAGGTTGAATCAGTCATACCTGATTGGAGGAATGCAGCCGATTGTGGGATGGGCCGGAGTCCAAGATGCGTCTGGCCATACTTGTTGGCCAACGACTGCAGCAATTCATTGGCACAGTTGATGGAGTGGGAGGGCTTAGGGACAGTGGGTGAATGATCTTGATCGGCTACAGCTTGCATCGGGATGGTTGAGTTGAGTAGTTGCTCCAACAGCTGTGCACGCTGCTTCCATGTTGGATAGAGGTGCTCAAATCCTTCCACTAAGATAGAAGCAGCGAGTGGTTGAAGGTCGCTGGGGAAAGAGGAGAACATGACTGGAGGAGGCGATAACGATGAGCTTGAGGGGCGTGGCGGTGATGTCGCATCCAACTCAGCGAATAATGTACGATGGGGTGGAGATCGCACGGTTGGCGTAGCGTTGCGACGTTGTGTGAGAGAACGTTGTGGCCGGGCAGGTGTGCCAGGGCCCTCATCGACTGTCTCGATCTGAAGTGCATTCTCAACTAGCTCACGTAACCGACCCATCGTCTGTGTGAAGGATGTAATAGCATCCGTTACACGAGTAGTGTTGCCTGAATAAGTACTCATCCGCCTGTTCCAATTGGTGATGTGTAAACGAATCTGAGACAGCAATACTCGTGATAATGATGCATGAGAGGAAGCATTAGTGGAGCGGAAGACGGATGCGGTGAGGTCGTAGAGTGATCTCAGATGTGTTGCTATGTTGATTGGAGATGAGGAGATGGCAGGAAGTTGAGAGAGAAGTAATGATGCTGCTGTTGCATAATCAATGGTATCACTCTGCTCACCGTCTGGAGTTGGTGTTAGAAGTGGATCTGGTTCATCTTCATCCAACTCTTCGATTCCATCCCATCTTTCGACTCGAGCACTTGCAGCAGCGAATGCAAAGACAGCATTCGTCTTCTCGTCTCTCACATAACAATCACCGCGTGTACGCAAATCAATCTGACGCGCGAGACAGGTACCGGCATGAAGGTCAAACAGCAGGCAGCTCTCACGATGACAGGATGCGGAGAACGGTTGGAGAGTATGACGAAGGGCAACCAATACGCTACGCTTATGGTCGACATAGAATGCACACTCACCCAATGTCAGATGAGGTGAGTCAGCGCCATCGCTGGATGATGGAGAATCTGTTAGCGGAGGAGATTGCATCGGATGTGTCGGTCGATGAGTTGGCGATGGCGCATGACCCATGAGTGAGCAAAATTTACACAGACACAAATCCTTACAAGCACGATCCATGCAGATGGAGAGTTGGGATAGGTTGGCTGATTTAGCAGCTGCCATCACATCACCATCATTCACATACTCCGCACCTACATGTACTGGTGCACCACTATGACAGCAACTTGCACAGACCATCTGTTTGGTTGAAGTTGGCGCTGGTGACGGGGATGATGACACGTTCCCTTCACCTGCAGCATGGAGTCTCGATCGTACGTCTCGATATGTATCAACCACGGCATCCAGCATCACTCTCTTCGCATGCGAAGCATGTTGGAAGTGTATGAAGATCGGTTGAGTGGACGGGCGCATGGATGAAGGCAGCTGTGTTGAGTAGGCCCATGCATGATGATAGAATGCATCACCAGCAGGCAGAGAAGTCAAGGCTGGACCAGAATCAGGACGAGCACCACGAAGGTCGTATGGTGCAGGTATGGGTGAAGATGATGGTGAGGGTGAGTAACGACGTTTGACTTCCTCCTCCATGCCTCCTTGCTCCTCCTGTCCCAATGCCATGGCCATCCGCATCTCCTCTGCTGTTCCACTGAGGTCCGAGTACGGTGTATATGGCGAGCGTTGTGGTGAGTCAGGTACTTGACCATGTTCACTGTCAAATCCCACTTCACCCAGTAATGCATTGGATGCAGCATCCAGATCCCCGTCGGCAGCATTGAGTGCGGCGACAGCACGCGCGCGTGAGAACCCAAGTAGAGTGAGAAGGCCGAGCTTCTCTTCCGTCTCCAGATCAGAGGGGTCAGAAGATGAGGCAGAGGAGGAAGAGGATGCAGATGATGTGGATGCTGTTGCTTGTGTGGAGCTTGCATCAGCTTCTGCCAATGCTTGTGATTGTGAATAGGAGTAAGGGATAGCGCCGGGAGGTGAGGCTGGCAACGATGGTGGCAGTGATGGCGCGGAGTCGTCATGAGTCAGTTGCGCATCTGCCTTCTCCTCCAGGTAGTCCTCACTGGATTTCTTCTCATCATCTGGCAGATTGAATTGCCCAACACGATCACAGCGCGAGCATGTATACGTTGGCTGCGCTGGGGAGACAGGGCTGAATCCTGCCATCGCTGCTGGTAGGTGTGGCAAGCTCTCTTGCATCCGGCTTGAGCAACGTCGACAATAGGGCACAGCAACTGGCGAAATAACATCATCACTCATGTCATATACATCGAGAGACAGACGGTGATACTTGCGTCGGATGGGTTGTGTCGGCTTGGATAGAGTGGTGTAACTGGAACTGCTGATGGTGTCATCAGACAAGGTTGAATCTGATTCCATGTCGACCAAGTTTAATACGAGCAACGAGCGTTGATCTGGTTGTGCATAGAGCGGCATGATATGTTCTTGATGCTTGATTCGAATCCTCGCTCGTCGAATGCCCAACTTTGACGGCATACGCAGGAAGATTCCATCCACCTCCAACACGACACTCATCGCGGTCGCATCACCCTCGACTTCCCAACATATGTGACCAGGGACCCAATTGGTACATAGAGCACGCTTCACTGCTGCAATGAGTGTCGGTGAGACTGGTTGCCATGTCATCAGTGGTTGACCATCCTCCGTCAGCATCGATGGTGGCAATGCATTCGCATCCTTCGTCTCATTCTCTCCTTCACTCCCATCCGCATTCGAATCCGGCTTGATTGACCACTCCAACTGCCATGTCTCGCCACCAGTGACACATTCGTTCGGAGTCTGCTCATCAGGCGTGGCGGGCAATGGACCGGTGGGAGTGGACGATGTTGAACGTGCTCCAGTCGATGCTGCATCAGATACTGCAACGGCATCATGATTAGGAGGAGGAAGGATTGTGCGATGATGAGTGAATTGAAGAGTCTCAACATCGATGTGAAGTAGAATACTCGAGTCCAGCAGTGGTGTGCGCATCAGAAGTACATCCGATGTTTCAGTCACGCTTCCATTGTTTGAGTCATTGCTTGAGTGAGTTGGTCGCTTGATGCATACGAGTTGAGCACCAGCATGTGCCGCCATCTGTGTGTTCTGGCCATATAGCTTCCCTGTGACTGTTGTCCCACTGCCCGTTCCTAACTTGATGAGGCCATGCTCCATGGATAAAATATAGAGATAGTCGCCCGCTGTACTGATCGTACAATGTGGACCATGGTAATGTGGCGAATCATCCGGCTGATCCTCCAATGCACGACATGGCGCGGCAGACGATCCTGCACCCGCGCCACACACACAGAAGCCAGCGACAGCGACTGCTTTGCCATCGACGGACTCCACTGGTACGATATCATGGTCCTGATGGCATCGCATCGTACATACTTGACACAATCCAAAGCTGGCACCGCCAGTCATGTCACATGTCAAACAGTTGAATAGTGGTTGTGGCACATCTTTGGCACCAGTCAATGTGAATGTACATAGCTCCTCCGTATCGCCTGGCGCTAACTTTGTGACCGCCAATGGTTCTGCCCCCAGTGGCACGATGCCATCCCGAATGGAAACATTCTCATAATCCACACGACGCAACACTCGACCACCATGCGTCATACGTAGCAGCTTCTCATCATGCCGAAGGTAGCTTGCCAACTCTTGTCGTAACTCACGAATGAGTGTTTCACCGGGCATGTTGATCTCAACTGTTTGTGACACACGGCCCGATCGATCCTTGATGATGAGTGCGAGTAGGCAACGTAGCTGACGTTCACGTCCAGTCTGTAGGTCCTTCACAACCATGCGTTGTAAATCTGCTCGATATGCCACTCTCGGCTGGTTCTCTCCCTGTGCTGCGAAGTCGACATATGGTCTGCCTGCTTGATATGCCTCCTCCAATACTTGACAGACATGATCGGAGTATCGAGCCCAGCCAGCATCCTGCTCCCAGTCCCAACGACGACAAGCACGAAGGGCAGAAGCCGGAATGGAAGAGGATGACTTCGATGATGCATTGAGCGAGCAGGTCAGATTCGTCTTGCGCGCACATGCGGAGAGGTCGGTCATATGCTTCATTCGTGATACACGTAGGATGCTCCGCTTGTGTGCACGCATGAGTAGACGCCAATGGCGTAGGAAGGAGCGCAGCTTCAATGGTTCAGGTTGTTGTTGCGATCCATCCGACGATGCCGTACAATGCTTGACCAGGAATGAGATGGCTTCGAACGTATGCTCAATGGATCCGCGTCCCAACCAAAATCTCAGCAACGTCTCTCGAATCTGCTTCTGGTTCAATGGCAGATCCTTCATGATCATGGCGTCGGGTGGCAGGTCCGTGGCATCCAGACAGAGTTGAGCAATTCGATCATAGAAGACTTCTTCGTTGGAGACCATGTCGAGTGAGAAGGGAGCATGGTGCGACATGGCGGTATGGAGCAGAGTGAGGAAACGTGGATCAAATGAGGGTGGAGGTGTGGATGAAACGGATGATGCAGTTGAGGCAGGCGAATCTGTGCGCGCATGTCCGAGTTGATCGAGTAAGAGTCGGCCAATGAGTGTGAGGGGTGGTTGTGTCGTAGATGAGGCAGCAGTGACAGCGGTCGATGTGACATTCTGCTTCTCGGTTGCTTTCCATCTTGCCTGCATCAATGCTTTACTCGCATATTGCTTGATGGCATAATCCAATTGATACAATTGTTTCGTTGTGGTCAATGCATGCTTCGACCGCGCAGGAATCAATGCATCGGCCAGACATCGACCACAGCCAGACCATGCATCCGCCTCGAGATGGTAGGGCAGACGCAGTGGCTCACTCACCACACCACCTGGCAATGGACGAGGAATGGAATGGGAGTGGAGCGCGGAGCCGATCAAGGTGGAAGATGGAGAGGCAGCTGCGCGCTCACCAGCCTTCTCACGCGCACTGGCTGCAGTTGTCTTTGCTGATGTCTTGATCATAATGTCATTGAGGGTACTCTGCCGCAGCAATGAAGCCGCTGCAGGTGCATGAAGTAGCAAGGGCAAGGCAACCGTCACATTCGGCACGGTGGACCGGGCTTTGGATGCAGTGGCCGCGCCTCCACGCACTCCACCTTTGCCTGCACCACGACCAGCACGTGTCGACTTGCGGCCACCGGCACTCGTTGTAGATGCAGTGCGCGGTGCAGCAGTAGCAATGGTGGGTGCTGTTGATTCTTCCTCTTCATCCTCCTCGCCTTCATCACCCTCGTCCAACTCAAGTTCGACGTCAATGTCCTCTAGCATGGCACCATATTCATCATTCCCTCCACTACTCTGCTGTCCATCTGCATGAGCTCCATCTCGTGCTGCATTTCTTGGTGGCCTTCTTCCTTCTCGTCCCGCGTCTGTTGCCGCATTGAGTTCGGCTTCAATCTCCGGGCCCAGGTCGATGTCGAACTCCAGATCCTCCAACTCGGACAGATCCATCGTCAGTGGAGAAAGGTTCAATGGCTCGAGCACAGGAACTGGTCACTCGATGGATGAATGAGTTTCGCTTGATCCAAGGTGAGATGGATGTCGTTGCCGTTGTGGAGGATCGACGTCCTGGCAAGTGATGCTGCAGTCGTTGGCGTTGGTGAGATTGATTGATGGGTTGATTGCTTGATGCGGATCTTCACTCAGCTGCAACTGCTGCTGGTGGATGGAACTCGCTCACCGACACTGACGGCTATGGAAAGTACTCACACGACACCGCCTCAGCCTTTACACAACACCACTTTGCCTAACACCAATGTGATGTTTGGTATGGTTGTTGGGTGTTGCAGTGAGT
>Ga0256776_1000039_pt1 | contig 19694 bp, 2 predicted proteins | sample MC6MC0927MT_FD_186069 | JGI IMG/M metagenome (GOLD analysis project Ga0256776, IMG submission 186069) | Metatranscriptome of enriched soil aggregate microbial communities from Iowa State University, Ames, United States - MC6-MC0927-MT... | ecosystem: Environmental > Terrestrial > Soil >... | reverse complement strand
GCAAGAATGAAAACGCATGATCATGAGTTGTATGCATCGCGATGTCAGACCATCATACATCTCAAGATAGCTTGTAACATGTGCGCACATGTGTTGTGCTTATATATAGAGTATCAGTTATTGCGGGTCGCGGCGTTGTGTGTTATTGATTTGCATCCGTTGTTTACCTGAATCCAAATCCTTGACTTCCCTCTCTCAATGCCAGCATTAACTTCTCACGCATGACATCGACGGATGTGTAATCAGGTAGATCCAGTTGATTGAAGCAAGTATGAGCAACGGGTAGGGTGTCAATGCCAGCTGCCTTCTGTAGTGTGAAGCGGGTGATGCCGTTGGTGCCTTGCAATGCCTTGAAGCCTTCCAGTGGTACTTTGCTTGTGCCCGTGACGAACAACAGCAGTAGTGCCTTCTCCTCCTGTCCAAATTCCGACACAATCTGCCAGAACCATTCAATGATCTGTGATGGTGGATGTGTGCTGGTTGGTGCCGCACTCGCACTCGCGCTCGATCCAAAGCCCACATACTCCGTATTGCGTTTGAGATCAGCGAGATCAATATCCGGCAGTCCACACACCATGAGTTCAATCTCCTGCTCATTGAATACACTGATGAGTTTTGGTGGGATGAGTTGATGGAAGCCACGTAAGAATGCTTGTAGTTGAGTGCGAATGGCACGCGTCAAGATGAATTCACTGATGAGATGCACATAGACGCGCTTGTTGGCATCGGACACTTGGAAGTTTCGCCCACTCGGCACGAGATCAACCGTTTTGGCCACGCCAAAGTCTGATGACTCCACACTGAACGTCTCGAATAGAATATGATCGATGGACTCACGCAACATCCATTCGAGGCTCTTCGCCTTGCCTGGATCCACACTCTCAACATCAGCAAAGGATGGTGCGACACATAGTAGATGCTTGTAGAATGATCGAGTGAAGTATGCATCCAGCCGTTGATTATCGATGAGAGCCTTGGCAACGAATCGACCAGCAAATGTAAAGAAATCGAGATGATCAGGATTGATGTGACTCTCCGGATTCGGCTGGAAGACAGCAGGATTATCTGCAGCAGGTTTGAATAGTGCATTATCCGCATTGAATATGGCCCGTGAGAGGAGGAGGAACCATTCTCTTGCCAATCCTCCTGCATCCAATCCTTCTTCACCGTAGAATTTGATGGTGAGTTTGGATTTGAGTAGATCCTCCTTCTTGGTGTATCGACTGAGTTGATGGTAGCTATCCTCAAATATTCGATCCCGTCTGACATGTAGCTTGATGCCATCACCATACGAATGTTTAATCTTACTCACGAGTTTCTTGAGCTCCGTCTTGAACCAGCGACGACGAATATCAAAATCGAGAATCTTATGCGGATGCCACAGTAAGGAGCGCATGGCACCACTCAGTAAACTCTTGTGCTGACGAAGCGCCGCATTCAACGGACGACGATGCTTCGACGTGAAGGAGTAGAATGCAGCCAATGCAGGGCTGGGTGCGCTAGTTGAACGAGTGGATGATGGAGGGTGCAGAGCAGTGAGTAAGGGTTCAATGGCTTCGGCCGATGGTGTTGCTGCTTTTGTTGCCTCATCCGGTGGCATGTCACTGTCCTCTGACTGTGTGCCCTTGATGAATGCAACAAATTCATCCCGCTGATCGGGCAACTCCAGCGAGCTTGTCACCTTTGGCTGCTGTCTCGGTGCATTGAATATGAAGTATGATTCGATGAGTGGGAGATGCATCAATAGCAGAATGTCAGACTCACGCATGGCCGCCTCATTCACATCATCCTCGTCACTCTCACCCAAACTCTGCCGATGATCATCCAACACACGACTGGACGATGAGGAGGAGGACGAGGCAGAGGTAGATGTTGCATGAGCCATAGTTGCATCCTCCGCATCATCCCTCTTCTCCTCTGTCTCTTTGTTCTCATCCTCATCCTCATCTTCATCCTGTTCATCTTCCTTTTCCTTTCCAATTCCACTGCTCTGCTTGCCTGATCCAGCTAATGTTCCATGTCTCGTCTCACATACAGCGAAGTATGAGTCCATCGCTGCCCACAGTGCATGAAGGTGCGAGTCGAGTTCCAACTCACGAAGACGAGCCTTGTTTGACTCGACAATGGGAGCGGAAAGGAGAGCACAGGTGCCACTGTAATCTGGAAGACGAATATGGGAAGTAAATGCTGACGATTCGGCATCATCCTCATCTTTGTCGTCCTTCTTCTGCTTCTTGTCCTTCTCATCCTTTCCTTTCGTCTTTTCATCTTCTTCATCCTTTGTGGTCGAGTGAATGAGTGTCGGAGGTTGAATGAGTGTCATGGTGTCGAGCATCCGAACGAATCGCAACAACACATGTTCACGCTGTGAGATGGACCACATGAGTGCAGAGGCGGAGAGTGGAGGAACGATGAAACTGGATGAGGAGGAGGATGACTGTGAGGGGGAGGCGACGGCAGGTGGCGAGGCAGAGTTTCGTTTGCGCTTTCGACCGCCACCTGTCTCTGGTGATTGCGCCGTGGCTTGTGAGTGTGTGAGTTCTGCCAATGCTGGCGCTACGGCATCCATGTTCATGTTGGACAATACATTGAGATCTCGTTGAATGGAATGACTGAGTGCTTTGATGTTGTCAACCATCTCATCAATGATGCATCTTCGATTGTGCTCCCTCTCACCAAAGAACATGAGGATGCGCATGATGCACTCCAATCCACGCTCAGGATAGCCATCAACATGAACACTGTGAAGTAGGAAGGAGAAGCACCAACGAGGCAGGATGGGGCAAGGTGGCAGCGGGAAGGGGTAGCGACGATCCAACCAGATGGATGGATGAGAGGGATTGGAGGGGTCAATGGGAAAATCCATGTCTGGAGTAGGAGCAGTGGGTTCCTCTTGCACTTTCTCCTCACGCTCTTTCTCCTCATTCTCGTCCATCTTGTCCTCCTTCTTCTTTGCTGCTCCGCGCGAAGCAGACCTACCACGGCGACGACTAGAGGTGGCAGCAGAGGTAGAGGTAGAGGTAGAGGTAGGGGACGGGACAGGTGCAGCAGCAGACACACGGCTGTTCGTTGGTTCAGCTGCAGAAGCAGATAGTTGGGCATCAGTAGCCGTATTGGTGGTTGCAGTGTCGGAGGAAGGGACATCGTCTGTTTCCATTGCGGCAGCGCCAGTGTCAGAGTCGGCCTTCTGTTTCTGTTCCTTCTCTTCTTTCTCCTTCCTCTTCTTTTCTCTCCTCTCCCTTCTGCGTTCCTTCTCTTCATCCATCTTCTGCCTCCATATTCTGATATCATCACACATCTGTGCGGGTAGTTCGATGATATCAGCGAGCAGCAATGTGAGTGCCCGAAGATGATCACGACTCGAGCGGATGAGTGGACTGCCCAACAACGCAAACAGGTCAAGCAGTGGAGGGGGGGCAGTAGGCGCGGCGGATGGTGTAGATGGGGGTGGAAGAGAAAGGAGAGATGGGGAGGGTGGATGAAGGTCAGCGCTAGCCTTCTTATCAGTCTTGCCTTTCTTGCCATCCTTCTCCTTCTTCGATGCTTGATGCTCGCGTTTATTTGCTGGTGGCAATTGTGGCGACGCGAGTGTTTGCACGGAGACTGCAGATAGGTCATATGCATCCATCTGTGTCTGTCCATCATGAGCGGTGGGTGTCGTTGGGTTCTCTTCAACCTCCTCGATTTGTGTGGTCGCTTGCAATGGTGAAAGGAAGAATTTTGCCACGGGCACGTTGCGCTTTCCTGTGATGTAATGAAGGAGATCGAGCAAACGAAGGGCGAGCAACGCTGGTAATGCAGGGGTGACACAAGCATTGGTGGGGGTGGAAGCGAGCACTGCCGAGGAGGACGAGGACGAGCGATCCTGCATAGAGGGCGTAGCCGTGGCAGCTGCCTCAACACTGGAATGTTCGCTGAGGTTCGTACCAGCCGCATCTCCCTTTCCACCAAGTATGACATTGGGCAATGCCTGTATCATTTTGTTGATCATCTGATCCGTGCTCCTGTTCGGCGTGTATGCGCCTCGTAGCAGAGCGATGATGCATGAGAAGAGTGTGTGACGTGTGGATTGGTAGACGCATGCATTGTCGAGCAGTTTGAAGATGGAGTCGTTGATGGCTGCCGTGATGGGAGACATGTAGAGAACACGCAGGACGGGAACCAAGAGACTCGGGCAAAGAAGGGGATGAGGATGAGTCGACGGAGAGCGATCATTGAGATCACGAGGAGGGGCGAAATGTGCATACGGCAACAGTGGATCAACCGCCGCATCATCCTCTTCTTCATCAGACTCCACATCCTCATCACTGCTGTCTCCTTCATGCTCCTCATCCTTGTGTTCCTCTGTCTGTCTGCGTCTTGCTGCCCCATCCCCATCCCCACCCCTCTCCTCCTCACTCTCTTCCTCTTCCACGCCATGCTCAACATCAAACATGTCTCTCCATCCACCTCGACTGCCAATGCCACCATACTCACGATGGTGACGCTGATATAACACATCAGCAACGACAGCCGGAGGGAGTGAGAATAGGAATGCTTCAGGGTCAGGTTGTTGATTGAGTATGTCATCCTGCATCTCTGGTGGCATGAATTGGAAGGTTGCGGCCAAACTATCATCTGCCAGGCCGGAACGACTGGCTCGCCCACCACTGCCGCTGCCACTGCCGCTGCCGCTGCCATTGCCGTTCCCACTTGGGCTGGCGGCTTGATGTTGTGCTTGTGTTGATTGCGATCCTGCTCCTGCTGCTGCACCTTGTGCTCTTGATTGGAATCGTGCGAGTGCTTGCTGTTGCTGTGCGATGATCTCATTGCGAATGTCCTCGGGCAACTCAGCAAAGACACTCTCATCGATCTCGGATGGAAGGATCGAAGCGGACGAAAAAGAGGAAGAGGAGGAGGAAGAGGAAGATGATGACGAGGAAGAGGTAGCGGCAGACGATGAAGTAGATGAAGACGACGAAGAAGATGACGAGGAGGAGGACGCGGCAGTAGTAGAAGACGAGGCTGGTGCTGATGTAGAAATCGAAGCGGATGCAGAGGTGGACTCTGCCGGTGGTGACGACGATGCTGCAGTCGATGAAGATGATGATGCGGCCAAAGACGACTGCAAAGCAGACGACTCGTTAGTCGCCGGCACAGCTGCACTCGGCGCATTCGACTCGTCCACAGCTGCGGATTGAGTGATTGCAGCTGATTCAGTTGTTGTTGGTGCTGCCATGACCGCGTCTGTGTCTGTCTGCTCCTTCTTCTCCTCTTCTTCACTTTGCTCAGCTGGGTGTTGATTGACAGCGAGAGAAAGTTCAACCGCGAGTTGCAACTGTCTCGCCTCATCCTCCTCGTCCAATGCATCAACATCCTCCTCAATTGCAGCTGTACCTGATGTGCTGGCATTATCACTCGTAGCTGCAGTAGCAGTAACAGGAGCATCAGCAGCAGCTGCTGTTGGTGAGGGCGACGAGACTGCATTAGCCGCGGGAGCAGCAGCAGCAGCATGAGTAGCGACAGGAGTCAATTCTGATGCCGGAGTAGATGGCGGCATGGCGACTGCTGCTGGTGGCGTTACTGCAGATGGTGAGGCAGAAGCGACAGATGACGGTGGCTGAGCCGTAGAAGATGCAGATGAGGATGAGGGAGACACAGCCGTTGACGTCGAGGGGGCTGATGCTGATGCTGATGCTGATGCTGATGCAGTGCGAGCAGCTTCATCACCTGCCTTGGATGTGGCTGCATCTTCCTTGCCTGTCGATGACAGTGCATTTGCATCCTGTGCAGATTGATTCAGGTCCGCACTCTTCGTTTGTGCTGCCGCCATCCGCCTCTGCTTTCGTCTGCTCTCATACTTCCATCGTTTGACGAGTGTTTGTGCGGCATGAATGAATCCATTGTCCACCTGTGTTTCCTCTGTCTTGATCGTGTGCATGATGGCATGGTGCATGATGCGCTGTGTGGCTGCATCGATCAGTGGCTCAACATTCCACTCAGACCAACGCTCCTCCAACTCAGGACGGAAGCGCGCATCGAACAGATGACACATGGCAGTCAAGATGGAATCATGAGACAAGGAATGAGTGCGAGCAATGAGAAGGGCACGATGAGCGAGGGAACGGAATTGAGACGGGGACAAGGAAAGAGATCCAGAAGGCTGCTTTGATGATCCCTGCTCTGTATGCTGGTCCCTGCTTTCTGCCTCATCCTCCACCTTCTTCTCTCCAGATTCCTCATCCCATTTCTGTTCCAACCTCTGAGTGACGACATCTGCGATTGTTTGCAGTTGTGCCATCCTCCTGCGTGCCTGTGCAACGAGCTGCGCATGTGAGTGTGGAGGAGTGGTCGGTTCGTGTGAGTGGCCGAATCGTGTGGATGCCGCACCGAACTCCACGCCATCAAAACCGACGCCAAAGGTTGAACCAACGAGACGGGCGAAGTACTGCGCAACGGACTCAGATGAACCGCGCACACCTGCACCACCTGACGTCATACTTCCAGTCGAACGCCGCATACTGGTTGATGCATGCGCCATATGTGGCGCGTGTCCGTGTCCGTGTCTGTGTGTGTGCGTTGTTGGCATGGGCATGGGCATGGGTGAGATGTCCATCTCGATGGCGATTTGGCCACCCTCAGGACCATCACGTGACCAAGTTGGAGCATGTGCATGGATGATGCGCGGCCGACCGATGCCACTCTCACTCAAGTGAGAAACGAGTTGCCCGGCGAAATCGGCTGCACGACGGGCAATGGAGAGGGAGGCATTGCTCACATTCACACCAGGGGGGAGACCATGCTGACCGGCACCAAACGCTCGTGACAGACGCAGATAAGCACGACGATCGGCGACTGGGTCATCACCATTCTCCTCATCATCATACTCCATATCACCCTCACCACTCTCATCATCATCCGCATCATCATGCTCATCATCACCTGCATTATCATCATCCAACTCACCCTCACCAAGGAAACCGAGCAAGGATTCCTCCTCACCCTCACCCTCACCTTCACCCTCAGCATCAGCCTCCCCCTCTCGCTCATTCTCTCCATGCTGCTGTTCATTGTCGGTCGGTTGGCGTGGTCGGTTTTGTCTGATTGCCTCATTAATTCGGCGTTGACGCTCCTGCTCCTCTGGACTACGAACGCTCAGCGGGCCACCACGAGCAAAGTTACGGCGAGGACGAGGGTGAGAACGAGAAACGGGACGGCGAGGGGCAGACCACGAGATGGAATCATCAGCAGCGGCGGAACCTACACCACCAACAGATTGACGATCAGCGGCACCAGATGGCCTCGCTGCATCTGCCGCAGCGGGAGCATCGGATGAGGCAGAGGCAGAGGCAGAGGCAGAGGCGCGAGGGACAAGCGCACCGGATACATCGGACACCCCATCCGCATGTTCATGTTCATGCTCATGCTCAGCACCCTCATCGTCGCTCTCTCCACCATCGTCGTCAAGCATATCGAGATCAGAATCCGACTCATCCTCATCATCCTCGTCATCCTCGCTGAGATCATCCAGGGCAGAATCAAGATCGGAATCATCATCCAAACTGTCGAAATCGTCCTCTTCATCGTCCTCACCATCCAGATCGCTGTCATCATCGTCATCGTCGAGGTCAGTGTCACCATCGTCATCTGAGTCTGACTCGTCCATGTCATCACTCGATGACATGTCACTGTCGTCCTCTCCACGCTCCATCCCCATCAACAGCTCGTCATCATCAAAGTCATCCTCATCCTCTTCTGCTGCAGCGGCTTGCTCCTCCTGCTCATCCTCAGCACCCGCCACTGCTTGTTGCATAGCGGCCTCCTCATCATCCGCACCAGCCCCAGTCACAGATGAAACATGTTCATGTGAGCCATCACCCTCATCCTCTCCGCCGTCATGGGCAGCTTCAATCTCAGCGAAGAGAGCATCGGCTTGCTCCTCATCCATGTCATCATTATCATCACCTTCATCCTCATCATCATGGGCGTGAGCCCCTTCATCCTCCTCATCCTCTTCTTCCGCTGTCATCTCAAATGGTCCACGACTACCTCCTACCACTGAGATGACATCCCCATTCTCATCATGGATGAGAACGAGGTTGCGTCGACGTCTCTGTCTCTTGAGGCGTCTGCGTCTGTTTCGTCCCCGCCTCCTGGCCCTCCGCTCCGATTCATTATCCTTCGCGCGGAGTGGATAGACGGCATCGAGTCGCACCACTGTTTCCATCAACTTGGAAACTGATTGTAGAAGAGAGGTGGCAAGCTTCACTCCACCAACGGAGTTGAACTCCAACCATGCCATGACACCACCCAACACTGCGGTCGTATTACTCTCCACCAACAGGCGACATATACGCCGACGATGCTGGCGGAGAGTCACGGATGGGTCAATACACTTGTTAAGCAGGGCGAGTAGCACACCACTCATACCATGAAGCGAGATGAGGCAGGATCGGAGAGCGAGTGAGGCGGCTGAGAGAGGAGAGGAAAGTGAAGTCGCAGCAGCCGCAGCATCGCTGCCATTCTCCCCATGCTTCCCTCCCATGTCCCCATCTGACTTGGTCGCCAGTGCTGCTGCTCTCTGCAACATGAGTGCATGCGTTCCATCCATCCGATACATCTCCATATAACTCGTCTGTTTGTGATTGTGTACAGCCTTGAGTACAGCGGATGCGTGTCGGGGCACATGAATGTGTAAGAGTTGATGAGGTATGGTTGGATGAGGTCGGCCACGTGTGGTGAGTAGGAAGAGTGCGGAGGTGAGCTCACTCACCACGATACGACTCAGTTCCATACTGGTGGGCGTCACACGCTGCAGGAAGGATTGAGTAGGAGTGGGTGCAAGGAGTTGAGCCATGTCATCAACGTAGCCTCTCGCCTTGGATTCTTTCTCTTTCGCCTTATATAGACTGCTCTTCCCTGTATAGTGGCAGAGCGCAAGCAGGAATTCCGTGATGGCAACCGTCGAAGTGAAGTGTTGCATGGGGTCGAGTGTGAGTTGATGAACGAGATATTGGATGAGAGTGGGGAATGGACAGCGAGCACCGGGCACACTGCTGGGCTCAAAGCTGCAGATGAGTGGAACAAGTGCGGGATGATTCTCCAACTCCTGACTCAATACTTGGAGCAAGGTCACATGATTGAACATGGGATGGAAGTCAAGTGAGAGTGGAGTGACAGATGGCTGTGACGCGACTGCACGGGATGCCTCCTCATGTCGACATGGCCGCTCCCTCTTGTTTGGTGTGGGGGCAGCAGCAGCAGCGGCATGTGTGTCAGCGATGCGTCGTCGCGGTTCACTACTTGCCCGCACCAGTCTACCTTTACCATTGCTCTCTTTGTCTCCCTTGACAGCATGCTTCTGTTTCTTTGCCGGTGTCTCATACACAGGTGTGATGGTGGTTGGTGTTGTCGGTTGCCGAGTGGTATCCGTGTGTGCCGTGCGTACCGGGAGTGGCGTATGTGCACGTAGGCCAGTGCGTGGGTCAGGAACGCCGGCCACACTGGGGGTGAATGGGACACGGGGAGTGAGGAATGGTTGAGTACGGGTTGGGGGGGCAGGAGTCGGTGCAGATGATGGGGGAGGAAGAGTTGCAGTCGACTGGACCTTGTCGTCTCCAACATCAGGCCCAAGTAGTGTTCGAGCTTCCTGCATCCTTTCACTCTCCTCCTTCTGTTGCAGTCTCATGTTCGCTCGTTGTAGGTCGCATACCAATGCTTGCAGCAATGCTTGCACCGTCTCGAATGGGAGTCGATCGTGTTTGGTGAATGTATCGGCCTTCACCTCCGTTGCATCAGGTATGGGTTTGTGTGATGGTGATGGCGGCGCGTCCTTATCCTTCCCTTTCTCCTTGCTGCCTCTTGGTCTTGAGCGGCTGCGGCTGCGAGATCGAGATGGGGAGTGGCGAGATTTCGACGCGGACTTTGGAGTCGATTTCGTTTTGGATACAGAAGCAGAAGTCGAGGCAGGAACAGATGTCGAGGACGTAGACGCAACTGCAGGGGTGTTAGTCGCAGTAGCAGCGGCAGCAGTTGAAGCAGAGACAGAATCCGTTGGTGGTGTTCGTGTGCGGCGGCGTTGAGGCTTTCCTTTCGCTGCTCTGAGCGCAGATGCAAGGCCCCTGTCACGCTTTGATCGCGATGGCTTCGATGCAGTTGACGCCGCAGCCGTTTGTTTCGACGCGCTCGCACCATCCGTGTCATGAGTGGCAGCAGCGGCAGCGGTTGCACCTGCTTCATCAGCTGACGCAGGATGGGCAGTCACATCTTGAGTGCGACCAGTAGAAGCAGATTGTGAGTCAGGCGTCTCATTCAATGGCTTGACTGGCTCGACGGTGGAGTCCACTTTGGCAGCTCCTTGCTTTCCCTTTGCTTCTGTCGCTGCTGCTTCTGCTTCATCCAACTCCTGTTGCTGCTGCTCCTTGCTCTTGAGGACGACAACATAGTAGGAAACAGGAGAAGCTGAGCTGGGACTCACGCTTCTGCCAGTACTGGTGCCGTCACCATCAGCAGAAGATTGTGATGAAGTAGTAGAAGGCGACGAAGCTGCAGCAGGCACCGATTGAGAGCTATCGTCAACATCCATACTCACACCACCGCTCTCAACCGAGGAAGAAGGAGCAGACGCGCTGGGCTTGTCCTTGGAAGTAGTATCAGACTTGTCTGCATCCTCCTTCTTTTCTTCCTCCTTTTCCTCTTCTTTCTCTTCCATCTCCTCATCACTCCTATCCTCCTCATCCTCTTCAGTATCGTCGTTCTCAATTTGATTTTTATGCTTCATCGCGAGGTTGGATGCCTCCTCATCTGATGCCGGCAATGGTTGCACACTCACACGTCGCACACTGCACACTCGACGTACGGCACGCATGAATGTGCATGCATCACGACGAATGAGAACGGAGAAGAAGGAGAGGAATGAAGCAAGAGGCATATGCTCAGAGTCTGGCCTCGCACGCTGATCATGCATTCCATTGGCAATGGCATCCATCTCATAACTACTCAACACATCGGCAATCTCCTCCTCCATCTGCGTCTGCAGTGCGGATGGGAACGTGATGAGATGACGAATGAGTAGATAGAGGGCAGACGAGTGGAGCATCTTAGCCGGGGTGGGTGCCTGGGACTTGGTTGGAGTCGAAGTGGCTGGCGGAGTTGCTGGTACGCGCAGTAGTAGCTGCACCCCTCCACGCGCCACGAATGTGTTAATGAATGGTCGATAACGAGTGAGTCCAGCAAGCATGGCATAGATGGATGCAAGACATTTATGATGGAAGAGTGGAGATTGCAGCATGGACAGACAGAGATCGAGGAGATGGGATTGCTTGTGCATGGGAAAGAAAGGAGTCGGAACATTCTCATTCGCTTTCGCACTCGCGTCATTCTTGATATCACGTTCAATCTCACTCATCTTAGCAGCCTCAACCTCACTGCTGTCATCCTCCTTCGGCGATGGGGCTAGGACGTCATGAAGTGCGAATGATGAGCATGTGTTTGAGTCCAGAAGAATGTTGAGAGAGTAGATGAGGGAGCAGATGAATGACTCGTGCATGGGACTGACCAGCGGTGGGAGAGATTGGTCGGGTTTATCCTTTTTCTCATCACCTGTTTCTGCTGCGGCAGCAGCTGCTGCTTCGTTTGCAGCTTTCTCTCTCGCTTGTTCATGCTGCTGTTTGCGCTCGTCCACCCATTGTTTGTATGAGTGACGGTTGCCCCATTCAATGCATCGCTCCATGTAGCGCACGACGAACGGAGCGAATTCATTGACACTGGACACATCGACCGCAGCGCGATCAGTGTTGATGTAGCCGGATAGTAGATAGAGAAGTGCATGCACACGCTGGAAGCGCAACTCATCTTCGCTCAGTGCTTGCAATGGGAGTGGGACAGCGATGCCCATATAGCGTGACGCCATCTCGTCAGATGGGGTCTTGCGTTGTTTCTGTGCGTTTGGCATGGGGAATCCATCCATCTTCTCACACAACGCAATCGTGCGCTCAATCAAATCCGTCATCACTTCCTCACGGATGGAGGGGCTGAGAGCGGATGGGATGTCGGGTGAGAGGAAGGAGAGGGAGGAGGACGAAGGGGAAGAAGAATCGATCACAGACTCTGATGAGGCAGCTGCATCAAACGGGCCGATGCTGACGTCCATACCACTGCTCGACAATGCAGCATTGTTTGCATCTGATAAGGCTGCATCCAATACAGATTTGGGCACAACCGAATCCTTCTGCTCGTCTTCCGTCTTCGTCTCCTGTTCGTCATCCTGTTTGTGCTTCTTCTTCGCATGCGCATGATTGATGAGAAGCATGAAGTTGGCAACGGCAGTGATGAGCGAGGAGACAGGGGTATGCGGGTCCAATGGAGCAGGTGATGGAAGTAAGGGTGGGAAGGCAGTCTGACCTTCCTGTGCAAGTGACACAGCGGACAGACGCGAGAGGGAGGTGAACATAGGACGAATGACAGCGGCCATGACATCGGTTGAGCCGAAGTATCGTTGCCATACAGTCAAGCCATCTTCTTCCTCTTCATACCTCTCTGCGGCTTCTCTCTTGGCTGCCTCCTTTGCAGCTTCCGCTTCTTTCTCTCTTCTAGTCTGTATCATCCGCTCTCTTCTCCTCTCCTCTTCCTCTGCTGCCGCGATCTGATCGGTGTGTGAGAAGAGCCATTCAATGTTCACCTCGGGGTTGGTGGAGCGAGTAGTGGAGAGTGCACGCAAGGATGCTGCACGAGAGAAACCCATCGCGACCAGAGAACTCAACAAACTATCATGCGCATTGCGTGATGCAGATAAGGAAGGGGAAGATGCAGAAGTGGAAGATGAAGATGATGAGCCGGCAGCTGAAGCAGCACTGGTTGACGAGTCATTCGCTTGCTTTTCCTTCTTTTCTACTTCTTCTTTCTCCTTTCTTTCTTCCTCTTCCTTCTTCTTCTTTGCCTGCTCCGCCATGACTTTGTCTGCCTCATTATGCAATGCGCGTGCAATGACTCTCTGTGTGATATGAAGGATGGAGGTCACAAATGTGGGAGGAAGATGCTCCATACTATGGAACATCAAACGTTTGGACGAAGTGGCAGTAGTAGCGGTGGATGTGAACACAGCCTTGTCATCCTCAACCGGTCGCCAACATTCCTTCGTAACAAGGTTGGAGAATTTCTCCTTCCCACTATCCCTCTTGATGCTGCTCTTCCCATCATCCTCATCATAGATGGGTCGCTGCCCAATCTGTCCATCACCAGCAAGGTCGAGTGGTGGCGGTGATGCGGCTGGTGTGCGGAATGTTGTACGCGGTGAGTAGGTGGCGCCAGGCAGGTGGAAGTGAGAGAACGAATAATGAGTGTGTCGACGAGGTCGTGCATCTGCAGCAAGTTCAGCGTCGAGATGAGGGAGAGCGGACGCTGTCAAATCTTCATCTGAACCACGCTCACCATTGCCCATGGATGATGATGCTGGTGCCGTCGCCCTCTGTCCGTCCTCTGCCACCCCATCCCGTGGTGCCCGTGGTCTGAGTGCCGGGCTGGATGACTGGACTGCGGCGAGACTGGATGAGAGGGCATTTGTGGCAGCTGAGTGAAGGTTGCCAACGAGGTTACGAATCTCGGCAGATTCACCCGCGATGAGGGAGGAAAGAGAAGGAGTGGAGGCTGACGCGGAGGCAAATGCAGACGAGGAAGGGTCGAGTTGCGACCCGTTATTATTGTTACCATTGTTAGCACTAGCACTGTGAGGCGACGGTGATGATGCTCGTGCGGAGCTTGATGATGGTATCGCCGTATGTGGTTGAGCCTGAGCCTGAGCTTGAGCCATCTGTACCTGTTGCTTCTCAGGCAGCGTCTCAAAGCGTGACAGTTGATCGACGAAGAAGCCAATCTCAGTCAACACATCATCATACGCAATCAAAGCAACACGACGAGCTGCAGAACTACCGGCATAAGGCGACGATGGAGTCGGGGCTGCGGAGGTGGATGAGGATGGCTGTGCATCATCCGTCATGGCGGTCACTGTCTCATGATTACGTTGCATGAGTGTGTCCTCCATGTGTTTGTCGAGCTCGACTCGATGCTTCATCGTCCATCTGAGTAGCTGCAGGATTCTCTCCCCTCCACCCGCTTCACGAAGTGCGACGAACAGAGCGGAGTTGAAGTCCTGATTGGGAGCAGACGGTGGCATGTGATGGGATGAGCTCGCTTGATAGAGCAGATGACGAATGAACTTGAGCATCGGCTTCATGTAGAGGCAGAGACAGAGATGAGACTCAAGCGTCGAGGAGAGCTTCCAGATCGATGAGTCGAATGCACGAGGATCCACATCCACCTTATGTGGCGACGGTGTCATCTGCACGTTGAGCAATGTCACCAAACCCTTAGCAATGCATTCATACAGACGCTTTGCATCAGACTGATGTTGCTTTGCTCTGGATGACGTTGGATCATGTGATGCAGCAATGCTCTCTGCCTGTCTCGCCACTTTGAGCACAGCACCAACGAGCTTGTAAGCGTATTGAATGAACTTGGAGAGGCATTGACGATAGATATCGCTGGTGATCGCAGATGGAGAGCGTTGAGTGATGGATTGGCGGGAAGGCGCTGTGGCAGCGGAGTCACCAGAAGACGTGAATGACTTACCGCCATCCGAACTATTCTGCTTCGCTTCATCCTCTTCCTTTACTCTCCTCGTGTATGCATCAAGTTCATGTGCATATTGCATGGCATCGATCTGTCCCCATGCAATTGCTTGTTGCACACGTTTGAGAAGGCCGAGCAATGGCAGGAAGATATGTGTGGTGAATGTGAGGGATGAGGCAGCTGAGTGGGAGGCGGATTGCATGCCACGGGGCAGACTCAATCGCTCACCACGCATGATGAGGTGAGTGGCATTGAGACGGCGAGTCAGGCGCGATGCAAGATGAGTGCACCAACAGATGGCCGATAACTGACCGAGCTCCTCTGCCAACCTCTCATCATGTGCTGACTCAACATCAGCCTTGCACACGTCAGACGGGTCCATTGGTCGGTATCGTACACGGAGCAGCTCATCGTTACCTTGCACTTCATAGACGCGATCGCGTCTGACGTGGCGCAGGTAAGCACCACTACTGGCACGTGGAGCTTGCAATGTCTGTTGTAGGAGTTCATGACCCTTGGACAACAGCACGAGCAGCAGGTGATGAGCGTACTCACTGCGTTGACTACTCAACACGATGAGTGGGGAGATGAAACCGGCGGAGAAAGGGGCCGTTGGTCTGGTGGACGAGAATGCATCGGGTGTCGAGAGCATGGGATTGATGATATGCGGATCGACCTTACGGCCCTGTGCATCATAGACCTGCTCAGCTGCCTTTGCACCGACGAATATTCCACTCAATGCTGGTGAGAGGTTGCGCTGCATACTGACGACAAACATGGAATGGACAAATTTGTCGAGCATCCGTGGAACATCAAAGGATGAAGTCGAGGCTGAGGACGAGGCTGAGACAGAGGCAGAGTCATGTGTGACGATGTTGGCAAAGTTCCTGAGTGTGACCTCGAGGAATCGAGAGAAAGTCAGAATTCGACGGGAGTAGGAGAAATACGGCTCCGGCTCCAACTGCAAGCCGTTGATGATCGGAGCATTGCGCCACTCTGGAGCAGATCGATCGAGAGCAGTGATGGAGGAGAGGGCTTGGCCTTGCTCTGATAAGGAATGTAACAATGCGTCGAATTGCATGAGCATGTAATGGACGAATGCAACCTTCTCCTCCTTCTCCTTTCCATCATCACTCATAATCTTGCGCGTAATATTCGTCTTCCCATAGTGCCTCATAATCTCTTCCACTGTCTTGGCGAATACAGGACTGGTGATATCGAGTACAGCATGGCGTGGTCGCTGCGAGAGGAAGAGAGTATGAATGAGATCATCGAGTGGCCGCTGTGTTCCATTCAATAACACCTCACGACTGTCCGTGTGCAAGCAGAGACTGCGAATAATCTCAGGTAGTGCATAGGCGGAGAGAGTGCCAAGTAGGTCATATTGCATGGCATGGAGTAGAGCATGCGTGACGCCTTCACGATGGAGTTGCTTGACAATGGCAGGGTTATTGTGAGCGAGATGAACAACGAGTTGGCAGACCGTCACGAACACCTCCTCACCCCAGAAGATGCGAGAGGAATCATGGGGTGAGGATGCAGTGAGGATGGAGAGCTCCGTACGTAGGATAGGTGAGGAGGAGGAAGAAGATGATGACGTCGATGTGTGAGCAATGGGTGGAGGGAGAGGAGGCACAGAAGCGGCAGCAGTATCGGCAACAAGAGTCGTCGCTTGTGCTGATGGTTGTGCTTGCAGAGTTCGTTGTCGCTTCACATCCAACTCCACACTCCCTGTCTCAGGCTTTCTTTTCCTTTCCACTCCATTCGTTGCTTGGACTTCAACTTGCATCGCGTCAGCAGCGGCGGCATGATTGATGGGTTGGATGGTTGCGGAAGTTGACGGTGCGTGTGTCTCATGCGCGTTGCTAGTGAGTGTTGTTGGTTGCGTTGATCGTCTCATCCTTCCTCGATGTTCCCATTGGAAGCATTGCTTCCATATACCCGTCACTAAACGACTGAATCGTCCATCCTTGATCGCACCAATGCGTACTGGCTCACGGTCCGTGCGGATGATGCAGATGAGTAGGTAGAGGTACTTGATGAGAACACTCTTACGTGATCGTACAGGTGAGGGAATCATGCGGCGAACACTCACGCCGGGATTCGGATCACTTAAAGGAGCAACTTGAAACAGGGAAAAAGGTGGGAGAATGGGTTGATCACTAGTGGCAGATGACGAGGATACTGCCGCGGCCGAGGATGCGTTGAGCGTCGCAGTTGCATCACTGTCTACCTCCATCGCCACTGGGCCTTGCTTCTCTTGCGACGATGGTTGTGAGTGCATCTGCTCTTCCGATCCAGGGTTGAGGTTGCTGAGCTCCCTTAGTCGATCAATGATGGCATCTGCTCCTTCTCGTGCATGCAGCGCTGTCAACATCACACTCGGTTGATGGTGCACACATAATTCGATGATATGTGCAGCTCTCCACAGGATGGATGTCAGCATGACCTGACGATCCTTAATAATGTTGACCATCAACTCCAATACCTCCTCCAGGTTCAGCAACGCTTGCTCGAAGGGGGATCGAGGCATCAGACGCTGGAGGAAGTTGAAGAATGAATCACACACCACCACTGACGCTGCAAGGAGATGATGATCAGTCGTATTCAGCCACCACAAGCTGCTCTTCTCACTGCTCCCATCCAGCTGCTGCTGCTGCTGCTGAGGAGGAGGATGAGCATTGGGAGGTGGGATGAGGAAAGACTTGACTGTCGACAATGATTGTTTCAGTAAAGTCAACAACACGCCATGTTGCAACATACCCTGTGACTGCAGGTCACGACGGATGGAATGAGAGCTGGCCAATGATTGGAGTGCGAGCAAAGCGGACGAACGCAGAAAGTGGGGTAGGAATGCACCAACCGGTGGTGTCATCCCATCGACAGGATAGGACACACCAGGTACGAGATTGACACAATGTGAATATTGTGTCTTGATGTGTTGGAGTGATGGTGGGATGATATCGATATGCTGCGTGCGCACCATGGCAACGAGTCCATCAATGGCCAGGGAGTCAAATTGTGTGACATGCTGAACGACCTCACGCCGTTGACTGGAGAAGGTCATGAGGAGTTGAGTGCTCAACAGACGAATGCAGAAATATTTGCGACGGACGTTGAGGTCGTCATAGGAGAGGAGGTAACGGAGGGCGAAACTAACTGTGAAGAAGTGGCGAGATGGGATGAGGTAGCATGGAAGCCGAGCACTGAGTGCGAGTGACGGAGTGGAGAGTGTGCGTAGGAAGTGAGAAGTCGATCGAAACTCCGACTTCCTCTCTCGATACAGCTGCATGATGTATTGTAGCGACATCAATGGTGGCGCTTTCGCCATTTGTTGCAACGCCTCTGGATCGAGTTTGGGGATCGCATCCGGGCCCAACACTCGTTCAATATCAAGCTTCGGCAGCACGAAGCTCTGATTAAAATCATGTTCAAGCTTCGCAATGTCGGCAGCGATCTCTGCATCTGACTTGTAGCTGAGTAGTTTAAATATGTGATGAGCAGTGGGCGAGAGTGCAGACGGTGAGGAAGAAGGAGCCGTGTAAGGGGCGAGGGGAGCAGACGGGGATGAAAGTGCAAGATCAACTGAAACTGCTGATGTTGATGACGCAGCAGATGGAGATGGGGTAGCAGCCATAGCAGCGGCAGTATCAGAGGAAGATGCAGAGGATGGCCCACGAGCCTTGCTTCCTTTTCCTTTGCCACGCCTGGCAGATGTGGCAGTGGTGCTGTTGGTGCTGCTGCTGCCCTTACTTCCATCGTTGCGTCTACTCTTCTTGGAAGCACTGCCTGTTGACTTGTCTGAGTCACTCGGCGTCGACTCCGCTGCACCCAACTTCCCTGATTGTGTCGATGTTGTGTCAGTCGTTGTCACGCGTTCCTCCTCACTTGGTATGGGCCACACTTGATTGGCCAATGTGAATAAGATCGTCCTGACATGCAGCGCCGATGTTCGACTACTATCCACACCCAGTAATCCATTGACATAGCGCGCCTGGAAACCAGCGAATGTTAACTGACGGGATGTGGTGGATTGAAGCTGAGAGAGGACATGAAGGGAGGCAAGGATGAGTGAGGGATCATCGGCATGAAGAAGAGCAAGCAGACGATCCGTCGAATTGAATAGTTGTGGCTTCGCGCAGTGGCTGAGCAGCATGGCAGTGAGTCGAAGAATGGCGAATACCAGCTCAATGGATGGAGGCGGCATCTTGCTTCTTGCTTCTTTTCTTGCCTGTATTGCCTCCTCACTCTCCTCATCGTCCTGAATCTCAGCTTCGCCACACAGACGACGCTCACGCCGAAGCTTCAAACGCTTCAAACGCTCATCAGCTTCGGACTTCTTGACCTCCTTCTCTTCATTCCGCTGATACTCCTCATCATCCATCTCATAGTACCGTACAAACCGCTTGAGTCTCTCATCCATGTCATCGAGTAGTGTGGCCATGCGTGGATGAGCGAGTGAGAGGGTGGAGTCCCAACGGCACACGGAGAGGAGGGGAGAGGACAGAACCTGCAGCAACTCATCGTCACTCAGATTCACCAGGTCACTCAGACCAAGGGCCGACAGGAAGGCCGACACCTCCTCATTCATGTCCTCATCCTCATAGCCAGATTTGGGTGGGTGAACGATCCGACTCATGATGAAGATGCTTGATGTGGAGTAGCCAGCGCTTGGATGATGATGATGATGAGTGGGAGTGTCCTGTTGGTTGACTGATGCTGATGCTGATGCTGCTGGGGCGCCGGCTATGAGTGAGCTTTTGGATGCGATCAATCAACGCAGCAGCACTGCATGAAAGAATGAGCGATTGGGATGGTTATGTTGTTACAACAACAATGACATCAGCCAATCAGTGTCAACGTTTCCATGCGACGGGCAGCAAGAATGGACTAAGGGAAAGAGGGATGCGGAACGGCGCGATGCGGATGCGGGTCGGAATTGAGAGAGAGAGAGCGAGATCAATCTCCAATCCACCCGCAACACTTCGCACAACACAACCCTCAACAAATGGAAGAATCAATGGAGTGGAATTTAATGGAATGGAAGAACGTGGCAACAGTTGCAACCTTGCCGTTACCGCCTGTGGAAT
>Ga0256776_1000038_pt1 | contig 20465 bp, 29 predicted proteins | sample MC6MC0927MT_FD_186069 | JGI IMG/M metagenome (GOLD analysis project Ga0256776, IMG submission 186069) | Metatranscriptome of enriched soil aggregate microbial communities from Iowa State University, Ames, United States - MC6-MC0927-MT... | ecosystem: Environmental > Terrestrial > Soil >... | reverse complement strand
GTTCGGTCGAGGCGCGCGTGAGCCACGAGGTCGACCGCTGGCTGCAGTGGCTGCCGCGGTGGCGGCCCGGGAGCCATCGCGCCCGCACGCGGCTCTGCCAGCGCTGCTTCGGGTCGCCGATCATCGCAGCGGCGGGCCTCGACGTCGATGTCCCGCATCCTGTGCAGCACGCGTTCTCGATGCGCATGAAGGGCATCATCGACGACGCCGTCGACGACTACACGGCGCGCAACCTGCCCATGCTGCACCGCGAGATCCGCCTCGCCGAGGAGCGCAAGGCGCGCCGGCCCTACCGTGCGGGCGAAGGGCTCGACCCCGAGTACCTCGGGCTCGAGCTCGACCCCGAGCCGGTGCCCGACCAGCCGTTCCTGTTCACGCTCGGCGGCCTCGAGGCCGACACCGCCGCGGAGGCGAACGAGCCCGCGCCCCGCCCCTTCACCCCCGAGGAGAAGGAGGCGCTGCGCGAGGAGGTCCGTCTCGCCGACGACTTCGCGAAGCAGCTCGGCCGGCGCATCTGCGTCGAGCTCGCCCAGCACCGCTACCGCATCGGCAACGCGATCGAGCGCCTCGTCGAGCCGCAGGTCGCCGACATGCTCGCCGACCTCGACCGCGAGCTCGACGCACCAGGATGGGCCGGAGGTGCACCGGGCTGAGCCGGTGCCGGCACCCCGCGACCCGCCCGCCGTTTGACCGCGAGGTTACGGGGTATTACCATAGATCGGGTGTGCGCGTTCACGCGTGCACATTCGGGTGCCTGCGGAGTTCCGCGGCTCACCCCCACGGCATACCCACCACCGAAGGCGCAGCAGTTCTGCGGCGCCGGTGGGTCTGATGTGAAATCCATCACCGCTGTCACCGTGCAGCACAACAAGGAGAAGCAGTGCCAACCATTCAGCAGTTGGTCCGCAAGGGTCGCTCGCCGAAGGTCACCAAGACCAAGGCTCCCGCCCTGAAGGCCAACCCCCAGCAGCGCGGCGTGTGCACGCGTGTGTACACCACCACCCCGAAGAAGCCGAACTCCGCGCTCCGCAAGGTCGCCCGTGTGAAGCTCTCGAACGGCACCGAGGTCACCGCCTACATCCCCGGTGAGGGCCACAACCTGCAGGAGCACTCGATGGTGCTCGTCCGCGGCGGTCGTGTGAAGGACCTCCCCGGCGTCCGCTACAAGATCATCCGCGGTGCGCTCGACACGCAGGCCGTGAAGAACCGCAAGCAGGCTCGTAGCCGCTACGGCGCGAAGATGGAGAAGAAGTAATGCCTCGCAAGGGTCCCGCTCCGAAGCGCCCCGTCGTCGCCGACCCGGTGTACGGCTCGCCGGTCGTCAGCCAGCTCGTCAACAAGATTCTCGTCGACGGCAAGAAGGACCTCGCGCAGCGCATCGTCTACGAGGCGCTCGAGAACGTCGCCGCCAAGTCCGGCCAGGACGCGGTCGCCACCCTCAAGAAGGCGCTCGACAACGTGCGCCCCACCCTCGAGGTGCGCTCGCGCCGCGTCGGCGGTTCGACCTACCAGGTCCCCGTCGAGGTCAAGCCGCACCGCGCGAACACCCTGGCGCTCCGCTGGCTCACCAGCTACGCCAAGGCCCGCCGCGAGAAGACCATGACCGAGCGTCTCACCAACGAGATCCTCGACGCCTCGAACGGCCTCGGTGCCGCGGTCAAGCGCCGCGAAGACACGCACAAGATGGCCGAGTCGAACCGCGCGTTCGCCCACTACCGCTGGTAGTCGGGCCGGGTGGATGCCGCGGCGCGAGTCGCGGCATCCGCCCACCCTCACACTTCCGTTCCTGAACCTTCCGGAGGAACCCCCGTGGCACAAGACGTGCTCACCGACCTGAGCAAGGTCCGCAACATCGGCATCATGGCGCACATCGATGCCGGCAAGACCACCACCACCGAGCGCATCCTGTTCTACACGGGCGTCAACCACAAGCTCGGCGAGACCCACGACGGCGCCTCGACGACCGACTGGATGGAGCAGGAGAAGGAGCGCGGCATCACGATCACGTCTGCCGCCGTGACCTGCTTCTGGAACAAGAACCAGATCAACATCATCGACACCCCCGGCCACGTCGACTTCACGGTCGAGGTCGAGCGCTCGCTCCGCGTGCTCGACGGCGCCGTCGCCGTCTTCGACGGCAAGGAGGGCGTCGAGCCCCAGTCCGAGACGGTGTGGCGTCAGGCCGACAAGTACAACGTGCCGCGCATCTGCTTCGTCAACAAGATGGACAAGCTCGGTGCCGACTTCTACTTCACGGTCGACACGATCGTCTCGCGCCTCGGTGCGAAGCCGCTCGTGCTGCAGCTCCCGATCGGCGCCGAGAACGACTTCATCGGCGTCGTCGACCTGATCGAGATGCGCGCCCTCGTGTGGCCCGGCGACGCCAAGGGCGACGTGACCATGGGCGCCAAGTACGAGGTCCAGGAGATCCCCGCCGACCTCAAGGAGAAGGCCGACGAGTACCGTCAGGTCCTCCTCGAGACCGTCGCCGAGACCGACGACGCGCTGCTCGAGAAGTTCTTCGGCGGCGAAGAGCTGACCGTCGCCGAGATCAAGGGCGCCATCCGCAAGATGGTCGTCAACTCGGAGATCTACCCCGTGCTCTGCGGCTCGGCGTTCAAGAACCGCGGCGTGCAGCCGATGCTCGACGCGGTCATCGACTTCCTGCCGTCGCCGCTCGACGTCCCCGCCATCGAGGGCCGCAACCCGCGCAACGAGGAAGAGATCATCGAGCGTCACCCCGACGCCAACGACCCCTTCGCCGCGCTCGCGTTCAAGGTCGCGGTGCACCCCTTCTTCGGTCGCCTCACCTACGTGCGCGTCTACTCGGGTCACCTCGACTCGGGTGCCCAGGTCGTCAACTCGACCAAGGGCAAGAAGGAGCGCATCGGCAAGATCTTCCAGATGCACGCCAACAAGGAGAACCCGGTCGACTCGGTCACCGCGGGCAACATCTACGCCGTCATCGGCCTCAAGGACACGACCACGGGCGACACGCTGTGCGACCCCGACAACCAGGTCGTGCTCGAGTCGATGACGTTCCCCGAGCCCGTCATCGAGGTCGCCATCGAGCCGAAGACCAAGGCCGACCAGGAGAAGCTGGGCACCGCGATCCAGAAGCTCGCCGAAGAGGACCCGACGTTCCGCACCGAGCTCAACCCCGAGACCGGCCAGACCGTCATCAAGGGCATGGGCGAGCTGCACCTCGACATCCTCGTCGACCGCATGAAGCGGGAGTTCAAGGTCGAGGCGAACGTCGGCAAGCCGCAGGTCGCCTACCGCGAGACGATCCGTCGCGCGGTCGAGCGCCACGACTACACCCACAAGAAGCAGACGGGTGGCTCGGGCCAGTTCGCGAAGATCCAGTTCGCGCTGGAGCCGCTCGAGGTCGAGGGCGACAAGATCTACGAGTTCTCGAACGAGGTCACGGGTGGTCGCATCCCCCGCGAGTACATCCCCTCGGTCGACGCGGGCTTCCAGGACGCCATGCAGTACGGCATCCTCGCCGGCTTCCCGATGGTGGGCGTCAAGGCGCGCCTCCTCGACGGTGCCGCCCACGACGTCGACTCCTCGGAGATGGCGTTCAAGATCGCCGGCTCGATGGGCTTCAAGGAAGCCGCTCGGAAGGCGAACCCCGTTCTGCTCGAACCGCTGATGAGCGTCGAGGTCCGTACTCCCGAGGAGTACATGGGCGACGTCATCGGCGACCTGAACTCGCGCCGCGGCCAGATCCAGTCCATGGAGGACGCCGCCGGTGTGAAGGTCGTGCGTGCGCACGTCCCGCTCTCGGAGATGTTCGGTTACATCGGCGACCTGCGGTCGAAGACCTCGGGCCGTGCCGTGTACTCGATGGAGTTCGAGAGCTACGCGGAGGTCCCGAAGGCTGTGGCCGACGAGATCGTCCAGAAGAACAAGGGCGAATGACCCTCCCTGGCGGGGGCCTCGGCCCACTGCCCGCACGAACCTTCCGGTTCGCGTAACATAACAACACAACCCCGTAGCACGCCGGTCGCAATCCAGCGCCCGGAGTTCCTACACGAGTCCTGAGGAGGACCCACAGTGGCTAAGGCCAAGTTCGAGCGGACCAAGCCGCACGTCAACATCGGTACGATCGGTCACGTCGACCACGGCAAGACGACGCTCACCGCCGCGATCTCGAAGGTGCTCGCCGACAAGTACCCGTCGGCCACCAACGTGCAGCGCGACTTCGCGTCGATCGACTCGGCTCCCGAAGAGCGTCAGCGCGGCATCACGATCAACATCTCGCACGTCGAGTACGAGACGCCGAAGCGCCACTACGCGCACGTCGACGCCCCGGGTCACGCCGACTACATCAAGAACATGATCACCGGTGCGGCTCAGATGGACGGCGCGATCCTCGTGGTCGCGGCGACCGACGGCCCGATGGCCCAGACCCGCGAGCACGTCCTGCTCGCCAAGCAGGTCGGCGTGCCGTACCTGCTCGTCGCCCTCAACAAGAGCGACATGGTCGACGACGAGGAGATCCTGGAGCTCGTCGAGCTCGAGGTCTCCGAGCTCCTCGCGAGCCAGGGCTTCGCCGAGGACGCGCCGGTCGTGCGCGTCTCGGGCCTCAAGGCGCTCGAGGGCGACGAGAAGTGGGTCAACTCGATCCTCGAGCTCATGGAGAAGGTCGACGAGTTCATCCCCGACCCGGTGCGTGACAAGGACAAGCCGTTCCTCATGCCCGTCGAGGACGTCTTCACCATCACCGGCCGTGGCACGGTCGTCACGGGCCGCGCCGAGCGTGGCACGCTGAAGATCAACTCCGAGGTCGAGATCGTCGGCATCCGCCCGACGCAGAAGACCACCGTCACCGGTATCGAGATGTTCCACAAGCAGCTCGACGAGGCATGGGCCGGCGAGAACTGCGGTCTCCTGCTCCGCGGCACCAAGCGCGAGGACGTCGAGCGCGGCCAGGTCGTCGTGGCCCCGGGCTCGGTCACCCCGCACACGAACTTCGAGGGCACTGCCTACATCCTCTCGAAGGACGAGGGCGGCCGTCACAACCCGTTCTACGCGAACTACCGTCCGCAGTTCTACTTCCGCACCACCGACGTCACCGGCGTCATCACGCTGCCCGAGGGCACCGAGATGGTCATGCCCGGCGACACCACCGACATGTCGGTCGAGCTGATCCAGCCGATCGCCATGGAGGAGGGCCTCGGCTTCGCCATCCGCGAGGGTGGCCGCACCGTCGGCGCCGGTACCGTCACGAAGATCATCAAGTAATCTTCGCGATACGCGACCGGTGAGGGGGTCGGGCCTTTCTGGCCCGGCCCCCTTCGTCGTATCCGGGCGGGGTCGGGACGGCGCGGGATTCCGAACTGGAGGCCCGGCTCGCTTCGTCGTACCCTGAGAGGCGATGGGCGGTTCCCCCACCCTCCTCGCACGATCGGCGGTACGTCCCGAGATCCAGGCGCTCCGGGCCGTTGCCGTGGGTTCGGTCGTGCTCCATCACGGATGGCCGGCGGTGGCGCCGGCCGGGTACATGGGCGTCGACGTCTTCTTCGTCGTCTCGGGCTTCCTCATCACCGGGTTGCTGCTCCGGCGGGCGCAGCGCGAGGGGCGCATCTCACTGCGGGACTTCTACCTGCGACGTGCGCGCCGCATCCTGCCGGCGGCGATCGCGACGCTCGCCGTCGTCTCGGCGCTGACCCTGCTCGTCGTGCCGCAGCGCGAGTGGCGTCAGTGGTTCCGCGAGATCGTCGCGAGCGCCCTCTACTACGAGAACTGGCAGCTCGCGGTCGATTCGCAGATCCCGCGGCGGGCCGACCTCGAGTCGACCCCGGTGCAGCACTTCTGGTCGCTCTCGGTCGAGGAGCAGTTCTACCTGTTCTGGCCGTTGCTGCTCATCGCCGCACTGTGGTTCGCAACCCGCAGCGGCTCCTCGTCGGCGACCGTCGTGCTGATGCTCGTCGGGGCGGCGACCCTCGCGTCGTTCGTGCATTCGATCGCGCTCACGGCGCAGGACCCCAACCTCGCGTACTTCTCGACGCCGGTGCGCACGTGGGAGTTCGGCGTCGGCGGCATCCTCGCGGCGATCGGCGAACGGATGTCGCGTCCGGGCGCCCGCGCCGGCCTGCGGGCGGCCGTCTCCTGGGCGGGCCTCGCCCTCATCGTGGTGCCCATCGCGACGTTCCGCGCGCCCGAGATCTTCCCCGGCTTCGTCGTGCTCCTGCCCGTGGCGGGCACGCTGGCCGTCATCTGGGCGCGGATGCCGGAGGTGGCGTGGTCGCCCGCACGCGTCGCGGGACTCCGGCCCGTGCAGTGGATGGGCGACGTGTCGTACTCGCTCTACCTGTGGCACTGGCCGATCTTCATGTTCGTGCCGTACTTCACCGGCGTGCCGAGCCCGCCGTGGCTCATGGTGCTGCTGGTCGGCCTGTCGTTCGCGGTCGCCGGGCTCTCGAAGCGGTTCGTCGAGGATCCGTTCCGCCACGGCCGCCGTGGCCTGCGACTCCGGCCGGTGTTCCTCCTGTCAGGACTCGCAGGCATGATCGTCGTCATCGTCGGGGCCGGGATCGTCGCACCCGGGATCGCCGGCGAGCGGCCGGTCGCGTGCGATCGCGAGTGACGCGGGGCGGCCGTGTCAGTGCATCTCGGTGCCGTCGATCGTCGTGTGCACGTCGATCGCGCCCTCGACGCTGCGGCCCACCGTGCACGCCCGCTCGATCGAGCGCACCATGATGTCGAGGAGCTTCTCGCGCTCGGCGGGCTCGAGCCCCGACAGGTCGACGACGAGCTCCTCGGCGATGCGTTCGTAGCGGTTGGATGCCTCCTCCGACTGCCCGTGCGCCCACACCGTGAGCTCGGCGTCGTCGCCGAGTCGGCGCGTCATGGGCCGGTCGACCGAGAGCCCGACGCACCCCGCGAGGGCGAGCTTCAAGAGCTCGCCGGGGGAGAAGTGCTCGCCCTCCACGTCGAGGCCGCCGATCGCGACGGTCGCGCCGCGCGCATTGCGCCCGACGTAGCGGCGGGTGCCGATGCGTGTCGCCGAGACGCTGCCCGGCCCCTCGTGCGAACTCGGCTTCGGCTGCGTGTCGGTCATCGCGGTTCCTCCTCGGTCGATGCGGTCCCACCTCCATCATGCCCGGGTTCGGCGAGGCGGCATCCGCTGCACCGGAACGGGCTGCGGGCCCGTGAAACTGCGGGCTCGCTGGGAGTCGTGCGAGGGCGACACGCCCGGGTTGCACGGACACGTCGGATATGGCAAACTCGTTGAGTTCGACATTTCGAACGCGGGCCCTCGTGCGCGCGTTCGGATCACTGTCAGGCAGTGCATAGCCACCCGCCGTTCCGAATCGGGCGCCGCCGGGGTCAGGTTAGGCCGCAGGCAGGAGAACACACAACCGACAACCACACGCCCGGGGTGACCCGTGCGCGTGCGCGCCGGTTGGGGCTCGAAGGTCGAGCGTGTCGAGAGCACCGCCCCGGGTGACCGGGCGGGTGGTTTCGACAGGCTCGATCACCGGCCTTTGACAGAAGAACAGTGGTGCTTCACACGGAGTGACACGGTGTGGCAGCTACACCCGGCGTCCGATGCCCTCGGAAGGGGTATGACGCCTTGACAGAGAGAGAGTCAGCAATGGCGGGACAGAAGATCCGCATTCGACTGAAGTCGTATGACCACGAGGTCATCGACACCTCGGCGCGCAAGATCGTCGACACGGTGACCCGCGCGGGCGCCACGGTCGTCGGCCCCGTGCCGCTTCCGACGGAGAAGAACGTGGTGTGCGTCATCCGCTCGCCCCACAAGTACAAGGACAGCCGCGAGCACTTCGAGATGCGCACCCACAAGCGTCTCATCGACATCGTGGACCCGACGCCCAAGGCCGTCGACTCGCTCATGCGTCTCGACCTCCCGGCCGACGTCAACATCGAGATCAAGCTCTGAGGTAACAGATGTCTTCCGCTACCAAGAACGTGAAGGGCCTGCTCGGCACGAAGCTCGGCATGACCCAGGTGTGGGACGAGAACAACAAGCTCGTCCCGGTGACGGTCATCGAGATCGCGCCCAACGTGGTCACCCAGATCCGCACCGCTGAGAAGGACGGCTACGAGGCCGTCCAGATCGCCGCCGGCGCCATCGACCCGCGCAAGGTCTCGCAGCCGCTCAAGGGTCACTTCGAGAAGACGGCCGGCACCACGCCCCGTCGTCACGTCACCGAGATCCGCACCGCCGACGCCTCGAGCTACGAGGCCGGCCAGGAGCTGACCGTCGACGGTACCTTCGAGGCCGGCCAGCTGGTCGACGTCGTCGGCACCTCGAAGGGCAAGGGCTTCGCCGGTGTCATGAAGCGCCACAACTTCAAGGGCGTCTCCGCTTCGCACGGTTCGCACCGCAACCACCGCAAGCCCGGTTCGATCGGTGCTTCGTCGACCCCCAGCCGTGTCTTCAAGGGCATGCGCATGGCCGGTCGCATGGGTGGCGAGCGCGTCACCGTGCTGAACCTCCGCGTGCACGCCGTCGACGCCGAGAAGGGCCTCATGCTCGTCAAGGGCGCCGTTCCCGGTGCGCGCGGCCGTCTCGTTTTCGTTCGCAACGCAGTGAAGGGGGCGTAGTCCATGGCTACCGCCAACACCATCGACGTTCTCGACGCGACCGGCAAGAAGTCCGGCTCGGTCGAGCTGCCCGCCGAGCTCTTCGACGTGCAGACCAACGTGCCGCTCGTCCACCAGGTCGTCGTCGCCCAGCTCGCGGCCGCGCGCCAGGGCACGCACAAGACCAAGAACCGCGGCGAGGTCTCGGGTTCGGGCCGCAAGCCCTTCAAGCAGAAGGGCACCGGCCGTTCGCGCCAGGGCTCGGTCCGCGCTCCCGAGCACAAGGGCGGTGGCACGGTCCACGGCCCGCAGCCGCGCGACTACTCGCAGCGCACCCCCAAGAAGATGATCGCCGCGGCGCTCCTCGGTGTGCTCAGCGACCGCGCCCGCGGTTCGCGCATCCACGCCGTCGAGGGTTTCGTCGCCGGTGACGTCGCGAAGACGAAGGACGCCGTCGCGCTGCTCGGCAAGATCGCGCCGGCGAACCGCTTCCTCGTGGTCCTCGCCCGTGGCGAGGAGCTCAGCGAGCGTGCCGTCCGCAACATCGAGACCGTGCACGTGCTGCCGGTCGACCAGCTGAACGCCTACGACGTGGTCGTCGCCGACGACATCGTCTTCAGCACCGCCGCCCTCGAGGCCTTCGTGGCCGCGAAGACGGCGAAGAAGGAAGAGGTCTCGGCATGAGCGCCGCACAGAACAAGGACCCGCGCGACATCATCATCGCGCCGGTCGTCTCGGAGAAGAGCTACGGCCTGATCGACGAGGGCAAGTACACGTTCATCGTGGACCCCCGCTCGAACAAGACCGAGATCAAGCTCGCGATCGAGAAGATCTTCAACGTCCAGGTGGCGTCGATCAACACCCTGAACCGTCAGGGCAAGACCCGCCGCACCCGGTTCGGCATGGGCAAGCGCAAGGACACCAAGCGCGCGATCGTCACCCTCAAGTCCGGCTCGATCGACATCTTCACGGCTGTCGGCTAAGGAGCAGAGGTAGAACTATGGCTATTCGTAAGTACAAGCCCACGACCCCGGGTCGTCGCGGTTCGTCGGTCGCCGACTTCGCGGAGATCACGCGCTCGACGCCCGAGAAGTCGCTGCTCAAGCCGCTCTCGAAGACCGGTGGTCGCAACAACCAGGGCCGCATCACGACCCGTCACATCGGTGGTGGCCACAAGCGCCAGTACCGCGTGATCGACTTCCGTCGCAACGACAAGGACGGCGTGCCCGCCAAGGTCGCTCACATCGAGTACGACCCGAACCGCACCGCCCGCATCGCGCTGATCCACTACATCGACGGCACGAAGCGCTACATCATCGCGCCGAACAAGCTCAAGCAGGGCGACCCGATCGAGGCCGGCCCCAACGCCGACATCAAGCCGGGCAACAACCTGCCGCTGCGCAACATCCCCACGGGTACCGTCGTGCACGCCATCGAGCTCCGCCCCGGCGGCGGCGCGAAGATGGCCCGCTCGGCCGGCGCCTCGGTGCGTCTCGTCGCCAAGGACGGCCCCTACGCGCAGCTCCGCCTGCCCTCGGGCGAGATCCGCAACGTCGACGCGCGCTGCCGCGCGACGATCGGCGAGGTCGGCAACGCCGAGCAGTCGAACATCAACTGGGGCAAGGCCGGCCGCAAGCGCTGGAAGGGCGTCCGCCCGACCGTCCGCGGTGTCGCGATGAACCCGATCGACCACCCGCACGGTGGTGGTGAGGGCAAGACCTCCGGTGGTCGCCACCCGGTCAGCCCGTGGGGTCAGCCCGAGGGTCGCACCCGTCGCCCCAACAAGGAGAGCGACAAGCTCATCGTCCGTCGTCGCACCGTCGGCAAGAAGCGCAAGTAGGAGTAGAAGAAGATGCCGCGCAGTCTCAAGAAGGGCCCCTTCGTCGACGAGCACCTGCTTCGCAAGGTCGCCGTGCAGAACGAAGCCGGTTCGAAGAACGTCATCAAGACGTGGTCGCGTCGCTCGATGATCGTCCCCGCCATGCTGGGTCACACGATCGCCGTGCACGACGGCCGCAAGCACATCCCGGTGTTCGTCACCGAGACCATGGTGGGCCATAAGCTCGGCGAGTTCGCCCCCACCCGCACCTTCCGTGGACACGTGAAGGACGACAAGAAGGGCCGCCGCCGCTGACGCGGTGGTGTGAAGGAGGAAAGAAATGGTGGAGTCGATCGCACGCGTGCGACACATCCGCGTGACCCCCATGAAGGCCCGCCGCGTCGTCAACCTGATCCGCGGCAAGCAGGCTCAGGAGGCGCTCGCCATCCTGAAGTTCGCCCCGCAGGGTGCGAGCGAGCCCGTGTACAAGCTCGTCGCCTCGGCCATCGCGAACGCTCGCGTCAAGGCCGATGCCACGAACACCTACCTGGACGAGCAGGACCTCTACGTGAAGACGGCATTCGTCGACGAGGGCACGACCCTCAAGCGATTCCAGCCGCGCGCGCAGGGCCGTGCCTTCCGCATCAACAAGCGCACGAGCCACATCACCATCGTGCTCGGCACGCCCGAGGAGGGTACGAAGTAATGGGTCAGAAGGTCAACCCGTACGGCTTCCGTCTCGGCATCACCACCGACCACGTGTCTCGGCGGTTCTCCGACTCGACGAAGCCCGGTCAGCGCTACGCCGACTACCTCGCCGAGGATGTCAAGATCCGTCGCCTGCTCCAGACGTCGCTCGACCGCGCGGGAGTCTCGCGCATCGAGATCGAGCGCACCCGCGACCGCGTCCGCGTGGACATCCACACGGCGCGTCCCGGCATCGTGATCGGCCGCCGCGGCGCCGAGGCCGAGCGCATCCGCGCCGACCTCGAGAAGCTCACCGGCAAGCAGATCCAGCTCAACATCCTCGAGGTGAAGAACCCCGAGGCCGACGCCCAGCTCGTCGCGCAGGGCATCGCCGAGCAGCTCTCGGCTCGTGTGGCGTTCCGCCGCGCGATGCGCAAGGGCCTGCAGGGCGCGCAGCGCGCCGGCGCCAAGGGTGTCCGCATCCAGGTGTCGGGCCGTCTCGGCGGCGCCGAGATGAGCCGCTCGGAGTTCTACCGCGAGGGCCGCGTGCCCCTGCACACGCTCCGCGCGAACATCGACTACGGCTTCTACGAGGCCAAGACCACCTTCGGCCGCATCGGCGTGAAGGTCTGGATCTACAAGGGCGACATCACCAACAAGGAGCTCGCTCGCGAGCAGGCGGCCCAGAAGCCGTCGCGCGACCGCAGCGACCGTCCCCGCCGCGACCGCGCCCCCAAGGCCGAGCCGGCGACCGCAGGAGTTGAGGCATAACCATGTTGATTCCCCGTCGAGTCAAGTACCGCAAGCAGCACCACCCCGGCCGCTCGGGCCAGGCCACCGGCGGCACCAAGGTGTCGTTCGGCGAGTTCGGCATCCAGGCGCTCACGCCCGCTTACGTGACCAACCGTCAGATCGAGTCCGCTCGTATCGCCATGACGCGTCACATCAAGCGTGGCGGCAAGGTGTGGATCAACATCTACCCCGACCGTCCGCTCACGAAGAAGCCCGCCGAGACCCGCATGGGTTCCGGTAAGGGTTCGCCCGAGTGGTGGGTCGCCAACGTCAAGCCGGGTCGCGTCCTCTTCGAGGTCTCGGGCGTCTCCGAGGAGCTCGCACGCGAGGCGATGACCCGTGCCATCCACAAGCTGCCCCTCAAGGCACGCATCATCAAGCGCGAGGAGGGCGACGCATAATGGCCGTCGGAACCAAGGAGCTCAGCCCCGCAGAGCTCGACACCTTTGAAGACGAGCGACTCGTCGACGAGCTGAAGAAGGCCAAGGAAGAGCTGTTCAACCTGCGCTTCCAGTCGGCCACCGGCCAGCTCGAGAGCCACGGCCGCCTGAAGGCCGTCAAGCGCGACATCGCCCGCATCTACACGGTCATCCGTGAGCGCGAGCTCGGCATCCGTGCCACTCCCGCGCCGGTCGAGGCGGCTCCCGCCAAGGCCGAGAAGAAGACGAAGAAGGCCAAGGCCGAGGCGGATGCTTCGGCCGAGGCCGCTGACACGAAGGAGGCCTGATCATGGCTGAGACCAAGAAGGCTGCTGCCGAGGTCGCCGAGGTCGAGACCGCCGAGCAGCGTCCGTACCGCAAGGTGCGTCGCGGCTACGTCGTCAGCGACAAGATGGACAAGACCATCGTCGTCGAGGTCGAGGACCGCGTGAAGCACCCCCTCTACGGCAAGGTCATGCGCCGCTCGTCGAAGGTCAAGGCGCACGACGAGCAGAACACCGCCGGCATCGGCGACCTCGTCGTGATCAGCGAGACCCGTCCCCTGTCCGCCACGAAGCGCTGGCGTCTCGTCGAGATCGTCGAGAAGGCCAAGTAAGCCTCGGGCTTGCTTGAAAGAAGGAGTTCGAAGTGCTTCAGCAGGAATCACGAGTCAAGGTCGCCGACAACACCGGCGCCAAGGAGCTGCTCACCATTCGCGTGCTCGGCGGCTCGAAGCGTCGCTACGCCGGCCTCGGTGACGTCATCGTCGCGACCGTCAAGGACGCGATCCCCGGCGGCAACGTCAAGAAGGGCGATGTGGTCAAGGCCGTCATCGTCCGCACCGTCAAGGAGACCCGTCGTCCCGACGGCTCCTACATCAAGTTCGACGAGAACGCCGCGGTCATCCTGAAGAACGACGGTGACCCCCGCGGCACCCGCATCTTCGGGCCGGTCGGTCGCGAGCTCCGCGACAAGAAGTTCATGAAGATCATCTCGCTGGCACCGGAGGTTATCTAAACCATGGCCAACATCAAGAAGGGCGACCTGGTTCAGGTCATCTCCGGCCGCAGCCAGGCTCGCGGCGGAGACCGCGGCAAGCAGGGCAAGGTGCTCGAGGTGCTCGTGGACCAGAACCGCGTCATCGTCGAGGGCGTCAACTTCGTCACCAAGCACGTTCGCGTCGGCCAGACGCAGCGCGGCACGAAGACCGGCGGCATCGAGACGCAGGAGGCGCCGATCCACGTGTCGAACGTCGCGATCGTCGACCCCGAGTCGAAGAAGCCGACCCGCGTCGGCTTCCGCATCGAGCAGGTGACGAAGGACGGCGTCACGAAGACCGTCCGCGTCCGCTACGCCAAGAAGTCAGGTAAGGACCTGTAATGACCGACACGGCAACGCAGGCTGGCAAAATCCAGCCGCGACTGAAGACCAAGTACCGCGGCGACATCGCCAAGGCCCTCACCGAGCAGTTCGAGTACTCGAACCCGCACCAGGTGCCCGGCCTCGTGAAGATCGTCGTGAACATGGGTGTCGGCGAGGCCGCCCGCGATGGCAAGGTCATCGACGGCGCGATCGCCGACCTCACCAAGATCACCGGCCAGAAGCCGCAGGTGACCAAGGCCCGCAAGTCGATCGCGCAGTTCAAGCTGCGCGAGGGTCAGCCGATCGGTGCGCACGTGACGCTCCGCGGCGACCGCATGTGGGAGTTCCTCGACCGCCTGCTCTCGCTCGCACTGCCCCGCATCCGCGACTTCCGCGGCCTCAGCGACCAGCAGTTCGACGGTCACGGCAACTACACCTTCGGTCTCACGGAGCAGAGCGTGTTCCACGAGATCGACCAGGACAAGATCGACCGCGTCCGCGGCATGGACATCACCGTGGTGACCACCGCCTCGAACGACGACGAGGGTCGCGCGCTGCTCAAGGCGCTCGGCTTCCCGTTCAAGCAGGTCGACGCCGCGTAAGTCCTACATGTAGTAGGATCTACGAGTTTGTGCTTCGAGCCAGCCGGCTCCTGCAGCCCCGGATCTCCTGGGACTGAGGGGGCCGGCCGGCCCGGAGCATCCGGCCCCACGCAATCGCTGGGGCCACCACCACAGGTCGGTCCCCGTGTAACGGGTCCTGAAACCTGGTGAACGTAAGGAACGAATCGTCATGACGATGACCGACCCGGTCGCTGACATGCTGACCCGTCTGCGGAACGCGAACTCCGCACACCACGACTCCGTGTCGATGCCCCACTCCAAGCTCAAGGGCCACATCGCCGAGATCCTCAAGACCGAGGGCTACATCGCCGACTTCGAGGTCGCCGACGCTCGCGTGGGCAAGACGCTCACGCTGAAGCTCAAGTTCGGCCCGAACCGCGAGCGCTCGATCGCCGGTATCAAGCGCGTCTCGAAGCCCGGTCTCCGCGTCTACGCGAAGTCGACCGAGCTGCCCAAGGTGCTCGGCGGCCTCGGCGTCGCGATCCTGTCCACTTCCAGCGGTCTGCTCACCGACCGCCAGGCCGAGAAGAAGGGCGTGGGTGGGGAAGTCCTCGCCTACGTGTGGTAATCAGCTATGTCGCGTATTGGACGACTTCCCATCGACATCCCCGCCGGCGTCACCGTGACGATCGACGGCCAGGATGTGACCGTCAAGGGCCCCAAGGGTGAGCTCGCGCTCACCGTGGCCGCCCCGATCGTGGCCAAGGTCGAGGAGAACCAGGTCGTCGTGACCCGTCCCGACGACGAGCGCGCCTCGCGTTCGCTGCACGGCCTCACCCGCACGCTCATCGCCAACGACATCATCGGTGTGACCGAGGGCTACTCCAAGGGGCTCGAGATCGTCGGAACCGGTTACCGCGTCGCGCAGAAGGGCAGCGCGATCGAGTTCGCGCTCGGCTTCTCGCACCCTGTGACCGTCGAGGCGCCTGCCGGCATCACCCTGACCGTCGAGGGCAACAACAAGCTCACGGTCGCGGGCATCTCGAAGCAGGCCGTCGGCGAGACCGCCGCCAACATCCGCAAGATCAAGAAGCCCGAGCCGTACAAGGGCAAGGGCATCCGCTACGCCGGCGAGGTCGTGCGTCGCAAGGCCGGAAAGTCAGGTAAGTAATCATGGCTGTGAAGAGCAAGACGGCCGCGCGTTCGCGTCGCCACACCCGCCTTCGCAAGAAGATCGTCGGCACGGAGGTCCGCCCCCGTCTCGTCGTCACCCGTTCGGCCCGCCACGTCTTCGTGCAGGTCGTCGACGACGCCAAGGGTCGTACCCTCGCGTCGGCGTCGACGATGGAGGCCGACCTCCGCGCGTTCGACGGTGACAAGACCGCCAAGGCCAAGAAGGTCGGCGAGCTCGTCGCCGAGCGTGCCAAGCAGGCCGGCATCGAGGCTGTCGTGTTCGACCGCGGCGGCAACAAGTACGCCGGTCGCGTCGCCGCGATCGCCGATGGAGCGCGAGAGGCAGGGCTGAGCCTGTGAGCGAGAACACTGTGAAGGAGACCGAGGTGACCGCAGAGGCACCCGTCGAGACGGCTGCGGCTTCGGAGCCGGCCCGCAACGAGCGCGACTCGCGCCGTGGCGGCCGCGACCGCAACCAGGGCGGCCGCGACCGCGGCGGCCGTGACGCCGAGAAGAGCCAGTTCCTCGAGCGCGTCGTCACCATCAACCGCGTGTCGAAGGTCGTCAAGGGCGGCCGTCGCTTCAGCTTCACGGCGCTCGTCGTCGTGGGTGACGGCAACGGTCTCGTCGGCGTCGGCTACGGCAAGGCGCGCGAGGTCCCGACCGCGATCTCGAAGGGCGTCGAGGAGGCGAAGAAGAACTTCTTCCGCGTGCCTCGCGTCGGTTCGACCATCCCCCACCCCGTCCAGGGTGAGGCGGCCGCCGGTGTGGTGCTCCTGCGCCCGGCTTCGCCCGGTACCGGCGTCATCGCCGGTGGTCCGGTGCGCGCCGTGCTCGAGTGCGCCGGCATCCACGACGTGCTGTCCAAGTCGCTCGGTTCGTCGAACACGATCAACATCGTGCACGCCACGGTCGAGTCGCTGAAGCAGCTCGAGGAGCCGCGCGCCGTCGCCGCCCGTCGTGGTCTCGACTACGACGAGGTCGCGCCCGCGCGCCTCATCCGTGCCGAGGCACAGGCGGCCGAGGCCGCTGCAGCAGCGAAGGCAGGTGCCTGATGGCCAAGCAGCTCAAGGTGACCCAGATCAAGTCCAAGGTGAGCGAGAAGCAGTACCAGCGTGACACGCTGCGCAGCCTCGGGCTCAAGCGAATCGGCCAGTCGGTCGTGCGTGAGGACACCCCGCAGAACCGCGGGTACGTCAACACCGTCGCTCACCTCGTGAAGGTTGAGGAGATTGACTAATGGCTGACGAGAAGAACGTCGCCGAGGAGACCCCGAAGAAGGCTCCGGCCAAGAAGGCGCCCGCCAAGGCGGCTGCCGACAAGGCTCCGGCCGAGAAGGCTCCCGCGAAGAAGGCGCCGGCCAAGGCCGCCGCTGCCAAGGCCGACGCTGCGTCGACCGAGTCGGGGAAGGCCGAGAAGGCTCCCGTGAAGAAGGCTCCCGCGAAGAAGGCGGCCCCCAAGGCCGACGTCGCGGAGAAGCGCGAGCAGGTCCTGAAGGTGCACCACCTGCGCCCCGCGCCCGGTGCCAAGAAGGACAAGACCCGCGTCGGTCGCGGTGAGGGTTCGAAGGGCAAGACCGCCGGTCGCGGCACCAAGGGCACGAAGGCCCGCAACACGGTGCGCCCCGGCTTCGAGGGTGGCCAGCTGCCGTACCACATGCGTGCGCCGAAGCTGCGCGGGTTCAAGAACCCGTTCCGCGTCGAGTACCAGGTGGTCAACCTCGACAAGCTCGCCGAGCTCTACCCGTCGGGTGGCGACGTGACCGTCGCCGACCTCGTCGAGAAGGGCGCCGTGCGCAAGAACGAGCGCGTCAAGGTGCTCGGCAACGGCGACCTGCAGGTCAAGCTCAACGTGGCCGTCGACAAGGTCTCCGGCTCGGCCGAGCAGAAGATCGTCGCCGCCGGCGGCTCGGTCAAGTAAGGCCGGCACCACGATTGGTTCGAGCCAGTCGGGACCTCGCGTAGGATAAGCGGGGTCTCGACTGGCTCGAGTCGTATAACCATTCAACTCCGCGCGCCGCACCGGCGCACAGCGCGGAGCTACAGGAGGACGAGTGTTCAACGCCATCGGGCGGATCTTCCGCACGCCGGATCTTCGCCGCAAGCTCGGGTTCACGCTGGGCATCGTGGCCCTGTTCCGGCTCGGATCCTTCATCCCCGCGCCGTTCGTCGACTTCGGCAACGTGCAGCAGTGTCTCGCGGCCAACGCCGCCGCAGGCGCGACGGGGCTCTACGACCTCGTCAACCTCTTCTCGGGCGGCGCCCTGCTGCAGCTCTCGGTCTTCGCGCTCGGCATCATGCCGTACATCACCGCGTCGATCATCGTGCAGCTGCTGCGCGTCGTGATCCCCCACTTCGAGACCCTCTACAAGGAGGGCCAGGCGGGCCAGGCGAAGCTCACGCAGTACACCCGTTACCTCACGATCGCGCTCGGCGTCCTCCAGTCGACGACGCTCATCACGGTCGCCCGCTCGGGTGCGCTCTTCCCGACGGCCGACCCGGCCTGTTCGGCGCTCATCACGAATGACGCGTGGTACGCGATCCTGCTCATGGTCATCACGATGACCGCCGGTACCGGCCTCATCATGTGGATGGGCGAGCTCATCACCGAGCGCGGCATCGGCAACGGCATGTCGCTGCTCATCTTCACGTCGATCGCCGCGCAGTTCCCCGGCTCGCTGTGGGCCATCGGCATCGCGCGCGGCTGGGACGTCTTCGCGATCGTGATCCTCGTCGGCCTCGCGATCGTCGTGGCGGTCGTCTTCGTCGAGCAGTCCCAGCGGCGCATCCCCGTGCAGTATGCCAAGCGCATGGTGGGCCGGCGCACGTACGGCGGCAACAACACGTACATCCCGATCAAGGTCAACATGGCCGGTGTCGTGCCCGTCATCTTCGCCTCGTCGCTGCTCTACCTGCCGGCGCTCATCGCCCAGTTCAACCAGGCCAAGCAGGGCGAGGACCCGCAGGCGTGGGTCGTCTGGATCACGAACTACCTGACCAAGGGCGACCACCCGCTCTACATGCTCCTGTACTTCCTGCTCATCGTCGGGTTCACCTACTTCTACGTGGCGATCACCTTCAACCCCGACGAGGTGTCGGAGAACATGAAGAAGTACGGCGGCTTCATCCCCGGCATCCGCGCCGGCCGCCCGACCGCCGAGTACCTCGACTACGTGCTCACGCGCATCACCGCGCCGGGCTCGATCTACCTTGGCCTCATCGCGCTCATCCCGCTCATCGCATTCTCGATGGTCGGGGCGAACCAGAACTTCCCGTTCGGCGGCGCGTCGATCCTCATCATCGTCGGCGTCGGCCTCGAGACGGTCAAGCAGATCGACGCCCAGCTCCAGCAGCGCCACTACGAAGGACTTCTCCGATGACCCCTGGCTCCACGAACGACGCAGCCGCCGGCAGCTCCGCCCGCCTCCTGATCGTCGGGCCGCAGGGCTCCGGCAAGGGGACCCAGGGCGTGCTCGTCGCGGCGGCGTTCGGGGTGCCCCAGGTGGCCACCGGTGACATCTTCCGCGCGAACGTCGCCGGCGGCACCGAGCTCGGCAAGCGGGTGCAGGCCATCATCGAGGCGGGCGACCTGGTGCCCGACGCGCTCACGAGCGAGCTCGTGCGCGACCGGCTCGAGCAGGCGGATGCCGCGACCGGATTCCTCCTCGACGGCTACCCGCGCAACCGGGGCCAGGTCGACGACCTCGACGCGTTCCTCGCCTCGCGCGGCGAATCGCTCGACGCCGTGATCGAGCTCGAGGTCCCGCGCGACGAGTCGATCCGCCGCATCCACCAGCGAGCGGTCGAGCAGGGGCGCACCGACGACACCGAAGAGGTCATCGCCAACCGTCTCGCGATCTACGAGCGCGAGACGGCGCCGATCCTCGACGTGTACCGGGCGCGTGGACTCGTCGTGCGCATCGACGGCGTCGGCACGCTCGCCGACGTCACGTCGCGCATCTTCGAGGCGCTCGCGGCCCGGGGCCTCGCTCCGCGCCACCCCGGCGCCGCGGCCTGATCGCGTGTTCCGCCGCTCCATCTACAAGTCGCCCGCCGACCTCCGTGCGATGGTCGCGGCCGGGCGAGCCACCGCTGGGGCACTTGCCGAGGCGCGACGCCGCGTGGTCCCCGGTGCGACGGGCCTCGAGCTCGATGCCGCCGCCGAGCAGGCGATCGTCGCGGCCGGCGGCCGCTCGAACTTCAAGCTCGTGCCCGGCTATCGCCACACGCTCTGCGTGTCGGTGAACGACGACGTCGTGCACGGCATCCCGGGCGACCGGCCGTTCCGCGCCGGTGACCTCGTGTCGGTCGACGGCGGAGCCGACGTCGACGGCTGGAACGGCGATTCGGCCTTCAGCCTCGTCATCCCCGATCCGTCGCGACCCGAGATCGTCGCGGCGCGCGAGGAGCTCTCGCGCGTGACCGAGACGGCGCTCTGGCACGGCATCGCGACCCTCGCGCGGGCGTCCCACCTCAACGAGGTCGGCGCTGCGATCGAGGAGTACGTGAACGGGCAGGGCGAGTACGGCATCCTCACCGACTACGTCGGCCACGGCATCGGGCGTCAGATGCACGAGGAGCCGCCCGTGTTCAACTACCGGGTCGACCGCAGGGGGCCCGCCGTCAAGCCTGGGCTCGTCGTCGCGATCGAACCGATGATCGTGGCGGGCGCGGTCGACACCTTCGTGCGCGACGACGACTGGACGGTGACCACCGCCGACGGCGCCGACGCGGCGCACTGGGAGCACAGCGTCGCCGTGCACGCGGGCGGCATCTGGGTGCTCACCGCCGAGGACGGCGGTGCCGCGGGGCTCGCGCCGTACGGCATCTCTCCTGTGCCGATCGTCTGATCCGCGTTCCGCCCCCGCCGAACGTGGCGGGGGATAGGGTGATCGGGGGAGCATCCGCGGGTGTCCCCGACGACTCGGACCGGGGGTGCGCAGGTGGAGGTCATCGGAACGGGCATCGGTCGAGGCGTCGCCGTCGGCCCTGTCGCCTGGATGGCCGCACCGCAGCCCGAGCCCGATTCCGTGCCGAGCGCGATCGGGCGGGACGCGGAACTCGCCCGTGCCGAGTCCGCGGCGGCGGC
>Ga0256776_1000037_pt1 | contig 20552 bp, 2 predicted proteins | sample MC6MC0927MT_FD_186069 | JGI IMG/M metagenome (GOLD analysis project Ga0256776, IMG submission 186069) | Metatranscriptome of enriched soil aggregate microbial communities from Iowa State University, Ames, United States - MC6-MC0927-MT... | ecosystem: Environmental > Terrestrial > Soil >... | reverse complement strand
GTAAAATGTTTCCAATTATAGACTGTATGTGAATCAGATCAAGAAGCTGATTGGAAAAGAACGCATAACAAGGGCCCATGGGAAAAAATAGGCCACGTCGCCAGGCGCAAAACAAAGGCGGAACCCAATGTGAACTAGAAAAAATGGCGACAATACTGTCGTGTTTGTTTGCAGTTGTTGAGAATGAGTTTACTTCTCTGTTGTACCTTGCAGGTAAGTGACCCATGTAGCTTGTGGCACAGCAGCACATGTGATGGTAAGCTTGCCAATATTGGATGCAGCACGCGGCGATTGATCAGCGCGTGCAGAGCTGGAGCCAGATGATGATGACTCACCCTCACCACTACCGTCCTCACCTCTCTTCTTGCCCACACCTGCAGAGGTCTTGCTCTTACCCTTCCTATCACGCGCTGCTGCATCCTCTGCAGCAGCACCTGGCCTATATGTGATTGGAACAACGATGGTGGTCTTGGGTGGCACCTTCTCACTCCTCTTGGCCAGAGTGAAGTTTGAGTTCTCAACGGAGAAGTGGAAGGTCTCAGCGCTTGACAACACATTCTTGAACCGAACACTGGCACCGGTGCCAGATGAAGGGACGATGAGTGGACCTGAAGGCTTGGGGGCAAGACAACTGCCGATGAGGAGACAAGTGTAGCCACCATTGTCACTGCCAGCCATGGCGGAGGAGGACGCAGAGGCAGAGGATGCAGCGGTTGATGCAGCAACCGTTGCGCTCTGTGTATCCTTCCCTCCTGCTCCAGTTTGTGTGACAGGCACGATGGTGAGCAGGTCGCGAATCTCCCCGAGGTTGCTTGGTTCATACTTGACCTCTACTGCGACTGGAATTCCATCGCCCAAGGGGTCAGCCCACGCCACTGCAATGCGGCTCGGCTCCACACGGAACTCACTGCCACCCATACGACACTCATACTCCATCATGGATGGAGAGGCATTGGAGGCAGCAGACGAGGAGGAACCAGGACCAGATGGATTCGTCGCGGCTAGTGATGGTTTGGTGGCATAGGAGACGAAGCGGAATGTTTGTGTGACTTCTTGTCCCAATTCAGCTTCCATTCGCATGATGCGATCAGTTCCGACTCCTGCAGCTGACAATGTCACAGCGTATGGGAACTCACCCAACTCATCACTCAACAATGAGAAGACATGTCGTGCATCCTTGTGTGCGGAGATGGGACGGAAGCGAAGAGTACAGAAGCCCTCACACTTGGCTGGAAGAGTAAATGGAACGGGCACGTTCAATGCAGGATTGGCACAGATGAACTTATTGAAGGTGACTGGATGATCGAGCGGATTCTTGACCTGAAGTTGTTGTGTGACGAGTTGTCGTACACTGGCAGACATCGGTGCCAATGCTGATTCATCAACGAAAACATCCTTTGCCGTCACTTTGACCTCATATGTCACACTCTCACCACTGCTCTCATTGAGGAAGGTGACGCGTGCATGTGTGATGCATTCCTTATATGCATAGAAGTGCAGCTTGTATACACGCTCCAGATGGCCGGGTACATCGATGGTTGGTGGTCCGCTCAACGACGTCGATGCATCATCCGGTGAGCAGAGTGGCGGCTGAGCTCCCCCCTGTGCTGCTGAGGATGATCCACTTCCAGCTGCAGCTGTCGGCATGATTCGTTCAATGATGACCTTGAATCTCTGATACTCTGCCAACCAATTGCGTATGGGACATGAGATGACATGAACACGCTTCGCCTGGGTTGTCGTATCAATCTGACCCTCAAGCGGTGGGGATGACGCCGATCCAATCAGTCGATAGCTCAGAGCCGTACCAGTAGGTAAGGGGAAGAACAAGTTGCCTTCATGAACCTTCGGACGATTGTATGGAGAGGTCGGTGCAGACGGAGATCGCACTGTGCCAGTGAGTGCAGCACCATCATGTGTGGATGGACGAGAGTCAGCAGCGAGCGACTTCGATGATCCAGAGGAGGAGATGAGACTGGCCTTCCTACTCAGCCGCTCGCTGCTACCACTCGATGGCAGGCCAGGTACTTTCTTCTCATTCGATCCTTTCCTGCCCTTCCCTGTTGGTGCGGGCTCAACCTTCTCTGGCTCGGCAGTCATGGCCCATGGTCGATAGTGGATCGTATAGTTTGCTCGGCCACCTGGCGGTACTTCCACATGAGGCTCACCGCTCCAGAATGGCGCACCATGGAAGGATGGACGCAAATTCCAACGAATATTCGAATCGTTGACCAATGTAATGGTCTGACTGGCATGAGTACGGACTGGTGCATCAAATCGAACATCTGTCAATCCATCGGTTGGTGGAGGATCACAACAGCCGCTCAGTTGGAGCTTCAACGTGCTGCCACTGCTCTCTCCACCAACACCACTCTGACTCTGCACATCATCTTCAATCTTACATGTGGCCTTCTTGATGAATTCCTTATCACTTCCAATCTTCGTTGGATGGAAGATGATTTCAATTGGTTGATTATGTGTCGCTGGCACCAATCCCTCGGCTGGTCGGATGGTGTAGTGGCCGCCCAATGTCGTGGTCTCAAATTTGAATCGGCATGATACATCACCAATATTTTGAAGGAGGACACTACGACGTAATGTACTGCCCGAAACAATCGAACCGAAATCCAGACGATTCGAATCGAAACGACATCCCACACCCAAACATGCACCAGTCAATAGCACGAGACGGCGCACCATGCCGTACAGATGCAAGTTCACTTCGGATGTGAATGCTGCCAAACGGGCCTGAGGAGCGAAGGTGAGTACAATATCCAATCCATCACGTGGTCGTAATGTCACCTCTTCGCCGAACGTCGGTGTACACGTGACAGCATTCAATGATTGATTGGCGCTCATGGATGCGGACATCATGGATCGGCCGAATCCCATCGGTTGATCCAGAGCGAATGTAACAGCCTTCTTCGATTTGTTGATCAATCTCACACTCTTCTTGACGATCGCGCCGGATCGAACCGTGCCAAAGTCGACACACTTGAGTCCCTCCTCCTCCAAGTCAAGCTTCAATGGAATGCCCACACCACCGATGGGCAGGTCAATGAAATACAAACCATTGTTCACCTCGAAGCTGAGGACATCATGGAAGGTGCCGCGTGCCAATGGGGAGAAGAAGAGAGGAAGATCCAACCATGATCCAGGGGCGAGCACCAATGATAATGAGTGGACTTGGCCAGGTGGAGTACCACTTCCTTGGCTTTGACCAGTGCTGCCACTGGTGAGTGTGAGAGATGTCGGCGATGATCCACCTGCCGTCGTGGGTGGCACATCTTTCGCATGATCAGTTGGTGAGCTGAGCATCGGTGTACCAACATCCATCCATTCCTTTCTCACCCAATTCAAATCGATTGCAATGTTGTTGATGCGCTCATGATTGGCTATGCGCAGTGTTGTCATCAATGGCGGCATACTGCCTGAAATCAATCCAGCACGATCCACGACGAAATGTTGACCAAACTCCACCGATGGAGAGGAGAAATGCAACAATGGATGCTTGGTCGTGCCAGAGAGGGTGAACGTATACTGCTTGCTGCCTCCAATGTGTAAAGTCACAGGGAGGCGCTCAATCGTATGCTCATTGGGACTGGTGGCGACAATGTCGACAATCATCTTATTGCCCTTTCGTATCTGTCCTGATGATGGCGTGATGGTGAATAGCTTGTTCGGTGTCATATTAAAGCTGAAATCGACTTGGAATTTCCCATCATTACTCAAGATGAGATGTTTCGTTCGTCGTTCATGCGTCGAGCCCAAGCCGAAGTCAATATGATTCACTTGACCACTGGCAGTGAGCAAGGCACCGGAAGCTGCAAGTTGAGACAAGGGGACGAGCTCACGTGCAGCAGACAGATCGAGACCATGATGGGAAATATCACTCTCACCACCGACTACAGGAGCGACACTTGATGAAGCTGATGGGCTCGCAGCTGGCAGTGGCAGGGAAGGCGCGGCTGATGACTGTCTATCCTTCTTGCTCGCAGTCTGAACACGTGAAGATGGTTGAGATGGTGCAACACTTGCCGATGATGCAGCTGCAGCGGCAGCGGCCGCTTGTTCAGCTTCCTTCGCTTGTCGTGCCTTCTTCCTCTCCGGTCCTTCCTTCTCCTCCTTGGCATCCACCAACAGAATGTTGGTTCGAAGTGCATATCCCTCACCCTTGATGTTGACAGCCAATCTCGATGCCTTGCGTTTGATGATGAAATGAACATTGAAATTGTAACTCTGCTCTGCCATGGGTCGCAACGTCACCTCGATCGGTATTTGTGAGTGCGGTGGGATGGTTGCATGCGTCGGACTGACGATGAGAACCTGCTTGGATGGGTCAGCTGGAGGGTCATAGGTGGATCGATCAATCTGGAAGCTGGAGGGGATACCCTCATCATTGCGCAAGTAGATCGTTTCAGTATGGGAACGACCGACGATGAGTGCATGGAAGTTGAGGAAGGTACGATCAAGCTCGATGCGTGGTTGACTGACGCTGCCTACAAGTAGCAGAGGAACCTCCAGTCGATTATTGGCTGCATGTTCATCATCCTCAACCAATTTCGGGATGACAAATCTCCAGAAGCTTTCCGCACGAGTATCCACCTCGGGAGTGTAACTAAACTTCATCTCGAACTTGCGACCAGATTCAATGACACCACGAGGAGTCAGACACTTGAATGGGGACTTCAGCAAGGGGGAGGAGCGAGGGGTGGACGGTGGAGAAGAGCTACCAGCAACTGCACCTTCATTACTTGCAGCGGCAACAGACTCCACCGGGTCCTCATTCATCCATTGGAAAGCATAGCTGACATTCGTTGGATTGACGACATAGAATTTGGTGATGTTTGTGACGCGCACTCCAACACTGTTGACTTCCACCACTCTCCACACGGATGCATCCAACGGTCCAACTTTGCCCAATGGGCCAGGTAAGTTGGCTGGACGACGCTTGGCACTGAGGTAATCACTCGTCTGAAGCTCGAAGTGACACTTGGGTCGCAAGGCTTGACCGCGTGCAATCAACTTCGGTGGCACTTGCTGTGTCTGAGCTTGAGCTGATGCATCATCGGATTCATCGTCCACTTGCGAAATGAAGGTGGTTTCATATCGTAGTGAATCGAGTGGATGGAAAGAGAGCTTGAATGTTTCAGTTGAGTTTGGAGGAATGAAACCTGATTTTGGCTCGATGGTGAATGCCGCAATCTCCTCCTCTTCTTGTTCATCTTCATCCTCTTCTTCCATTTCAGGTTTCGTTGCATGTCTCGCAACGGCCTTCCAGTCATATTGGAACTTGGTTCGTCCCGGGTTGGACATGGTGAAGTTGAATACGCGCGTCTGATACATGAATGTTGGCCTGAAGTTGACGGCATTGCCTGCAGGTAAGGAAAGCTCATACCGACTGAGATCACAGACGGCATTCAAACGAAGATCAAGGTTGGAGATGACAGTTGAGGCAGGTGAGCCAGGACCACGCGCAGACTCACTGCCATCATTCGTGCTGGATGCAGTGGCACTGGCCTTGCCCTTCTTGTTGCCATGAGCATTCTCTGGCACAACGGGTGGATCGACCAATTCGTAAGTTGGCTCCGGCGCAACCTCCGTTAGCTGTACCAGACGCTTCTCTGACGGGTTGATGTTGACTGAAACAGCGATCGCCTCAGGCTCAGGCGATTTCACCTCCTTGCTACCCTTCGATGAACGCTCCTTCGACTTTCCCTTAGCAGTTACTCCCTTGCCTTCAGCCTCGCCACGTGCACGTGCAGCAGCCTGTGCCTGTGCTGCAGCATGCGCTGCTGCCTCCTCCTCTGTCACCCAACGAACGATCTGTTGGGAGTTGTCCCAGTCTGTGTTGTCAGGAACATAAGGAGTGGATGGTTCAACACTCTCATCGCGCTTCTCCTCCTCTTGTACGGATTGCTGTTGCGAAGATTGTTGTTTTCTCCTCCTCTCTGCACTTGATGCGCGCTCCTTCGTTGTTGGTGCAGTGGTGGCAGCCGCCTTCGCTGCAACCTGCTCTGGACTCAAGTAACGAATTCGTTGTAAGGCGCATTGAGTCAGAGCTTGAACATATTGACGAACGACAGGGGAGCGGAAGGTGAGAGTGATACGCTTGCTGCTGTGTGGAGCAATGTGACCGATGGATGGAGTGAAGATGAAATCTGGCTGTGATGGATCAGCAGAATCCACACTGCCAGCTGTGCCACCCGTCTGTGACGCAAGGTCATCAGATGCTGATGCGGTTGCCTTATCCTTCCTGCTGCGCTTTCCAACGCCTGCAGCTGCCTCAGCTGCACGCCCTCCAACACTGGCTGATGGTGTTGGTGCGCTCCACGCAAATCGATACGGCACATCACCATGATTGGTCAGAGTCAAGACATGTGAGACGGATTGACCGATGGAGGTGTCAGGGAAAGTGAGCTGAGAGACGAGGATGACATTATTGGCATCAGAGCTTGATCCATCCTTCTCCTTGTCCTTCCCTTTCTCCTTCTTCTGTACACTGGTGTCTTCACCTGCAACAGGTATGAGTGGTACAACTTCGACTTCATCGCATTCCATCGTCACATCCTGCGAGTATGCCTCTCCCTTCAGCTGGAATGTGATGCCTTCAAATGGATTACTGACGATGCTCATCCGTAGCTCACCACTGAAGAATCCGAGTGTGGGAGGAGTAAATGATGCAGTGAACGTGGTGGCACCACCTGGAGCGACCGTCACCATGCGACCACGGCCACTGAAGCCGAATGGTGAACCATAGCCACCTGTCACAGGAACCAGTGGCTGACCTGGTGCGGAACGTGTCAACAGATCAAATCGTGCAGTAGCGGGCACTAATCCATCATTCCTCAATACAACGCTTCTACTCTCTTGTGCCATTCCTTGAGATGGAGTGCATAGCAGTCGATTGAAGTCAATGACATAGTCATTACTCTCTTCATCCCTGCTCGTTGGTTCCATGACGTTCAATGCGGGCAATGTGCCTTCTCCTCTCACTTCGAATGAAAGACAGCGCGTCATTGGGTCAGCGCCACCTTCAACGACTGCTTCGAAGTATGCATTGTAACTGGCCAATGCCGGAGGTTGGAATCGCACACTCACATAGCGATGCTCACGTGGAGGAATGACGAGTGTGCTTTGATCGAGACTGAAGGCAGTGACGGGGGCAGAGGATTCAGATGACTTATCACCCTTTGCAGATGCATTGCCCTTCTTGTTGTCAGCACCAGCAGCAGGTGTGGCACCACCAGCGGCATTCTTGCCTCCTTTTGCCTTCTTATCGACCACTGCTGCCTGTGCGATGACTAATCCAGTTGGTGATGAAGACAGCTGACAATGAACCGTGGCCGATACTTTGAATGGGTTGGCGATACGGAATCGTTCAACACGTGCTTCAGTCATGAGAGATGGTGCGCTCACACTACCATCCTTCGAGCCATCAGATGGAGAAGGTGAGGCAGCAGCCGCTCCTTTTCTCGATGATGACAGACTGCGATTGGCTCGGCCAGGTGTGGTTGGAGCACTTGGCGCGCGTGGAGACTTGGTATCGCCACCAGCTGCAACACTGCCATTCATTGCTGCAGAGGCACTCGCAATGACCGGTGCAAAGACGAAAACTTTCTCTTCCTTTGCAAAGAAATTTCGATCGCGTGGTCGGCGCTCCAATGAATCCCTCACTTCCTGCTCTTCGAATATCGCATCAACATCGCTGACATCAATGCCCGGCGCACAGGACTCACCGCTCAATTCGACAAGTGTGAGTACCGGACTGCCATCGAATGCAGGTGGTGGTAAGGTAGCTGGATCCTGATTGGAAATCTCCAACTCCAATGCTTCCAAATGTACGCCAGCAATCTCAGCCAACATCGACACATCAATATCGATGCTTTGGCCAGCAGGTACGAGGCCACATACAGGAGAGAGGTTGAACACACCAAGTTCGAGATCCGATGGAGGCTCAGGAATGCTGCCATCGCCAGCTTGAGCACGGCCGCCCTTACCACGAGCGGCATTGGATGATGCAGCACTCTTGCCTGCAGCTGTGCCCTTCTTTCCATCACGATCCGTCGTCTTGTCACCAGATAGACTACGGTTACTTGCGAGTGGTGTAGTGGCGCGATCACGTGGTGTGATGAGTGATTTCTTCTTATCGCTGCCACTCGCAACAGTCTGTGAGCCAAATCGTGATAATGTGGAGATCAATGATGCTGAGCCCTTCTTGCTTGAGCTCGCCTTCGCTGCCTCTGCCTTGGCCATCTCTTCCAACCTTGCCAGTACGGTTGGGCGCGCATACGGATGAGATGCATTGAGGGGATAGAAGCGGAATTCAAAGTCGAATGAGCCATCATTAAATAATTTTAATGTGCGTCGAGCTGTCACTCCCGTCTCAATGGGGCCGAATGTAATGCCATGTGACGGCAACAGATGGAATCGACTATAGACAGCATGTGCCGTGACGGGTACATCAATCTTCTTCGTTGCTTCAGCAGTGAGTGACATGGTTGAGGCATTGAGATCCTTCCCTTCATCGAATCCACTCTCGAATAGTTGCACCTTAAATAGAATCTGAGTATCCTTGTTGACATTGACTTCACGATCCGGATGGAAGGTGACGACGACATCTGAACGTGCACCGGGAGCAACGATGCCTTCAGCAGGAGTGAGAGTGAAGAGCTTGGAGAGGCCGGATGAGACGGCACTGCGCATTGGAACAACCTTGTAACGAACCTCATAGGAGCCATCATTGATGACACTGAAGCGCTGCTCATGTACATCATGAACCCGCATGAGTGGGAAGAGGAGTTCACCGGTTGAGCTCGTGCCACTTGCTGCTGCTTCTCTTGCCTTTGCTGCCGCTGCCTCCTTCGCTGCTGCAATGGATGCTTTCGTCTCCTTCTCTGTTGTTGGCGCCTGTGTGCCAAATTCAATCCTTGCCTTATTCTGATAGCTCTCACACTTCAATTGAACAGTGTGACGATCGACAACGCCGAGGAAGCCTTCAACATCCCTCACCTCCACACACAATGCAACGGACAGACGCCGCTCATCACGAGGACTGAAGCGGAAGAAGATACGAACAGGTGTGGAGTTCGGGCTGAGGATACCACAAGTCTGTGGACCAACTTGCATGACACCATCACTTGGTAAACCATCCAATCCTGTCAGCTGCCATGCAAGTGGGAGGGGAGAATCATTCCAAATATCAATATACTGCTCGGATACTTGATTGAGCAATAATCGATCAAATACGACTTCATTGCGACTAATGGCAACAGAGGGTTTGGCACCCAGACATCGAACAGGGAAGAGGACAGGCACGGGATTATCCCTCACAGTTGCCACCAATGTATCCTGCACGACGACTGGTGCCTGTGGGAATGCCCATACAGTGATATCCCGACTCTCATCGACCCCCAACTCAAAGTTGCATGGCTCAACCCAGAAGACGGACTTCGATCTCAGACTCTCCCAACGCTTCTCTTCCTCTGCACGCTCCTGCTCACGGACCTTCTCAGCGGCCAACGCTGCCTTGGCTGCGGCTGCACTCGCTGTGGCACTCGACTTGCCACCTTTCTTGCCGTCGCCTGGCTTGTCTTGTGGGCCAGGTGAGCTTGCACGTTGAGATGAGGGTGATGGAGAACGATCATCATTGGCAGCACGACGACGGCCCGCACCACTCTTAGACACGCGGCCATCAGTTGCAGTTGGTGACGTCGGCAGACTGCTTGAACCAGATGCCGCTGCTGCCGCCTCCCTCATCGCACGATTGGAATCGACATTGTTGAGGAGGGTCAAATCAACCTTGGCAGGGAAGGTACCGGCATTCGTGATACGCCACGTCTCACCATGACTCCTACGGGCTGACTGTGGGACCAAGTTCACCAAGCCACCTGCATCTGGACCAGCACTCAGTGTGAGCTGTGAGCCAGAGGCATTGTTGACGAGTCCATTGGTTGGTGCCGGCATGAGAGTGGAGCCAGCTGGTGCATATCGGAAGTCAGGGTCCTTACCCATCAGCAATGGTCCAAAGTCGAAAACTCCTTCATTCGGTATCCACACACGTTTCAATGTGATACCTGCCGCTGCTGCATGCTTACTACTCTTCACACGGTTCATGAATACATTTCTCGGTTCGGTGACGATGGAGGGCACATCCACGCGTGATTCAACGTTCATCTCAAATTCATTTGGCACGCCCACGATCTCAAAGCCCAGGCTACCGGGGAAGGTGCCAACAGATGGAGAGGCGAAGGAAATGTACAGGGTGAGTGAGGAGCGAGGAGCCATCTGCCAACGTGTCGGAACACGAACAGGAGTGGCCAAGATACGCTGAGCCTCAGCGAGAGATTCCGCATCGATCTCTGGACCACCCTGTCCGGACGATCCATCATCTTTTCCACCACTGGGTCGAGTGGATGAGAGATCTGCGTCAGACGAGCGTTTGTTGGCTGTCGCCTTGCCTTTCTTGCCCCGTCCTGCCTTGTTCTCTTCTTCGAGTGCTGCCGCCGCTGCTGCCTCTTGTGCTGCTTTGGCTGCTGCTGCATCAACAATCTCACGTGCCTTGCGTCTTTGCTCCTCTAATACAGGATCAACCAGTTGCAATCCAGTGCATCGTCTATGTCTCCTTCCCGGTATGATATTTGTCTCTTCATTTCCTTCCCTCTGTTTGATTGCTGCTGGTCTTCTGACAATTTGCCATGTCTTGGGTGGAGGGATCCACGTGGGATCCGCTGAGCGTGCATCGAACTCAATACGGAACATCTCTTCAATCCACGGCAGACAAGTGGCGAGCAGACGGTTGAGAGTGGCGTAGCGATCATTCGACGATTCGAAACGACGAAGTTTTAAGAACTTGACGGAGCAGAGTCCACTGCCCGGCACGGAGCTCACGCGCACCGGATGACCATCCAATACACCTGGCTTCATGAAGGCAGGAACTGGAACAGGAGGGAGAGACGCCTCGGCGTCATGTTTCGTTGCGCTCCGAGGCCGGCCATCCGATGAGCTGCCACGTCTGTCCGAGGATGGTGTTGCAGATGGTCGACTCTTGGGTCGGCCCTTACCCTTTCCTTTCGTTGCCTCCTCTTCCTCACGTGCACGTGTCTCAGCCTCCTCCCTCTCTGCCCTCGCTGCAGCATCCTCTACTTCAGCACGTGACTCCTCTGCTGCTTCGGCTTGTGCAGCGACATCTGGTGGCAGTGGAATGGGTGGGTGAGCATATGCGGGTGGGAAAGATGGAACATCGAGTGCAGCAAGGACATCAGCGAGAGGATCGACCATGGGCACGGTGACAGATTCCATAGATGGGAAATCTGCCGTTGTTTCATCCAACTCCGTCTTCTCCTCATCCTGCCCATCCTTCGCTGTTGCCGTCGCTGCTCCTGCCGTTGGAATGCGCATGACGGTGGTTGTACTGTCCGTTCCTTTCCAATACGTGTCGAATCGTGTTGGATCGACATGATCATTTTGGTAGAGCATCAATTCTGCTTCACGTCGTCTTTGATAGAGATCCAATTGACGCTCATACTCCGCCTTCTTGTTGCCCTCACCAAGCTTCTCCATGTCCTTTGCAGCGAGGAGCTTGAATTTCTTGAGTGCGGCAGTGAGTGACTCATCATCGACAAGCAGATGAGCTTGAGAGCGGGCTGAGTCTTGACGTGCACGAGCAACATCACGCTCAACATCCAATACGAGTACATGGAGATTATTGTCACGGGTTGCAGTAGCAGGTGTACCATCGGCATTGGTTGGTGGCACACGCGACATGAGGTCGAATGCCGAGCGTACGACTCTTGCACCTGCTGCTGGGTCAGTGGTGAAGCATGAGTCCACACCATCGATGATGACACCTGTTTTGAAGACCTCACCACCACGAATGAGAATGAATCGGCACAATAATTCACTCAACATCTCTTCACTCAATAATCCCTTCTGACCACGTAGATCAAAGAATGAGTTCGCATGCATATACTCGAGTAGTTCAGCATCCGGCTCGAACAGAGTTGGGCCGGTTGAATGCAATGCTGCTGTGCTTCCACGCTTGCTACGCGACGGGCCAGCAGTCGCCGGAGAGTTGCGACCAGACTCCGCTGTGGATGGTGATGCGAGTGCATTGGATGAGGAGGATGGGGGAGATTTGAGCTTCTGCGATCCCTTCATCTTGGCTGCTTGTTTCGCCGCCAATAATGCCTCCTGTTGCTCTTGATGAATCCGCGCACGAGCAGCGACGATGAGTTCACGCACGTTCACTGCCAACTCACGCTCAGCATCCGTCACTTTGAGTGTACTCTCCAAGTTGAGTGGGCCAAGCTCCGCGATGATGCCTGCTTGAATCTCATTCTCACTCAGTGGCTGTCCATTGCGCTTCTCCTTCGACAATTTCTTTGTGAGTTTTTCTGCTTCCTTGCTATACTCCTTCTCTTTATTCGCCAACACTTCCTTCTCTTCATTTTCCTTCTCTTGAAGCTCAAAGAAGTATCGCACAGCCGAGTCGATGGAGATGACTTGATGAGGCTGAAGGTCAAGCTTTGGCGCCAAGGCACGTGCAAACACTGTCTTACCCGCATAGGGAGCACCAACGACTAAGATATTGCGGACAAGATCGATGGAAATATCAGAGTCGCCAGCGAGGGATGCATCCATGGCTGGAGCCATCAGACCCAGTGTATCATTGACACTCTCATCACCACTAGTCGATTTCGACTTTGCTTCTTCCTCCAATCTCTTTCGCTTCTTCATTCTCAACTTCCATCGAGTGATGACATCCTGATTGAGTCCCTCACCTGGTAATCTTGGATGCATCAACACAGCATTGGGCGGCATGAAATCCTTCTGCTGTGTGTCAAAGCTCTCATCCTCACGTAGGATCGCCTCCTCACGATGGAATTGTTGATCAAAATCTAAGCTATATAACTCGATGGAACGATCGGAGAGATTGTGAATGACGAATGGTGTTGGAGCAGATGGTGCGAATGGCAGAGATGGACCAACGAGTACCGTTGGTGGGTCGAACCTGATTCGTGTGACCACACCCGTGCCTTGTGCTTGTAATTGAATGACCCTTGGATTCGATGCAATGCGTAGAGGGAGACGAACGATACTTTTTCGTTCCTCATGTAGTGCTGGCATATATCCCATGACAACATTGACTCGCTCACCCGGTGCCAGTGTGCCACTGTCTGGTGTGACGGTGAAGAGATCCTTATCGGTGACATTGCTGCCGACGGCATTCGAGAAGGACCACACGGCTGGTACAGGCTTACGATTATGTAATTGAACCGTAATCTCACGACGCTGGTTCAATGGAACACGACCAAAATCCAACTTCGTCTGAGATAGCGATACATCGGGAACGGTGATGTGTGCACGGAGGCGAATGAGAGAGGGTGGACCATTTCTCACCAGCATGGGTACATCCAGTTCAGTGATGCCCTGTCCTTCCAATGCATCGGCTGTTGAGCTCTTTGCAGCACGGCCACTCTTCTTCGGATTGGCCGCACGACAAATCACCTTGAATGTAGTGGATGCACCAGGTGGTAGACGCGTGACCACCGTTGGTTCAATGCTGAACATCGTATTATGCAACACTCGCTTGTCGATGGAGTATGAGGCAGACACGCCACCAAGATTCGTCACACTAAACTTCAACTCACTGGCACTGTTCTTGATTAAAGCACCAAAATCCACAACGAAACGAGAGACAGAGAAGTTGGCAGTAGAAGAACGAAGCGCATTGGTTGGAAGGGCGGGGACCATTGCCGTGTTCGGCCGAGCGACCTCTGATTCCTTACTTTCCTTCGACTCTTCAGCTGCTTTCTTGCTCGTCGTCGTCGTTGCTGCCATGAGTTGCATCATTTTTTCTTGTTGTGCTTGCTGTGCTCTCTTGATGGCGTCAATGATGAAGTATTTATAGAAGAGTCTCTCGGCTTCAATCTCCAGTCGTGCATCCGGATGCTTGCTCAACCAGTCAGCTGGCGGTTCAACTGGTGCGAATGTCGTCTGAGGAACGATGGTTGACACACGTGAGCGCATGGATGCACGATCAGAACCAACAGGGTAGCGGGATGAAGGAGAGAGAAAACGAGCGGAAGAACGAGTATCACTCCCGCCTTGAATGGACGCAGCAGAGCGTGAGGTCGATCTTGTACCTCGACTGCTGCCAGAGGGTGAGAATCTTGATGATGCCGTAGCAGTCATGACCTCCCTATTGGCCATCGCCTGTTCCATCTCCTCACGTTGCATGGCCAATTCTCGCTCCATCTCCTCATCCTCTACTTGACGCGCGGCTGCCTTCGCCGCAGCCAACGCTGACGCCTCATCCAAGCATCGATGCCATAACTCCAACTCACCATCGGACATGAGTGGAGGCAGACGAACAGGAGCAGCGGGGACAGCAGATTGCCTACCGGCGCCTGTAGTTGAGGTGCGAGTACTGGAAAGCAGACTTCCATCCATACTGATGTCATCCGTATAATGTGACTCCATATCATGATCATCATCGTGCAGTTGATGCTTCTCCTCGACTTGTTGATCATCATGCTCCTGTTGAATTAATGGCAACGGGAGACGAGGCAGCACATTTCCTTGATCATCAATCTCTTCAATGGTCATGCCTCCGAACTGTCTCTTACGTGCTGAGGAAGAGGCAGAGGAGAGGGAGAGAATCTCTGTTTGTTGGCCACTCTGTTGAGAGACATCCGCCTCATATTCTTCCTCATCTGCAGCATGCTCCTCCATCCATCGATCAGCCCGTGGTAGATCCACGTACAGTTGTGGGAATACGCCATGCGCGCTGACATGGATGGGGAGTGGATCATAGAAGCCAACACGTAACATGACGATCTCATCGACTGCATCTGGAATGGCAGTCAACAAACGAATTTGAATTCGAACACGCTCGCCAGCGCGTAATCGACCTTCAGATGGTGAGATGTCAATGAGTGGCAGACAGAGTGGTGGGAGTGTGAGTGAATATTCGAATGTCACCTTGCCACTGTTGGTCAGTGTGATATGTTTGGCTGGCGTGGAGAACATCTCCTGATAGCCAAAATGAATCTCCGAACGATCGATCTTGAATCCAACACTCGAGGCCTGACCCTTCAAGGACAACTCATAGTCCGGACCATCCTCAACGAGGCACAGTGCGGCAGCATGGGCGCGACTCTCTGTATGACCATAGAACACGAACTCGACCTCCTCGCTCTCGCCTGGTTGCAATTGACCACGGATGGGTAGAATATCGAAACATTCATTGAGTGGCAGGGTGGCAGCATTCGTTGTCAGACGATGTTGAGCATTGGGAGTGGCGCGGCGCGGAGTAGCACGAGCTGTTTGGACCGTGACCATCCCACCAGTAGTCGATACGGTTGGTGCATCGGGTGTTGGACTCGCACTGGCTGCACCACCAGGCTTCTCCTGTAACATCCATTGATAGGTACAAACAATCTTACTGTTATTGGTGACCGTGATGACTTGCCGTGCTTGTGTATCATTGAGTACCGCACCAAAGTCAATATTCTTATTCGAGAAAGTTAAGTTTGGAAAGCATAGATCCGCGACGAGATTGATCTTCTCCCTCTGTGGCTGATCTTCGAATGCGACTTGAATCTCTTGTTTGATGAGTGCAGACTCACGATTGAAGTCAGCAAGGACAGGACGGAAGGAGACGAGGGTCTTGCCGCTGCCTGCTGGTTCCAACATGAAATCCTTTGCGGATAGCACGAATGGTGCGCGTGCAATGAGCTTGAATTTGAGAGGCAGACTCGTTCGATTGGTGAATGAGAGTTCCTGTGGTGGAGGGGCTGCATCCTCCTCCGACACACCGGGCTCCAACTTATAATCGAAGTAGAGAGTGGACGTACTATACGCGAGCAATGGAGTGACGAATGTGGCACGTAGACATCGATCAGCGATGACCGCAACCTTCTTCTCCTGCCCAATCAATGCTTTGCACACCCATCGCTCCTCAACTAAACCAGGCTTGGCTGCACTCCCTCCACCACTCAACGTGAACACCATACCCATACCCGGCTCAAGTGTGGCACGTGTAGGAGTGATGGTGAACAATGGCTCAGGTAGTGATTCCAATGCTGATGCTGGTCCGATCCGACGAAGTCGAGCAACACGAGCCAACACATCCAGAGGACTGGAGGCAGCAAATGGAAGCTCATTCCCATTGGACGCAGCATTGGCGCGTGGATGTGCCGGTGGCAACGGTGGCACATGCTCCCACTGCAACAGTTGTGTTCGTCTTCCTCTATTCTCCAATCGAAATTCTCTCTTGACGACTGTGTTGATGAGGAAGTCGCCCAATTCAACGAGTGTCATACCAGACTCAGACTCAGGTGCTGGAAGTTCATCCGGTGCATCCAACGTTGATGCAATGGTACTACCTGTGCCAGTCGAACGAAGTGGCACGGCCAATGCATCTCCATCACGAATGACAATGTGCAATGTATCAGGCATGGGCAGAGTCTCATTGAGGTCAGCCGTGACATGGATGGTATGCTTGCCATGTGGTTGGATGACACCACGAACACTTGATGCATCGACACTGTATACACTTGCTTTCCGATGCATGAAGCATTTGAAGTGTGCAGGGATGGGCGAGTCATTATGTAATGTAACCGTCCTCGTGACAGGTTTGAGTGCGGACACTGGTCCAAAGTTGACATTCTTCGGATCGACTGACACACGGGGTCCATGTGCCGAGTAGGTGGCACGAATGACGAATGGGATGGCATCACTACCAGGAATCTCAATATAGCAGGGTTGATTGCCGGCACCAAGCTTCTGAGCAGTCAAACTTAATGACAGCTCATAGGTTGAATGAGGCTCGACGCGTGCCTCCATCGTTGCCGCCTCGAGGATACAGCTTGATTTCGACGCCTCATCCTGCTGATGAACAATGAATCGTGCAGGCAGATCGGACGAATTCTTCAGATTCAATGTTCGACTCTCCGCATGCCGAAGGAAGACAGATCCAAAATCCAATGAAGTCGTATCCAACTCCAATGCCGGCACGCGACACACACCAAAGATGGGTAAAGTCACCAACTCATCACCGACTCCCTCGACATCCATGATGAATGCATATGGAGCAGCCGGTGAGTCATAATGCTTATCCGCACTGTAAGACAGCAGATCCAGCTGTAATTCAACGACTGTATACGCAGCGATGTATGCAACATTGTTCGTCGTTGCCGTGAGATCGATGCCTCCACCAGATTGTTCAATGCGTCTGGCTTCACGCTCAGATGCGTCCGCCGTCTTCGCACGAGCCTCATCCATATGCTCCGGATCACGTTGCGAGCTGTTGAGTTTGAGTGTGAGTTCACCCTTCGTATCATTTTGTATCCTGGCATGGATCTTCATTGGAATGGCACTGGAGTTCCGAATGTGAATCAATCGACTGGTTGGGAATCCATAGGCAACCTCACCAAAGTCTAAGCTCTTCTCCTCCACTTCGAAGGTTGGACCAATCACCTTACCCTTGTACATGATCGTAATGGGCTCAGCTGTACCAGCCAATGCGAAACGTATGACTTCAACAAATTCTCCAATCCACGGTGAGGAGAATGTCACATTCAATGTCACATGATCGGGTGCAGCAGAGTCATCATCCTCAGGTGGCTGCTGGCCACGTGCCTCAGCTGTGATGCCAGCAATGCCTCCAGCTATCACCGCCAAGGTTCCAGAGCTCGGGGTGAATTTGAATCTGGATGGAGGCTCTCCTTCAGGTGGTGGCAATAATTGGTAGTGTGCGGGGATATTGCCAATATTCTGTAGGATGACCTGATACTCATGTACGGCATTCATGAACACACTTCCAATATCTAATTGTGTATAGGAGAAGCGAGCCTCGGCACCTTTACCACGACCATTGATGCGTAACGGCAGACGCTTCTCACGACCACTCACCTCGACATACGCAATGGTCGTCGTCTCACCCTCGGCATCCGGTGCGAACGTACAAGTCAGTTCAACGGAGCCCTTCGGCCATAACTCTCCAATGGATGGATCGAACGAGAAAAGTGGATGGGCGAACGATGTCAATGATGATGATGCCAATGCACGATGTAATTTCGTGTATTTACGAACGAGTGATTGATCCGCACGAAGGCGAGCGAGTGCCAACAAGGACTCCTCTTCTTCACCATCCATACCAGCCACATCACGACCAGAGGCAGCACGAGAGGCCAATTCTTCTTCCAACTCCTTTTGTACCAATCGCTCGAAATTCTCTTCATCACGCTCCTCTGCCTCCTGCCGCCTCAACTCCTCCTCCCTGAATGTTCTCATCCATCGATCCTCATCCTTACTCGAATATTGACACAGCGTGAAATGGATGGGAATGTCCGAATCATTGTGTAACAACAGAGACTTGGCAGTGGAGAGAGTGACATGGGTAGGATCGCACACGAGATGAGAGGAGGAGAGGCGAATGTTGACATCTTTGCTGGATCCACTGAGTTGCATGCGAGCATAGGTGGATGAGGGAGGGAGGAGTGGGGAGGAGGAGGAGGAAGAGCTGGCAACGATGTTGGCGGGAGAGAGAACAGAAGATGCACCAAGTTGTTGTGCAGCTGTTGCATGAGCGGGAGTGATCGTATGAGAGAGTGCAGCAAGATGTGTGGTGGATGTTGCATTGAGCATGGATTCATCCTTGCCAGTTCCAGTTCCAGCCGCCATCCTTGCCTCACTCCCACTCGCCGCTCCCTCCGCTTGAAGTTCAGCAATCAATGTACAATTGACGGAGCCAGTATTCGTTGGTGTGAATGATACCAACACTTGGATGCTTTCTTCCACCTGCAAGATTCCATGAGCTGGCTCACAGGTGAATGGTGACTGCTGACTGCCATCACCACTCAGCTCCGATACTGACACACTCCGACCATCATCAAACACAGTGGAGAAGGCGAATGTCATGGGGAGGCTTCCATTGTTTCGAACCATCATAGTCTTCACTGTCGTGTGGTTAACCGGACATGTGCCGAATTCCATACTTGCAGGCAGGTCCATGCTGGGCCTCTCCCCCTCCGCCCTCAATGGGATGATGAAGCGCTCTCGCTCAGTCGTCACGACCAGGTCACTGCTGTGCGGGCGGGAGTCACGAGGAGTATACGTGATTTGATACGTGACAGACATACCGGGTGCAACCTTACTACTGCCCAGTCCTGCGTCGTCTGCTGCATCGAGCGCAATGGTATTGCCCTTCTTACCTCTGACACGAACGACGGTGAAGCACTCATCATCGGGCTTCGACACGGTGAGACGGCGTGCGACATGATCACGATTCGTCAATTGTAGCTGTTTCGTCTGTGTCACCGGTGGCGATCGTGATGACGACACAGCGGCATGAGCCTTCTGCTTATTTGGTTCGAATCGCACGACTTGCGGCGAAGGAGTGAACAGTGGCAGATGGAGGGGAACGCTGCTCGTCACAGCAGAGGAGGAGTCTGACAGGGGCAGAAGGGAAAGGATGGGAGGGGATGACTGAGAATGACTCATGATGGAGGGTGAAGGTGGTGCACGCGCTAAGCGCGGTGAGCACAAATAGTTTGCTGCAATACGTCAATACAGATGATGGGTAAGGAAATGAGAGGATCGGAGGGATGGGGGCCTGATGGAATGATCAGAGGCAATCGAATGTTGGTCCTCGTTTATTCAACAGTATGTAACGACGTGTCTTCTCTACGTATTGTAGGCTTCTGTCGGGTCCTCCTGCGTTGGTGTGGATTGCCCCTTAGGTTGTGTACGCTGGTGAGGACATCAAGCATGGTAGTGCCGTTGCGTTGGCCTGCAAGCTTGGCCTGGACCTTCAACCGCTCGGCTCCGTTTCTTACACAATAGGTGCATTGTTCACTTACTGTCAATATGGCATAAAACACATTACAAAACAGCGGATTAATGTTCAAATTGTAGATAAACCACAGCAGTCGGTTTAGCAAGCAATTTATGTACAATACGTGCATCACGATTTTGAGCTCGCCAAAAAATTTGAAGTCACAAGTATATCTCCCCAGCTATTAAACTTATGATCATGCCCCTTTGACTGACAACGGAAGATGCTAACCTCTATACAGTGCCGCTATGACTTTTGGAATATCGTACGTCATGCTGATGTTACAGCCTACCAAACCTGAAAAATGATTGATTTTCTGAAAATTGGGGATGTTCCCAAAAAATGGCCATCGAAAAAATCGCTCTTCCATTGACCATTCATGCATCCATAGGTGGGACCCCTACAGAGGAGCTCACAGCCGGATGGTCTCTGTTAGATCGTGCTGGACACAATAGTTACACACGAAAATGTGTGATTTTTCTGCCTTTTTTTCGAATTTTATTTTCGAACGTCGAAAACTACATGATGCCTTTATTATTTCCAGCCCATACTTTTTGTGGAAGGTCACTGAGGTCTGTACTTAGGAACGGTAGGGTAGATATCCTCCTGTCGCTTACCTCATTGCACACGAATTTTCACAAAACGGGAAAAAACGGGGTCCAAAATGACTCTATGAGTAAGTGCTGCTCTACAAGCAAAAGAAATAAAT
>Ga0256776_1000033_pt1 | contig 21165 bp, 3 predicted proteins | sample MC6MC0927MT_FD_186069 | JGI IMG/M metagenome (GOLD analysis project Ga0256776, IMG submission 186069) | Metatranscriptome of enriched soil aggregate microbial communities from Iowa State University, Ames, United States - MC6-MC0927-MT... | ecosystem: Environmental > Terrestrial > Soil >... | reverse complement strand
TCCTGCTCTCTGATATATATATATATATATTCACAATACTAGATTACAAGGAGTTAACAAGAATCTCGTCTTCAAGGCTGAGATTCAATTAAATTTTGGGAGCAAGACTTAGCTCTACAACCATTTGTTTACAATGAACGTTTGTGTATACATGCTACTTGGCGGCAAACGACGTACCCTATGCAATGATAAAACGTGGAACGAATAAGGGTTGGCCGATCGATAGCGATACCGCCATGTGCACATACATAGACCTTGACCTTGACCTTGATCGAGGGGCCTGGCAGCTGTTTCATCGTTGCTTCTTCTCTGCTGGTTCATCCGTTTCCCTGTTCTCATGATCACTTTCATCACTTCTCTTTCTCTTCTCTCCAATCTCTGCCTGCTGGGCGCTCTGTGTCAATGTTTGCGTCTGTGCTTTTGATGGCGCTGCAGCAGACATGCGTGCGAGTCATGGAGCAGCAGAGGAAGTAGAAGAAGTGGAAGTGGAGCCTGAGTTAGACGGAGCCGATGTGGACGACGCCGCTTGCTCGCACCAGTTGGTCACGGCAGCATCGCCTTGGTTGCGAATGTCACCACGACCATCGCGAGTCAGGACCGTACCTTGTTGGTTGAGTATGATGAGTGTTGGAATGCTGTCAACTTTGAATTTTTCATTGAGTCCTTTCCTCCTTTCCTCATCCGAGAATTTGATCGCTCTCCATGGCATCGATCCCAGGGCCGCATTGAATGAATCCGCATCCGAATCAGCGGACACATACACAACCTCGAATGGCTTATTGGCAGAGCGCGCAGATTGATAGATGGAGGAGAGTTGAGAGATGAAGGCACGACATGGACCACTCCAATCAGCAGAGAAGAGCAAGGCAACAACCTTCCCTGATAACTCTGATACATGCGCTGGAACTCCACCACGACCAATGAGAGAATTGCCAAAGAGAGATTGGTAGTCTGTTCCTTCATTGGTTGGACCATCAGTCATTGGAGCAGCTGTGATTGCTTCTCTGTCACTCGTACACACGTCGCATTCGTTCCTGTCCGATGTGACCAATCGGCTGCAGATCGGACATGACCAGAGTGTGACGATGCGTTTCTGCTTTCCTTGCTTCGGCTTCTTCGTATAACACATCTCACACTCGGCTCGTGATGCATCATTACTATACGAGCATGCTTGACAGATCCAGAACGCCGGCCCTTCCATGGTTGCATCCGTGTCCTCCATGTCGGCCAAGGAAGTCTTCTTCTCCTCCTCTGGACGACGGGTCTCACATACAACACAAAAATGAGCAGTTGGTTCATTCAAGAATGTACATGCTGAGCATTGCCATGAAGATGATGCAGCCTCTGCACGTCTCATTTCCTGAATCATCTGCCAATCACGTGCCTGCGCTTCTTCCAGTTGCTTCCTCTCCAACTCCCTCGCCGCCTTGTCCGCTGCTTCTGCTGCTGCCTCCGCCTCAGCCTGCTCGATACGTTGCTTACGGACCCGTTCCTCTTCCTCATATAACTTCTCGTATTCCGGTGTGAGCACGAGACGAGTGGTGGAGATGGTTCGCTGGAAGGTCGGACTTCGTGCTCCCATGCTTGATGGCAATGTATCCTCATCTTCCTCCTCCTCCATGCCCTCATCAATCTGCATGCGGTCTTGTCGATATGCTTCCTTGCCAGTGTATGCGACCAATTCAGGTTCCCTCAGCAGTTCCACCCATTCCTCCGAGCTCATCAATCCATCTCTCTTGGCATTGCCAAAGTCCATCAATTGTTGCACATCTTGGAAGGAGAGTGGCAGCTTGAGATACGCGATGAGTGCGTAGGCCAACTCCGTAGTGTTGAGGAATCCATCCGACATCGCATCGAATTTGATGAATGCATCCTGCAGTGAAAGGTTGAGACCCTTCAGACAGGATCGCACACGAGCAACCTTCGAGCGATACGAGAGCAACTCCTGTTCATTGCGCAGTTGGAAGATGGACTTGAGCGGAGTATCATGGAAGCGTCGTCGATCTCTTCTTCGACATCGCAACAAATTCTCAAAAAATGCAAGACGGCGCTGAGGAGGATTGTGCTGCAGGGCCTTGAGCAGGAGTGACAGTTGATAGTCATTGAAGAAACATTGACAGTCGATGAATCTCAATGTCTGCAATGCCAAGGATTGTTGGCCACTGCTACCGGCCTTGTACGTTGGACTGAAATCCAGCAAGGATCCATTGAGAAGACGCAAACCCATCGCCACGTGTGCTTCACCTGACGTTGCCGATGGCGTTAGGATAGGATGCTCCATATGAATCAAGCGCCGCAATGACTCTGCCTCCTTGAGTGAGACTGTCACAAAGTATCGTGACTCACGCATCTCTGTGCGTGATGCGGATCGATTCATGATGAATTGCTTGAAATCGTCGAATGTCAATGCACCACTCGACTTGTCTCCGATGGCCGCCACATCCTCTTCGCTGGTCTCTTCGCCCACTTCTCGCATCATCTGCTTGAGTTGATCGAGTGTGATGGTGCCATCATTATCATGATCAAACATCTTGAAGGCGGTCTTCAGCGCGGACTCTTGTGCCGGTGTGAGCAACGGAGAGCTAGCGATGGCGGACAAGGGTGAAGGAACATCACTCATGGCAGTAGAAGAGGATGATGATGACGAGGCAGTAGCAGTGCGAGTCTTCGGCATCCATTCCAATACGACTGTAATATTCTTCAGTCTCCTCTGTCCCATTGCCGCCCATTCCTTGCGGAAGAAGTTGGATGAGAGCATGATGTGTGAGGGCAGATCGATATCGCGCTCATTCACACCACGTACACTGAACTCATTCCAGGGATAGAATGGATGACTCTCACGCACTGTGGCGGGAGTATGAAGAGAGAAAGAGGAGGCAGATGAGAATGAGGATGAAGCTGATGCAGATTGAGTCGATGGCTGTGCATGCTTGGCCAATTCAAATACCTTCCAACTTCGCTCCATCTCATCCTCTCGACTGAATCGCACCTGTGATTGTTCCTCCTGCTCAACTGTTTTCTTCTGTTCTTGTTCCTGTTCTTGTTCGTTGACCATCTCCTGATTGAGTGTTCGTTGTTGCAGTTCCGTCGAGTTCTCCATGCTGCCACTCGCCAATGCCTCGACCTTTCTCACTTGTGCCATCGCTGCGTCATCTCCATCTAAAAGGTCCTTGTTGTGTTCCAATTCTTCTTTGAGCATGAGTTTGAATGTTCGTGCATGAGTGATATCGGCTTGAACCGCAAAGTCGATCGGTTGTCGAAATGCTTGGATGCATCGACGAAGATGCAGCATCTCTGGAGAGTGGATCTCTTGGAAGCGCCAGAATCGGCGAGGATCATCGTTCGATTCTACACCACCCAGTGGTCGAGTCGTCTCCAGTAGCAGAAGGTCGAATGCCTTCTTCCTCCACACATTCGACAGATTCTGATGCTGCAATTGCATGAATTGTAAGCGCTCACTTCGCATACTGTTACAGGTCAACCATGCGGCAACAGACGAGATGAGTGAGGAGGAAGAGGAATCCTTGGCTGGCACCTCTGCATCGATCAATCGCTTCACCTCTGGAATGATAAACAGATGAATCGTCTGTCCCTTGCCAATGCCACGCATACGGAATGCTCCCTGCGCATAGTCACGGAAGGTCATGTCCTTGCCGAGTGTAACAACAGCCACAGCGTTGAGTGCCTGTTTGATATCCATGCCCGTCGTATGTACTTGATCATAGAAAGTGAATCGTTTGGAAGGATCGATTCCACATTGTGCCAGTGGCAGCACCGTCCAGCTTGATCGCAGCAAGATCATTTGTCGATCTTGACGGTCGAGGAAAACGCATCCATCCAACCCATGCAAACCATGCTCCAACAAATACTTGGCGACATCATAATTCGTGAAGCCTGTAATGAGTGCTCCAGTATCGATGAGTGCATGCGCATTGCTATTGGCAACTGAACTCAGCAGTTGTCGCACAGACCAATCCTCATGTAATGAAAACTTGACGATATCACCATTCGTCAATGTGAGCATGATGTTGCCTTCACTACCTTGCTCATATCCACAACTGCCAAGTTCCAATGGCAACAGATCGGATGGAGTTCCACTGAATCCATATCGTAGATCGAACAGCAACGATCCGCCCAACTCTTGACCACTGGCACTCAGCTTCACCACTTGATGTTGGAGTACTGCCGGGAAGATGATTAATGAGAGGTAGTGATGGATAAGATCGGGCAGATGACGAACACGATGGAAGAGGGCACGCATCTGCTTACGATCACTCAACTGGAAGATGGAGAGTGGAACAATGGGACGGAACTTCAACTTGCCAGAAGATGAAGTGGAAGAGGAAGATGCTAGAGCCGATGCATGAGCACCATCCTTCTGCATCTCGGCTCTTCTTTCAGCATCTTCATCAGCCAGCTGTTTGGCATGTAGGATTGCAGCAAATTTCTTCCCCTTCTGACACCAAGTATCAAAGAGTATCGATGCAGGTCGAGTGGAGAAGGGTCCAACCTGTGTCCTCATCTGTCGTTGCATTGCAGCGATCACACGACGAACATCCGAACGACGCATGCCTTCATAACGATAGGCGAGGATGGTTAAACCAATCAACACATCAGGATGTGAGAATTCCGATGCATGTGATGGCACATCTTTGCCGATGAATGGCACTGCAAGTAACCTTCTGCTATTGGGCATCGACGGATCGACCAGTTGCATATCTTCAGCAGTCAACAATCCATACGAGACTCGATCAATTTTCGCTAATACATGAGGCATGAATGATGAGATCCAATCATGACTCAGATGTAGAACTTTCCTCTGTGAGGCAGAGTGCAAGGATTGTACTCTCTGACATACCTCCTTACTGGCTCCGAGTGGTCCATCCACCAAGTATGTGATCGCATCCTCATCACTCAATTTGACATGCATGTGCTGCTTTGATCTGAGCCATAGCATGATCCATTGTGCGAGTGGTTGTTTGAGTGCATGATGATACCACTCAGCATCGAGTAGGACGAGATGAGGCGAGGATTGGATGGCATGCTGTTGAATACCCTTGGCGATGACGGATGCGATACTGTCCAGCAGTGCATAGGCCGTATCACTTCGTTGGAATGGTACGGACATGGTTCGATATTGTGCAAAGAAGATTGCATCCAGTGCATGGATGGCTAACTCCCATCTATCCGGGCTCAGGTCCAATGGTTGCCGTTCCATGATGGGGAAGTTGAGTTCGGATCGGAGTGGATGAAGCAGCAAATCAACCTCATCCAAGATCAAACACCCTCCTTTCCACAGTTGCAAGATGCTCGCCAATGAGTCCGCCATCTCACTACGAATACGAAGACGAAGTTGGGCGGGTTGGGAGAGGGAGGCTGGTGCTGACTCCAATGTATGCAACAATTCAATATGTTTGAGGAAGGTGGCCTTGATCGCTTCCGGTGTGGTGATGACCACTCCACGGGTCTTCCGTGCCGCATGCAACTTATCGAAGAGTCGAGTAATGTGACGAATCTTTCGGACGGATCGATCGAATGTGTAGGTGTGGATCCGCTTCGTAATGATATGAGTGAAACGCGATCGCATGACACCACGACTGAACTCCAGCAGGGCAGAGGGAACGACTTGAGTCACCAACTTGCGTCCATCCGCCAAGATGAGTGCAAGCAGTGGCCCAATGACCGTCGTCTTACCTGCACCCATAATCATCTGTTGCACTTGACTCGAGGATTGTAAAAAGGTATGAAGCAACTTGACTTGCTGTTGACGCAGGAGGATGTTGAATAAGTATTCAAACAACACGTAGCGAGGCTCGAAGCTGAGTGCGCTCGGAGATGGAGATGCAGACATGGGCGACAATGATGAAGCTGGGGAGCGAGGTGAGACGAATGCATCGGGGCCGAAACAGAAGCGTCTCGTGGACAATGCAACTGCCAATGCACTCGACTTGAATCCAACGGCACGATGGAAGACAGCACGCTCGGACTTCCCCTTCTCTCCACTCTTGCTCAAGTGAGAGATGCTCCGAAGCATAGAGATGAGCTCATTCGTCATACTCATGCATCGATAGACATGACCCAGTCTGCTGACACGAAGCATGAATGCTTGAGCGAGATCAGCCACAGTCGACTCCGCACCACGTGGCAGATAAGGATTGACCGCATGCAGGTCATCGCTGAGCTGAGTGGAGAGGAGGCATGCACACAGATGATCGAGACTGAGTGTAGGCTTGAGCTCAGAATAGCGTGCAAGCATGAATCGCATACGTGATAGATGTGCATCATCGTCATCACCATCCTTCATGTCAACATCACCATCATCGTTGTTGCCATCCTCATCCTCATCCTCAAACTGAATCTGATTACCAAGCTCAAGGATGGCTGAGGCTGCCAGTGGGATTTGTGCATAGTCCGTCTTGGCCAGCTCTCCCAATGCAACCAATAACGCTTGTAATTCCTTTATTGCCGACTGTATCAGAGGATGAGATGCAGCAGCTTGGAGCGGTTGATTGCTATCAAGTTGGAGAATGTTGGCGACATCCTCATCCAACAGGCACTTGAGCATGGGTACCTTGCCTTCATTGATCATCTTGGCATACACCCTCACATCATCCTGTGTACGCTGAAGCATTGCCTTGGCTACATGTGACTGTGCATCAGGATGCGACGCGAGGTCAAATGGCACACTCGCTGCAACATGTTGAGCATTGGTTCGCATGATGACATAACGATCAAGGTGGAGACATGACAGAAGTTGATCGGAGAAGCATCGACAATCATCCTCATTCAATCTCACTTCATCGTGTTCAAATGGATGCAGCTCACGTTGATTACATGCGAAGTCCGATGGTTGAGGTGCAGCGAGGAGTGAATGGAGTGGTGGCACAACGACCGTTTCCACATCGCGTACAACATGTGGCTGCAAGCGGGGATCATTCCGTCTCTCGGGCATGTCAACGAATTGTTGCGTGAAGTGTAACAGACTCTCTAAGTAGCGTGCAGCGGGAGACATCTCGGGCTCCCGGTTGCTGACGGAGCATCCATTGAGTAGATCCATACGACTCGACTGCCATGCCAAGTTCGGTGCAGAGGGTGCAGCGTGGGCCGGCATCCGTTCAAGCAATGCGAGTGCAACATATGGCACGAATGATCGTTCCCGGAAGCTGCGATGTACATTGAGATCGAATCGTACACCCCACGCCGTGTTCTTCAGGAAGAGGAGACGAGCAAGCAACTTGGCCAGGGAGGCGGCAGAACTGGTTGAGGGATCAGTGAGGAAGCATTTCACTTGACCAGTCAGGAGTTCAGCAAGGAAGAAGAATCCTAACTTGCGTCCCAATCCAGTAATCGTATCCTTCCATACACCATTGAGCGTCTTGATGGCTGGTCCGAGTAGCATGGCCGCTTCATCCGGTCGATTATATTCAATCTGTGCATCCCATGTACGACTATTGAAGCTGAAGTCAGAGTAGAATCGGTCGACGGCATTCTCCACTTCACTCCACAAGCTGCGACATCCGCGCTGTACGGGTAGCATGAGTGGACATTGTTTGCGGCCAGATCGTGTACGTTGCAATGGTGGTGATGCAGGGGAGGAGCCAACATCTAACTGCAATCCTGCCAGCTCTTGCTCATACTGCTCCTCCTCAGCAATCATCGTTGTGAGTACATTGAGTCGATTGGCCAATGGTGCATCCAAGTGTCGTGGCTTACTATCCAATTCATTCTCCTCTGCATCCTCCGCCTCAAGGTCTTCAAACTCCGCCCCACTGCGTAGATGTTTCAACAAGTACAACTCCTCATCGACATTCAGTCGACAGACAGCGGAGACCAAGCTGAGCTTCTCCAGATAGGACTTGTACTCATCCTGCACACGCCATGGGAATGGAGTCTGGCTATGCATGATGACAAGTGAGAGCTTGAGTCGAATGGCTGCTGCGTTGGGAGCAAAATCAGTCTGCGCTTTTTCCAGCTGTTGGAGGATCCATTCCTCACTCTCACTCAATTTCATGTCGGCCTCACAACTCTGCACGAGCTTATACGCCTCCGTATACTGACGTGCGAGTAGACGTAGGAGGATGAGGTAGACAGCGGAGGATTGTGTGGGAGTGAGGAGAAACGTGTGCGAAGTATGAACCGGGTAGAGGAAGAATCGTGTCTCCATGATATTCATCCATGTACTGGCACCACGCTCAGGAACGAGTTCAGTACTGAATGGTGCACTCGTGATGTTGGGTCGATGAACGATGTAGCTGGGAATGAGAACGAAGAGTTCATGCTCATTGTTCTCCATGAGGAGACTTTGATCCAATCCAACCAGCAGTTGATTCAACATGTCATCACGATAGTCGGACACATACAGGTTGGCATGATCCAGTGAGTAGAGACGCACACCACTCACTCCTTGCTCATCAGTGTACGGACGCGGTTGCAGACGTAATTTGAGACGAGGAAGCTCAATCAATGTGATCGCCACGTCATCACCAACTCCATTCACTTGACTACTCGACCAACACAGAATGTTGCTCAGATCCTCCACTCGTGTCAACAATGTGCCAATACGATGTAACAGGGTACCAGGAGCGGCATGAAGTAAGTTGAGAAGGATGAGTTGAGGTTGTCCATGTGAGGATGAAGCTGAGATGGAGAATGCGGAGGATGAGGATGATGAACTCTGTGCTGCAGCAATGGCTGATTGTTCCGCTGGGCTCGCCGCTTTTAATGTCTCGATCTCCGTCGCATTCGATGGGTCAGCAATCCAACTTTGTGCCAGTGGTAGATCAAAGTCGAACTTGGCTAGGATGGCATTGGCGACACCCTCACCGTATCCATGTTGATCCTTCAATGTGGCCACTTTCGATGCATTGATGGCGACGATGAGTGGATCATTTGCATCCAGCTGTTTCTTCATATCGAATGGGTTGCTCAGCGCATCACCCGTGCGTGGATCCTCCAGCTCAATCGTATCAGGATCGAGTGCACGACGCGTGACGATCGCATCATAACGATCTTGACCTGCATTGTCCGAGGCAAGTTGAATGAGACGAACATGCAGACGGTAGAAGAAGGTTGGATCACTTCGAACACGAGGGAACGCAAGGAAGGAATCATCATGCTGCTGCCAGAAAATGAAATGATCGAGTAAGGCACTGGGCAACAGGCCATATAGATGACGTGAGGGAAGATATGTCTCCTCCGTCGTCACTCCACTAATAGGATCGAGACGATCACGTGTAATCACGAGACTTGAGTCCGACAAGACGGGCATCAATCGCCCAGCGGCATGGCGCACTTGTGGTGCCCATTCAAATGCTCGATCCTTGATATTCGGCTCCAAGTAGCGTGAAGTGAATCGTGTATCCGATGTGTAATCCAACGAACGAAAAATTCGCCGTCCATGCTCCAGTAACGAATAGATCTGACACACACCACGTTGCTTATGGACGATGATCTCACGCCAGGTTCGCATCTCATCTTGACCGAGTAGATGGACGAGCTCAGCATTGGGATCCGTGTGGTTATGTGGCAGGAAGAATTCAAACGCCATCTTTTGTCGTCCTCCAAACAGTGCGCCCAATACTGGCTCGACTGCATCGAATATCCACTTCTCATGTTGTGCCATCTGTGTGGGTGTTGGAACGAACATACGATCGAAATTGATTCCGGCAAATGTGAATCCATGTGGGAATCTTGGTCGTTGCCTTCGTTGACACTTGCTGCATCCCTCAGCAGCCATGGGATTCGTCTGTCCATCATTGAAGCATATCCATTCTACATTGGGCCGGCTCGGTTGCGGGTTGGGTGTGGGTTGGTTGACGACGACGAGTTCACGCTCGACACGATTCCACATCTTGAGTGAGTAGGGCTGACCAACGATGCGACTCCAATAACGATTGTCATGCAAGGCGACCAACGCACAATGCAAAGGAGTCGAACCGAACAAACTGATATAATCCGGGGTTTGGGCAACGAAATTCGGAACGGGTGTGATGGTTGATTGTGTGAAGAAGAGTTCAGCAGTCTGTGCATTCACCTCCAACGTCTCATCACTCGATCGCCATATGCCCGGTGTATTGCTCGTCGCCCTCCATCCACGACTCTGCACTGAGGCAGATCGTGTTGATGCAGCGAGACATCCTTGCATGACATCATCGACAGCAGCTGGGGATGCATGCGCCAACCAGGTGATGAAGCCACGTCGACATGCTTGGAGCATCTCGAACAATTCTTGATCGGGAACTTCAAGTGTTGGAAGGGCGGAGGCCTTACCTTCACCTGGATTCTTCACTTTCACCTGCTCGACTGCTTCCTCCGCATCCAGGCCTGGCAGATGAACATCGGACTCGTCCTCTTCATCACTCTCATCACCTTTCTTCTTCTTCTCTCTCTCCTTCTCCTCGTCTTTGCCTTCCTCCTTCCGCGCGCGTCTTCCTGTTCGTCCTCTCCTTCCTCCTCGTCGACTACTACTGCTGCTGCCAACTCCATCATCTTCCTCAGCATCCACTTCATCATCTCCCATGGCTGATCCGAGCATTCGTCGTCCACCCCGCCCCATCATGCCCATATATCCTCCACGGCCCCCACCGAAACGTCCCATATGACTCATGCCATATCGAGTGGCCATACCCATGAAGTTCGACGCGAAGAAATCATCACCAGCCTGACCTTGCCCACCCAGTACATCTGCCTCCTTGCCCGTCACACCTGGACTGTACCATGTACGAAGGAAAGCGGAATGCCGTAGGACGGCCGAGACGGAATCCACGTCCCATTCATGTGCACGAACTCCACGGTACAGTAACGCCATATGTGCATGGATGACGCAACATGTGAGGAGTTCATTGTCGCGTGATGCACCTTCTTCCCATTCGATCAATGCCTTGCGTAATTCACCAATCAAGAATTGGCGCAACTCGCCACGTTTCTCATTCAGCTGTTGCAAGTATTCCGCTGTTGGCTGTCGATGATGCGCGAACACTTCATCGGTGTGATCCAGCAGGAAGGTGATATTCGACTCGACACGAACGATGAGTCGCAGTACGAATAGGATGATCTCACGACTACTACTGGTATAATCACCAGTGTTGAGATCCAGAGTCAGTTGGGCCATATGCAAGAGTGCATCGAGCAGAACGGTGGGAGCATGAATGAGTTCATTGAGTAGCATTCCACGTGCTGCACCGATGGCTGCACGTGATCCAGCTGGTACAGTCGTGATGGGTGGAGGTTCATACGCGCTCACCCAACGACGTGGTTCGAATAACACGGATTCCACAAGGTTCTGTACATCACGATTGAGTAGGACGGCGATACGATCCTTCGTCGAGAAGAAGCTGATGATGAGTGGAAGACGGATGTATGGAGCGGTGAGATAGGATAGCAGCTGTTCCGCATCCTCCTCACTGAGTATATCACCGAACGATGGAAGAACAAGTGAGTGAAGGACGTCATCTTCTGTTGGAGCCACCACGTCTGTCACATAGGATCCAGCATCGGCCGCGGAGTAGATGGGCAGGGAATCCAAACAAGCTGCTTCCTCACCACATAATTCAATATTGATATCAATCATGGTCTTGGCTCGATTGACCTCTTTCACGCGCCATTTGAGTGTGGCATCCTCCTTATTCCATCGATGAATCTTGATACTTCTTCGATGATCTGTCTGTGCCACCATGATATGGTAGTAGGCGATGATATCACGATAGATGAAGAACTCAGGTTGATGCTCGAGGAATGGACTCTTGGGATGAGTCAAGTAGAAAGTTTTTGCCTCTAGTTCCGACACCTGGTCATCCATCGTTTCGTTCTTCTCATCATCTGGGTTGAGTTCATACCCCAAGGAGAAGCATAGAATCTTGACCAATTCCATGGTTGGACTATCCTTACCCCAATAGGTCGACGTGTTCATTCGCGTTGGGAATGTGAAGATGGCCTTGCTTCCAACTTGTGATTGACTATGGAAATAATCCAATACTTCACCCCGTGCCATGGCTAGATGAGGCTGAGTGAGTAGAAGCTTCTCACTCATCTCCGCAAGTTCCATTCCTCTGCCATTCTGCAATGATGCATAGAAGATAGGTGTGACAACTGTCTGTGATGCCGCCGCCATCGACTCCTTCTCCTTCTCCTTCGCTTGTTTCATATTCGATAATGCCTCCAACAATAAACGTTGAGCTTCAGCAACCTTCGCTTGTGTATCGGCATCAACGGTTGCAGATGAACTGCCAGCGGAGACGGGAGCGGCTGTAGAGGATGAAGTGGTGGTTAAAGTGGAAGTAGAGGACTGGGAGGAAGATGAAGATGTCGATGCAGCTGATGTCGCCTGGGTTGATGAGCTGGTGGAGCTTTCACTTGATGTGGAGCTTGCAATGATGCTGGTAGATGACGATGAAGATGATGATGATGTGGGTGCAGCAGTTGACGATGTTGATGGCGCGGCTGATGTGGATGGCACAACCTCAATTGTCGGCATATTGCTGCCGGATGATGTCGCTGCAGCTGATCCAGTCGTTGGGCCGAATGAAGACGCTGCACCACCCAGTCCACTGCCCATCATCCCTAATCGTCCCAACTGTTGCTGGAATCCAGCAATGGTCGATTGCATCTGTCTGTGACCCATCATCATATTCTGATAGGGTGAGGCGAATGACTTTTGCTTCGGTCGCATCTTATGCTCCGTTCCATTGAGTACGAGTGTAATGATGGAAGTATTGTCACATGCCGGAATACGAATGATCGCATCCGTGACAGCAACCATCGTTGCCATCGTGACCACATGGCAGCTCTCCAATGCACGATTGGATGCGACGCTCTTCGCAGAGGAGACATAATGCTTCGCCAGCTCGAGTAATAGATTGAGTGCGCGGAGTTGAGTGGCATAATCAATGATGGCAGATGCATAGAGGCATTCCGGTGCAGGGATCTCGCTCCCATCTGCTGCTTTGGTTGGTTTCCGACTGCGATACGGAGGGAGCGGGCGAGGAAGAAGCCGACAGAAGAAGTCCTGCAGCAATGCGATTCGATGGTAATATGAGCCTGCATTCGACTTCGTGCTCAATCGTTCACACAGTGAATGACACTTAGTGAGTGCATCAATGACATGAGCAAAGTGTTTGAATTCTGAGCTCTTCTGTGGCAATGCCAAGAAGTCAATGAGGTCGACTGTTTCTTTCTCCTTCTTCCATCCACTGAATTGTTCGACACTTTGATCACGACGAAACAAATTGAACGATGGGAATGGTATCCACTTCGCGCTTGCTTCCATCTCAAGTTTGGGCATGGTATCATGTGCCTTGACTTTGGCTTCCAACTGTGATTCCAGCCACTGTAGCTGTGCCCACACTTCCTCCAACCCATCCGCCTCCAATCGTCGTGGCTGGGACTCGGACTCCTTGTTGGCACATCGCGCCAAATTCTGTGCGGCCACACGCATGATCTTCGCATCCGCACGTGAGATGGCTGGTCGTTGATTCAGGTCCAACACCGTCCATTCGATCATCTGACGTCTGAGCAAGAAGGAGAGATGCTTCACATGTGGCAGAGTCCAGCCTTCGGCCAGTAGTAGGTAGTGAACACATTCCTTCATGGATTTGAGATAATTGATCTCGGCACGTTGAGCAGTACGAAACTCTGGCTCGAGCACTGCAACTCCACTGTTTCGATCATGCGCTTGCTGACGTTCAATCGCCGTCCCCACACATGCATCAAGCAAGTGTGGCAGGAGTACATCATAGAGAACCTCCATACGATGATCATCACTCGTCGCTAGTTGCATCTTGAACAGCATATACCAAAGTCCATCATCCAACATCTTCTCTGCACTAATGCCACTAAATCTCAGCGACGTCTGATACTTGGTCTTCGGGTGACTGCTGACACTCGATGGATGATACTCCACCCCCTTGCCACCGTTGTGAACAGTGAAAGTGTACGAAGATTCGTCACGTTCAATCACGTGAAACACAGAATGACCACCATCCATATTCCTCCATCCACCTGGTATGATAATTTTCTCTGTTGGTGCCAATCCTCTGAGTCCTTGTTTAAATGTGAATAAGAATTGAGCAAATTGATCTGGAGTCGACACCTTCGCCATCTGGCGCGCCAACATCTCGCTGGCCTTCACCATGCCAATCACCTTATCCAAGGAGGACAATTCAACACCACTCACGCCAACTGATGTCAACTCGGATGCATGGTCGTTGGCTGTCGTACGCAACAGATGACCATACACTGACAACAATGCACCAATATCACCACCTTTCTTCTGATCGAATCCAAGTAGGTCAGTATTGTTGACATAGGCATCACAGAAGAAGCAGGCGAACGATCGATCTCGCCAAACAGGACCAGGCATGGGCTCAACATGCTTCAGCTCATCCAAGACAAAGGATGGCGTCTGCTGCTGGTCTGAGCCTGGCCCACTCATATCTACATCTGCTGCTGACATGGCGCGAGGTCAGACCAGGCCAGAGTGTGAGAGTGGTTGAGTGAGCAGCAACACTGCAGAACGGGTCCAATCCAATCGGCTGTCACTGGTGTGTACGCTGTGTTGGTGTGAATGATTTTGTGTCTGATTCTTCCTATCGATTGGATTCCCCCTCTTGCTGATGAATGAATGAAGGAATGAGCTCAGTCTGGGTCTGCTGGTCCGACTTTGCTGGGCCTGAACGCGTTGTCAATGCTCGGATTATTGGGTGCATTATACATACACATGCGTTAGGCGACCGCATTAACTCGAAGCCATCCCGTGTTAATGTACACATAGTATTGGTTTGATCCCTTACTATGTGGCTACATTTGTATATTCCTTATATGGAGTCATCCGAAGTTTGCTCCATTCTCATATGGACACCTAGGAATTTCATTAGCATCCACACCTTCGTCCTTCTTCTCGTCACTGCGCCGGAGATTGGTGCCGCCATGAGATAGCTTTGCTTTGCAGCTGTGACACTGACACAGAAATCTACGCCACAGGCGTGAGTGTGTCATTGGTCAGAGACGGCTGGGGGAAAAAGCGAGAGAATTGGTGGCATCAGTGGCTGCAGACGGCTGGAGCGGACAGTCGACTGTTGAGTCGAGCCATGGTGGGGATCTGGTCACTGAAGAGCGCCATGCCGATGGATCTATCCACACACCTATCATTCATTCATTCATCTGTGGACGCACGGGAATGATCATCACGACAGTGTAATCAATCGTCCACGATGACCCCACTCGTTCAACAACTTCAGCGGCTGAGCCTCGCCGCTCAATCATTGCTGCAGCAGCAACAGCACTCGAAGAATGCCATCAAGAATGCACAGTCCGAGTCAGACGAGCAACCGGATGTAGCGTTCGAGAAATCACTCAATGCTCATGTCCAAGCCAGGGCGTCATCATTGCCGGCACTCATCGATGGAGGATTGAAGCCGGTGAGTCCATTGGATGCGAGTTGTAGTTGGCAGTCATGGCTGCATGGTGATCGTGACGCTCCAGGTGGGGCGGCTGTGAGCGGTCAATTCCATGACACTGCTACGATCACCTTCCATCGGTATGTATTACGCTTGGATGGCGTGCGCAGTGAACGACATCTCGCCATACTCTGTCGTCAACCACTTCCCCCAATCAATCAACTACCACCCATCCTCATCTATCCACATGGGATCATCGAGCGTGAGGTTGAAGTGTGTGGCGCAGGCGAGGTACAGCTGACAAGAGAGCAAGTGAAAATAGCAGAGAGATTTCATTTGCATGCTTTCAATTTCATATGCAAGCAGACTCCATTGCAACAGTTACAGAGTGGGAGTGATAGCAATGACAGTGATCAAGCGACAGCATCAGCATCAGCATCGGCATCGGCATCATCCAGTACATATTGGTCGTCATCATCAGGTCGACATTTCCTCATTGTCGCATGTGAAATCAAGAGTCACGAAGAGTTGATGCAGGCTGATGAAAGTGGATGGCGTCGTGTGGATGAGCATGACAGTCGATGTATGGATGGGGAGGAAATCGAGCGTGAGCTCATTCGACAAGAAACGAGACGCAAAATTATGAATGAAGGAATTCCGACCACTACGCTATGTTCATCGGGCCGTGACTATCCACTGCGTGATATCGACTGGGAATATATGAAATCCATCTATGAAAAGCCTACCATCCAATGTGGCCCCCCCTCCTCACCCGCTACTCACGCTCGCAGCTCCATCCTCAAGACGGCATACAATCAGCGTCTCTATCTCGATTTGGCGACACGAAGTAAGCTTGATGCACATGCAAGATTTCCTCATCCAGACTACAGGACATATGTGGATTACTATGAGAGAAGGTGGGATATCCGACTCCAGCATCCAGAGCAGCGGCTCATCCTCTCACACACATTCAACCCACACCCAATCGCTGCACTTCAACCTCACCCGTTGACAGAGAAGAAGCTCGCCGTACGTGAACCTGAGATGCTACTCGTTGCTGAGACGGTGCACACTCTGGCGCTGTCAGCTGAGATCGTTCAATTGTTTCGATTGATGCCATGTGTCCTACATCGATTGGAGACACATGTTCGACAATGGCAGCTGGTACAGAATCTAGGTGTGCGACTTGATCCTTATCTGGTTCGCATTGCACTCACAACTGGAAATGCACAGGAGTTGGCACTCATCGCGTCACCAAAATCAGACGATGACAGCAGTACGAGCAGCATTCCACTCCCATCATTCTCTTCTTCGACTTCGACTCCGCCAAAACGTGTTTCTCTGTCCTTGTCCTTCCTCCCCTTACCGATCACATATGATCGACTCAAACTCGTTGGAGATTCGGTGCTCAAACTTTTAATCACCAAATTGTTGCTCCATTTCCTACCCAACGCCAACGAAGCGCTCATCAGTTCACTCAAGAGCAGACTTCTACAGATGCATTTGCTGGCCAAGTATGGCTTGGATGCAGGGTTGCATGAAGCACTGCTCGCCCAACCGTTTCTACCGGATCAATACTTACCTCCGGGCATGAGCATGAGTTCACCTTTCACTTCAACTTCATCCATGCAAGCAGTATCATGGAGCACAAAGATTAGTGTGCAAGTGTTGGCTGATGTCGTGAGTAGTCTCATCGTTGCTGCATGGTATTCAGGTGGTGAGTCACGTTGTATGGAGCTGATCATTGCACTGGGCATCCTTCCCAAGCAACATCTGGTCGTTTCTCAACTGCATCAATGGCCCATCATTCCATCGAAATACTTCGGACCGCGTTTCTCGTCCCATCTGCAACAGTTGTTGGATGCACAATCACGATGTGAGCAGGTGGTCGGGTATCAGTTCCAGCATCAAACCATGTTTGTGCAAGCGTTCACACACTCGAGTTGGGAGCAGCGTGACACGTACCTCCAGCCTGCTGAAGGTGGTGCATTACGTGTGTCACTCCCTTCGTCACAACGATTGGAATTGTTGGGTGATGCCGTGTTGGATGTGTGCGCAAGCACATTCATTCTTGCTGCGTTCCCACGAACCATGACATCGGGTGTCTTGACACTCTTGAGACAGAAGCTCGTCAACAATGATATGATGGCGGATGTCATGGTTGATAATGACCTGCATACCTTGCTGCTCCATTCCGCATCCTACATGCGTGATACCATTCAGCAGTATGGGCAACAACGACAAGCTCGGCGCAGAGGTTATATGGGAGCGTCATCGAGCCTGCACCTTTCACCACCGAAGCAGTTGGCAGATGCATTCGAGAGTTTACTTGCAGCCATCTATGTGGATAGTGGATTCATGCTGGATGCAGTGTGGGCTGCATTCATTCAACAAGTTGAATTCGACATCGATGTCGAACATGGAAGCATCCGTGTGCGAGGTGGACGACATCGACAGAAGCAACGATTCGATCATGATCGACGTTCGATGAAACATCATGCCCATGCTGGGCCAAGGTACCATCCTCCTAGATATGATCCACTGCTTCAGCCGGTTGATCTCTACCCATTCCAATCTACCGCTCCAGTATCACAGGAGTGTGCTCCATTCGGCAGCTCGAACGTACCGATGCAGAAATTGCATGAGAATCCGTCATATCCGTACACAGCAGGGATGAGCATGTACCATCAACGTCTCGACGAGGAGGATGTTGAGAATGGCTGAAGCGAGATGAGCCATGAGACAAGGTCCGATATCTTTAATTCTTATGGCATGCGAAAGAATTGCCGATATCGGACCACGTACATGCCCCCTCTCGCTTCATCCCGTCACAACATAAAACGACGTTGAGCACAGTCGCATCTATGGCACAAACGTCATTCCTCATCCTAATGAAGCTGGACTCGTTGATGAATGGGTTGACAGTCCATGTCTGCACGCTCTTCCATCATCCGTCACATCGCAGAGAAAGAAAGAGAAGACAAGTGCGGTGCAATGTAAGCAAAGATGTTGCAGCCAGAAGGGTTTGCGAGACTCCACTCTCTGGCGCCATTCATTGAACACGGTGAGCGATATCAAGGTGACATATGCATAGCCGATGAGATAGAAGTTGGATGGGTGCATGAGACTGAACTGAACTGCTCGAGAACACCGAAGGTCAGTTGGTAATGGATAGAGACCCAGTCGACAATGGCATCCACTTTGCATCATAACAAGTGCATGCAAAGTGGATGCCATTGTCGATTGGACCTCCATCCCCGCGCTGGCGGAGGTGTGATTTCGCGCTCAGTTCCATTCACTCCATACGGGCCTTTCAACAATGCATGTGAGCTTGGCTCATCGAAAGCAGACGCAGTCCAATGCAGAGCGCATCTGTGCATTAGTGAAGCAAGTAATTCAACCACTGCGTGCCAACCTCATTTGAGTAAGCTCAGTGCATAATACGATCAAGGCATACAAGCATAAACACAACTATGCATGAGTGTTAGATCAAGCCCTCATTCCAAAAAGGACTTGCCTCACTCCACTCATGGACAAGCTCAGCTCTGCTCAGCTCACATCACATCGCTCCATCCTACTAGCGCCATCACGTCATAACTCCAACACTCACCCACACAGAGAGCAGTTGATCCTTTTCACCCCATCTCACCTCGCTTGTCATCCACTCGATCTGCACTTCACCTTCCTTTGCGCCTGACTGACCCTCACCCGTCCACCAGTTTCATCCTCTCCTGCTCTCCAGCAGCTTATCGCCAGCACAACACAACCACTCCCACTCTCACTGCTCCTCTCACTCAACATCCTCTCTATTGCTTGTCATTGCTTCGCCGTACATTTGCTTCCGCTCTCATCTCTATTACTCATCATGTATTCTCGAGAAGCAGGTGGCAGTGTTATGCATGTGCAGCAACAGCAACCTCAATGGCAACTGAGATGGATGCAGAATCAGAATCAGAATCAAAATCAGAATCAGAATCAGAATCAGATGCAGATGCAGATGCAGATGCAGATGCCGATGCAAATAGGAGGAACCAATCCTCGCGCTCAACATATTCCCGCTGCTACGGCAGGAGATAGGCAGCAGCCAGTTGTGTCTGGAGTTGAGAATGACGAGGACGCAGCGATGATGGATCAGCCTCCCCCTACATCCAGTCAAGACAACGCTGCGGGTAGTCAGCAGTACGCAGCATCTGCAGTGGGCGAGTCACAGAATGAGAATGAATCGAAGCAGGAGCCTGATACCAGTCAGAGCAGTTCAACTCATTTCGATTTGACCTCATCACAAGAAGGAAGTCAGCCGACGCGTCCATCACAGAGAAGGAGTGGCAGCAGCAGTGGCAGTAGTCGTCGAACGGACCCGAGTCGGCAATCGATGAGTCGATCGTCTTCCCCAGCATTGATGGCACGACAAACTCTGCATCCAGCCATCTTGAGCAAGACACTCAAGGAGAACATGAGACTGGAGTCAGAGAAGAAGAAGAATGAAGCAGACGAAGGTGAGGAGGACAATGACCTGATCCCTGCATCATATTCTGCCCAGCGCACATCTACTCTCCTGCGCTCAGCTGCAGATGCTGCTACGGATGCTAGCCGAGTGGCGACTACTCGCCGAGCCCGTCGGCTTGTTGATGCCGAGTCTCAACTGAAGGATGCCGAGTTCCAACGCCAACAACTCATACTCAGAATCAAACAGCAACGAGACAACATGAGACAGATGCAGACTGATCACCAGGTTCAGCTTCATCACCTGTGCAATTCATCAGTGGGTGCCGCATCCTCCTCATCCGATCATGATGCAGGCATGGATGAGCGTTTTCATGCAGCCATCAATGAGGATCGTGAGCTCATGGCTCAAGCAAAGGAAGAGATGGCGATGATGGATGCACGTATGATGAGATTCAAGGCGCATGAAAGGGAATTGATGGATGAGCTGAAGCAAGTCAATGAAGCAGATGGAGGAGTGGATGATGTGCGTGCATTCATTGAGTCCCATATCGTGGATCGAGTGAATGCTGCCAATGATCGACTCGCTGCGTTCCAAGCAGCGAAGGCATCCCAAAGTCGTGATGCATATGGCGGTGGAAGAGCTTCAGGCGATGCATCACGTGGAGCAGGAGCAGTGCCACCTGTTGTTGCAATGAGAGCAGGCAGAAGTCAATCAGCCACTGTAGCCGGCCTGCCACAAAGAGCCCGCTCTCGCCGTGGCTAACAACACAACGAAGGCCAGCAACAACGAAAGAGGAAGAAAAGGTTCCACATCTTCATCCATCCTCGTACAATGGTCACTTCTGTCGAGAAGCGGCTCTGCTGTACTGCTTTTCTTCCCCTGCCAGCAGTCAACAAGATCTTCTTGATGCATCTGTACCTTTGCGTACTTCCATGCCCGACCGAACCGCACCGCATTGGCATCGCATCAGATCGTGCACCAGCCTCTCTCTCTCTCTCTCTCTCTCTCTCTCTCTCTCTCTCTCTCTCTCTCTCTTTCTTTCTTTCTTTCTTTTCCTTGAATCCCATAAAACACCCGCGCATCCAGCATGAACATGATTATGAGCCTCTGAATGCATCATCATCCCCCGTGCTGTAACAGTCACCGCCGAGCATCAAAACGCTCACGGATTATGCGTTTGGGAACAGCGTTCGATGCCGATCTTCTCATCGTTTCCATGCATACACGCATAGTCACGGATCTTTTCCATGTGATTCAAGCTCGTTCTAGGCCCAGTTTTTGTTGTGGTCATGATCATTGGTGATCTAGAAGATTTATATGTTTGTG
>Ga0256776_1000030_pt1 | contig 22161 bp, 2 predicted proteins | sample MC6MC0927MT_FD_186069 | JGI IMG/M metagenome (GOLD analysis project Ga0256776, IMG submission 186069) | Metatranscriptome of enriched soil aggregate microbial communities from Iowa State University, Ames, United States - MC6-MC0927-MT... | ecosystem: Environmental > Terrestrial > Soil >... | reverse complement strand
CAGTAATGTGCAATCGGTGTACTGTTGCAGCCTCTCATCATGATGGCGCCTATGCAAGGTTTTTTCCGCGTCGATGCTCGCTTGTACTGGACGTTACGTTGAAGTGTCCTTAGGGGCGTCGTGTCGAGGTTTGCTGGCCATGGATAGCGATACCGCCATGTGCATGCATACATTCCAGTTCCAGCTCCAGTTCCAGTTCCAGTTCCAGCGATACCGCCATGTGCACATGCATTGACCTTGACCTTGACATTGTGTAACAGTTCCGCGCATGCATTTTAATTTCTCTCAACTTGGGATGCTGCGCACGGCAAAGGATTGGCAGAGGCACATCGAAATTCAATGCATATGAGCGACAGCGATTGTTGATTTTCTTTTGCCATTGTATCCAGTTGGCCTTATTCGACGACGAAATAAAACTATGAACTGACAGACACCGAGCCATGTAGAGGCGATGCCCAGCACGACAGTATGTTACTGCTTGATCAATGTTGATGCAGCATGATGATCATTGCTTGATTGTTGCTTCTCCATCCTTGTGAGTATTGTTGATTGTGCCTTGACCTTGACCATCTCATCGCTGCTTTGGGCAAACGCCAAGGTTTCGATTCGTTGGCGGGGTGGCAGGTTTGATAAGGCTGCCATGACTGTGTCGAGGTCTGCTGAATACTCATCCAGCCATGTGTACCATACATGGACATTGACATTGACATTGAGCTTGGCCTGACATGTCCATGCTCATATCTCGACATGCATGCGCATGCATCGATGCCACCATATGAATGCTGGTGAGCGACATTGCCGTACCATCTGTCACATACACATCAATGGTCACATCCATATGATGAGTTAGTGTTTGTAGTTTACCCTTCGAATGTTCGATCTATGTATCGTGTTATGTCCTTGCATGCGTCAATGATGAGATCGAGTGTGAGTGTGATGTGTTGATGTGTGTTGGCCGGCAGTATTTGTTCCTCCTTCGCCGCATCGACATGCAGCACATCCAAGATCTTTCGCACACTGATGCCACTACTCGAAGAATCCAACACATGTAATTGAGGATTGTTCAAATCGAAATACGACACCGGATCCAAACCCTTACTCGGACGTGAGGAAGAGGTAGAAGCAGAAGCAGAAGCAGATGATGCCGACGCCGATGCTGATCTGCCCAGCTGATTCGGTGTGGTACCGTTTGATGTTTCAACTCCATCCGCTGCATCGATTGTTGCATTGACCGCCTCAGCCGAGAGAGATGGATTCTCTGTAGTCTCTCCTGCATGATGCTCACCCTTCTCCTCATCCTGCTCCTCCTCCTCTGCCACTCCAATTCTCATCGTCTGCGTGGCCATGCGTGCAGCATCTTGTATGTGTTGTTTGGCTAGGTCCCACTTGTTTGTATATGCCTGCATCATGGTTTGTAGGAATTTATATCCCCGTGGATCAATCCCCACGGTGATGCTCTTATCCCAGAATGTGAGAAAGCGCGACTTCAACAGAGACGAGGAGTACTCATCCAAACTCTCCATCTCCAACACAAAGCCAGGAATGCGGAAGATATGATCAACATCAACATCCATGTCGACACTCGATGGAGTGGATGATGCACTAGTGGATGCGGCAATGGATGCTGTCAGACGAGATACATATATGCCTGGACCAGGCGCTCCCAATCGTCCCACAGCAAAACTTCGCTGCCGCACGTCCACTGCATCCTCATCAGGAATCCAGGTGTATCCTGCCGGCCTCGTTGCATCGGCTGTTCGATCAACTCGACGATGATGACCAACATCGATGAGTAGGGTACGATGAATATCCAATGGAATGAATGGTAGTAGGGCATCTGACTCGCCTATATGTGATTGCAGGATTTGTCGATTGGCGAGTCGCTTGAGTGGATCCGTCTCTTCATCCAACACGGCCAATGCCAATGCCAACTCCTCCTCGGTACGGATACACGAGGTGAGTGTTGGACTGATTGAACCACCCGATCGTGGACTGAGGCTAACACTCGCTGAGCCAGCGAACATACTACCCACGTCAGGTGTGCGGAGGGCGGTTGGAGTCAATGCATCGTTGAACAACGGCATGATCCCATCTCCATCTCTCAGCTCATTCTCTTGCCTCTCCTTCATCTGTTGGATCTTTAATTGTCTCTTCATGCGCACTTGTTGTAACATTGTCTGTTGTTGCATTTGCTGCTTTGAGTAGAGTAATGTCCGCTGCATACTGACGCTGCAATCGACCAGCTCAACAACGATGGAGTCACGACCCAACTCAGATGGACTACTCAACTTCAGCTCAATCAATAGACCACTCACGCGAATCAGACCACCGAAACTGCGAGAGGGAGAGGAGGATGACGAAGGTGACGAGGAATGGGCAGTTGAGAACGATGGGTGAGATTGGAGAGGCGTAGACGCAGCCGCAGCGCTGCTGGTGCCGAGCGTTGATGGCTGAGCATTGAATGGCTCCAATCGAACGTTCGATGATTTGCTCATGACCCCTTTCGATTTGGTGTCATCTGACGATGCTCGGCCAGCCTTGATGGGAGACGCAGCCATTGGTGTGGAGTCCACTCGTTCATGCGCACCGAGCTGTCTCTTCTTCTTCTTCTTCTTACGGCGTGCTTGTTCGAATACCTGTTGATAATGTTGTGTCTGAATGTTGACGCGTTTAAATTCGCTCTGTGTGAATTCGATGAGTGTCGTAAAGAGTTGCAATAGGTAGGGGAATGTTTGTGAGCTGGCTTCAACCATGAGTCGTTCACCTGTGTCCACCAACAGTTTGATGCTCCAATCACCATCATCCTTGATATACCCACTTCCATCCACTCGCTCATTCCACACATCCATCACCACCATCGACATGTCACCTGCAGATGTCTGTAAGAGGTCGACGCGACCCTGTGCGCGTTGGATATGGAATCGCGCACTGCTCTCAGACAGAAGGAAGGAGAGCATGTTCACCATTCGCTTACCTTGACGTGACATCAAACCAGATTTGGAGTCGGATTCATAGGAGGTCGAGTGACGCTGCGATGATGCCTGACTGGAGAACGAACTCGAGCGCGATCGATAGCGAGATGAGGCACGACGATCCATCCAGCCGTCCTGAGAAGCAACATCACTGTCGACCCCAACATCACTGTCGTACCCGTCATCATAACCAGATGGATCCTTGGTCCGTTGCAAGTCATCACTCTCCTCATCCATGGGAGTGCTGAAGAAGTCAAAGCTATCAGCACCGCCATTCCTCCTATCTGCCATGACGGTGTGTAATGGCAATCGACAGAATCTCAACTCCACTCCACGATGACAGATGAATGACCCATCCAACCCATCCAAGTCTGGCTCAGCAGCAATGACGAGCTGCCCAGTGCTGAATGTTGCCATCAATGGATAGCAACCAACGGGGAACACACCACCCTGATCCAGCACACGACCACACAGACCACTCAACGAGAAGGTTGAACGATTGTTCACGGACTTCACATCCATCATGTTGACTTCCATCTCGATCTTATCGACAGCTAGACAGTAGTAGAACGCTGCACGTGGATGCATGATAGATGAAGGCATGCTGCTGCTTACGTCCAGTTGTTGTGATGTTTGCGACGCTTGGCGTTGTTGATTGTGGTCGTGTGTCGGTTGCGTTTCTGTTTGATTATCGTGCGTTTCATTGTCATTCGGCATCCATACTTTGCAGAATGCCAGTGCGGTCGCTACTGCATACATGGTGATGATGGCTGGTGCGACACTATCCATGCTGAGAAGCATCGTACGAATGGGGGCGCCATCACTGCGAATATTATACGACTCCATCCAATGAACCTTCAAATGACGACAGCGCACATCAAGGAAGGTGCTGGCAGAAGTAGACGAGGATGATGAGGACGAGGCCGAGGCGGAGAAGGCGCCCGTGGAGGATGCCGCACCGAGTGTCAAACTGCTACGAGGCGATGAGAGTAGAGACGATGAGTGTGGTAGACGAGCAAGTTGCAGAAAGATGGCGGGTACATTGAGTGTGCAATTGACATAGGGAATGACGATTGGTAGGCCGAGCTCGGCTTGGTCCAGTGCAGTGACAGTGAAGCATAAGTCAATGCTGCGTCGGCTGCCAAATTGCAGGTGAACGCTATCATCGTATGGGATGCAGTTGAGCTTCACATACGTTGGCTTCAGACGAACATTGACAGTCAAACCTCGACCAGATGCCGCAAAAGTGTTGACAAATGGGAACAGAGCACTGGCAGCGGCGGACGCATTGGCCATGTCCGATGGTGATGACTCGCGATCCTCCTTCCGATGGCCGCCTTCATCTGATGCCCCAAAGCCATGCCATGCAACGGCAGCAGTGTCAGTGTCAACGATGAGACGTGATGGATCGCTCGATTGAGTGTTGAACGGTGCAGTCGATGCTTGAGTTGGGTGAGCATCATCGCTCGCGCTCCTTGATGCACGTTGTTGGGGTTGTGCTGGTTGATGTTGCTTGATGTGGATGTCCTCCATTTCATGCTTCACCTCCTCCATGAATAGTAATATGGATGGATTGATCGTGATTGGTGGTAAGTTGAGGTCGACTAGCAACAATATCTCCTCCGCTGCCTGACTCACTGTCACCAAGGTGCAATTGATGGAGGGTAAGACGAAGTCCGCATACACGCTGTCCACATCAACATTGGATGAGGATGAAGATGAAGATGAGGAAGAAGTTGAGGATGGGGGAGAGGATGGTGATGCGGGAGATGATGCTGCAGAGGATGGCAATGCATGTAAGCAACATCTGCCATGACCAATGCTCAGTCGAAATTCGATGCTAACGTCGAGCTTAAGAGGCACAGATTGAGAAGGAGAAGACGCAGTAGCAGTCATATTGGGCGGACTAGTTGTTGCCTTCGTTGCTGATGGTTGCTCACCTCTGTCTCCACGCATCTGTCCATCATTCAGCCTCAGCATCTCCGTTTCGCTTCCCCCACTATCTTCCTCATCATTCATTGACAATGAGCGGCGTCGTGTTCGGCCTCGCCCGCGACGACTATCCACATATCTCGATGACGATGATGATGGGCTAAAGTTATGACGATGATGCTCATGAGGCCGACGGGATGAGGATGATGATGGTGAGGGCGAGGGAGAGCGATGGGGAAGTTGAGACGGGCCACGTGAAAACTGTTGAGAAGCGGATCGTGATCGTGACGGATGGGATGGTCGGCGATGAACAGGAGCAGTAACATTTGATGGCTGTTCCTCTTTTGCCTGCATCCCGCCACTTCTATCTGGCACCGACGTTGTCTGCGTACTATCGAGCGTCATTTGATCCTTTTTCTCTTCATCTGGTGGAGTAAAGTTTGCCAACAGGTCGACTAATCGTGTCAAGTTGGTGAGATGATTGACGAGTGACGGATCAATGTCCAACTCGGCGCCAGTTGAGTGAGCATCAATCACCAACGTCAACTCTCTCGTATACGACACTGCTGATGGTGGCAATGGACTGGTTATGGAAGCGGAAGGATAGGAATGAGCATGGAATGGCTGGCGTGAAGCAGACATACGATTGTCAACATTGGTCGATCCAATGGTCTCATTGTTCTCATTGTTGGCAGGCAATGCGCCGCGTATCTGGCAGACAGTTGATTGACACAGGATGCGATTATATACATGCGGTCTAGCATGTGCACGTGTGCGTAAGATCTCTGTCTGGCTGGTATGCATGGAGAAGGAGCGGAATGGGTACTGAGTGGAGTAGGACGCATCACGTGGGGTCAGTGGAAGTGGTAAGGTCGCTGCACCTGATGAACCGAATGCTCCGAATTTTGACGAGCGTGGAGCCGAGCGTTGTTGTTGTTGCTGCTGCGTTTGATCGCTTGCATGATGTGTGTGCGCGTTGAGGGGGTTGCTACGATAGTTTCTCAGCGTGTCAGCCAGGTCGGTCAACACGTTGGTATCTCGAATCTCATCTTGCAAACATCCCAACTCCAAACCATTCAACTCAATGGCCGCTGTTAGACTGTTGCCGGGTGGAGACTGCAGTGAAGGGTAAGGATAGGAGGGTGGGAGAGTGGATGGATAGAGAGGAGTGTAGAGTGACAGAGCAGTCGAGCGTGATGGCATGGCTGGTGGCGGAGCATAGACGACATGTACATCCAAGTCGTCCATGAAGAGGACTAAAGCGGAATACATCGTGTGTGCCGTTGCTTTTTGGTTCAGCCATGACGGCATGTTCACCATCATTTCCGTGCTGGTCATGCTTGTTTGTTGCCATGCGTTGGAACCATATCCATACGCCTGATACTGCATGGCCATCTCAATCTCTGCACGCTGCTGTGATTCACTCTCGACTGCGTCCTGCTCACGCTCAAACAGCATGACCAGCTCGGTTGACTCAACGTTGCAGTGCAATTCATATTTCGTGCCTGTAGGAGTGGGAGGGGCTGGGGAGGCAGGAGGAAGCATCGAACCCGTACCGATGAGAGGATTCGTCGGGGAAGATGGACTACTCTCAACGGACCCATCATTGACGTTCAGCACTGAAGCATGTGACCCAACGCGACGATTGACAGGAGCTGCACTTCCCAACCCATCACCACCATCCTTTGTCCGTAGTGTTGTCTGTGATGTTGCCACCCGTGTCGGTGCCGTGCCGTCAGTCGTCGTTGATGTCCCTGCATTCCCTGTGTGGAATGGGAATTCAGCTTGTATGGTCGACCACACTCGATCAGTCTTGATGGATCGCAATCCGATCAATGGGTCACGAATCTCCTTCTCACGCACCAATCGTGCGCGCTCCAATACAAACTCATCATACGAGCGCATATAGGTAGTGGAGAGGACATAGAGACTGGCCGTCGTCAAGGGAACAGCAGTCAACTTCACCAAGGAGCGAGAGAGATTGCAATCAGCATGTGTATAACTGCCATTCACCTTGATGCCAACACGAAGGGTTAAGTCGGTACGACATTCAACGAGTGTACGACGAGGATTGGATGCAGCTGCACTTGATGCCGCTGCTGGCGATGATGATGGCGCAGAGGCCGCTAATGACTGTTGCATCTGCTGTTGTAGTTGCATCGTTGTTGTGATGGGTAGTCGTGATAGGTTGGTAAGCTTGACTCCAACCCCATGGAAGGACACTGTTACAATGACGCTCGATCCGTCCTCCACACGGAAGGTGGGAGCGGTTGCACTCAGCGTATCGTTGGGTCGACGAGTTTGGGATCGATTGCTCTGTTGAGTCGATCGGATCCCTCCCACCTCAGTATCCAGTCTGTCACCGTCTGACATTGCCATCACTCCCTCCCTTTGCTTCCTTTCATGTTCAGCCAATGCCTCCATTGGACGGATGATATGGCGTGCTCGGTAGCGAAGACTGAGTGAGAAGCTCCCAGTCGAGACGTGCAGCAAGGGATGATAGAATGCAGCACGATCATGCTGTGACAGATTGGATGCCATGAGAGAGAGGGAGTCGGATAGAGAGGAGAGTGAGAAGGGGGAATGGTTGGATTGGAAGGCGAATGATCCACTGGTGTTTGAGGCTCTGGGGTTGCGTGGTGTGGGCTGTGTCATGGGGTTGCTGAGCGATGATGATGCGTGCATTGGCTTGACGGACGGAAGGGAAGTCCTTTTGCTCGACAAGCCAGCCGTGCAATGGATATTCTCAAACACGACGTTGATATTGAAAGTGTATCGATCCCACACACTGCGCTCCCTCTCATCTCTGCCCCCTCTCATGCCGCGTACATTCGCCATGTTGCTCGTATTTGCTTGCTTCAGCTGTTCCAACTGAGCAAGCGCAGCGGCACCGCCATGCGCAGGGTTAGGATCATGAGCGTGACTACGGCCAGGATTATGGTAATTGCGATTCTGACGATATGAGGGTGAGCGATGTTGCGCGAATGCAAACGGGGACAGAGCATTGGTCTGCTCCTTTGATGCACTGCCAATCCGATTCGTGTGTGGTGGTGGCATGGGTGAGAGTGACGGTGTGAGTTCATTCTCCGCTGCATCGTGTTGATGCAGAGCATGCTGGAATATGGCAAGATCATCCAACGTTGAAAGCCGTTTCACATGTCGGCCACGGGACTTCTGTGCGACGAATGGAGGGGAGCTGGACTGAATGATGGGAGTGGGAGTGGGATTGGGATGGATGTTGGCATGGCCATTATTGGGACGCATGCTGCTGGTGTCAGCTGGTACTGGTGTGTTGACATCCGATCCACGTGCGGGCTGAGAGAATCGAATGCCAGAGATGGATCCGCCACGTGAGCCACGATGCGTCACACCAAGGCCACTCACACTGCCAACTCCGCCCACGCCACCACTCTCACCAACTGAATGTGTGGCAGAATGAGCGATCGCATCATCATCGAATCCTGCTTGCTTGCTGTATTGAACGAACTTGTCCAACAGTTGATTGAGCTCTGTATTCAGTGTCGACTGCAGATGCAACAAGCGTGAGAGAGTATTCTCATCCAAATGATTACTCATACTGCCAACACCAATCGTCCCATCAATCTCACTCACTAACATAACCCGACGACGACGACGATGACGATGGCGCTGCCGATGCCGCTTGCGATGGCGACGCCGACTGTGTGTGTCCCCACTCTGTCTCATACTGTTATGCCGCCTGAAGTGAGATCTCGACGGTGAGCCAACTGTTGACACATCATCATCCGACACATCGGTGTCAGAATCCGAATCGCTCGAATCACTGCTCATGCTACTGCTACTATCACCACTGCTGCTTGATGACGTTGAGGATGATGACGACGATCCAGATTCATCATCAGTCTCGTCGTCCTCTTCATCATCATCATCATGATCATCATAGTATGCTGGCGATGTGCGCATTGAGCGCGTTGATTCCTCGAATGTTTCATCCATGCTGGCACTTTGTGTGCTTCCATGTCTCGCATGTGACTGTGAGCGCCGCACATTTCTACTTTCCATGATGTTGCGCAAATCATGCTCTCGTATCCGTAACGACGCACGTACAGTTGGAAGATGGAAGTCGAGGACAAATTGCATTTTGCTCGCTAAGCTGCATGATGATGCGACAGCAACACTCAAACTACTCTCAACCAACGGGTTGCATGCGGACCAGGAAGTGGACGTAGATGATGCAGCAGCAACACTCCCAGGAATGCCAACCAGATGGATGCTTCGCTGCGTTGGGTCTTGTGTAGTCGAGCTCTGTGCTCGATCCGACATGGTTCCGATCTTTCCACTGCTTGCTGGGTTATATTGCGCATTGGATGGCAGTGTAATCGGCTTCTCCAGGGGATGCCTCGCTACACTCCTGTTACTCTCTGTGCCACTGCGACTGCCAGCAGGATCACTACCACGCGAATGCGCATGATCGTCACTAGACGAGTCAACATGGGAGGATGGCTTCTTCTTACGAACATTGGCTGAATAGAGACTGATCCGATGTGTACTGCATGATGACATAGATGGATTGGTCGCTTGATCTCCCTCCCTTCCCCTTCCCCCTCCCACTGTCGCTGTCGCTGGTGTCTCCTCTCCATCCTTCCCGCTCTCTCGCCCGATGCTAATGGAGAGCTGAATTTCCTGTGCTTTCGGGCATGCGAGATGGATGAGTAACCGATCGAGCGAGTAAATGAACATGACGGAGGGCAATGGCAACATCACAACGTGTACATTGCTCAGCTGAACGAGAATCGACCAATGAGTGGAGACAGATGAGGAGAGAGGAGGGGGAGGGGAGAGGTACGATGGCATGGATAATGAACTGGAGCGGCCTGTGCCGTGCGCATGGCTTAGTCCACCTTTCCTCGAATTGGCATTGCTCCCTGCCGCATGGCGGCCTTCTCCTCGCATCCATGCGAATGCAGCAGCGGTGTATCCTTCCGCCTGTGTTTGTGCGACAGCTCGTTGCTTTTGAATGGCCTCCGCCTTCCGCTCAGCCTTGACTCGATCCAGCGCTGATGACGCATCGAACACAGCAACGAGCGGAGTCCAGGGATCCAGATAGGTGCGCAGATGAACGCGATCGAGCTCATGGAATGGGAGAGTTAACACACTCTCACTGCTACTCATCACAAACATCACACGATCAACACCCGTCGATGTTACACTTGTACCAGTTGAGACGATTTGATTGTGTGATGGGTTGGATGGTATGGATGACGACGAAGATGAGGCATGCATGGGGTCATGATTCATGTTCGGCGGAGCGAGATGCTGCATCCCAGCCCCAGCTAACTTGCCGCTCCATGATGTGGATGATTGCAAGCCCTGATGGGAATGGAATCGATTATGGCCCGGTATGGTGTATGTGTTGGGTGTGAGTCCGGCCTCACTCTGGTTGGCCACAGTGGCAAAGTGGCCACCACGTGGACGTTCAGTGGGCGGAGCAGCAACAGCCGCAGCAAAGGCAACGGAGGAGAGGTAATCCTGATTCATGCTCAATGCATGACTCATACTCGTCTGATTCACATTCAATGTGGACATGCGTTGCGTGAGTGAGAAGAGTACAGTCGCACGCCTCTTGCCAGGGTTCGTCGAGCGCATGGCAGACGGAGATGGGTTGGTGTGAGCAGAGGCAGCGGCAGTATTGTTAGTATGGATTGTGTTGGATGGGGGTGACGATGTATGTGCAATGGCAGCAGCAGTCGAATCAGTCATTTCATCCAACGTCTCTTCATCACCATCTTGATCCAGTAAACGAATGTCAAATTCAGACATCTTATACGATGCAGCGATCATGTGATGATCATGCTGCATGCCATCCAATGGATTCATGTTGGCAGCATCGTGCGCATCCTCGTCGTCGTCCAGAGCGCTGCGCCACGTTGGTCGATGATGTAGGATTGGTTGGGGACTCTCTCCCACCGTGTAAGTACGACCCATCCCGTTGTTGCGTGCGGAGGCAGAAGCAGCGGCAGCTCCACCGCCAGCACGCACTGCTCGGCGCTCCTTTCCTTTGCCAACTCGTCGTGCTTTCCTATGCCTCGCATCCAGCGTCGCTTGATCGAGTGTACGGAATCGATTGAGACAGATGGATGAATCACGACAGACAATGTGCAACGATGCCGTACCAGGCACACGAGCACGAATGCCAATAGTCGACACGTGACATTGCACAAAAATACTGCTTTGCACAAGAGGATGATGAACGTAATACGATAAGAGCACACCACCGATGAGGCTGGAAGGCTGGAGGCTGTGTCGATGGATAGCTGCTGGAGTTGGTTGAGCAGCATGAGAAGCAATGGATGCGGCACCCTGGTGCAATTCACCCTCATCTTCCTCGTCTCCCCCCTCCTCCTCTCCATCCCTCTGACTTCTTTTTCTTCGTCTGTTCGCGTTCGTTCTCTCTCCCTCACTCTCCCTTATCCACATCGTCGTCCGTCTGTGCATCTCGGCGAATACGAATGTGGCCGACACCATGCTCGCAAGGAATCGATGAATCTCAGGACCAACGTCAACCAACATGTCAGACAGATGACTGTACAAAAACACATCCACACACTGATGCCAGTAGGGATGGGAGAGGGAGGGAAGGCTGACAGGAGGGGAAGAGGAACGAGGGAGGATTGGGAATGAGCCATGACTTCTGTCAGCCGCAGCAGTCGCTGTCGCGACAACAGCAGGGAATGACAGATGGGATGCGGGCGCATTGCGCGCGGGAGTAGTTGGTGTTGCAACCTCCAATCGACGGAATGGATTACGCAGTGGCGAATCGATTTGAGGTTGGGGCGTGAGTGAGTGGGAATCCTCATGACCCTCAAAGATCGTACCACCCATGCCTCGATCCTGACTCATCCCCATCCTTGATCCATTGCCATCCCCATTACTTCCGCCTCCATGGTTCCATGGTGCGTGTGATGATGGTATCTTCTCACTGCGCGTGCGTTGTGCCGTAGTGAGCATTGGCGATACATTCGGCAATGAGTCTGATGTTGGTGATGGCATGGGTCCGGGTATGGGTAGGGGTAATGGTTGGCTGCTATCACGCGTGAGGAAGCGTGATGCGGCCATGCGAGAAAGAGGAGGAAGGCGACGAATCGACGATGGTGAAAGCATTGTTGGGCGAGCAGAGAGATTGGAAGTGGAATACGGCACCGTCTGTGGTGGATCCGGTCGACGGATGATGATTCGTGTGAATTGATTGCGCCGCTCATACATCGCCATGCCACTCCATCCATTCATACTAATGGCATGATCGCGTGTGATCGATGGAGTTGTCGATGTTGATTCATTGCTGTTGCGACTCTCCGGCTGAATGACCCTGAGCCTCACCCGCTTGACCTCCCATTCCATACTCATCTCATGGTTGTCCGTATCACTCCGATGAAACGATGCGCAATGGACGGATGGCCACAAGGCCGGGAAGAGTTGAGCTGGATGAGTGATGGACTTCACCTTGCATGCTTGAGGGGCGAGTAGAGCAAAGAGATGCAAACTGAATCGTGCCAAATCTGTCGCCTTCAACTTCTCACTCTCCAATAACTTGACATAGTCGATGACATCACTATCCGTCAGCCCGGTTGCTGTCTGTGGCATAGCATCCGCATCAGCACGCAACGACTGACTCCATGCTGCCTCCTCTGCACGCTGCAATTTGAAATTGAGACGACGCATGAGGGAGGGAGGAAGCTTGAGCAGCTTCCGCAGTGTAATGGATAATGGCGCAGCTGCACTCTGTATAAAATTGACATCCTCTGCCGCCACCTCGCCCACTCCTCTGCTCTCATCCATCATATAACCAAGGCCAGCACCAACATCTGTCTGCCGTACTCTGTCTGCTGTCTGTGAAGCATGATGCTGATGCTCATGCTGATACTGATACAGATGATGATGTGCATGGAAGACACCATTCGTTGCCACGCGATAAGCGGAGAGGATCTGTCCCAGCTCATCTTCGATGAACGCATCATGCTTCGTAGGAGATGCAGAGGACGGATCGCTCGCACCAGGCTTTGTCCATCCTCTATTTTGTTTGCATCGATAGTAGCACCATTGTATGAGTCTCAATTGGTCTGCCTCGGTGAATGCCTTACTGCCGCCTCGACTCGCGTCTAATGCTCGACTATGTAAGACGTGCTGCAGGGCGAAGGATAACAATGCTTGCCAGCGAGCACGCCGTAGGCGAGTACCGGGACCAGCGGGCAACATGGAGAAGAGGGAGTAGGCAGGATCAGACAGTTTGCCACGCTTCTCTGCACCAAGCTCGAACATGACACTCTCATGACTTGACCCAAGGCTACTATTGGTTCGGTTGCCGTTTTGCCTGCGCGTGCTGTTGCGTGCGTCCTCCTCATTCTCCTGATGCTCTCTTGCTGCCTTGACTGCTGGCTCCCCCATCCATTCCTTTGCGATCGTTAACAGTTCTAACTGTGTCAATGCAGTCATCCAGTCACGTGAGACAATGACAGCGCGTGACGGTGCGTCCCAGCCTGACAGTATGACAGCATTGGATGTATGAAAGCGGAGTGAGGTGGAATGAGAATGATGGAATGCATTCGATGTCGATGGGGATGGAATGGGAATGGGGGAGGCCAGACTGGGATTCAAGTAGTAGGACCGACCAAACGCGGGCTCAATATGCTCTTCTGCATCGAATGTTAGATTGGCTGGGTTATCGTCATCCTGGTGTGCTGCGACATCGTCAGCTGAGAAGGAGAATGGTGTCGTGGCAGTCGCGTCATGATGATGGATGACAGTTGGTGGTGCAGTCACAGTGCGATCCTCATCAACGGTTAACGTCTCCAATCGTCCCCTTGTGTGGCGTGCACCACCCGGTGAGGACATGACTGAATTGAGTGAGGATGATGGAGCACGTTGATGTTGAGGCTTGAGGCTCTCACGGCGGGCCTGCTGGGAAGCTTGCCCAGTTGGTGTAATAGGTGTGGCAGTCGCGTTCACAGCCGCATTCACATCATCATTCTGCATTGTTGCCGATGTGTTGCTTTGTAATCCCGGTGTATGAATGACTCTGGGCCTCTGGTATGCATGATTGAGCTCCGTATATGTATTGTGTTGGCAGCTGAGTACGCTCTGTTGGAAGGAGGCGGAAAAGAAGACCGCAGACGAGGTCGATGTCACACACTCAGGTAGAATGGACTCCAGTTGAGAAGATGGAATAACAATGGAATTCGCACCGGATGTCAATGAAGAGAAGAGTGAAGATGATGATGATGACGATGGTGACAGGGAGGCAGAATCCACGATACATGCATATGCATGAAGTTGATTCATACTCACCTGAGCCTGTAGAGCGGGTTTTGGATGTGGGTCGAGAGTCGTCATACCGGTTGATGTGTTAGTGTGGAGTTGTGGTAAAGGGTAGGACAAGGCAACATTGCCTGTCAGTCCATCGATATCGAGCGTGGTGGTATAGAGAATGTGTTTGGTGGATGGGCCGGCAGTAGGAATGTTTGAAGTATTGCCATTGGAGTCTATTGCAGCTGCAGTCTGCTCATCCAACGCTGCTGCTGATAATTGCATCAACTCGACCACAATGTTCGGAATGATGAATGAATATTGCACGGAGCTGATGTGCCATCTATCTCGCTCCGCGTGCATCTCCCTTGCCTTATCCGCTTGTGTCGCTGTTCCATGCCTCACCTCAATGGGCGTTGGCTGAGTGTGAAATGCGGCAGAGAATTGTCGATGAAGCTCATCCAATGCATCCTCAACCGAGCCGCCACCACCCACACCTCCAACACCCAGCGACTGGGATGGGAGCAACAGTGGCAAGTAATGATCGAGATTCGCAATAAAATGAGGACACATCCTCAAACGAACTGTTGATGTCACCTCAAAAACAATCTTCTCCGTGGCATACACTGGATGCTTCGATACAACAGGCTCGACCACTACTGGTGCTAGTGCGGAGGCGGATGTCGATGCAGAGCCGGATGGGGGTTGAGCATGAGCGTGAGTATGAGCATGAGCGCGAGAATGAGAATGTGGCTGAGAAGCAAGGCCAGCAGGTCCCATGAACGTTGTCGATGATGGCAAGGATGAAATTGATGATGATGCGAGATCAAATTGATTGGAGAAGGATCTCGATGCTGGTAGTGGCGACGACGAGGAGAGGTCCGTGACAGTCGATCGACCCTTCGCCAAGCTCCCTGCTCGTCCACTCCCACTCCCACTCCCCATGACGGCGATTGGTTGCATGGACAAGATAGCATCTGATGATTCCAACGATGCACGACGGGATGAATGGAGCGATCCATAAGCAGCGGCTGACTGCTTTGCTGATGATGCATTCACCTGACGACCATCAAGACTGTCGCTGCTACTCGCACTATTGCTGTGAACAAGTGAAAGTGACGGATGTTGCGTTGCTGGTGGAGGATGAGAAGGCTGCCTCGTCGCTCTCTCTTCATATCCTTCGCTCTCATCATCGAAGTCAGTCGCATGGAAGCGTACAATGGGCGTGGAGAGGAAAGCACCAGTACTCGTCCCACCCAATGACGCATCAACGACTGTCGCACGATCGACGACGGCATGGTGTGTGGCAGATGGGGCCCTGTCATAGAGGGGATCATTGCCGAACCCGGATTGTATCTCCATCTGCCGCCGATGCCATGCTCGCAACTGTTGCTCCCTTGTGTTGCTCCCATTTAGGCCAGCTGCACCCGTCCCACTTGATCCATTCATGATGAACGCATGGGATGCAGAGTCGAGCACATAATGAAGCAGCAATCCATCCAAGTCAGCTGGAGGAAGAGGAGACACAAAATCAGGCAGCCGACCGATGTCATACTCACACACATCCTCATACTCATACTCACACTCACAATCATACTCAAACTCACACTCACACTCAGCAACATCAGACGAGGAGGGGGCGGGTGCGTATGGTGCTGGTTCCGATGGTGATGATGGTGGCATGGAGGAGTCGGATACTTGAGCGGAAGCGAGAGGCTGAGCGTCTGATGATGGTATGACATCGCCAGTTGGGCCAGTTGGTGAGCGTGGGGAAAAGAAGTCATCATGAGGAATCGGGTCCGAAGGGGAATCAGGAGCATGGGGCAATGGGGAATTCAATGCCGATGACGCTTCTGTATTGATGGATGTGGATGGATAGGCGTTGATAGATGGATGTGGCTGACCCTCAATCTGCAACGACTGGATGGTTCGATCTGCATCGTCATTCAATGCAGCATGTTCACTACTATTCCCATCCTCCTCCTCCTCCTCCTCCTCGTCAGTGTCGCTTCCGGTTGGTGATTCCAGCCGTATACAGCTATGGAATTCATCTCCTTCGCTCGTCTGGGATTGGGATTGTGAGAGGGATGACACGCGAATGTGACGAGGCATGTCTGTGCTGGCACTATCGAGCGGATGGGTACTGCCATTCACCATTGGTTCAACTACGCCACTTCGACGCCGTTCGATCTGTTCGCTTGAACGACGGGTGGAACTGCCACTCTCACGCGATGCTGATACATGTGAGCGATGCGCACCAGACATGTTGGTGCGCTTCAACTGCGTCAACGGTGATCGATTGCTCGACTCATCTCCCTCCGCCACACTATTGAGTGCGTCGGGATGATTGGATGCAGCAGGCTGATGTTGATGTTGATGTTGGTGTTGATGTGTGCGGAATCCAGCTTCCTTTCGCTCATGTTCCAACAAGTCATCGTCCACCACCGTGACGCCATTGCGATCATGATAGACAGTTGTAGAAGGGCAGGCAGCGGCATACAATACTGGACCTGCCATATCGACAGTGGATGGAGCACGGGTCACCGCCATCATGTTGCCTCCAATGGTCGATGCTCGAGCATGGCCACTGCCCTGCGCACGTTGGCGTTGCGATCGCGCAGAATGTTGATGACGTTGATGCAGATGAGGTCTGCCTCGACGCACGGCGGACCTCGATATTGGTCTGGAACGATGGCCCTCACGGGATGATGAATGATACGATTCAGAATGTTGCTGGTGATGGGCAGATTCATTATTGGGCTGAGTGATGGTGGTTTCATCGACCGTTGCTTGATGCACCTTATTTGCATTCCTCTCCTGCCATGCCGATGCTTCTCTATCCTCCCCTCCCCCACTGTTGGCGGGAGCCCATGTTGAGTATGCGTATGAGTATGATTCTTGGTGCATTTGGCTGTATATAAAGTCTTGCTGCTTGCGGAACGCACTCAACCAGTCATTACGCTGAAAGGCACGAGTGGAACGCAAACCCAATGAGAAGTGAAACAGTGAAACCCAATGACTCTCACTCATGGGCCGGCGTTGTGTTGGAGAGGAGATCGATGGTGGAGCAGTGTGCGTGGAGCCGAGCCTCGTTCCTCGTTTGTTCGTTATGCTTCCATCTGTGCAGATCAAGAAGTCGATATCCAAGGCTGGTATATCAGCCAACATCTTCCAATACGATTGAGGACTGATCAATGAAGTAGAGGATAGATGAATACCGCTCTGAAGAAGAATACGAGTGAGAGAGAGGTGACTGGTCGAAATAGAGGATGGAAGAAAGGTGGAATGAACCCCGGTGAACGTTGCTGCTGCATCCTGTTGCTGACGTTGTTGAGCAACCTTCGCTTGTTGTAACGCTTGTTGTGCGCGAGTGGCCGTGAGGGATGTCGTTGGTAATGGTGGATGCAGCATGTTGATTTGTACGCATCCCACACTCACTTCCAGTCCTGTATCCGCCATCCGCTCAGTCAGCTGTAACTCTTGCAGGTATGCAATGAGCTCCATCCGTATTTGCGCCTCTTCACCCGTCTCACGCACACCCGGACGACGAGTGATCCCTCTTTGAACGGCATAGAGATTGTTGGCATCATCAAGCGGTGACGGCGGGATGCGATGATCGGTTGCATCCTGCCATTGCTGCTGGAAGTTCTGTATGCAATGTACCAATGTCATACACTGTTGTGGGAAGAGTTGGATGAGGAGTTGTGCGAGTCTGACTTTCTTGAGAGATCGATAGACAACCATTCGTGGCGGGTCACCTTTGAACTCATGCCAAGAGAACGATAAATCCTTCAGGTGAACATAGCTCTCCTTCTCATTCCAACTACGACCACCCATCGCACTCATACCATGACTTGCAGCGTTGCCATTGATGTTGCCGCGTGAATCTTGGTCCCGTTCACTTCTTTGATTGACTCCATTTGCATTCGTATGACGGGCAGTGTCATCCTTTCCCATCCATCCTCCATCTCTCCTCTCACACGTTCGAATAATTTGCATCAATGTTGAGTTTTGTTGGATGGGCAGTGTGATGGTGATGGGTGCGAGTTGCAGCTCCATTTCAAAGTATTGTGCGAGACTCCTCATCTCCATGCTTGCCGTGTAGAGTCGAACTTTCGGTTGGGTGGACGCGCTCGGCTGCGAGAAGAGATGAAGGGGCAAGTTGCCGCTCAAATTCTCCAGATGGACAGAGAGGTGAAACTCAGACAGATTGCGAGAAACGGTGGTGGAGGTGGACGATGCAGAGGGATCAGTGGGAGTAGTGTGCAGTGAGCGTGAACGATGCAAGTCATGACTACCCATGCCACTGCCTCCTGCTCCTCCACTAACAGCTCCAGTTCCAGCTCCAACAGCAGAAGTCGAGGTTGTTGCATTCGCTGCCGCCGCTGCCGCTGTTTCATTCTCTTTCACCGTTCTCCTCCATGTATAAATATTTCTATATCCATACATCTCATACTCCCTCCCTGTGATCGAGTCAGCGAATGCACCGAAATAATTCGATTGCAGATTGCGAAGTGCACGAACGTTGTGACCATGAAGGTCAATATCAAGACCCTCACACGCCATACGCAAGGCATGAGTGTCATGGTAGGAGGGATGGAAGGAATAATGACTGTCCATGTCACCACACACACGAAGGTGATTGGCATACACCATCTGTGCGCCGGCACTGGCTATCACTGCAGCAGCAGCACTCGTGCCGGGTCCAATTGCCCCATTGAATGCATGCATATTCGGGTTCGCATCCGCCATGAGCTCTCTCAACGGATGTGCCTGTGGTAGTGATAGATGCGCTCTCACATTCCTCATACTCACCTCATACTCCATCTTGCTCTTCGTTGCAAGGAAGTCCTTATAGGGCATGATGATACGAGCGGAAAGGTCAGGACCACGAAGGATGATGTAAGTGTTCAAACCAAGATGGGTTAAACTACCACTGCCAGCTGGAGCATAGCGTAAGGCAAAGGAGTGGAGGGAAGAGGAAGGAGAGGAGGAGGAAGAGGAGGACGAGGATGCGGGGGCGAGGTCAACTGCAGGTGTGAATGCTTGATGCTGTGAGGTGAAAGGATGCATTGGTGATGACGTGGATGCCGCGCCATGCTTGCTGTCTGTCTCAGCATCATCCGTTTCATCATCCTCTCCATCCGCCATCATCATTTCCGGATATGCATACACATCCGACACATTATTTTCATTGACATTCCAAAATGCTTGATACTCTCCGACGAATACGACTTTATATTCCATGGTGGAGGGCACGAAATATTTCAGCCTCTCTCCACTTCCAACTTTCCTCTCAACTTTGGAACGCTCCTTCCATCGACTCCAATCGCGTGAGATGGCGCGAAACACATCCAAATGTGCGGATAGATAGAAGAGTGAGGCATGATGAAGGTGGAAGGAATAGACCCAATGATGCCATGCATTCCACTGGGTTGGATAGTTGAGAACGCCATCAATCTCAAGAAGGTCACACTCAACGAGTGATTGAAAGACTGGCTGTGTAGTAGCCGATGATGCTGGCAATGATGATGAGGAAGGCACGGGCGACCATAGCGCTGCGTGAATGAGATGTGCCTTGAGTGTCGTATCATTGCCCTTGTTGGCATCCACCACACTCCAACCCATATCATAGGTCATCCAACTATCCGCATTGAAGCAAAGCTGAATCATGCTGTCAGTCGAGTCGAGGCCAGAAGCATACGCAGGATTGGAGAGGAGGACGGAAGAGGAAGAGGCATTTGCGACGGGAGAGGATGATGGATCGGGTGAGCGTGCGTGAGATGGAGCAGAGAATGCTCGATGCAGCCCTCTCAACTCTGCATTTGTCTGCGCGAGGTGTTTTGTGATGACTTCTGCTTGCGCATATGGCATCTGTACACAGCTCTCACTCCCAACTTTGATGTGAATATCAAAGTTCGCATAGGGCCACTCTTTCCCTTCCATCGGGGTGACTATCTCTTGATTTTGGTATGCATATGGCTTAAACCAATCCATGAGCTTACTGCGATGAAAATCCATCCATGGGCCATATCGCACCCGTGCATGACGTAGGAAGTGGATTTCAAGCCTTTGACGAGGTGCATGGGAGAGTAGGGTGGAGTGATGAGTCTGCATCCAGCTGGCGTCGGCTGCGGATTGCGTGGGTGAGACATCGTAGCAGTAGTCAAGATGAGCATCAGCACATGCGAGAATCAACTCGTGCTCTGCATCACACCCACTACTACTGTGCACCCAATCGGCGTAGTAGCCATGAGTGGTGGAGGAGGAGGGTGACGATGATGAGCGCGATGAAGTGGATGATGACGAGACGATATCTCTCAACGATGCACGCCGATGATGTTTGCCTCTGCGTCTGGCTCCATCGTTGCTATTCGTATACTGATGGTGTGGAGAATGTATTTCGTCAATCCGCACCGAATGCATCTCATCCTCCTCATTGTTGTTACTCTCAACATCATGCAAGTAGAGATGTTCGGTCTCAAATCCGAGTCCATAGCCAGCATCAGTGTTGGGGCCAAGTTGAGCCATCTCGATGTCTCCACCGCTGACATCAAAGGAGGAGGAGGATGGACCGAAGTCATCTGACATATTCGATTGCGTAGGATTCCCGCCTCGCTTCTGCCTCGCTGAATGTGCAGTGTTGTCGTTCATACTCTTGTCTCGATGCGGCCATGGTCGTTCTCCTTTTCGCCTCTTCTCTGACCACTGCGGCGGGTGTGGATTCCGCTCCTGAAGGATTCGACCCATCGTTACGAGTGCACGCTCGAAATAATCCTCTCGCTCCAACGCTCGCTTCACTCCATGTAACTCACTCGGTGTCATGTACTCCTGATAGTTCGAGCGTAGATAGAGACATGCATCCTTGATATGTCTGACCTCCGTAGAGATGGCATAGGGCGAGACCGCTGCACGCGCATCATCAATCGATGCAACGTGCAGCACTTGTAGACTGCTGCTGGAGAAGACGAGCACTTGTGGCAGTGCAACATTCCCAATCATGACATGCAGAGACTTAATGGTCACCTTCGTCACGGGAAAGAAACGATAGAAGGAGGGAAGAAGAGAGCAGCAGCGAGTAGAGGCAGAGGGAGGATGAGGGGAATCCGCATCAGACCGATACCTCCCATTTTCGTTGACGTCCGAAGAATTTTCTTCCTTATCCACCAGTCTTTCGTGCTCTTTTTCTTGCTCTTTCTCCCTCTTGTGCTCCTTCTCTTCCTCCATCCTTTGGCGTTGCTGTTTGCCGCCTTCATTCTCCTTCCTTCTCCCACTCTCCACATCGGCCCCTCCAGCTTGAAGTATGAGTTGATCAATGTAATCATACGCTGATGAATTATTGTAGATCATGTATTCCATGCCAACCAACTCAATGCTCAAACGACAAGGAAGAAGATCATCATGTCTGGACTCCGCTTGTCGAACCTCAGTAAACCACCAATTGAAACGAATGGTAGACTGTAGTACACGAACACAAATATTCTTACTTCGGTACTCAATGTGACTTAAATAGATCTTACCAGATAAGAGTGCAAAGCCCAATCCACTGATCTTGATATAGTGCTCCCTTCCTATGATCCATCGTGCTGCTGCACTGATGACGGCGCCGCGTACATGAGGGGAGAGGAGCAGGTAGTAGAGGACGGCCAACGCGAACAGGAAGCAATAGAGAGTGAAGAACGCAGGAAACTCAACACCACTCGACGACAAGAGATTAGAGGAAGATAAGAGTGGAGGTAGCATGATGCGAGTGGGAGATGAGGGGGAGGTGCGATTGGGAGTCAACTATCTATATAATGTACAGCAGAGCCCCCTTGCGGTGGAGTCCAGCTCGGTTGGAGTGTCACTGTAACTGTGACTGTCACAGTCCCACTCCATCCGACATGACGTCTGGTTGGCGCGCGGTTGAATCGGTGTTATGGTAGATGCTAGATCAGCGATGCTATGGACATGCATTGATTGATTGATTCATGCATAT
>Ga0256776_1000027_pt1 | contig 23301 bp, 2 predicted proteins | sample MC6MC0927MT_FD_186069 | JGI IMG/M metagenome (GOLD analysis project Ga0256776, IMG submission 186069) | Metatranscriptome of enriched soil aggregate microbial communities from Iowa State University, Ames, United States - MC6-MC0927-MT... | ecosystem: Environmental > Terrestrial > Soil >... | reverse complement strand
CGCCATCACCATCAACACCAACAACAACATCAACCAACCTCACCGACTCCTCCCAGCTACCATCCTATCGTACATGGTATAGAGGTACGCTGCGCTTCTCGTCTGACATCTCCTGTTGCTGCCACTCTCTGGGACTGCTGCAGCGGCTGTGCAGTGCAGCTGTCACAGTCACACGAGCCTGACTGTGTGAAACTTGAGATTGATTTGGCACGACATGTCGGGTTGACTACTCTGATTCATTCATTCATCCATCCACCCATCCATCCTTGTGTGGCATCCTTCCTCATTTCGGCGACTCGATCCGATCCAATTGCGCCTTGTCTCTCTCACTCTCACTCTCACTCACATCGGATAGACAGACAGGTAGATGAGCATTAGCGTCGAACCCTAAGCTCAAGCTCATCCAGCGCTGAGCCTGTGTGGTGTGCTTGTGTGCTGTGCTGTGCTGTGCTGCGTACTGCAGCTGTACATTGTCAGCGCTGTGCTGTGATGCTTGCTGGCGTTCACTTAATGTTGAGCAAGCACGAGTGCATTTGCGAGACCATCTCATATCATTCAATGGCGCAATGCGACAGACGGGAACGGAGATGTAATCAACCCAAGCAAAGATGGACGACGGCGAATACAAGGAGCAGCATGAAATGTCAGCCATTGGCGCCACTTCGCAGTCTTACACGGCGATGCCATGTGCACGCCCTGTCCCTGCCGCATTCACCATTGTTACACTTCCTCATCCTGACCTTCATATTGCTCCTTCTCTCCGGATCGTCGCCAACCTCATCTCCTCTCTCCATCCTGTCGTCATCGTTCCACCTACCCTCCACATCGATACCGTCGTCATCCTCCTCCTCCTTCCCTCCGACTCTCCTCTTTGTCTCCGCCCTCCCCTCTCTCCTTCAGCCACGCATCTGGCAGATGAAGCTGGGCGAACCTGAGACTGCCGCAACGACCGCTGGTGCTGCACTCAATATTACATTAATTGGCGCAAACTTTGTGAATCCACTATGTGATGGCGGTCTGCCACCAGAGGTATGGTGGGATAATACTGCTGAAGGAGTGACATCTGAGCCCATACGATTACAGAATGTCACAGTCAATATCAATGGCACACTCATCCTTGCTGGTCCCATCCCTCCTGGTAGTGGTGCTCCTAAGGTGAGTGTGAAGGTGTGTAATCTTTGGTCGTTGCCTTTGCCTCGTTTCTCTACTGATATGCTTTTCTGGCAAGGTGCGGGTGTGCCACGTGCACAAGCGGCATGTACGAAGATGTCATGGCAGCAGTCAGCAAGCTGGTTGGAGAACTATCTATGCTCGGATGACTCACGAACATTGAATACGGAGAGCAATGCTGCCGGTAATGTGACGAATCTCGTACCCATATTCAGATGGTATGAAGCTCTAAACCTGCCGGATTCACAATCCAACCGATGTGTGCGCATCACATCTGCAGTCACACCGGGATGGAATACGGATACACCCAAATACATATGTGTGCCATCCATCTCACCATATGAATTAACCTGGAGTGAGAATGGAGCATTGAGTGGATATTCATGTCTCCCATTCAAGTTGGCCAATGACATGTATTGGAATAATGACAAGCATCAACTATGTGCTCCATTGGGAACATCTCCATATCCGATTGGAGACACGACTCTGCAGTATCATTATGCAGCGCCACATATCACATCCTATACTCCAACTCATGGACCGACCAGTGGATCAGCAATGATTACGATGACTGGCTCATCATTCGGCTTTGTTGGCATCACTTCCATCACATTCTCAACAGCAGACAGCATCATGGCTTGTGTCTTGAATAGTATGTCATTCAATGCCACCTTTGCCGTGTGTAGCATTCCACCCGGTGTTGGATTGCATCTGGCCATCCAGATGGATGTATCAGGACAGAAGAGTAATATGGTGTATTTCAGCTATGATCCTCCACGTATTCAGACGGTTCAACCATCGACATTGGCCACGGATGGGTCAACCTACTTAACATTGACCGGAGTGAATTTTGCTCGTGCATCCGATGGTGGCAGTGTGAGCGTGACAGGCATCCCATGTGTCATCGACTCATGGAGCGATAGTCAGGTCATCTGTCGTGCTCCGTCTGGTCAAGGATTCAATCATCCAATCATATTAACAACCAAGTCCGGATCCTATCCTGATCCTGTCTCACTCTCAACGAATCCACTACTCATCAATTATAGTGCGCCACAGCTGACCTCCGTCACCCCTCAATTGGGTGATACGATTGGTGGTACATTGTTATCAGTGAAAGGAAGCAACTTTGGTACGAGTGGCAGTGTGAGTATCGATGGGAAGTCATGCTTCCTGTCTGGCAGTGGATGGGGGCAGACGGAAGTACAATGTGCGCTACCAGCTGGAGAAGGGATCGATGTACCGGTGAGACTCGTGGTTGGATTGAATGATCAAGATCAACAACTCGCTAATGAACTCACATATACGTATGCACCACCGTCATTGACGAAGTTGACTCCACCGGCACTGCTGAGTGGTGACTTATTGACGCTTCAAGGTTATTCGTTTGGTTCTGGCATGAGTACGAGTGTGACAGTCGGTGGTGAGGCATGTTCGATGAGTCCGCCTGGAAGCTTCAGTCTACGCAGACTCATCTGTATCATGCCTCAGGGAAGTGGATTGAGACTCAAGACTCAAGTCATGGTTGGCACAAGGAGTAGTAACATATTGGAAGTCAATTACTCACCCGTGTTGAACAATTTCACAAGTTCGACTGATGGAGTGTTCTCGACGGATGGAGGAGCATCAACAGGTTCATCCACCATTCTCACGTTAAATGGTGCAAACTTTGGCACACCATCACAAGCGACACCTTTCATCACATTGGGCAACACGAATTGTACATTGTTGACTCATGCACCGACACAGCTCACGTGCACCTTACCACCAGGCTCTGGTGCATCCTTAGTCCTTCGTGTCAATGTATTGGCTAGTTGGAGTGCGTCATTGATGTTCGCGTATGATGCGCCAACATTGATCGGACTATCATCAACCATGGGGCCGACTGCTGGAGGTCAAGCTTTGACTTTGATTGGAACAAACTTTGGTGACCCATCGACAAGCAATTATGTTGCACCTGTTGTCAAGATTGCATCGAAGGTATGCGCATTGATCTTCCATAATCACACGACCATCGTTTGTTCCACCCCTGCTGGTAATGGCGTCGATCGATCGGTGAGTGTTACAGTGGATGGACGAACTTCATCATCCTTGCATTATTCTTACATGGCTCCAATTCTGACGTCGATCACTCCACCCAATGGTCCAAGTAGTGGTGGCTATGCAGTCACACTCACAGGTGAACATTTCTCTACATCCGATGCGACCAGTATCTCGACTGGATTCAGTCTCTATACATCGATGTGGCAGAATGATTCCATCATTGTTTTCACCATTGGTCCAGGCTCTGGCACAGTGAGTGTGAGTGTTGTCGTTGCAGCTCAAGTAAGCCAGAATCCTCTCACCTTCACCTATGATCCCCCCATCCTGTCGAGCATCCAGCCATCGCACGGTCCAACTGTTGGTGTTGGCACAGAATTGACCTTGCGTGGAACAGGATTTGGATCGGTTGGTGTCGTACGAATTGGAACAATTGAATTGGATGGCAGTGTACAGATTGTCTATAATCACACGATGATCATTGTACCACTGCCACCAGGTCAGGGTCGGAATCTGCCGGTTCGTATTGTCACTCAAAGTATTGAGAGTGAGTCCTTGCCATTCTCCTATGATCCTCCAACACTCGACTCCCTCACTCCCCCAACCGGTCCAACTGCCGGTGGCTCATTATTGACCATCAGTGGTAACAATTTCGGTTTGAGCGGTGAGGTGAGCATTGGCCATGAGACATGCTCAACAGATGTTGTCGGATGCAGTTGGGGTCATTCCACCATTGTTTGTGCGATTCCACAAGGTCAAGGTGCGAACCTTCCAGTCAATGTCACGACAGGCGATCAAATGCAATCAGATACAGGCGGCTTGATGTTGTTGTTCTCGTATACTCCTCCCTCCATCTCATTTGTGTCGCCTGAATTGGTTGCAACCAGTGGTGGAGAGATGTTAAGTATATATGGCAGTAATTTCGGTACGAGTGCAAGTGTTCAACTCCATACTCCAATGGGATGGTTGAATTGTCCCATCGCACCGATTGGTCAATCGGATACACAATATGTATGCATAGTGCCAGCAGGAGAGGGAACGAACATTGATGTCAGCATCAATGTTGCTGGACAAGTATCGACACCATCGACTCATGCTCAGGTCTCTTATTTCCCGCCAACCATCACATCACTGTCACCCCAACAACTCTTCCCAACGGCTGGCGGAGTCAATGTGACGATGGTTGGTGACAACTTTGGGATTGCATTCGATCGTCGACTATGGATGGGCTCCAATGGAATCATCATCATGATCCCGGATGCCGACATACTCGTACATGAACAGCAGAGGATTGTGTTTAAGATGCCCGTTGGTGTTGGTCGCAATCTACCTGTGTCGCTCAATATCAGTGGTCAAGTCGCGGTGAGTTCGCCCATCACTCTGTCTTATTCACCACCGAGCATGATCAATGTCACTGGGTGTATGGCTCAGAATGGGCCTCGCACAGAATTATGTCCCATTCATGGTGGACAAACGCTGACGATAACGGGCAGTAATTTTGGTGTGGAGGCAGCCAACATTAGTGTCCTTATTGGAACGGACACGCCATCACCATGTACAGACGTCATCATCACCGTCGATCACATTCAAGTGACGTGCGTGTTGCCAGTCTATCTCATTGGTGGATTCCAACAGCGTGTGAGTGTGAGTGTCGGAGGTCAGACGGTGGCGAAGAATTGGCTGTCGTTCGCTGGACCGATTCTCACACCAGGGACATTGGCACTGACAGCTGCAGACAGTGGCTATGGCAATGTGACAGTAGTGAATGGTGGAGTCTCACTGCAGCTCACATCCGATCCCACCACGTCCTTGTCTATCCATGTGATCGTCAAAGGACGTTTCTTCGGGTCGAATGAGAGTGACATCCAAATCATGTATGGCCCTGCAGACTCCTCCTATCCGAAGCTATTCGAATGTAACGTCGTGGCTGGAAGTCTCATGACGAATGGCGATGACTCCCAAGTCACCTGTACCTTGAGTGAAGGAGGAGGAGCAGACCTCGTGTTCCAACTCAAATCAGGTTTACTGTTGAGTGAGGAGAGCGATGACACCATGTCGTATCCTAAGCCAGTCATTGTCCCTGTGAGCATCCGCTCCGCGTTGGATGGGTTGTATGTGAGTGAATTAACTGGCAGTAGCTCACAGGGTGATGAGGTCTTCTTCGATGTTGATCATGTGTCGAGTGCCGCTGTCGCTGCGTCCTATGTTCGTGTATGGATGGGATTGAAGACTCAATCGCCGCCGTTCGTCAGTCAGTGTACGAATGTGCAACTGACCAGCAGTCCATCGCCATCCTCGACAGGTCAGATGACGCTATCATGCAATACACCTCCCGGTGCTGGCAGTGGCTATGTGTTCTACCTGACTCTGTTGGGTCAAACATCTTCGGTTGGTACGGATACCTATAACTATGTGACTGCCCCAGTCATCACATCCGTGCATGGTTGTGTGGACGATGGGAATCAGACTGAGCAATGTCAGACGGAGGGTGGACAGACCATCACGATTGACGGTACAAACTTTGCCGAAGCTGGATTATCCGCTCGTATTGGCAGTCGTGCATGTACGAATGTTGTGTTCGTCAGTCCAGAACGGATGACATGTACACTGCCAGCTGGTGCTGGATTATTCCAACCAGTCATCGTTCTGCTCAACTCCATCTTCAGTCAGCCTGTCTATCAACTATCGTATAACCCTGCAACCATCTCAACGATCACTGGTTGCCCGGTGGATGCATATGTGGATGGTTCAACAACGGAGTGTTCACGTGTTGGTGGTGACATCATCACATTATCCGGTCAACAGTTTGGCCCAGATGAGCCGGTCATATTCGTGAGTGGACGACGATGCCCATTGGTCACACCTCCATCATCCACTCCACAAACACAAGTCAAATGTACCTTGCCTGCCGGTACCGGTCTGTCTCGTCAACTATTATTCATTCAAGGCGGCGGTGGACAATTGAGCATTGTCACACCCACCATCTCCTACAAGCAATGTGCTGCTGGCTCCTATGCAGCGCCTGGTGTCATATCATGTACGACATGTGAGTCTGGTTCATACGCAGATGTGTCTGGATTATTTGCATGTAAGCCATGTGCATCGGGCCGATCGGCACCGTGGAGTGGGGCGACATCATGTCAACTCTGTGATTTGGGTTATTTCTCTATTCTTGGTAGTGACAGCGGTGGCATCGGTGCAGTGAATTGTACGGCATGTTCGGCCGGTCGTTTCACCTCCGGTATGGGATCATCGACATGTATCGATTGTAGTCCTGGAAGCTTCACCAATGTCACTGCATCCACTGCATGTACGGATTGTTCTGCTGGTACATATGCCGCAACATCTGCATCCATCAACTGTACATTTGCACCGATCGGTAGCAGTGTGCCATACACTGGTGAGGTCATGGCATCGAAGTGTCAAGCAGGAAGTTTCAGTGATCGTGTGGGAGCGGTCAGTTGTGCACTGTGTCCGGTTGGAACATCCTCAGCCAGCATTGGTGCCAGCACCTGTAACGAATGCCCGAAAGGAACGTATTCATCCGTACCGGGTGCATCCGTCTGTCGTGCATGTGATAGTGGAACATTCGCCAATGCGACTGGTACTGTCACATGCCATCCATGCTCGCCAGGTCGATTTTCACAACGTCCGTCTGGTGCAACCGTTGGAGCCACAAGCTGTCAGCTGTGTGGCGAAGGAACATACATGCCCGTCTCTGGACAGTCAACATGTACATCATGTTCGAGAGGTTTTTTTACCAATGTCACTGGTAGTACCGTATGTGCGGGCTGCAGCCCTGGACGATTTACAAGCGAGTCCGGTCGTTCATCCTGCGTCCTCTGTGGCAAAGGCTCGTATCAACCATCCTCCTCCTCTGTCTCATGTCTCACTTGCCCTCGAGGTCGATTCAGTGACCAGCCGGGGTTAGCCTCGTGCATCGCATGTGCACCTGGATCCATCCAACCAAATACAGGGGCGACAGCATGTCAAGGGTGTGAAGAAGGAAAGTACACTGCTGTCGTCAGTCAAACAACGTGCTCACCGTGTCCAGACGGTTCGTACTCGAACCATACGGGTATGAGCATCTGTGCCCTTTGTTCGAGCGGCACCTACAGCGTTCGTCCATCGTCGACTATGGGTGCAACCACATGTGCAAAGTGTGACGTTGGTGAATTCTCCTCCTCTCCCGGTAGTAGTGCATGCGAGCAATGCTCAGCCGGTACGTATGCGGCCACTCAGGGTCAATCTGACTGCACACCATGTCCTACGGGTTCATCTGTATCGATGAGTGGATCCAGTGTATGTACGTCATGTGTGGCTGGATCATTCTCGGGATCACCTGGTGCCATCACATGTCAATCATGTCCCACTGGACGATATGGAGATGAAGATGGAATGACCGAGTGCACACAGTGTCCCACTGGTCAATTTCAGCCATTATCAGGCATGTTGTCTTGTATCAACTGCCCCGCTGGTTCGGCGACCTCAACAACAGGAACGGTTACATGCAGTCAATGTTCGATTGGAACGTTTAGTGTTGGTGGAGCACAATCATGTACTCCTTGTACTACTGGTAAATATAGCGCCATACCAGGTGCCAGTGAATGTCAATCCTGTCCAGCTGGACAAGCTCAAGGTGTGAGTGGGCAAGCTGGATGTAGTTCATGTATTCCTGGTACTTATTCCAGTACGGTTGGCAGTAGTCAATGTACGGGCTGTCCCGTTGGACGCGCAGTTTCCATATCGGGCGCAACATCCTGTGATGAATGCCCGGCTGGAACATTCACATCCTCCATGAATCAATTGACCTGTACATCATGCCCATTGGGTCGCTATGCTCCAACCCCTGGCGCGACTACATGTTTGGAATGTGACGAAGGCAGCTATGCAGATGTACAAGGCCGAACTGTCTGTACCAAATGTGCTGCCGGTCGTTTTGCCGCATCCAAAGGAAGCGTTCAATGCACAGCATGTGCGGCCGGTCGCGCCCAAGTTGACATTGGATCAACCAGCTGTGTTCCATGTCCAGTTGGAAGTGCTCAAGCATTGAGTGGGGAGTCTGTCTGTATCGAATGTGCTCCTGGTAGAGTGAGTAATATTCCCGGTGCGGTGCAATGTGTTGCATGTCGGGCTGGAAGCTCATCGAATTTTCAACGTACACAATGCGACCCATGCAGTGTCGGATTCTTTCAATCGGACAGTGGCATGGATGAGTGTGACGCTTGTCCGCCTGGAACATACGCACCAACGACTGGACAGGTTGCATGCACGCTATGTGCGCCAGGCACATACACTCATCTATCAGGCAGTCAGAATTGTAGCATATGTGATGCTGGTTCCGTCTCTGGTTCAAGCGGGAGTATTGGATGTACCATGTGTCGCAGTGGGACCTATCAGCCCCGATCTGGTCAATCTGTATGTCTGGATTGTGGAGTGGGTAGTTATAGTATCAATCAGACACTCATCATTTTGAGTGTGCGTCAACCTCTCCCTGCCAATGCCACGCAACAGGAGATTGACCTCTATTACAATACTACGTTCACCTCAACGAATACTAGCATCGAGGTTGGCAATGATGAATGTCTGCCATGTCCAGCAGGTAAGCATATGGCTTCATATGGTGCCAGCGTCTGTGTCGAGTGTGAGGTCGGTCGATTCACGGCGGCAACAGGCCAAGCATCATGTCAGCCGTGTGGAGTTGGTGAATTCACGAATGTCACGGGGAGTGTGGAATGTACACCCTGTCCCTCTGCAACCTACACATCAACGTTGGCTTCGACCAATTGTAGTTTGTGTCCGCCTGGTCGCAGCAATGCATTGGTAGGTCAATCGATATGTCTCGAATGTCGTGCTGGCACATACTCGAATATGAGTGGTAGTCTTGTATGTGATCCGTGTCCATTAGGTCGAAGTGTCATGTTGAGTGGTCGATCCGAATGTTTGGATTGTGTCGCTGGTCGATTCAGTAGTCAGCTGGGTCAGAGTGTGTGCACACTGTGCAGTGTCGGACGATTTCAACCAGACAATGGGAGCACATATTGTATCGAGTGTGCGCAAGGACACTCAGAAGCGATGGAGGGGAGTGCAGCATGTGATGTATGTGCGCCAGGAGAGTATGAAGGAACGACTGGATCCGAGTCCTGTGTTCCATGCAGTCAAGGTACATATGTCAATACGAGTGGATCCATGTCATGTGACCCCTGTCCAATCGGGCGCGCACAACCCATGCAGCATCAATCCCAGTGTGTGTTGTGTGCGGAAGGTTACTACGCACCAACAGTTGGACTGGTCAATTGTCTTCCATGTGCGCCCGGTCGCTTCAGTCCTATTGAGGGTGCATCCATTTGTATGGATTGCGGCATTGGTCGTGCTCAGCCCTCCGAAGGTCAACCGACCTGTGTGCAATGTAGCCCAGATTCCTTCCAACCAGCCAAAGGACAACAGGCGTGTCTACCATGCAAACTGGGACACGCAAACAGCTCGGCGTACGATGGTCAAGCATGTGCAGAGTGTGCGAAAGGTTATTATGCGTCAATGGAAGGATTGGCCACATGCAACCCATGTCCCAATGCAACATATGCCGCGTCAAGTGGATCATCGAGTTGTACTCTATGTGCGAGTGGTCGATACTCCACTCTTGTCGGTCGCATTGATGCGTGCGATCCATGTGAGACTGGCCGGTTTTCATCCCGCATTGGATCGGATTCCTGTCGGCGATGTGATGTTGGTACAGCGAATGATCGCATGGGTTCATCGACATGTATGAGCTGTTTGGCTGGAACATTTGCCAATGAGACCGGTTTACTTCAATGTTATGATTGTTCAGCAGGCACATTCCAACCATCGATTGGTCAGACTCAGTGTCTGGATTGTGGTGCAGGGGAGTACCAATCCGATCAAGGATCATCGACATGTCGTAGTTGCCAACTCGGTACGAGCAGTAATGAGACTGGTGTTGCGGTCTGTCCCGCATGCCCTCAAGGATTCTATCAACCGCTACCAGGTGAGCAGACATGTTTGTCATGTCCACTCGGCACATACACTTCCAATCCTGGCTCCACTCTCTGTACTCCATGTTCATCTGGAACGTTTAGTAACGAGAGTGGAGCAACCATGTGTCAGGATTGTGCCGCCGGTTTTGCCCAATCCAGTAGTGGCATGAGTGCATGTATGGAATGTGGGGTTGGAACATTGCAACCGAATACAGGACAGTCATCATGTCTACCATGCTCGTCGGGCACAGTCACGAATGACACGGGACAGATCGTGTGTCAGACATGTGCAGCGGGCGAATACCAACCAAGCCCTGGTATGTCAACATGTCTTCCATGTCCGATCGGTCGCTATTCATCCTTGCCTGCATCATCCGTCTGTCAGACATGCAGTCCTGGTCACTTCGGCAATACTACTGGCCTAAGTGTCTGCTTTGAATGTACGGCCGGTAGTGCACAGAGTGGCAGTGGTTGGTCAAGCTGTGCGGCATGCACAGCTGGAACCTTTCAACCGGATACAGGAGAAGCGACATGTCGTCCATGCTCATTGGGTCATGCATCCAATGATACAGCACGAACGACGGAATGTCAACAATGCTCCATAGGAACCTATGCACCAATAGAAGGAATGACAGCTTGTACTCAATGTGAGCCAGGTTCCATGGGTGCATTAGCAGGATTGAGTACGTGTACATTATGTGCGAGTGGTCGTTTCGCCAATCTTTCTGGTCTGACCGAATGTTTGATGTGTCCAGCTGGTCGTAGTTTCAGTGGTGTCGGAGCATGGAATTGTACGGAGTGCAATGTTGGAACAGCGACAGATCAAGAAGGACAAGTAGCATGTACTGCTTGTTTACCGGGTACATTTGGCAATGTGAGCGGATTGACGTCATGTGACGCATGTCATCCTGGCTCTGTGACGAGTAGCAATGGACAAGGTGGATGTAAGTTGTGCTCGGTTGGATATGAGCAGAAGTCATATGGACAATCATCGTGTACATTTTGTTCGGTTGGCCGCTTTGCAGTCGACAATGGTACAGTGCAATGTACGGAATGTGAGGTAGGAACATTCGCCGATACGTCTGGTTCATCAAGGTGTCATACCTGTGTGGCAGGTACATACAGCCCTATACCGGGTCAATCCTCTTGTCAAGTGTGTGCGGTTGCGACTTTTTCCAACATCTCTGGTTCCACTCAATGTCTTCCATGTCCGTCTGGCCGTTACTCCGATCGTGAAGGATCGAGTGTGTGTCGTGCATGTCCATTAGGCACATTTGCAGCAGAGCGAAGTGTTCGATGCTTGCCATGTCAAAGTGGACGATATGCATCAGTCAATGGCTCAGCTCAATGTAGCGAATGTAGCCCTGGTAGGGTTGCACCAAGCAATGGGGCCACGGCATGTACTGTTTGCGAGGCAGGTAAGCATCAGACGGCGAGTGGGCAAGTGGAGTGTGATTTATGCTCTGCCGGCCGCTACAGCAATGGTTCACTCCTTTATTCCATCGATTGTCAAGTGTGTGGTGTTGGTCGTTATGCGTCGAGTCAGGGTTCCTCCCTGTGTCTGGAGTGTGCTGCCGGTTCGTTCGCCCAGTCGAATGGTAGTGTCTCCTGTCAGTTGTGTGCGAGTGGGGAGTATGCGGACACATGGGGGATGGCTCAATGTTCGAAATGTCCGTATGGATCCAGTCAGCCTTCAACGGGTCAGACAACATGTCAACCATGCCAACCAGGACGATATGCAGATCAGATGGCCCAACGGACATGTACGCTCTGTGCAGTTGGACGGGCACAGAATCAAACAAATAGTACACAATGTCAGCCATGCACTGCTGGGACGTTCACTGGTAGTAATGGACAGGTGAACTGCACACAATGTAGTGTTGGAACCTACCAATCTAGCATTGGCCAATCATCGTGCATCGCTTGTGCAGCAGGTACGATCAGCAATACTAGCGGTGCGACTGATTGTCGTCCATGTCCACCAGGCAGCCATGTGCTGTCGACTGGTGCATCTGAGTGTGACCTGTGTGATGTCGGTCGGTTCAGTCGTCGCTTCGGTGCTGATCAATGTGCACTCTGTCCATCCGCCACATTCGGCAATGAGACAGGATTGACAGGTTGCTATGAATGTCAGCCAGGTTCCGCACAGCTACAAACAGGTGAGACGTCGTGTCATGCATGTGACGAGGGGAGTATGACCAACATGGATGGACAAGAGACGTGTTCACTATGTGGAGCTGGACGCTATACGGCAGTGAATGGATCAATGGATTGTCAGCAATGCCCTGTTGGACGTGCGCAACCTGCCAATGGTGCAAGGAGTTGTGATGTTTGCTCACTCGGTTATGCACAGAGTGAACAAGGGCAGTCTCAATGCGTGCCATGCATGAGTGGACGCTTTGCCAATGAGAGCGAGCAAGCGACCTGTACGTTATGTTCACCAGGCACATATGCAGAAAATGTTGCCTCACGCAACTGTTCGCTGTGTCCATTGGGCCGGTCGCAATCCGCCGCTGGACAGTCATCATGTACAGTCTGTGCTCCTGGTTCATTCGCCAATGAAACTGGACTCACACAATGCCATCCGTGCAGTGCCGGCTATTATGCAGCTGCATCGGGAGCATCTGCATGTACGCCATGTCCCGATGGAACGAGTCAATCCTTACCAGGTCAATCAACATGTTTTGCATGCTCACCTGGTCGATCCCAATCCCACAATGGCTCCCAATCATGCGACTTGTGCTCGTCTGGACGGTTCATGTCATCGAATGGTGCGAGTGCGTGTCGGCTTTGTCCTCTGGGTCGTTCTCAACCACTGGACGGACAGATCGAGTGCGTTGGATGTTTGGCGGGGAGATTTGCGAATGAGACTGGACTTCATGAATGTTATGCGTGCAGTGCTGGCTATGAGCAAGAGATGAGTGGACAATCATCATGCCAGCGATGTAGTGTTGGACGATTCGCCGATCAACTCAACACTGTCAGCTGCAGCTTATGTCCCATTGGCAAAGCAACGGCGGTCAATGGCAGCACATCGTGTACGAATTGTGAGTCGGGTTATTATTCCCCCTCGGTTGGTGCAAGTGAGTGTCGAGCGTGTGGCATTGGTTCCTCCCAGCCTCTTCCTGGCCAAGCCGCATGTACGAGTTGTCAGCCTGGACGCTTCGCCAATGTCTCCGCTCTCACACAATGTTTTGCATGTAGACCCGGTCGCGCACAGCCAACGAATGGACAGTCAGAGTGTGAACGATGTAGTCCAGGTCATGCGAATCCATCCCAAGGTCAAACCTCATGTTCCACCTGTTCACCTGGCAGCTTTGCGAATGAGACAGGATTGACACAATGCTTCCAATGTTCCTTGGGTCGATTCCAATCTCACACAGCGGCAATGAATTGTTCATTGTGTCCTGTTGGTCGATCGGCTCCAACGTCTGGATTGGCTCAATGTGTGGAATGCGAGCCTGGTCGAGCACAGTCAAAGGAAGGATCGATCACATGTGATCAGTGTAGTCAAGGTTTATTCATCAATGTCACTGGTGCGTCATTCTGCTTCGAGTGTCAAGTCGGACGATTTACTTCCGTCAATGGTAGCAGTGTCTGTAGTGCATGTCTCCCTGGTAGTTTCGTGAATACGAGTGGTGCGTCCCAGTGTGTGGATTGTCCGACTGGTCGTAGTGAGAGTGCGATGGGAAGTCAACAGTGTCAACTGTGTCCACTCGGATTCTATCAGTCCACCAAGGCACAGTGGACGTGTATGCCATGCCAACCAGGACGATTTGGCAATGTCACTGGATTAACACAATGCTTCCCATGCCAACCAGGGACAGTCACAACCATTGGTGGACAACAACAATGTCAGCCATGTAGCGAAGGAAAATTCACCAGTGATGCTGGACGCAGTAGTTGTTCGCTATGCTCGGCTGGTCGTTACCAGACACACAATGGGAGTGTGGAGTGTGTGGATTGTGAGGCGGGATTTTATCAATCCTTCCCTGGTCGTTCCTTCTGCCAAGCATGTGAGCCCGGTTCATACAATCCACTCACTGGTCAACATGAGTGCGTGTTGTGTACACCCGGTCGAGCACAATCACACTCAGGTGCCATTCAGTGTACGGATTGTACATCGGGCTATTATGCACCCGACAGTGGACGAGTGGAGTGTGTGGAATGTGCGGAGGGTCGATTCACTGATGCTGCCAAGCAATCGACATGTCAGTTATGTGAGACTGGAAGGTTTGGCAATAGGACAGGTGCGAGTGGTTGTTTGGATTGCGCAAGTGGACGATTCACCGATACTCAGGGACAGACGACATGTGAGTATTGTGGCGTCGGCACGTACAATCCATCCTCTGGACAGAGTGTATGTACATTGTGCAGTCCTGCTTCTTATTCATCGATGAATGGCAGCACTGAATGTCGAGCGTGTCCCACAGGTACATCCATGAGTGGGAATGGTGCGAGTCAATGTGACCGATGTCAGCCAGGAATGATGAATGACGCAGAGGGACAATCGACTTGCCGTCTATGCGCTGCTGGACGATTCAGCAATTCAACAGGTGCAACATTCTGCTCAGCATGTGATCAAGGCAAGTACAGTCCAGGTGGCTTATCCTCCTGCTTACTATGTCCATCGGGTACATATACCGATCAAGCTGCCTCAATCGAATGTCAGCCATGTGAGCGTGGGACAGTGGCGCCGAACAATGGAACGAAAAAATGCGCACAATGTACAGATGGAAAATTTCAACCCAACACAGGGCAGACAGAATGCATCCTCTGCCCGACTGGAACAGCGATTGATGTGCCAGCAGCCACTGCATGCAGCAGTTGCAATGCTGGTTCCTTCTCTGCAGTCAACGGCAGTCGTCATTGTTCTTCATGCGATGCTGGCTCCTATCAATCATCGAATGGTCAATCCTTCTGCTTCCTTTGTCCACAAAGTTCATTTGCGACTTCCTTAGGCTCACAGATGTGTACACTCTGCTCACCGGGTTCCTTCACCAACACCAGTGGTAGTATCGAATGTCGAGCATGCTCACCAGGCCGATCACAATCCCAACCAGGTGCAACAAACTGTACTCAATGTGCAGTCGGACGGTACAGTGCCGTTCCAAGTGCAACGACATGCACGGCATGTGAACCTGGATCGTTTGGGTCGAGTATTGGATTGGATGTCTGTGTTCATTGCTCACCCGGTACATACACCTCCTTACCCCAACAGAGCGTATGCGTCGAATGTGACGTTGGAACATTCACTTCTGCCATCGGTGCATCGGTGTGTGACTTATGTCCAGATGGTTCATTTGGGAATGAGACTGGATTGAGTCAATGTCATTCCTGTCCGATCGGACGTGCACAATCCCAACTGGGTCAACAGCAATGTGAGGAATGCAGTGTTGGCACGTATTCACCAACAACAGGATTATCGTCATGTCTCCTATGCCAGCCTGGTCGCTTTACACCATGGAATGGTAGCACAACATGTGAGTCATGTGGGGTCGGCACCGAACAAAGTCAACCAGGGCAAAGTTCATGCTCCCCATGCGCCGCTGGTCGCTTTGCCAACGTGCAAGGATTGAGCAGCTGTACACTTTGTTCGAGCGGTCGCTTTCAGCCAGACATCCATATGACGGCATGCGTGGATTGTGCAGTCGGCAGCTTCAGCTCGGTGAGTGGAGCGACGCAATGCGATCCATGCAGTGTTGGAACGATTGCTGCTGTTAATGGATCAACGACTTGTACTCCATGCCCAAGCGGATCGATCACTACCAACAATGGGAGTACGTCATGTGTACCATGTGGTGCAGGGACCATGCAGCCTCAATCAGGACAATCAATATGTCTTCCTTGCCCACGCGGACAGTACAGCAATGCTACTGGTGTGACAGCGTGCATTCAATGCAGCCCAGGAATGTACAGTAATGTGACTGGTGCATTGTCCTGTCATCCATGCTCATTAGGTTCGGCTCAACCTCTGCCAGGGTCGTTGAGCTGTGATATGTGTGGCAACGGTAGCTTTGCCGATCAGATCGGACTCTCTCGATGTACTCCATGTGCAGCCGGTACAGCCAGTACAGCTTCCAATCTCACTACTTCCTGTCCGGCCTGTGCACCGGGCTCTGCTGCGATTCAACCTGGTTCGACACTCTGTACACCTTGTCCGCTTGGTACGTCCCAATCTCAATCTGGTCAACAAGTTTGTCATCCCTGTCCTTCCGGCTACTTCTCGAATACGACTGGCCGAACGTCATGTCACGCATGTCAAGCGGGCACAGTGCAACCATTGACTGGAGCGACAACCTGTCACGCATGCTCACCAGGTGAACAACAGCCGACTGCCGGTCAGAAGGAATGTGAGCCATGTGACAAGGGTCATGCCACCAATATCAATGGCACACAACAATGTCCGGAATGTGTCTCTGGCAGATTTGCAGCGGATATTCATATGGCTGAATGTGAGTTATGTGCGTCTGGCCGTGCTCAATCGACGAATCGAAGTGTCACTTGTGCGGAGTGTGAGGCGGGAAAGTTTTCGAATCAAACTGGTCTGGCTAGCTGTGTGATGTGTCCGTCTGGTCGCTATCAGCCACTCCCTGGACAATCGTCTTGTTTATCGTGCACGTCAGGAACATTCATGGATGAGTCAGGTGCATCGGTCTGTACCATGTGCTCGATTGGTCGATATCAGTCAGAGCATGGTTCCTCATCGTGCCATCCATGCTTACCAGGCAGCATCCAACCATTGCGTGGGAAGAGTCGATGTGAGCCATGTGGCATTGGATCCTTTACAAAGGATGCGGGCACAACGGAATGTACTCCGTGTCCATCGGGTCACATGGGTAATGAGACTGGATTAAGTACTTGCTACCAATGTAGTCCAGGTACCTATCAATCGACACTCGGTGCATCGACTTGTCCCTATTGCCCACTCGGTCGTTATATGTCTCAGTCAGGTGGGAGCGAATGTTCGAATTGTGTCGCTGGTAAGACGACCAATACGTCAGGTACGAGTATTTGTAACGATTGTGAGACAGGCACCTATCAACCAACACCAGGAGAGCAATCATGCTTACCTTGTCCGATGGGTTTCGCCACATCCTCACTAGGACAGACAGTATGTTCTGTATGTACACCTGGTCACTTCACCAATGTCACCGGTCAAACGTCATGTAGTCCATGTCCACTCGGTCGGGCTCAACCAAGATTCCAACAGACTACATGTGACGCATGTCAAGCGGGCACGATAGCACCAGTCACTGGTCTGTCAACATGTGTCGAATGTGCGACTGCTACGTATCAATCCCGACCTGGTCAAACAGCATGTGTGGAATGTGACAAAGGGAGCGCACAGAATACCCGTGGCTCAGCATCATGTAAGCCATGCAGCCCTGGTCGATTTTCTGATTCGACACGTCTTGAGCAATGTACACAATGCTTGCCAGGCAAGTATGCTTCTGGCAATGGATCGATCGTCTGTGATGATTGTCCTGGTGGCCGTGCACAGGCAAGTGCCGGTCAATCGTCTTGTTCATTATGTGAGCCCGGTCAGTGTACGAATCTGACTGGTTCGCATGTCTGTATCGATTGTGAGGCTGGTATGTATGCAGAGGAATGGGGCTCGACACAATGCCTTCCATGCTCAGCTGGACGTGCCCAACCAAGCGCGGCTCAGTCAACATGTGAGAAATGTGCAGTGGGACGATACCAAACAGTACAACGACAGACGGAATGTTTGCCATGCTCACAGGGGGAATACGCAAATGAGACTGGGAGTGTAGTATGTCGTTGGTGCGGCCGTGGGAAATATATGTCCGGTACTGGCGCATCTGAGTGTCTTCCTTGTGCGAACGGTACGGCCATCAATGCTGAACGTTACTCCATGCCATGTCCGACCTGTACTGCAGGTCGCTACACCTACTCGATGGACGGTATGGCACGATGTAGTGAATGTCCATTGGGCTCCTATCAACCACTACCTGGTCAGAGTAGTTGTATGGAATGTGAATTAGGATCGTATACGAGTGCAACGGGATCGATACGTTGTTTGCCTTGTATGGCGGGAAGCTATGCAACCACAACGGGGATGGAGCGATGCGACCCATGTCCACTGGGATATGCACAACATGCGGCAGGTAGCACGAGCTGTAACCGTTGTCCTGTTGCAAGCTATGCAGATGTGCCTGGACTGAAGGAGTGTAAACTTTGTCCGCTTGGCCGATACAGCACGGAAATTGGACAGGCAGTGTGTGAGATGTGTCCATCCGGTTCGTATGGTCCATCCATCAATGCAACCTCCTGCCAACAATGTGGATTGGGCACATACAGCAGCACGTTGGGAGCATCCAAATGCACTGATTGTGATCCTGGTTACTTCCAAGATTTGCTTGGTCAGACGCTGTGTGTTGCATGTGCTCCTGGACGCTTCCAGAATCGTTCCGCATCCAGTACATGTGAGCAATGCTTGATTGGTACCTATACGACATCGAATCATACACAATTCTGTGCACCCATTCCAATGGGCTACTTCCAACAAGGGGATGAACCCACGGCATCACCTCAACAACCACGCTCCGATGCCGGGACACCGACACCAGCTGATGCAACCATCACCTTGTCATTCTCTCGATCATTCGCCGCACGTTCATTGCAGTCGGACTCCATCGTTCCTGAGAATCGTACATTGGATTTGGGTTTGATGGGTTACTCCCCCTGTCCACTTGGTACGTATAACCCTGATGTTGGTTCAACCACCTGTCACGATTGTCCGGTCGGTTATTATTGTCCGTCTGAAGCGCGCGCCGCACCTGAACGTTGCCCAACAGGAACATTCACCAATCGTACGGGACAAACAGCATGTGAGAGCTGTGCACCGGGAACATTTAATCCAGATCTCAATGCAACACTGTGCAAGGCCTGCACACCTGGTTACTACTCGACTGGTCGAGCTGAACGCTGCAGTGTATGTGACGAAGGCAAGGTGACCGATCAATATCATTCACCATCATGCGTTCAATGTCCAGATCATGCGATCAGTGACTTCGAACGACAGAGATGCTTGTGCAAGAGTGGTTACTACATGCCGTACTATGTGCCAGCATCCAATGTGTACGTGTGTGAAGTATGTCCCATTGGTGCCGATTGTACGGAGCCTGGTGCTGCATGGAATACTCTACTCGCCTTACCTGGTTATTGGCGTGCGAATAATCATACGTTGAACTTCTATGAATGTTTCATACGAAGCTATTGTCTTGGTGGTCGAGCGCATGCTCAACACTTCCCCGGCTCAGTGTCGATTGATATACATGATCGATCGACTGGACGATTGACGATGTATGACCCGGAGGATGAACATGCCTATTCAGATGTCAATCATGGTGGATGCTTATTCTCTCAATCCTCGACCCAATGTGCGGAGAATCGATGTGGGATTATGTGTGCATTCTGCAAGCCGAACTATCAATCGGATGTTGGAGGTCAATGCAAGGAATGTCCATCAGGTGTTGGGAGCATCCTCATTATGGTGTTGATTGCATTGGTCATTCTGGCGCTCATGTTGATACAATTCTATATCATCCTACGAGCAGATCGGGAATTGTTGGAAACGATCAATAAGGAAGCATTGGCGGGGGCAACGGATATAGCCGAAATGGACGAATTCGATGAGAGTGAGAGTGTGAGTGAAAGCGAACTGGAGGACGATGAGTGCAGCGAGTCGAGTGGGAGTGGTAGTGGCAGTGGCAGCGCCAGTGGATCCAGCAGTGGTAATGAGCTTAGCTCCAGTGGTAGTGTGAGTGTGAGTTCGAGTGCGAGTGGTAGCAATAGCCGTAGTCTCAGTGGTAGTGACAGTGACAGTGGTAGCCGAAGTGGTTCGACACTCTCTTCTTCTTCTTCTTCCTCTTCCTCTTCCTCTTCCTCTTCCTCTTCCTCTTCCTCTTCCGCCTCCGAGAGCAGTGTTGAGTCTGGCTCAGTGTCGGATACATCTCGTAGCAGTAGCAGTCGTCGTTGGCGCAGAGCTGCAAATGATGAGGAGGAGGATGACGATGACGATGATGCTCATAGTAGTGCAGTGGATCGGAATCCGGATCCGGCTCTTGATTTCGATCCGTCCAACCCAGTGTCGTCTCTGCATCGTGCCTATGCCCCTCCTGCAGCGAAGGAAAATTTTACCTTCAAGCTCAAGATCTTTTTAACCTTCCTTCAAATCCTCACGAATCTCGCATCTGGCTTAGATATGCAATGGCCAGCAACCTTCAAAGCATTCATGACATACTTCTCCGTCGTCAACTTTGACTTCATTCTCAGCTCGGTCACCAGTAGTCAATGCATCGGGGGGATTGATTACTATAAGAAATACCTATTCATCACCATCTTCCCCATACTCGTATTTCTATGTGTCATGATCTTCTATAAGATACCTCAATATTTCGATCTTTTCTGCTTCCGTCCTTCCTCTCAGCAGGCGAAGACCCGTTCGAAGATGAAGTTCTGGAAACTTTTCCTCTACCTGCTCTTCCTCATCTATCCTGGTGTCAGCTCCACTATCCTTCGACTCTATATATGTAAGGATATTGATGGACAGGGATATCTACTCGCTGATCTACGAGTACGATGCGAGACGGACACATGGAACATGTATACACTCGCATCCATACCACTCATACTCATATACCCCATCGGCATTCCAATACTGTTCTTCACTCTACTCAAAGGAAATAAGAGTCATCTTCATGATCGTCGTATTGAGGCTCAGCTTGGTTTCTTATATGCTGCTTATAGCGCTGAATGTTGGTGGTTTGAATTGGCTGATACGTGTCACAAGCTGTTCGTCACCAGTATTGTTGCATTCTTCCCTCATGCGGCACAGTTGGTTGTGGCTCAACTAGCGGTCATATTCTACTTGGTATTATTATTACGGATGAATCCATACCTACGACGCTCCGATGATGTCTTCCATGCATTAACACAGATTGAAATCTACTTACTCCTCTTAGTTGCATATATATTCGAGTCGATGCCAGCGGATGAAGCGTATTCGAGTCAGGATGATTGGATCATTTCCATTGCACTCATCCTCATCACCATTCTGGTGTTCGTGGGATTTACCCTGCACTTCTCAAAAATCATCATCAACAACATACGACAATATTGGACAACATATAACAAGAGGCGGAGGCGGACAAAGGAAAAGGAAAAGGAAAACAAACGAAAGACGAAGATGAGAGATCAACCATTGAAAGAGAAAGCGGACACGGAGGGAGTCAAAGGACAAAGCAGCAATATTCATCATGCGGCGGAGGGAGCGATGCCGGTGTCTACACAGGGAGCAGGAGGAGAGATTGAGATGCAAGGGACAAAGAAAGTCACAACGGTCATGCCCATGGCTGGCAGTGGCGCACACAAGGATGCACATCATCATCATCATCATCATCATCATGGCAGGAGAGGGAGAAGGAAACATCGGGCTGATGTGGGTGAATACAGTGAGGAGGGTGTGAGTGGAAGTAGGAGTGGCAACAGTTCGCCTTCGCATTCGGATTCGAGTTCCGTGTCCAACTCTGCTTCCTACACATATGACTCGGACTCGGACTCGGACTCGGACTCTGCATCTGCATCCGCATCCGCATCTGACTCCGTACAGAGATCTGCCGCGACGCCTCATCATCATGCTCATGCTCATACTCATGCTCATGCTCATGCTCATGCTCATGACCATCCTCATCCTCATCCTCATCCTCCAGCCTCGCAGTTCGCCTTGAATCCTCCAACACGTGCGAATTATCATCCACGCATGGCCCATCGCCAGCTTCCACCCCTCAAACCACCGGCGAGTGTCAGTGCCAATGACAGTGCCAGTGCCCAGCAACAGCAGCAGCAACAGCCACAGCCACAGCAACAGCAACAGCAACAGCATCAAGCCACTCCCCTCTCTATCTCTCCCCGACCTAGTCCATCATTCTCATCGCCGTGGTCACTCCGTCCACTTCGTCCACTCCATCTCTCTCCATCTCCACCGGCCCAGGGAACATCTCAGACTGGCGTATTGAGCCCACCTGCTAACCCGAACAACCCGAACCCGAACCCGAGAGGGAGGCTCAGACAGACCACAGGGCCTAGGGACTAGAGACTAGGGACTAGACCCTCCTCCAATCACCACTAGTAAGCAAGGAAGTAAGGAAGGAAGTAGGTAGGTGAGGAACGAAGCCTGGCAGTGCAGTGCAGGGCAGAGTAGGGCAGAGCAAAGCAGAGCAGTGCAGTGCAGTACGCCTCTACGTGTCACTGACTGTCGCCAATGCATATGGATGCTAGCGCTAGTTAAGTGTTGACGTGGAACTGCCGCATGCTTAAGCTTAAGCTTAAGCTTCTTATGCGGATGACGTCTACGGCTGTCGAGTTGGCTCCTGATAGTATTCGTTGCAGAGGTTGGAGCTGGTTGACCTTGAACTTGGTTGACCTTGACCTTGACCTTGACCTTGATCTTGCCTTCAGACAAGCCGTTCAACTCAACTCAACTCAACTCAACGCTAGTCTAGCCGAGCCGTGGTTACTGGCAGACTGAGTGCGCGCAATGCCATGTCATGTGACGTGTCACTGACGCGGCACTTGTTCATCACGTGCACAACATCAATGCTCTGCTTAGCCGTAGGCTTAGCCTAGTCCCCAATCTCAATGACAGTGACATGCACCCAATCCAACCATCATGATCATGATCATGATCATATTCGTCACTCAATAATGAAATCGACCGTCATACCCAGCTCGACTTTTACGATTTACCTGCCGCCATGCTTTATTTTGTCGATTATCTTGTATCGGATTGCTTGCTTTGTTTTATTTTCGCGGGTCCCCAGGCGTTAATATTGCTATATCTGTAACACACACAGTTCAGATTTTTTTTATCTCTAGATGTGAGCATTGGCAATTTCTGATTCTCCAATAGCTTCGTCATGATATCTGCTTCTTGTGCAGATGTTGTACATGTGATCCATTCGGGGAATCCAAGATGAAATCATATGGTCATCCAGGTTAGCGTACAGGACGCCTGTTTGTCGGCATAATGTTACGCGAATCGTAAATAGGCAAACTACACGCGTAGAAGCTG
>Ga0256776_1000026_pt1 | contig 23329 bp, 1 predicted proteins | sample MC6MC0927MT_FD_186069 | JGI IMG/M metagenome (GOLD analysis project Ga0256776, IMG submission 186069) | Metatranscriptome of enriched soil aggregate microbial communities from Iowa State University, Ames, United States - MC6-MC0927-MT... | ecosystem: Environmental > Terrestrial > Soil >... | reverse complement strand
GTGAGTAGATGTAGAGAGAGGGAATGCGCGACAGGAGTGAGCAGCATTCGGCCTCTCCATGATGCCGTTCCGTGCAAGCTTGCACTGTGCCATTTGCGTGCACCGTGCTGGCCTACCCAGTCATCAACGCATCCCTTCCTGTATCCCTCTTGGCAAGTCACAAAGGATGTGTTGACGCTGATGTTTCACTTGTTGTGACGTGTGTTACAGGCCAATCCATCCAATACTTTGTCCCCCACTCCATCCTCCTTTCCCCTTCCTCCCATCCTCCTGTCACTGTGACTGTGCCGTGCCACATTCGTCTCCGTCTCCTTTCAACTGCCCTTCTCATTTCCCTTCCGCTGCCACACATTCGACCACATGCATCAATGTAGTACCGAGCGGAAAAGCCGAGAGGTGAAGAGCTGCAAGTCATTGACCAGCACGGTTCGATTGGCCAGTCAGAGAGCGCTTCTCAATCCATTTCTTGCTGACGCCTTGACTTGAGCTCCATTCTCACTCAACTGTCCGTACCGCGCCGAGTCACACACTCACCAGGCAGAATTGATCGACATTCAACAACGGAGCGGTGGGTGGAAAAAGTTCACAAAGGCGGAGGGCTTCACTCGTCCCCTCTCTCCCTCTCTCCTCTCCCACGCCATCCCCAATCCCAATGGCAGACGTCATGAGATCAACGGAAGGCATACATGTACAGCATCGTGGAAGTCGAGTGGAGACGGATGGAGCATGGCAACGGCGACGCCATGATTGCTGCGACGATGCATGGCAGAATGGCACATCGACTCACATAAGGACAAGGAGGCAAAGATGTCAACGCATGCCAAATCATTCGTCCCTCCAGTCTCTCCCTCTCCCTCTCCTCCTCCTACTCATATGCGCCACATTCCTCGTTGACATCTCATCGTTCTCTCCTCAAACTTTGACTCATTCCTCTTCGACATCCCCATGTCCGTCCCATCCTTCATCCATCTCGACCTCCTTCTCCCTCTCCCTCTCCCTCTCGCCATCCTCCCTCCTCCTCTCCGTGTCTGGTCAGAGTCTGCCGACTCCATTGGTGACGAGTGTGTCGCCTCTGTGGATTTTGCCTCATACGAATGTGACCATTGATGGTTCGAATTTTCGTGCGGGTGAATTCATCTACTATAATTATATCAATTTGGATTCGGTGCCACCATCGGTTGATCCACGCTATCAGACCGATAACCGCTTCCTGCCACTCGTGAGTGATTATTCGTGCTCGGGGTGTGACTGGACCATGCCGACGGATTCAATCTTCTGGCGCCGTTTGGCCAACAATGTCCGCTATGGATACTTCTGGTATACATGTCCACAACAGTACTATGTGAATTCCACACGAGTCATTTGTACCATTGGTGATGATCCTGTGTTGAGCGCGGAAGGTCTTCGGAGTAAGATGGTGTTCGCCTATGGGTATATGGATGAGATCAATAATATCATGCCCGTCTCCAAGCAGTCTTCCTACCTACCGGGTCTTGGCGAGCCAGCACCATCCAACCTTGGAAGCGCATCGGTATCCTCAGCACCGCATGACATGGCAGTTGGATTCTATGCACCGGCATTAGCAAGTATTCAACTGCTGCCACAACAAGGACAAGTGGATGGAAGCACACCGGTGACGATTACTGTCACATTAACATCAGGTCTCACACGTGCAGTCTTCTCAGTGGATCCCGTTGTCGCTGTGGCACCATCCGGTACGACTGTTTCATGTAGTTCCTTCACCTGGATCCCGGATGATAGTACAGCGACCCAATTTCAATGTGTGTTGATCACGTCGGAAGTGGGTCGATACCGCTGGAAAGCAACGATGGATAATGGGTATGTCCAGTATTCACCACCCACTGCCTCGATGACCTACCTTGCCAATGATGCATTCACCTCCATCTGGCAACCATTATCCAGTTATCAATGGATTGAGGATAAGCCAACTGGACCCATCAACTATCAAGTGTTTGTCAATCCTTATCCTGGATTTGGTGCACGATCGATGCGATTCTTTATACCAGCCACGACCTTGACTGGCACTGCACGAAGTCTGGTCTTTCGCTTCCACAAGGGAACGTATACCATTGAATATGCCAGTGTCGCATTCTCGTATCGTGGAGACAATTCAGGTACCAATGGCAAAACACCCAGTAGTGTCGATGTACTTCAACACTGTGTCGCACAACTATTCTTCCCTGTCGACGATGGACCACCATCACCATCTGCCACGGCAACGCTCTATGCAAACTTGGATTCATTACCAGTGTCGATGTGTATGAACCCATCGATGCCAGTGGATATTGCTATCTCCATCCATGTCGCCGAGGGCAACTTCGTTCCCATCCTCCATACGTTCGACTCCACGGAGAGTAATATTGGAACGACCTTCGTATGGGACCTGGCGCATTATACCACTAGCTATGCACCACATATGGCTGACTATCCTTATCCAGCTGCCAATCCAATCGATTGGCATGTCAGTAAGAGTAAACTCGGTGTCCAGACGGGTGTCTACCCACCGATGGAAGCGATCTTCGCTGTGCAAGGAGAACTGTCGCCCGAGCCCATTGGAGGGTGTGGCACGTGGCCAACCATCAGTGCCGTACATCCAATGAGAATGCAAGTCAATGCATTACACCCGTTATCCATCACGTTAACAGGAGCAACATTCAGTGGAACTATTGGATCCAACACCACTCAACCGATTGCTGTCACCTATGGTCTGTTGAACTCGGCTCCATACTTGGCTCAGAGTCAACCATTACCTGGTTCAGAGTATGCATGTACCAATGTGACCTTGCGCTCCTCCACTGAGCTAACGTGTATCGTATCGAATGTACTGCCACTAACAGTTGGGCAACAGGTTCATTTCCAATTGACGGTTGGGACGTCGACCAATGGACATCGTCTGGTCTCCCTGCCCAGTGCCGTGGCTACACTCAATGATTTGAATACGAATGTTGCACCGTTGCCATCCGCCTTACTGACGATGATTTATGCACAAGATTTTGAAGGTGTCACACTCTACCCTCCAGCGGGTCCCACGAATCCCATGCCTCCAACCTATCCTGAACTCTGGTATGCAGCGGACATCTTGATCCTGTCGTGGCCAGTGGCACCCACGGATCTCTTCGCCAATCTCACCAGTGGGAAGGCGAAGATTGGATACCTCGCACCACCCGACGATGCTTACTCATCATTCACTCCGTGCAATGGAGTGCAACAAGGTGCGACACAATACAAATGTACGGCATTCTGGCCATATGAACAAGGTCGATATATCATGATGATTGCCTACGATGATGGAGTGAATGTCACCGCACCCTTACCGTATGGTGCTTTTTACAGCTCGACCAACTTCACGCCTGTCTGGGAGCCAACCTACCCCGCCACCAGCTCACTCGTGCTATGGGGCACAACCAACTTCCGTTATCCTCGTCGCAATCCTGCGAATGACTCCTCGCAGATTCGCAATATGAATCTCACAAATCGTCTATCCAGAGCACAATGGACACAACAGCCTCCGGTCACTTTGTCTGGACCAGGTGTGATTCGTTCACTCATACCCGCTGCGAATCTACTCAATCCAAGTAGTGGCATCCAAATCATGCTCTATGCTGGCGACCAAGGCCTGACATTTGATTCGCTATCCATTGCACCGGGTCGTGCACCCAACAGTGGCTACTATAGTGCTCAACCGATGAAACTGACTTTCAATGGACAGACATGGGAGAGTGCAGTCTCCATCGCTCCATCCCAACGACTTATCTCCGATCCAATCTATGCATTCTGTAATGATCCATTTGACACCGATGCATATGATCTCATTGTCTCCTTCCATGTGCGTGATGTGGCGCCATCCTTACTCTTCTATAATATGACCTATCCGGAGAATCCCACAACGACGCAAGCGTGGTTTCAGCCGGATGCAGCTGGAGGCAGTGTCCAACATTTCTTGGGCACCTTCATCTATCAAATCATCTCATTGGGTCCACGTCCTGAAGGTCTTCCATGTGCACGAGCAAGTATGTCCAATATCAGTATCACATCGATCCTACCCAATCGTCCATTGGTTGCAATCATTGAAGGATCGAATTTCATCTATTCTGGTCCGGATGCGGCCCTGCAGACTCCACCAACTCCAATCGTCTCCTACTGGCTGACACAAGATCTCACCATGTCGTATGAACTTGGAAATGCCTTCGTATGTCAAGATGTCACCATCCAATCGAATACGCAGATTCGTTGTGTCTTAACTGCATTAAATAGTCAACACTTTGGATCGAATATCAGCTTCGTCATCTATGCCTATGGTCAATTGAGTGGTCCATTCAACTTCACCTTGCTTCCACCCTCCTCTCCACGCCTCACACAATTCTTGACTGTTGCACCGGCATCAGGTCCCAGGAGTGATGATCCCCTCACATTGACTCTACGAAGTTCGATCCATACGGATGCCTTCAAGGAGACAACCATGGGTGTGATCACGCCTCTCACAGGAATGTATGTTCCATGCACACCCTTCGCCATCGATTCTGCATCCGATATGAATTGTACATTCATTCCAGCGGAATTAGGTGTGTACAAATTACAGTTGGGATTTTCGACTGGAATCAATTATACGACTGAAGGATCCATGCAGACCTATCGATCCTGTCAGCAATTTGATGCATTGTACGCATCAGATCTGACGTACCCACCAACATCGACTGGACTCCAACTCACCATGTTGCCATCCGCTGGGAATACGACCTATCGATTTGCCTTACCACGCAACTACCCGACGGATCCATATTATAATACTTCCTACAGTTCCTCACGTGTCCTCCTTCGATTGATGGCCAGTGTGTCTTCGGCGTTGGTCGGGTATAATTTCAGTGGTGTGAGCATTGGATTGGGTATCTCCTCCAATGGTGGCTCCTCCGATGTGCTTCCCTCGAGTGTCGTCCAGGTCACTTTCGGGATGCGCGCCAAACAGAGTGGGGTGGATACCTCGTCACCGGGTGCCATCCTACATGAACAAGTGACAGATACAGTCGAGGTGCCTCCAAACATTGCCATCGATTCGGACCCGATTGACTTCTGTCTCCGACCACAGGGTTATACGAGTGACAGTGAATGGGAACCAATCATCACACTCTACTCCAATGCATCATCCCTACCTGCACTGCAACATCCAACAAACAATGTCCCCGAGCCAGTACTATCTCGACCTGGCCCCGCCTTACCATTGGTTCCACTGTGGAGTCATGCATCGGATGTCACGACACTCTCGAAAGTTGCATCCATCATTGTGGACAGCTTATATAGTATCGATCCGACTCCATGTGACCTACCATTGATCACATCGATCACACCTTCAACTGGTTTTGGTCGTCTCCGTCAGAATGTGACCTTACATGGAAGTGGATTGGACAAGGTGCTTCGTGTCAGCTACGGCATCATCGGGCTGGCATCTCCACCGGGCTATGGATCATGGTGTGAGATCGTTGAGAAAGCGGCAGATCATGTGATTTGTACCATCCAAAATGATATCTCCATTGGACAGAGTATCCGATTCATTGCGTATGGAAATGGCACACGTATCTCACCACCGAGTGCAGTCCACTTCCAGGCCATCCCTTATCCGGTGTGGGAAGAGTCCAGTCTCAATCCTATGAGCGTAGAATTTGGACAAACGGTTGAGCTACAAGGAGTGCTTGGTACGTATACTGCGGCATTCTTGAAGGATGCGGCGATTGGATTTGTGGGCACATTCGGTGATTCATTAGGCGTGTTCACTCCATGTTACCCATTCACTGTGCTCGCCGATGGATCTGCTTCATTGAATGACACCAAGAAGTTCACATGTACCATCACAACGCAGAAGGAAGGATTGTATCGTTTACATGCGATGTTTCAATCCGCACTCATCCCCTACAATGTGACTGCAGCTGATCGTCGTGCCTCCATCGCTGTCTATCGCAATGTGACATCCGACTTCGTCGCTCCCATCCAATACCCCGAGATGCTCCCGAATGCCAGCTATGAATGGCGGCCTCTATCATTCGCTGCTGAAGTAGGTGAGTCAGAAGGCATGTGGCATCGCTTCACCTTGCCAGTTGGTTCTCCATCTGTCTATGGTAATGGCTTGTTCCTTCGATTGGCTCCTTCAAACATGAGCTATGCATTCGATAGTATGACGGTTGCATGGGGATCGATGGGTGAGGCACGAACGTTTCCCGAAAGTGGACAACTTGTTCAATTCTTTGGGCTGGCATATGGAACAACCATCCAGGTTCAACCGAATCAAACTGTCGATAGTGATGCGGTCTCCTTGTGCATCCCGGAGGGAAATCGATTGTGGAGTTTGGTCATCACCTTCCATACTGCTGCGGGGGCACAGAAGACCATTCCAGGTTTTACACGCATCAATCTAGCAGATGGATCCGCACTTGCTGGAAGTATGAATGTGGCATTCTCAGTGTTGGACAGTAATCTTGGTGACTTCTACAATCATTTAATCAACTCACCTTCTGTGGTGAGTATGCTTGTATCAAGTGTTCACGTCCTGGAGTTGACCCCGGCACCAGTCGGTCAGCCTCTGGATCCATTCACACTGGCATCGTATCCAATCTACCAGGGTGATGGCAACTGTTCCCATCTGCAACCACGGATGGATCACATTGAACCGTTCAATATTGTCATTGGGAGTGTGACACAAACGATCACCATTCATGGATCGAATCTACTCGCATTGCGACTCCGAACAATCGGTACAACTGGAGCGGAATCCTTGGCACCATTTGGATCTGTCATTGTTCGTTATGGATCTGCTGGCAACTCCGTCTTGACTTATAGCACCCAATGTTTATCACTGGTGTTGGATGCGTCGACCCTCTCTCTCACCTGTACGATTGATACCACCATGTTGCCACGATTCTCCTTCCTGACTTTCGTGATGCTGTCGGGGAGCTTCGTGTCGAATGCCATCCGATCAGCTGCCACACTTGTGCCAAATTATCATATGACCGATGTCATCATTCGCAATCCACATGCACTGACACCAACTACTCCACTCATACTCAACTCCACGGCGACAGCGCTGAGTCCCAGTACAGCAGAAGGCATGTTCACTGGCAATCGATTCTTCTATTCAGTGTATGTGCCATATGTCACCAGTAGTGTCACGGTGACTGTCACACAACAGGATGTGAACAATCCAGCTCAGTTGAGCTTGTATGGGCCATCATCCCCAGCATCGAATCCAGTTCAAACTGCCACATTCACATTCACCTCCCCATCATTGGTATCGGATGCATTGAGTGTTGAGCCATTGGCAAGTGATACACGTCTCCCCACGATCAACTATGTCGTGATCTATTCCCCGCAGGATGATCTGCCCTATAACTTCTCATTGGTTGTGGCCTCACCGGATATGATGTTCGTCGAAGTGGACCCATTCCCGGAAGCATATATCATCGTGCCACCACCATACAATATCACGGTGAATGAAGGAGGAAACATCACGACGAAAACGATCCAACCACCCCCACCCGTCCCGCTCTCCGTCGTGGCAACACCAGCTCAATTCACCAATGATGTACGCACTTACACCATCAAGGTATCCTATGTGTGCACGCATATCAATATCAGTGCATTGCTACGCACAGTTGGAACAGTGACAGTTGTATATGAGGGTGGTTCTCCAGTTGCTTTGGATAGTGTTGCCAGCAGCTTGAATGTGACGGATCCAACTGCACCGCCTCCTCCAGTCAACTCCACGCAACCGGTCCCAACTATCACCTACTATCATACCTCTCCACTCATGTTTGCGATTAATACTCCGACAACAACGCCGGTGACCACAACAGTGACAGTGAAGAGTGAATTAGATGGTGACTACGCCTATACCATCCAGCGTATTCCTGCCGATGTTGCCATGATCACCATCGACACATTGGATGTGTTTGGTGTTCGAACCCATGTACCCATCACATTCATCTATGGATCACTCACCTCACCAACATATGTACATACCTTGCCCTATCGTGTTGCATGGTGTAATGTGAGCGTGACATTTGGCACACCCCATTCAGTGTACCTCAGTGTGGATCCACCCATTCGATATGGTTCGGATGGCACATTGTTGCCTGTTCCTGATTCCTATTCTTCTCAACTGGCCCCACTCAATACGACCATACCAAGTTCGATGCTCAACTTGTTAATAGGTGAGAATCCTCTACGCATCAATTCCCTGATGGATGGCAACTACTCGTTGACTCTAGTTCGTTCCGAACCGGATTTGAACCACATCGAGTTTACTGGCACCGATTGGCTGAATGAGGAGGTGTCCATCCCCTTCCCCGCGTTCGTGCCGGGAACCTACTTCAATGCTGGGTATAATCTCACGGTTCCGAGTAATGTACATTGGGCCACATTGAAATTGATCTATACCACCTCTGGATCGATCTCCTTGACGTGGAAAGGAACCGACCCGACACAAGATGATATCACATTCAAAGTGGCGAATGATACCATGATGAAGCTCCCCAGACAATTGGATCATGGCTCCAATCAACTCATCATCCATTCCTCAGTTGATGGTATCTATACGATCAATATCATTCGACAACCATCTGATTTCCTCCCGGTGCCGTATCTGTTAGGTCTGATGCCCTCGACCAATTCCCTCAGTGACAACCTGCTCAATTTCGCGACCCCAACATTCGAGCCAGGCCATCCGGAATATCTCTATACGATCGATGCGGGATTTGGTGTCTTCAACTTGACGGTCAATGCAACCTTCCATACTCCATCCAATGTGGCCAATACGACCTTGATCGTTCATCCCGGTGAGTCGGATGAATTTCGACAGAATTTGACCAGTGGTGTTCCATCGAAGTATACCATCCTACGCTTTGGATTGAATGTGGTCAATCTCATCAGTCCGATTGATGGAAGTTATCTCTTTCATATCTATCGTTCGACCCCGGATCTACTTCGGCTTGATTGGGCACCTCAAAGTACTGACGGGGTACCCGTGCCTGGATCCCTGAACTTTCGTGACCCACCCGAACCATTTGATTCGTATCGCTTCCATTATCATGCATCGGTCTTCTTCTCACAGTTTCGTGTGTCACCCATCATTCAATTCCTGACGAGCAACACGGTGACATTGGTTCATCAATATACAGCCATGGTTCCAATCAGTCCTGGATCGGATAGCATGGTACCTGAGCAGCGCCAAGCCGTCCAAACGAACATTGCCAATAATACCTTCGCCAGTCCTGGATTTCTGCCCTTCTTCAATTTGACTGTTGGAAACAATTTTGTCTCCGTCCAATCGTCGCGTGATGGTGTGTACACATTGGAGATCGAGCGTGCATCACCGGATCTCAGTGCCGTATCCATGCGTGCCGTCGATCGAGGTGGCAATATTGCAGCGGTCAATTATACTCCAACCTATCAACCAGATATATACACCTATGATCTACTCGTCAATTATAAGTATGTGAAGCTGAGTACACAGGTCACATTCGCCAGTAATAGTACGCTCCAATTGAGTGCCGTCATCAATGGAAGTGTCGTGATGGAAGCGGATAGTCGTAGTGGCGAATGGACGGAGTATGTACGGTTGACCGATGCACCCAGTCAAATCTTGATCTCCAGTAGTTTCGATGGGTTGTATACCTTTCGCATTGTGCGACGTCCACCGAATATCGAGGAGATTCTTCTGAAGGCCGACAAGGAAAGTCCCAAGTATACGTCGCGCGATCCCATGCAACTCCAACAGCCACTCACACCCGGTATCTTCAACTATACATCCGTCGTCAATTATATTGCCTACCAATTCAGCTTCACATTGAAGATGAGAGATGCATGGGATAATACTAGTGTCACCTATCGTAGTGTGGCAACATCGATCGACAACAATGGTACGGTGTCCTTCAATGAAACTGTCTTGAACATCTCCTCGGTGACAGCGGACCAGGTTGTTGGACCCTTCCCCTTGGCATTGGGCAGTGACAACCTGCTCAGAATTGAAAGCAACAATGATGGTGTGTATTATATTCGAATCACAAGAAGACAAGCTGATATGCGTTCAATTGGTATCCTTGGTCGCTATCCGGCCTCACTCCTGCCTCAAGATGCCCACACAATCTTGACGTATCATGCCACCTTGTTACCCGCACCCGGCTTCATTCCTGGTCGATTAGAATATGAGATGTATATCCCATATGTGGTGTCAAGCTTTGATGTCTACATCGCTTATGCAGATCCAAATGATGATGTCATCGTGGATTTGGCTCCAGGAACCGATCCAGGCTTCAGTGGCAACGATTCATTGACCGAGGGATTCTCGTTGCAACCATACCCAACATTGACAGATGTATATGTCACAGTGAAGATGGATGGAGTGTATGCCGTGCATATCTTGCATCAACAACCGGATGTACGTGAATTGCATTTACAATCGTTGCCAACATCTTTGTTGTTGGCTGAATCCTTACCTGTCGCACTCTATCCAACCACTGCCTTTGCCATCCCACTGCAATATATCGTTCCGCCACCAACTGATGTCACTCCAGCCTTCACTCCAGGCTCCATGCTCTATACCGCACACTTACCGGCCAACATGGCGTTCATTGCTGCTTCAGCATTGTGGAACGATGTTGGTGAGAATTTGACCATTGATTGCAACAATTCTCCCGCGGGTGGATTGCTACTCACGAACAACACGGATTTGTACCCAACGATCAATGGAAGTTTGATCGTCTCCAATGCATCGTCGATCGATGCACCATTGTTGCCCTTACTACCTGGAGTGGTCAATGTTGTTCGTGTGCGCTCTGCATTGGATGGCGTGTACACCATCTCCGTGTCTCGTGGCAATCTCTCACTCTCACTGTCGAATCTTCCTCCAGTGCTCTATGCGAATCGAACGACTCCAGCGATGCATATTCATTTGAGTGGAGGTGTGCGTCCTGAATCCCACGGTGGCTCCCCCCTCGCCATGGAGTTGATCGTCAACATCTCCTCAACCATTGGACAGGTTATCCCCTCCTCCATCGATCTCAGTGGACTCAGTGGATATGGAGTGTTGGATAGCCGAAATTTCTTTTTGGTTGCACCGGAATATTTGGACTCCACCAGGGAGGCCATGTTGACCTTCAGTGTATCCGGTCGAGATGCATGGCAAGTCGAACCTCACACGCCCGCCTCATTCAATGTCACACTGGTGCCAACGAATGTCACACATATTGCCAACTTCACTCTGGATCAATCGACATTGCCTCCACCGATCTTGCTGGGGAAGAGTGCTGGAGGCATCATCGTCACGGCTGAACCACAAGGTCGTCCTGATCCGAACAATACCTTGACCCTGCACATTGGCTGTACGGATGGACGGATCACTCCAAGTGAGATCCTGTGGACACGGGAGAATTGGATGGAGGAGAAGACATTCACTTATACGGCACCAACTCGGATCGTCAATGATACATGCTTCTTTGCATTGACTGGAGTGAATGAGAACAATCATAACAATCCACCACAATATATTCCACCTCAACCGTTCGTTGTGACCGTACTTGGATATGTGAGTTTGACGGCATCCTCATCCATCCCAGTCGTCACTGCACCCGGTTCCTCTCTTCCACTCTACTCTCTCTACTCCAACGAGTTGAGTGCTCCATTCAGTCTGCGTCCCATCGGCCTACTCCATCCAAACCTGCGCTTGGATCTCTCCAGTCCAACAGTGAGTAGTGGATTCAGTGTCTCGATCCAACCGTCATGGCTGACATGGGAGGGCTATCGATATAACAATGAACAACGATACGATGATAAAGATAGAGATTCGGCAAATGTACAAACATTCCGTATTCAAAGTAGTAGTGGAAGTATCCCGACTGAGCCATATGTCATTACAGTCAACGTTGCGTTGAGTGGTGTATTCGATAATGGTGATGGTTTTGAGCCCGTCGGAAAATGGCTCGATGATTCCCGCTCCTATGTCTCCCTCCCAAGTATCTCCTTCGCCATCCTCCCTCAAGCGGCGATCACGCTCTCGAATTTCCCCGGTGCGCTCTATGCCGGTGAGCTGAGTGCACCCATCTCCCTCCAACTGGCTGCCCCTCCCAATGCCAATCGCATGGTGCGTATCAGCATGGATACGAATGGTACGGGTACATTGTATCCACCATTCGTGCAGATGCTTGCAGATGAGACATCGTTGCGTCCACTCAGCTTCCAATATCGTGCACCGGCACAACCACAATCTGTATCCTTCACCTTCTCCATTGAAGGAAGTGATGCGGCACATTATCTGCCATTATCAGTGCGAACATTACATGTGCTCCCATTGGCCAGTGTCATCATCTCCTCACCATCCGCATCACTCTACACGGATGGGTCACTCGATCTCCATCTCGAAGCCACTACCTTGCCTCCACGTGGTATTGCCATCTCTATCTCACTGACGACCTTGATCGCTGGAGAGGAGTCATCCATCGCTGGTGCCACACTCTCCGAATCCATCGTCACCTTCGCTGCGAGCATGGCCTCGGATACTCGGACGGAAGATCAAGTCCTCCATCAAACTGTCACATTGACTGCACGTCGATCCGTGTGTACACTCATACTTGATTTCCGTCTCTCCGGATACGATGTCTCTTTATTCGACCCAGTTCTACCCTCGTTGCACATCCCGGTCCTGTCAGCGGGAAGTTGGTTCATCACTGGATTACGAACGTCGTTACCCACCAGTGCTGTACTGACCGCTCCCATCGCCTTCACGGTTCAACCATCCAGACAGCCTTTGGATCGTGTCACCTTCCGCATGGAGATGCTTTCATCGTCCTCTGGTTCCTTCGATCCGAACCAGTTGGAATTCACGCGAGATACCTGGTCGGTTGTACAGAAGGTCACGTTCACTCCGGCATCGATTCCAATGGTTGCGGCGATGCGATGTACAATTGGTGGAGATAGTGCAGGGGCATTCGACGCTCCTGCGGATACGAATCTGACATTCTTGGCCCCGATCCTATTCAATAATGTACCATCGACAGTGTATGCTGCACAAGAATCGACAAGTATCACTGTGGAGATTGATGACCCCGCCACACAAGCACCACTCGATACCTACCCATTCGATATTCGTCTCAGTTGTGATGTACCAAGTTGTACATTCTCACCACCACAATTAGTCGTGAGCTCCAAGTCAGATAACACTCTCACCTTCAAGGTTCAAGCTCCTCCCTTACCTGCTGGATCTGCTCCTCGTCCAATCCAGATCTCTGCATGGGTGTCCAGTGGCAATGGCTTGGCGGCCAGATACTTCCATGTGCCGCATTCACCATTGGCACTCTCCGTCCTTCCACAGGCAACATTCAGTGTCACTGCCAAGAATGATCCAACTAATACCAATTTGACTGTGTATGCATTTGGAAGTTTGACCTTGTCGATTCAACCGACCGCCTCACCAAAGGAAGATACGAGGTTGCTCATTCGTGTGCCTTCATCGAATGGAATGTCGCTGGGCAAGATTGACATGATGGAGAGTCGCATGTTATCTTGGCAAAAAGATTCGATGAGTGCGTTGGAGATCACGTATCAAGCTCCAGATTATACCATCGATCCACAATTGATACCATTGAATCTGACCGCCTATTCGATGGTTGGTGATGTCAGTAGTATCTCAGCTCAATTCGCCATCCCATCCACGGTGTTGATCATGGCTGGTCCAATGGTGCTTCCAACCTGCAAAGGTTCAAGCAAATTATTCATCAGTGGATTCCGTTCGGATGAAGCGTATCGAACTGGTTTGTATTCGGCATCGAAGCCAAACAATGGACGGCCCCATTATCAATTTGCTACTGTGACAAGTGGTGGCATTCCGAAGACCGTTCATTTTTTCTATGATATCCCAACAGTCCAGACGGATCCACCTTCATGGATGATTGATGAGTCCATCACTTCCATCCATCCAACAGCCTATGTCAACACTCATGCACAAGCACCATTCTCAAGTAGCTGGGCACGTCGAGATGAATTCTCGACGGAGCCCACACCGGTTCCGGGATTGACTGTGGCATGTGGTGCGGAGTGTTCCGCGATTGGAACGAATCGCAGTCTGGAAACAATGGTGTGTTTTGGTGGGCGGGCACTGTTGGATCAGAGCCAGGGACCAACACCAACTTCAACTCCAACTCCAACATATTGCCCATTATCGTGTGCACGATACTTGCCATCACTCGTCAGTCAATGTTCCGACACTCCATTCTATCGTCAACAACCTGTGGTGCAACATACCTTGGATGCACTCAACTCCGCCCAACTTTGTGGTCGATGTGATTTCAACATGATCTCCAATATGATGCAAACTTGTGGGGTGACATTGAGTGGAAGTGACCTGACACAAGATATGTTGACTGTCATGGAACTTCCCTCCACATGTAGTTCCTCATGTGCAGCATCCTATGTGTCCTTCTACGAAACCTGTGTGCTGACCCAGCCATCCATTCCCACCTCCTTCACCCAGCTCTATTCGAAGTGTATCTCAGCGAAGCCACCGAACCCCGTCGAAGAGCTCAAGGTCCTCGCACGATCAGCCACTTCGATCACCCTGGGTTGGAACGCGGCGACACAAGTCCAAAGTCAATGGTATCCAGTGATGTATACATTGGAGATGAGTACAAACAACAATGTGACGAATGTATCTTCATTCCATCAAATTTGGCAGAATGAAGATGTCATGAGTGTAGTTGGTGGACTTGATGCAGACAGACAGTATGCATTCCGTCTACGTGTATCTTCCACAGCTGGGCTCGGAGCGTACAGTCCGATCCTGGTGACACGAACTCGTTCATTGCCACCAACTCCTCCACCCGCATCCAATATCACACTGGGATCGATGACACTCTTCAAGCCTGATCTTCCTGCAGCGACACCAACATACAATACGACATGTAGTTGGAGACATGATGTAGCGATGGAATTTGGCAGCACTCTCTTCTATCGACTCTATCTCACCTCCTCACCTGAACCTGCACTCATCGGTTCAACCACTCCACCAACGACTTGGTCAACTTTGGGTGTGCGTCTCATGTACGCGGGCGCAGCATCATCATCATCCGTCCCACTCCATGATCTGTTGCCGGGTACATGGTATCGACTCTCATTATCCAGTGCCATACGTGATGTGAATGGAAGTATGAGTGCATGGAGTAACTCCACTCAATACACTTTCTCCACACAACAATTGCCTCCATCCACACCGACACTGTTGTGGCCCACAACAACCAACAAGGATGTCACCAGCAGCAGTGTCACATTACGATGGCCCATCGTACCATGGTGTGGTGTGGCTGCTTGTTCTGGTGTCCAATTCACGGTCTACATGCAATCACGTGGTCGTATCGGACAGACTCAGACACAGACGAATGGAGCATGGAATGTGGCTGTCTCCAACATTCCCATGCCGAACACCGATGAGACCAACTTGGCTGCCATTCCAGCCCAGCCGATCAACACCAAGATCACTGGTCTCTCGCCAGGCAATGTCTATGCATTCCGTCTGACGGCATCAAATGCAGCTGGTTCAAGTGGCTTGAGCTCCATTGTTCATGCATCCACCACAGCATTGTCACCTCATCTATTGCAGATGGGTGTCGTCAAACCAGGCTCGAAAGGAAAGATCTATGTCGTATGGAACAATAGTGCGCCATTCATTGGTGATGGTGGTGCAGACATCGAGGCAGTTACCTTCACTGCACAATCGACGACAACCTCGTCGCATTCAGTCGAACATACCATCCTCATGACGGATGTCATTCGATGGAGTCAGCAGGCCGTCAATGAAGCGGGAGGAAGCATGGCGAAACTTGTGAATTATGCTCCTGCATTCATCTACACACTCACCGACCTATCTGGTGGAGAGTTGTATGAAATCAATATGCGCATTCGTAATCGTGTTGGATGGAGTAATTCATCCTCATTGGCCTCTCTGATCTCTGTTCCCTCCGCTCCCGTTCGATTCCTCAGTTTGGTTGCCAGTGATCCCACTGGTTCGAACACCCGCTTCGCACCGGGATGCACCATCGTGGCCACATTTGATCAACCAACCAATACACCGAGTGTGGCGACCCATGCTGAGATTGGTGCACTCATTCAATTCAACCAGCCGATTCCAGCGACGTATTCAGGTGCATGGAGTACGGATGGACGAACACTTACCATCACGATTGGACCATTGGATGCACCAGATAGTGTCAACCATGCACCAGTCATTGGATCATTCAGTGCACGCATCATTGGATCTCTGCTTAGTCAGGATGGGCGCAGTGCGGATTTACGTGATGAAAGTGAATCAGCTCGCACACAGATCTTGTTGGGTGCATGGGCCAGTCAACCACCATCTCAGCCACATCTCCTGCCATTCACATCGGTCCCCATCGTCAATAGTACGGTCGTTGACTACTATCCATTAGGATTCCGTACCAATCCGGATGCATCCTACCCAACTGATCATGTCGCTTCGATGACTGTGCGTGCATTCAATGGCCGATTGGCTTATCCATGGTATCCTGGACGCAATCCCGAAGTCGATGGATTACCTTCGATGGCTCGACTCAATTCCTTCACGATCACTGTCCCGTATGCTGCCTTCACTAGTACGGATCCAACCATCAATCCACTTTTAGCTATGACGTATACCCCAGGTGAGGGTTTCTATGGCATCGATCAAGTATCCGTCAGTATCTCAGATGTTAGTCATTCGGCCACCCCATTCCCCGCGGAGTACGTCCTCTACCCTTTCCGTGTGGATCATGTCAACCGTCGTCCGAAGATCATCCTGCCCAGTGTTGCACCCGTCTATGATGTGTTGAATGAAGATGGTGTGAAACTGTCCGGATTGAAGATATCTGATGCGGACAACTTCATGTCGACCATCATCTCGATGACCATCACACCGATCAATGCTATTCGGCCTGTGTTTACATTGACACAAGCATTGCCGACGAATGGGCTCTCATGCAACATCCCTTCACCAGCCTACTCCTCCTCTCGACTCTCGTTGTATGGTGAGTATGGACTGGTACAAAAGTACTTATCACAGTATGTCCGTTTCCGTGATGTCGGATTGGATGTGGATGCACGTGATCCCATCCTTTTCCATGTGATGGTGGATGATTTGGGCAGTGGCATCGATGGAGCCATGTCACTCATCGCCACTGCACGCTACTCCATGATCCCAGCATGTATGCATGCACCCTCTCCCAAACTCCTCAGTGCACAATGGAGTGATGATTTGGGTAGTGTGGCACTTCGATTTGATGCAGCCATCAAATTGGTCTATCCATTTTCTCTCATCGCCTCGAATGCAGATCTCAATGATTGTGCATTATATGTGGATGCGACGACACTGGCCATGTTGGCTTCGTCTGCCAACCTGGAGTCCAGCACGCGTTGTTTCCAATCGTCTTCGGAGACACTCACCATCAAGCTTGGGCTGGGTGCAACACTTGCAGTGGGATCCATCATCAATCTCAACCCGGCCTCAACCATCGTTCGACGATGTCGTGGTGCATTAACATTCACGACTGAAGGAAGTGTACCATTACTGGCACCATTACATGAGATGCGACCATCAGTCCTGTTGCAAGCACCCTCATCCATCAGTGCATGTGCCTCACTCACTCTTGCGACTCGGCTCACCAATCTTCCTGCAACAATCCAACCTGATCAAGTTCTGTATGAATGGAGTGCAACGGATGGATCAGGCAATGATACGATTGATCTATTGTATGCTGCCATCGAGTTTGCAAACAATGGTACTGGTCGTGTGTTGGATGAGAGCAGCATGAGAAGTCTGATTCGTTCAAGTGACCATTTGGTCATTCCAGCTGGTCATCTTCGTGCAGGTGCCACGTATACATTCTCCGTATCCATCCATACGCCCAATGGGCTTCGATCGGAGATACGCTGGACTTCTGTGGATGTTGCTCCGATCTCCACTCCAGTTCCATTGCTCTTCCCCACCACACCCATCCATGCAACAGTGAGCTTTGCTGCTCCGATCCATCTCATTGCACATGCTTCGACGCCGACTGATGCAGCATGTACACTCACCTTGCCTCCAGGACAACAACAGCTGCGCTTTGCATGGAAAGTGCAACAGGGAGATCAAGCGGGTCCAATCATGTTGCAACGACAAAGTCGCACTGCATCCATCCTCATTGAACCAGGTCTGTTGCAACCTGATAAGACGTACACAGTCACACTCATTGCAGCATTTGTGTATCAGATGAGCAGCCAGGCTACTCTCGTCTATACGCTGCACACACTCAGTGCAGATGCAGCCTTACCTCCAAGTGTGTTGTACATGCATCTGACACCCTCTTCAACAGGCATGCTTCCATTCATGGCCAGTGCACAGATGAGGTCTCTGTTGCGATCCGGTGTGCATCTCCCACTTCAATGGGCTTGTCGACCAGTGGATGCGGTGACGGACGACGATGGCGACACAGCCATTGGTAGCGATGCGACATCCGATGTTGTCACTACGACTGCATACTGCTTCAATGCAACATCGAAGCTGCCCGTTGCCACCCCACTCACTGATCCCTCTTCCAGCAACAAGGATCTACGTCTTCCATCTGGCACACTTGTGCCTGGAGAGTATGTGTGGAGTGCAATGGTTCGACTGGTCAATGGTAGTGAGGAGGAGTGGACACCAGCGACCATCGTACATCTATTGGTGAGTGAAACCAGTGAGAGTGGTAGTGAGAGCACAGAGGAGGAGGAGACAGAGACTGTGCCACAGTTGCAACTTCATCCATCCACTTCATTGTTGGATGTGTCCGATCATCTTCGAATCGAGTCATCCTTCATCCTACCCAATGGCAGCAGCATCGATCCATCTGCATCGTTGAATGCATATGTGTATCGATGGAGTTTGCAAGGTTCAGAGGGTGGAGATTTCTCGTCCATCTTCAGTGACTCCGACGTGACACATGGTGTTCAGACTCCGATCTTGGGTATCAATGCACCGAACGAAGTCGATGATGATGGAGTGCATTCATCATTGTATGGCTCCGCACTCTTCCCTCCATGTGCGTTGCTCACTTTCCGTCTGAGTGTCTGGCCCGCATCTGTCTCCATGTCCGCATCTGCCTCTCATTCGTTCGCTGAAGTGAGTGTGCATGTGCGCTGTCCTCCATCCGGTGGCTCACTTTCAGTCTCACCCTCAACAGGCGTGGCGGATCTCACCGTCTTCAAAGTGTCCGCCCAAGGATGGCATGCAGCGAATGGAGCAGGAGGAGTGTTGTACTATTCGTATTCGATCACAGCCGGTGAGTCCGGTGCCCAAGCCAGCAGTGCATTGGATACCACGAACATTCCATTTGGGAAGTTGCCCGGAAGTCCAGCGGAGGAAGATACCATCTCGATCAGTGGAGTTGGTGCAGCACATGCCATCACACTCACACTCACCATCACCGATCAACTGGGATCACAGACACAGGTCAGTAAGGTGTTATCCGTATTGCCTCCAGCTGGAGATGCATTCTCCACGCTGTCCTTGTCTGGCCTCATCTCACTCGGGGATTCACTCCATGTGCGCGAGGAGCTTGCCAATACGACTGGAGCAGTTGCTCAACTCATCTCCTATGCCAATGCACGAGCGAAAGAAGCCGCCATACTCGTCGCGAACCTGTCCACGACTACTGCCAGTAGCAGTGTAGTGTCCACTGTGTCCAATGTTCGACACCCGGACCCTCCTCGATGTACGACAGAGCGTACTCCACTCTTCTCGCCGGAAACCATCTGGATCCCGCCACTCACGCAATCATTGAGTACACGATCACTCATGAGTGGAAATGATCCATCGATACCACCTGTGACGACTGCAGCAGCAGCGGTCACAACTGTACGAAACATTCTTGATGCAGTTGAGCCATACTTGGCTGCACTATCTTCAAGTTCATCGTCACCTTCCTCCGCCGCCTCTTCTGGTGCATCCTTCTATGGTGATTCCACCACTATCCAACCATTGTCTCTGTGTCATCATTTGGCATCGAATCCTGCACTCTACCAATCGATCGATGCCTCCGACCCATTATCCACTTCGTTGGCTGCACGATTGTTGAACCTCTGCCACGGCGTGATCAGCCAGGCACTTGAACAAGTTCAAACGATGTGTCAGATGACGACACTGGTGACACCATGCAAGGAGGCACAAGCCGAGGTGTTGAGAGAGACGGTGAGAGCGATTGTATCCACCATGCACATGCATCATCAGGCCAATGCCACATACTCAGCAGCGATGGTCGCGCAGCAGCAACAACAGGCGAGCACCGCGCGTCGCCGACTCCTTAGTAGTTACAGCAGCATCGATCTCAGTAGCATCCAGTTGAACACCGCTGCACCACTCGTCTCCAGCACCTATGACTCTCTGTTGCAACAAGCATCGGATCTGCATAGTAGTCTCGGTCTATTGGTCGGTGCTGGTTCATCCATCTCACTGCCCGATTGCTTACTGCCCTCAGCGATCCATCGAACGTTGAACACGGATCCACGTACCCAACACATCACATTCGATGATGGAAGCAGTGTCACTTATCCATATGCATTCAGCGCCTACCCAACGACACAAGCCATGCAAAAGGTACCGATGCATTTGATGCAAGTTGAGCAGGAGCAACCACAGGTGCAGCCGCAACTCATGCAAGTCGGAGCCAGCAGCTCCGTGGACAACGCGATGCTGGTTGATACACAAGTGACCTATTCGCAAATGATCCCACCAACATGGTCACGCAACCAACCACCTGTTCGACTCCTTACAGGCATGATGAGCAGTCGACGGATTCTGGCGCAGACTGATGATGACACAGATAACAACAGCAACATGGGAACCTTATCTGTGCCTGTATCAGCTGGTGTCTCATCAAGTGTCTCCGATCCAATCGTCTATTCCCTCCCCTACTCAACCAATGATTGTTCCTCTCCATGTGTACCTTTATGTGTCGTGTGGGATAGCGGTGCGTCCATGTGGTACAATAGTACGGATCCATGGGCCTCCTCCTATCTCTACACACGTTATCCCTCCTCGACCACGCCCAGCCCGGCAACACCAGCGTCGACGACTTCCTATGTGGACTGTTTGGTTTATGGTCGGGATGGCCTGACGGTGGCTGCAGTGGCATGGGACGATGGTTCAGGATTGTTGCCCCAGACATCGACAGGAATGGATGGGATGGATACGAGCAGTAGTAGTAGTAGCAGTAGTACAGGCTCATCTGATATGTCTGATCCAGATGGTGATGGGGTGTGTGCAAGTTGCTATGGGCCATTAGACGGTCCTCCACCGGATAACTCATCGTTGCCCTATCCATCCTATCAATCGTGGGCGGTGAATGCGACGTTGGTCTCACACTTGGCTCCTTCAGCCATCCCATCGGATCTGCATGATGTGTTCATTGGAGAGCTGTCCAATGCAACGGGTATCCCTGTCTCTCGATTCTATGTTGCATCCAGCATGCAAGCACCGGAGACGGATGGATCAACTGAGACGGTCATGCTCACCTTCCTCTTCTATATCCTACCCTCATCCAATACAACTGACACGTTACCCCAAGTCATCTATGCCGATCTCTACGCACAATCCATGAATAGCTCCAGTCGGCTGAGTCGTGAATCCTTGTTGACCGGTGCAGCTGCAGCCTCGACGGCGACCACCACCTTCACTCTGGCGAACTACTTCCCGGCCACCATCTGCGAGGATGGATTGTATCGTCCCACATGCGACGTGCCCGACGATGGTGGATCCAAAGATAGTAGCAGTGGTGGGACCAGTGGAGACGAGTTGAACAGTACGGGGCCAGACCCAGGCGAAGCAGAAAGTGCCGCACCATTCCTCGAGGGGGACAATTTGACACTGTTCATCGCAGCCATGGCTGGAGGTGTTCCACTACTCATTCTATTAGCATTGGCCCTCAGATGGATCAAGCATAAGGATGAAGGTCGCAAGAAGTTAGACGAGGAAGGTAGCCAAGGTGGCGAGCAATCCAGTGAAGATGGTGAGTCGGATAGTCGACCAGAGCATGTGGTTGAGAGTACCAGTGAGAGTGAGCAGCATGGAAGTGGACACAATTCCAGTAGGAGTAGCAAGAATGCATCCACTGATTCCGACCCATCATCCGCATCAGCAACAGTGCGAAAGAGTGGGGGAGGAGGTGGAAGTGGTGGAGATTCGTCGCCGACGCATTCGGTTCGACGTCTGACTCGGATCCCACTACGATCGCTTCGTCCCTTACCCATGCATGGAGGAACGAATGAGCCACCAACCCTACCGACTGAACTCGATGATGGATATGGGTATGGACATGGGCATGAGCAGCAGACGGCCATGATGCCTCGTGCAACCGCTCCAAAACTTCAAGTACAGATTCATGCACCACCCATGGCCAGTGTCACTGGAACTGGAACTGGAACTGAAACTGTTGCTGAAACTGGAACCGGAACTGAAACGGAAACGATTGGAACGATCGCAGAGCTTTCACCATCACACGAGGAGACTGGAATCGAGATGATGACAACACCATCTCGACCAGTCGGCCAGCAACAATCCAAGATGATCGCATCTCCATCTGCACCATCTGCTGCTGCTTCTGCTGCCGGTGCTGCTGGTCTGGACGCAACTTCTCCGTCATCTCCTTTGTTCACCCCATCTCAATCACTGCCCCCATCCTCCTCTCCAGCTGCACCCATCGGTGACATTCGTGTTCATCTACCAACACCATCAGCTCCCGCCTCACCTGATACTCAGAATGCAGCAGCAGCAGCAGCAACAACACCCTCTCCTGCTTCTATCCGTAGTCCAACAGGCGCTCGCAGCACTGGCAGTGTCGCTTCTCCACTGTCCGTCAGTGGCAGCAATGTGAGTGGAAGTGTTCATCGTACGTATACACGACGATTCAAACTCACATCAAGCATGGTGCAAGAGGCGGCTGCATTCACTTCAGTCTCACCAGCTGCAACGCCCTCCAACACACAACGACAAGGACAATAACGAGGGCAGCAGCAACGCACACACCACATCAAGTGATGATCTCCATCCTCGCACTTAGACAACTGATCATATTTCTTTTTCTTCAAATCTGCAAAAAAAAACGCGCCTCGCACTCCGCCTTTTTTTTTGAATGTGACACGTTCTTTGTTGACATGCCACATTGCGCATGCTTTGCAACCCCGACTCTTTGCTTTCGCGCTGTTCAAACTTTCATGTTGCGTTATCCATCAATCAGTTACAACGCTCATGATCTGATGATCATTTTCATTTTCC
>Ga0256776_1000025_pt1 | contig 23627 bp, 1 predicted proteins | sample MC6MC0927MT_FD_186069 | JGI IMG/M metagenome (GOLD analysis project Ga0256776, IMG submission 186069) | Metatranscriptome of enriched soil aggregate microbial communities from Iowa State University, Ames, United States - MC6-MC0927-MT... | ecosystem: Environmental > Terrestrial > Soil >... | reverse complement strand
GGTCAATTCCACAGAACCCGACACCACCACCGACCGAAATCAAATACCATTATTCACATGTGCGCTTCCGTCTGGGAGCAAGAGAACTCAGAGTTAGGAGTGAGAGCACGATTGCGTTCAGCTCCGTCACGCCATCAGTTCGAAGTCTGCAATGGGTGAAAGGAAGAATGGAGCAAACCCATGTATGTCAATGATTGAATTGAAGGATGACGGCATATCCATCAGCATGCATCGATGTGTGGCATGTCACAATGAGTCTAGATGTGTGGTGTGCAACAAAAGAAAATTCAATGGCCACACCGGCAAAGTCAAAGTCAACAATCGAAATCAGGATTCATCCGAGATCGATCAGCGAAGAAAGGAAAAAATGCCTGCGAGGCTTCGGCAGGGAGGGCAGGCTGAGCGAGGCTACGCTGCAGTAATATGGCGCTTAGCTCTACCGTCCTAATAATATGTCTGCTCACCTTCCAGCTCATGCTCCTCCTCTGGAGATTGAGCTTGATAGGAATACTGAGACTGATACTGATGCTGATGCTGAGACTCATGTTGCGGCTGTTGCATGATGCTCGCTGCACCGTGTGCAATCGAGTGTGGGGCCGGAGGCGGCGGGCCTGCATGGACATTGCTATTGACACTGGCATGGGCAGTGGCATGTGCATGTGCATGTGCATAGACATTCGTCTGCATGACCATTCCACTTGCTTCAGCCAGCATGGCCGCATTCAAACGGCCGCGGCCACGACGATAACGTGACGACACGGCACGAGGATGAGGACGGAGGAGAGAGGAGGAGGAGGAGGCTGAGGCTGACGTTGATCCCATGGCAACACCACGCTCACTCTGCCCTATGCCTGCATTCATGGCGAGGGCAACATGGGATGGTGACGCCACGCTCCTGCTCATTCCATTCTCTCCATCCTCCACATATGTATAAAGCTCCCCATCTGTTTGTGTGTCCTCCATTTGCTCCCTGTGTATGGCGATGATCGACGCCTCTGGTGTATGCGCCGTACTAGCCGTCTCACCCTTCTCTAACGACGCAACACCAAACTGACCCATCAGACGAGAGGGAGTACGAGGACGAGGATGGGCAGCAGCAGCAGCGGTAGCATCATCACCTTCACCATCACCCGACCCAGCAGCCATCCCATCATTCGCTAACCTTCTCCCTCCCTCATGCTCCCCATCACTACTGTTGCTATTGACACTGCCACTTCTGCTGCCATCGTGATGTTGTTGTTGGAGCCTCCACTTGACTTCCTCTTCAGCTCGTCTTCGTCGACTATATGGAATCCAGCATGCATAGTAGATGAAGAGTGAGGCGAGAGCGAGACAGATGGTGCCACCAATGGAGACGATGCTGATGAATGCTGGACGATTCTCCTCGGACAACAGACCACTCGACTCACCATCACCGCCGACTGACTCACCAGTGCTCGACGTATCATTGCCATTGCTGCCACTACTGCTGTCACCCATGCCGGTTGATGACGGCGTCGCATCGCCACCACCATCGGTGCAATTGACATGATAGCGCCCATCCGCACACAGTGTGAATGGAATATACGTGGCATGTGGAGTGGAGTCATAGGCCGCCGTCACCTGACCAGACCCGAATGTACTCCAGCTCACACCGATCTGTGCCTGCATCCGACGCCATGCATTCTCAACCAATACATCTGAGCTGGAAGTCGAGGGGAGGATGTAGTAATTCGCAAGGATCATGGACGAACCATGAGCATCCGACGCAGCCTTCAACCAATCCACCTCAACACGATCGAGACTGAGCTGCATGGAGCTAGCCAGGTCAGACTGAAGCTCTGTGCGTACTAAGGCTTCCATGCTTGCATCATTGAGGAATGGTGCTGGAGGCAGGTTGACTAGCATGGTGGCATTGATGCCCCATGCTTGTCTTGTTGGATCGGGCAGCTGCTCATCGGGCAAGGGTGGACCCTGCAACTCACCCCAACCGCCCAAATCCCAATCCACACCACTCGATGAACTACTCACCGAACCCATGCCACCATCAACACCACTACTACTACTACTATCCCAACTCATACCACTACTGGAATCATGATGAGATGGACTAGTGTCAATGATCGGGACGGATAGGTTGGGCGCATGGAATGCAGCGATGGTGAATAGAGTCGATGGCGGAGTGTCACTGGGTGAGGTGAACAGGAGACAGTCAACAAAGCCAGAAGCTGAAGTATGAATCAATGAAGGGAAGCGAGTCGTCACATTGAAAGTAGATGTAGATGCACTCAATGTCACATATGGGCTCCAACGTTGTTCATCACCGTCCCACAACATGCAGATAGGGATACAGCCAGCACGACACACTGCTGAGTCATAGGGCAGACTCAATTCAGCAACCATAGACATGGAGGAGGAGGAGGATGATGCTAATGCTGGTGCTGCTGATGAGAGAAGTGTCATCGTGCTTGTGCCCACTTGATCCTCTCTGATTTGCATGGCTCCAGTGAGTGCGAGCGTGATATTGATATTCGCACTGATGTTATAGGTGAGTGGATTGTGTACATGATAGAACGCTCGTCGATCCAATGACAGTGGCACTGACAGACTCGATCGACTCGTACTCGACAAGCTGGCATGGAAGGTGATGGAAGCGCCATCAAAGAACGAGTAGTTGAATGAGGATGGAGAGGTAAGCGTTGATGTTGCTCCACTGTCTGACAGTGTTGCACGAGGCGCATCCATTCGTGCCAGCATGGCATGCACCTGGCAGTCCGGCATTTCGATGAGTTGAGTCGGATGAGTGATGGCATTGGATGTGGCCGGGAGGAGTAATCGATCAGCAGCACGGTCCAGTGTCGCATGCATGGAGGTGAGCAGCGATGAGATGGTCGATGCTTGACTTGCAAGAGAGAGTGCGACAGGAGTAGGGTCAGTGAGAGTCTGAGTGCTGAGTGTGGTGGCCGTCACATATGAGACCAACATAGCGATGTTGGTCGTCATGGATGCATTCAACAATGCCTGTTCAACATCGAAGCAGCCGCCGCCAACACTACGACACGTAGGTGTGGATGATGATGACGAGGATGAGGATGAGGCCGGGCTGACTACAACGGCCACAATAGGTTGACAGAGTGAAAGGAGTTGATTGGTTGCCTCTGGACTGCTGGCCACAGCTGGATTGTTCGCGACTGCCATACACGCACTCAACGCCTCTCTCACGGATTCACTGCTGCCGCTGCCCATTCCCATTCCCATTCCCCCATCTCCAATGTTCCATGCCTTCATCATATATGGCAGTAGTAGATTGTTCGTACGCAGTGTGAGTGCCGCCATGCTCGTCGTCATCGATGCATCCTGAGTGGAGTCGAATGTTGGATCCCATGCTGAGTGCGGTGTGAGCAGAGAGGATGCATTGAATGGAGTGAGGAAGCATCGTGGGTAGGGAGCATAGCTACCGCTGGGAGGGAGGGAGATGGATGAGAGGGGAGTGGACGGTATCGGCATGAATACTTGGCTCGCTGCCAGACTGTGCTCGGCCACCTTGGCAAAGACTTGCATCCGCTCTCCCTGTGCAACGAGTGCACTCAATGACAGGTCGATGGCATTGTTGAGTGTTGTCTGTGCCGTGCGACTGACGCCACTCACACTCGCACCCAACTCCACGATGACTTCACGCTCCACACGACTCACTGCCACACCACCCGATGATGACGACGATGATGACGCCAATGATAAATCCACCACCTCCAACACAATGATGACCTTGTAGCCATCGGTTGGTGAACCAGTGAATGGAATCATTCCACTGTCGGCTGGTGAGCCAACGCTCGATCCGAATGTGAGCCATGATGATTGTTGTGCGGTTGAGTATGGTGAGCGTAAGAAGTATCGATAGGTGAGTTGACCATTGCCCACCCATCCGCTAGCCGTTACATGGAAGACAGTGGAGCTGGTGTAACCGCTGCTAGGCGTGACAGTGAATGTGCCACCACGTGGAGCTGACACCACACGTATACCAACCTCACCCCATCCAGTCATGCCACTACTCTCATTACGGACACTTAGACGGAAGCGAAGCATACATGCATGGGAGGGGAAGATGTGAGACAACGAACCAGTCGGATTGATGGAGAGGACAGGAGAATGAAGGCCCGATGGTACAATCAAGGGATCATACAGACCCAACCACTCGGCTCCACCATTCACACTCTCATCATCATCACCATCCGCATCCTCACCCTCACTGCGTCCATCCTCATACTTGCCTAACACCATGCTCCATGTGAACGCAAGGCCGTTGATGATGCTGTCCGTGTGCGTCTGATCGTTGAGCAGAATGGGTCGACCGTCCTCCATCGTCACGGATGCCTCCAATCGTAATGGATCAGATGAGCTCACGCGCAATGCAGAGGCAACGATGGAGACATGGGGAAGGGGAAGGGGAAGAGGAAGAGGAAGAGGAAGAGGAAGAGGAAGAGGAGACGTCACCGATGAGGATGACAGGGATGAGTCGGACGAAGAAGTGTGAGTGGATGGCACAACTTGTACATTGACCACGCTGACGAGGCGAGCGGCACCTGCAGCTGCAGCTGTAGTGCCCGTACTCGACGCTGATGTGACGGTATATGCAGTGAAGACATATGTATCGGGCGCTAGCACCGCTCCATCCATGCGCCACACATCTGGCATTGCATCCTCATTGCTCGGTCTGAATGGTGGAATGATGGCCTGCGTGCGCACGTTGACACATGCATGGCCAGCAGCAGTGCGACAACGCCATTCGATCGGTAAGCCAGCATGGTTGGGTGAGATGGAGGCAGCAGTAGCCGTAGCCGTAGCCGTATCCGTATCAGTGCGAGTCTGCGTTGTTTGTGCATATCGCATGGTGGTTGGATTGAGTGTGGCAGATGGTCGGAGTATGATGGGTGACTGTTGGGAGACGAGCATGGAGCTGAAGCTTGTGTCAACATCGGATGAGGATGGCTGTACAACAACAGTAAAGTTGACACGAATGTCAGAGGCAGAGGATGAGAATGGGGATGAGGTGATGCTAGTGGCATGAGCAGGATGAGCCATCAATGAGAATGCATATGTTGCATCTGCTTGCAATGTATACGCCGGTATACGGAGACGAGGTGTGAGTCGACTGCCCAGTCGACTCAAGTCAGGTAGGCTTGCATCCACTGGTGTCACGGCTCTCACCTCCCACTCATACACCATGCTCTGCTCATCTCTCCACTCACTCTCGACACATGTCGGAATGATGGGTTCACTGGCCAACTCCACTTCACTGCTCGCTGCAACACTCAACCAGGGCTCACTAATGGGACGCAAGGACACGATGGGCCGATCAACCTTCGTCACTCGTAAGGATGAGATGGGGCTGACCAGTGCTGTACCCGGTAGTAGATGACTACTGACGCTCACTGTAAAGACATAGCTATCGGCTGCAGACAGACGATACGATGGGATGCGTAACAGACCACTACTCTGCGCATCAAGCAACTCTTGCACACTATCCAGCAGGTCCATGATCTCCATCCCATTGTCCCTGTCCGTGCCATTGCTTGTCTTGACGCCCCATGTGAATACGATGGGTCCGGCTTGTTGATGGAGGAGTCGAGTGGAGAGAACGAGATCCTCACACACACCAATCACACTGGGACCAAGCAAATGAACGACTGGCTGCGGCTGCGCGGAAGTGGAAGTTGATGTGGATGAGAGCGAGGGTGAGAGTGAGGAAGAGTATGGTGCGGCTACTGTCATCGAGCCATGTGCAGCGGCTGCCGCGGGTGATGTTGAGCATCGTCGTATGAGTGCGTTGGATGTGTAGAGCTCGAAGTTTGATCCCACACGAATCTGAAATCCCGGCGACAGCGGCACGTGCATGATGTTGGCATAGGGGAAGGAGCAGATAGCATTGGCCGCATCCATGCCTAACATTGACATGCTCGATGGTGCGAGGATGAGTGAACAACGCTCATCACGCGAGCCTCCACCCCACACACGTGTGACTCGATCATCGAATCGCACGAGTAGAGCAGACAAGTCGGGCCTCAACTCAACGGATCGCAGAGTTGGAATGGTGTGGATGTCACACGCAGGTCGGAGTTCATACTCACCTCGCCCATACATCGGCACACCATTAGGAATGCCACTACCAAGATCATCGACAAGGATGCTGATGCTTGACATCACACTCCAATCATTGCCACCGTCATCCTCACCATCATGCTCATCTTCCAATCGCTCATCCCACCAATAAATTTGACTTAAGCTACGAATCACTGCTTCATATGGTCCAGTGAGCGTGAGTGAACCTGCAATGTTCGTACTCCTATCAGCTGCATTGGATGCAACCCCATCGGGCAATGGTTGGAAGAATGCAAATCTTGACGTATGTGTGTGAGGCGTCAGACTCACACTGATGGGAGTCGTACTGATCGCATCACGATCACTCACACTCAGCCCACTCAGCCGGACCCATTGACCATAGGCTGAGTTACTCCCACCCCATGGCACAAAGGAAACAGGAGTGGCTGGAAGAATGACCTCAGGTGGATGATTGATTGGCTCAACTTGTAACGGAATGGTCACACGCTCATCCCCATACATGCCTCCACTCAACTGCACATTCAACACATCCGTACCATAGAAGTCAGCATGAGGGGTATAGTACACCTGCAAGAGAGGGTTCACACTGCTCGACGATGAGAGAAGTGCGGAGTAGACGATGGACAGTTGATGGAATGCCGCAACGCTGCCACTGTTCGCTGCGCCACTAGTCGAGAGCATGATGGCCCCATTGCTGACAGACAGCGTGAGTACGACCGGTGTGGGTGGGTAGAGCAATGACGCATCAATGGGTGGTATAATCCGATTTCGTTCTGATTCCGCTTGTATCTTGATGGTCTTCTGTGGGTAGGTCAATCTCTGCTTCGTGTTTGGGTCCTCCGCCCATGAGCCCAGTAACGTCTGTCGCCGCCAGCTGACGGCCTCCGCGGCCAGGTTGAGTGAGGTGAGAGCTGCGTCATAGAGCGCACCAATGACCGTACCAGTGAACACGCCAACGATGGGAGCGACACGAGTCGAATTGACAGAGACGGATGAGAAGGTGAGAGTGAGTTGCTTGCCATCAGCTGACCATGCCGCACTGTAGGCTGATGCCGGTATGGGAGTACTGAACTGCATCCATGCATCAATGTCTGCATTGGATGCGAGTGTTGGTCTGTTGGTTGGTCGGTCGAATGTGAGAGTCATCTGACTGCCATCAGCGAATTGTGTGTAGGAGCCGGTTGGGTCATGTGCCCTGAGTGCGAGGAGTGTGGGAGTGGGGGTGGGAGTGCGGAGGCTGATGAGCGAACTCACACCCAGACCACTCCACCCCACATCATTACGAACCTCCCAAGAAAATTCATACTCAACGCCAGATGAGAAGCCAGTCAACAGCGAGGAATACAAATAGGTGGAGCCACTCACAACACGAAGAGTATGACTGCTGCTACTATCAACATCGAAGGATGCCATGGGAATATGGAAGTCGAGAGCTTTGCCTGCACCCGGTCCATCGAGTGCGACCGCATGGAAATGAATCATGTTGATGGGAGAAGCCCCATCATCAATGAATGGCTCACTCCCATTCCAGCTCGCCCACATCGACCGGCTTGGAGCAGGTGTGAAGACAGCAGCACGCAGTGTGCGGGGTAGTTGAGGGGCAGTCTGCACGAATAGAAGTGGTGAGCTCCATGCAGATGAGCCCAGGGAGTTACGTGCACGGATGCGGAAGAAGTAATCACAGCCCGCGACAGCATCTGTCCAGAGGAACGATCGTACGTTATTGGTGGGCACAGTCGATGCATAGGCAATGGTCGTGAGTGAAACCCATCGGCCACACTGTGAGCCAAGACGGGGCGAGAGAGGTGGATAGGACGATGGTTGAGCGACCGGGCCAGTAGCAGCACCATCATGCTCACTGCTCACACCATTGTTCCAGAAGCCGATATCATACATGACATCGCCACACCCACCACCAACTGAGCCACAGTGTGCAATATCACGCCAGTGCAGGTTGAGTGAGAGTGAAGTGACGGCTGATGGTTGGAGGAAGACGGGTTGAACGGGTGAGGACGGAGGGACATGAATGAAAGCTGACACTGCGCTACCGAGACGAGTGACCGGCACCCTCTCACTCGATACATAGCGACACTGCACACTGACACGATAGATGACACCGGGTAGAAGGCTGTCCAGTGCAGTCGACAGTGACGAGCCGTTCGAGATCAGCCGCTGAGTGGAGAAGGTCAACTGATCAACATTCGTTGACGGATCGGACGCCGCTAGGAAGGCAGAGTAGTCAATGGTGTAACCAGCGGCAATAGCAGCACTCGATGGTGGGACACTCGACCATGAGAGGAGCGTGCTGTAGAGGTTGGATAGGGTCGGTTGTGTGTGCGGTGTGAGGGTGAGTGGAGTCGACCATACGAGTGATGTTGATGTTGGAGGCGGAGGAGGCAGAATGTCACTCGTCTTAAATGTTCCAACCGCTGACCATGCACTCGATCCAGCACTTGTACTCGCCTGTACACGGCATGCATATAATGTGTCCGGTTGCAGTCCACGTACGAGTGCGCTCACCTCCAACCCCTCATATACCGTCATGAATGGAATCGGCGAGATGGCTGAAACTCCACATTGCACACGATAGGTGATAGGCTGCGCATCAGCTTGTTGCTGCCTTGCCGCACTCCATACAATCAGCAACGAGTCGGCAGTTGCCTCAATGAGAGTCATGGATTCTACAGCACTGGGCGGTTGGACTGCTTGACAGGTCCGTCTGAGTTGGATTAGTGCGTTGGGGATGACTGGCTGTGAGTTGAGGCATAGTTGGAAGAATGTGTCAAGCATGGGTGCACAGCCCACTGGACATGAGGTTGGCACATGCAATACATTGATGAGGTCATTGGTGATGTCACTCCCAGTGAGACTCATCTGACATGTGCGCATGGTGGCCGAGATGAATGTATAGTTGCATGATGAGCATGTGTCCAACATGGTGGTGATGTCTTGCGCGATGATGTCTGATGGTGATTGAGTATAGAATGGTGTGTGTCTGCATGCCTCATAGATGGCCGGTAGGTATTTGGAGCATGAGAGTGGGCACCAGCTGGTGAGTGTGGGTGGCGGACTGCTGAGTAGGGCATGGTCAGAGAAGCAAACGCCCGTCTCCATACTCGCTGCACTACCAAGGATCGGGCAATTCAACGCACAGGTCACACTCACACCGGGCTCAGCGATACCGGATTGTGTAGCAGTGCGCAAGCCACCACTGGTCCACCCACCGGTGAATGGTGCAGCTGCATCGATATTCATCAATGACAGCGCATGCAACGACTCAACCGACGTATCGATATCAATCATCCAACCACTGGCATAGACACCACTGGGGTCAATGAAATAGAATAGATGATAGACGAGTGAGGGAGTGTGAGTGGATGGACGTTGGTAGTGCGCTCGACCATTGATCGGTTCGGCTGCCTCATACACACCATTCCAGTCGTCATAACTCAACTCCGTTACTCCTGACACCACTACACTCGTCTGTGGACTACACGCTGGCAGCAGTAATGGACCTCTCATATCGAGTGTGAGTTGGATGGGTTTGAACTGCGCTGCACCTGGTCCGCTGATAGTGACCGTGACCGGAATCCTCTGTGCGGCCGCTGCCCATGATGGTGCCACATACCGAGTCTGAACATATCCAATGATGGCGGCCACACTGCGACTATAACCCTTCACCATGCTGACACTCGCCGGCTCGAAGTGGCCCAATGCGCCACCTGTTGAGAAGGTGAAGGTCGTCTGAGCCTGGACCGTTGAGGATGGCAGCAGGGTGAGCAGACTACTGGAGTATGCATAGACAGTCAAGTCTCCCTCAATCTCAATGCTGGCCTGTGGTAGGATGGCAATGCGGACTGGGTTGGGTGTGGCAAAGTACGGTGTGGCAGCGGCATCGAGTGCAAACTGGAGCATGACTTCATTGCCTTCAACATTGTCACTCAATTGTAGTGTGAATGCTTGTGCGGATGTGTTGAGGTAAGTGAGTGTGATGGGAGTGAATACACATGCAGCTGATGGCGGGTAGCAGCCTGGATAGAATGTGAATGGGAACTTCGCCTCTGCTGCGGGTTGACTTGGCTTGACTTGGATGGTCGCGGATGTCTGACCAACATACAGCGATGACGGGACGCCACTCATATCGATGCGTGCTAAGACAATGATGGTGATGGCTGCCGGTGCGATGACGCTGTCTGCACTGGGTCCACTCACACTCCACTGCAGTTGCATGTCGGATGGGCTGGATGACGAGCGGACACGATAAATACGATCCAGAGTCGATGAAGTGAATTCAGCGCTCGTTGCGCCATCGATTCGACTGTCACCTCCACTCACACTCAACTCAAGTGTCACACTGCCCCCACTATCGAGCACACTCCTATTAGCTAGACGTACAGCTAAGTCAAATCCAGAGTCCGTGGCTACGCCAAGTGTCGGCACTCCACTAATATTGAAGCTCGACGTTGGCCGCACTTGTATGACGCGATCATCAATGGAAGCATAGATGGTGGATTTTCCACCACCAACCTGTGTCATGATGAACTTCAATGTCACTGCACCGCCACTCATACCAGTCGAAGTCAGATGGAGACTGAAGGTTGAGGCCGCTGCTGTCGCGCTATTGAAGGTGAAGAAATCTGTTGGAGCAATGGTCGCGGCTGCTGCTGGCTCAACTCGTACGTCAACCCTGACATAGCCACTCCCCGTACCCGTCGCCGGTAGGAGGACACTGGGCCGAATGGTGAGACCACTGATGATCGGTGTGCCATACACCGCAGAAGGAACATTGAGAACATGAATCGGGGCGAGTGGCAGGATGCGCAGAACGACAGGAGGGGGAGGGATGAAGTGTGCACTATCGTCACGTGTACTATCAAGACTCGTCACAGTGAATGTGATAGTAACAGTTTGTGGCGCCAGACCCGCATAGATGGTGAATGTTACATCCTTTGTGCTCCCTTGGCGTAATGGTATTTGACGTGGTTGAGTGGTGATTCCATATAATCCGGGCGCCCCATTGAAGTATGGAACGATGGACACATCCGATGCCGGTGCCTCACTCACGTGCATGACAATGTCCTGGGAGGATTGTTGCACGTAGAGTGAGTCAGGCAGGTCAGTCAAGGTCAGCTGGCATTGAGGCAAGACAGTGATGGCGAGACGCGGCATGGCGGCATACTCACGTGCATCTTCACCACTGATGGTGAAATCAACATAGAGGAGGATCGGTGAGAGGAGTTGGCCAAGCGTTGGCTGAACGGAGAATGTACGAGTCGTATCAATGACACTGCCATCTGCTTGCAGTCGATTCGCATTGACGAATGCGAGTGCACTCCCATTGACATGAAGGTTTGCTAATGCTGGTGTGATGGTGACATTGATGGTTGAGTTATATAATCCAGCAATGGTCATTGGTATGAGAGCACTCGGCTGATGATTGTAGAGTTGTTGCGGGAATAGAGTGGGACTGACGGTGACACGTGCGAGTACATGGATGGGACGAGACTCATTTGCATAGAGGTATTGCTCGGCATTGTTCTCATTCGTCACACCATTCAAGGCTTCAAGATGGAAGAGGAGTGTGATGTTGGCAGCGAGTGATGGTGCCACGTATGTGAAGGATTGATCATCAGCCCAATTGTCATGTGTGAATACCAGTTGACTGGGCTCAGCATGTCCAGCCGTGCTACTGATATGCATGACGAGTGAGTTTCCTACCTCTGGCCGTCCCGATGCAGATGGTCGTATGGTGATGCCCGACGTCGTCGATCCGATGACGACCTGCTGTGGCAGCGTGTCAGTCAGCAGACTGAATGAGCCGAGTAGAGTGGAATTACTGGGATAGACGACAACATTGACGGGCGGCAGGGAATCGATCTGCCATGCATCCGCACCAAGCAAACGGAAATTCAATGTCACCACTGTGTTGACCTTGACGCGTGGAGCAAGGTACTGCACGTATAGGCGCTGTGAGTAGACGGCATTGGAGAAGTTTGCAATGGGTGAGAGCATCTGACCCGCACTCGGCACTACCTCCACTGCCAGGTCCGGTCGCACCAAGCCACCGTTCAACTCGATGCCAATGCCCTTACCGGCCAATGGGTTCGGATCATTCGGTGCGACCTGGGCTGTGCTGAAATTCGATTGAATGCGGATTGGAAGGTTGAGCACAGTGATGGTGCCATTGCCACGGTATAGGTGGAATAGGTACTGACCATCCAACATTGCATACACCGATATCGTACTGGCATCGACGCCATGTGTGCCAGCAGGTAGTGTCAGCATGGATGAGTCCGGGATGGTCGCGATGTCATGACGACGATCATAGTTACGAATGAGAGTCTCACTCGTACTCGCATTATGATTGAAGGTCACACTCACATTCGGCATCAACAGCCATGATAGACTTGTCACGCGCACGGCACCATGCGAGTAGGGCAAATACAGCGCATAGAGACGTAGACCAGGCACATAATAGGTTGGCTGTAGTGTGATGGGTGAGAGAGGCAGCGGTGTGGACGAGCTATACGTGTACATGCTGACATTGTGGTTGAGTAGTGTGCCCGACGTATTGTAGGCAGAGATCGTGAGGTTGGAGAGGTCAGGCTTCGCTCTGAATACATGTATGATATAAGTCGCATCCATGTCCGACTTGAGTAGCAGGACATTGTGTCCGACCATGAGCTCAACTCTGCCTGGTGTGAGAGTGTTGTTGCTGATGAGCTCAACGGTCGGCGCATCACGTGTACTGTTATTCACGACGGTCACACGTGCACGTGGGTCGGAGTAGAGTACAATGAACTCAATATGATCCACACGATAGAAGAATGAGACGTTACGCTCAACAATGGGTATGAGTGGATCAGCGGATAGGAGACCGACATTGGGTGGGATGAATGGAGGTCGCAGTGTCGCTGTCTGACGTACGGGGGTCAAGTCCAGTGGTGAGACAGGTGACGTGCCCTGTACAGTGACACTATACATGACAGGCATGATGCGCGTAATATTGATCCTGAACTCACCGTCCAGTTCGGATCGTATGAAGAGTTGACTGGGCTCATCAAGGAAGAGCGGGAAGGCTCCATTCAACTCACCGGCCACAGTCCCACCACCGACCAGCAAACCACTCGACTGATTGAGGAAAGTGGCAGAGAGAGTGTCAGAGCCAGCCGCATTCGAATCGATGCGTACATGAAAGCTTGAGACGATGTAGGGGAGAATGAGTGTGTAGTTATACACGCCAGCCTGGAATGCGGGAGTGAGGCTGACACCTGGATTGCCCGCAACCGTTGAATCCGATGCATCCGCTATATAATTCTCCCCTTGATCAGCGAATATGGCAATATTCTCCACACTATTGACCCGTCTGGCAACATTGACTTTGTAGTCTCCATCAGCCGTACTGCTGAGTGTGAATGGCACCACTGAGCTGTCATTGACGGAGGTTCGCGCGCTCACACCAAACCACTCACTCCATACACCAGCTGTCTGAGCATGAGCATTGATGGAGAGAGAGTTGGTGATGGTAAAAGTTGCAAGGAAGGAAACGGCAACATATTTGTGTGAGAGTGAGACGAGGTAATCACGCACACCAGGCTGGAATGAGAGGGCCGGTTGAACGGGGTCGAGAATACTACCATCCACACTAAGTGCGCGCACGGACAATCCTGTAAAATCAGGATTGAGACGGGTGATGAAGAATGTATAACGACCATCGAGACTCGATTCAACGATGAATGTATTCTCACCAAGAGTGAGGTTGAATGGAATAATGCCAGCGCCCGGTCCACTATGAGCGAATGCCGCCTGCTGCTTCATCTCATCGTTACATAGTAGATAGACGGATCCCGGTGTCTTGAATTGTATGCCAGGGTTGACCTCATCACTGCCATATTGAACCTCGGCTGTGTATTCATACTGTGCTGAATCGAATACGGGTCCGGGTGGGGTTGGCCAGCGCATGAGGGAGAATGGATTATCAAGAGTGAAGCTTGTGATATCCGGCGATGAGCGCTGAACGATGATGGTATAGAGTCCATCCACCAATGAGTTGAGTTGGAAAGTGTTGGCACCGACCGACAGACGGGAGAGTGTTGGATCGGTCGGTACATTGGATAGTACGGAGTCCGGAGGTATGCTCACACCAGGGCCTGACAGAGTGATCGTCTCAACGGACTCAAATGCAATCTGGAAGGAGAGATTCCACGCAGTAAAACCAACCGTGCCAGTGTAAGTGAGAGTGGTGTCACCAAAGCGGAATGGTGGCTCGAGTGTTGGATAGAGTATATCCGTGGGGAAGTGTGTCAATGTATGAGCGAGCAACGTCAGATTGGTGAAGTCGGATGGAAGTCGCTGAATGGGAATGATATAGCTGCCATCCAATTCATGCTTAATGGAGAGGATATTCTCGCCAACATTTAACTCCAATGGAATGGCATACTCTGCACCACTGACAAAGATGAAGGTCGTGTTCATCGTGCCATTGTTGAACGGTGGCAGTGTGCCATTGACATTGTGGTTGAGTTGCACAATGATGGTGCCATTGCCACTCCCCTCAAATTGGAGAGTGACATGGATGAGATTGACTGCTCGGCCCAATTCGACAGTGTACGACGGCTTGTTGAATACACCGGGCTCAAAGGTCGCGATCGGTGCAAGGACATCACTACCATATGGGTTCATACCTCTCACTGTCACATTTTGCATCACGGCGGGAAGACGGATGACATTGAACACATAGATGCCATCCATGCTGGAATTGACATAGAAGATATTGTTACCAACAGTGAGATTGTACGCTGAGCTCCATGTAGCATTGAGTAGTATTTGTGGCGTGGCGTATTGTGCATATGCATCCGCATCGATATTATATGTGAGTGTGGCATTGGGCATCACCAGCTTACTGATGTGTTGTGTATGGTTGGTTTGGAAGCAGGATCGTATGAGTATGGCAGTCTGTCTGTAGGGCACGGTGACATTGAATTGGTCGGGTTGCATGCGACCCGGTATGAATGGCGGACTCAACTCATCATCGAGACGGGTGATGGCGCCGTACACATCACGCGCTGCAACGGAGATGGTTTGAGTGTCAGGCGGCAGTCGCTCGATGGTGAATGAATAGTTGCCATCTTGACTGGAATGCATGTCAATCCGCTGCGCACCCAGCGTCAGATTGAATGTGAATGCTGGAAGTGTGGTGAATGGTGAGGTCGTCTGATTGGCAGCCTGCGAGACATTGATGGCACGGACGGGTGCATCATACACAGGCGGCAGCTGTACAACTGTACCATTCTCCAATGTCTCACTGACAGGTGTCAGTCTCATCTCATATAACACAACACTGAATGGTGTGGTGTAATTGAGCATCATCGTGAGGGTCAGTGATAGGTATGGCACTTGCAGCGTGTATTGTCGTGTTGAGGCGATGAATTGAGATGGCATGAGTGTGAGTGGGTAGGAGGATGAGAGCGGGGTTGGGAGAAGTTGAATGTCCGTGATGTCCGGCATGGCCTTGTGCACATTGAATGTATAGTTGAGATTATCAATGGTACTCCAGACTTGGAAGAAATTATTGCCAACATCGAATCCATGTAGGAGGATGGAATCATTGGCTGGGATGACGAAGTTTGGTACCGGTGAGAGCGCGCTCGCTGCACGAATGGCATCACCAATGGTGGCATTCGCACCAATATCCCAAATCCAATTCGACTCAGACACGCGAGTGATGATCTTGATATTCAATGTCTCCACCACGTATGGCACACTGATGACATAATGTTGGCCATAGGAGGGTGAGAGTGCGGCATCAGGACTGGGTAGTTGCATGTAGAGTGGGTTGAATGGTGGAGTCATGGTGAATGGGTTGGGGAGCATGGGCGATACGTATGAGTTGCCATTATATGCATCGATATCACGGAAGATGAAGTTGAGCTGCGTCGGTAGTGTGGGTGAGACATTTGATACGATCATTCCATCCCGGGTCATGATGAATCGTACACTCTGACCTCGTGCGACATTATCCGTCACATTGCATGTAATACATGTGGCATTGATGAAGGTGAGGTTGCGACATGGGTTGGCCAGGAAGCCAGTCGGCTGAGTGACGGTGTCAGCTGGTATGCCATCCCAGCCACCACCATTCATGCCATACCACACCGCAACATCGGGTGTGAAGTCCGTACCGATGAGAGTAATAGTCGTTTGGTCACGTGGATAGATGAATGCAGGCAGTACGGCCGTAATGTTCGGTACCATGGTGCAAACAGCGGATCCTTCAGCGGGTACATTCATGCCTCCATTGCGATACTCGCTCGGTACACTGACCAATGACACACTCAACAATGCAGCCAACCCAACAGAGACGATCGAATCATCGGAATGGACACACCCACTGGGTGCATGGCTCCACAGTGATTGATTGAATCCAATGGCGTCGGCACCGCTCTGTGACTCATCATAGCGGAAGGACCACATGGAGCGTGGTAGAGGGGCAGGCTGACCATGGAAGGCCGGTAGTGAACTGCCACTATACCCATGTAGAGTGATGATGATAGGCCAGAGCTGCTCGTCTCCGCCATGTACGCAGTAGAAGAAAGGATTGGAGTCGAGTGTCGTATTAGCAGGTACATGTACGCGTGCATTGGTATCTGTCGCACCCGCCGTTGCAGTATAGCCATCCACACCACCGAACGTTACCCATTCCATGCTTGTGGCAAAGACATCCAGGTTGCCTGAATTATTACTCTCACTCACACTCGCACTGTCATTGACAGTACTGCCAAGTGCAATGCTCATAGCAGAGAAGGAATAGGATGTGGGATGAGGTGCCATACGGATGATGAATGCTGATGCAGAATGGCGGAGTGCAGCGGATATGGGTAGCGCGAATCGATAACTACTGCCATCGGCATTGAGCGGTGGCGTCACCCCTCCACTCATCCACTCATATGTGATCGCTTGTTGTTGCGTCTGCACATACCCAACCCTTTGAATGGTTGATGCATGTACGTGCCACTGTGAGTAGACGGTGAACATCTGAGTCGGCGTGTCCGCATTGGTGCGGAGGATGTAGTTGGATGGATGAGCGGGAGAGAAGGATGATGAGATCGCATCAAACACCAGTCGACTCTGCAGCATGTATGTACCAGTCATCAAGTTCGATGGCAGGGAACAATTGAATGAGCCATTGACTGTACCATGATCGTGTTCGATCCATTTTATTTGTGTGCATGGAATAAAACTGTCCTGATCGATGAGTCTGAATCCAATGTCATATGCTCTGGCCTGTGTGAAGTTGAGTTGCGTGGCTGGCCGACCCGTACCCAACACATCCTGTGACAGTCGAGCAACGAACCATTGACCAGACTCATCATCACCAAAGCTCTGAGGCCAGATATACACATCACGCAATAATGGCATGACACCAATGAGATATTGAGTGGATGGGAAGGAGAGGTAGCTACCAAGGACATTGCTTCGTACACTACTCGAAAGAATGAATCTTGCTCTGCCATCCACTGGTACATCCGCACCAGTCATACATGTCAGGTGGGTATCATTGATGACCGTCACGTGTTGACATGTTGAGTTGAGTACAGGGAGCGTGGTATGAGAGTTGGGTATGGCACTGTCAGCGTTCTCATAGTTGACGCTCCAACCATAGGATGTGTTCTTGCCAGCTACTGCCTCGTTCAATGGATCAAATCCACTCCCAATGAGGGTGACCAAGGTTGGTGTATATGCACTGGCATAGCGAGGATAAATATCATGAATGAGTGGTGCCGAGCATGACAGCGAGTTGAGTGCCAGTAGACTATCCAATGCATAGAGTACATTGAATGTCTCCTGCACACTCTTATTGCCCAACTCCATCCATGATGCACTCATGGCAGCGATGGGCTCGCTGACTGCAGTATCGAGCACGGATCGCGTCTGTGTGAGTGGAGCAGTGGCACCAGTCGCACGCACACGTGGCGGCTGTGTGGACGTCACAGCATGAATGGTGATGATGAGTTGCCACTGTGCGAGTGCAGTGCCGCTGTCATTGAGTTGGAAGCAGAATGGAATGGGTTGACTGTCAACGATGGAATGGGGAAGGATACGGATGGGTCGACCCCAGGCAGCAGTATTGGCAGCGATGGCAGACGAATCCGTCTCAGCCAATGGGACATAATCAAAGTAGACGGGCGTCAGCGTGTTGGGATAGATATCCTTACTGCTGCCATCACCCAATGCAACACTCACATAGTTGACCTCATATGCCTCATTCCACCCGATGAGTCTGAGTGCAATGCTTGTCGCATTGCGTAGTTGACCCTTGGGCAGGTTGAATCGATACGTCTTGATGTCACTGTCTGGTGTGGCCTCCAACACATATCCACTACCTGTACTCGACATACCGAGGTCGCGTGCATTGGAGTAGAGGACATCATAATTCGACCATGCATGATAGACGCCAAGCTGGGACGAGTCGGATCGTGACTCATAGCCATTGTTGAACACGACGACGAATCCATACGCGCCTGCTTGTGTGGGTAGGGTGCTGCATATCAACTGATCGGGTGCAGGGAAGGTGAGACTCTCACATGGGCGACGAACATTATCCGGTGCGATGTAGAGGAAGCGTGAGATGTTGACGAATTGGGATGCAGTAATATTCGGACCCAATGTGATCGTGAGATTAGTCGTCTGCTGTAGGCTGGGCATGGATCCGTTGTTAATGGCGAGTATGGGCCCATTCTGTGGCATGACTCTGCTAGCGGCCAAGACATCATGGAAGGTTGGCATGGTGAGTTGGAAGTTGAATGCGGCACTCAGCTGACCAAGTTGGAAGAATTGCAAGGCCATCGAGTGATTCACGTGTTGGATGGTGAGCAGTGACATCGTACATGCCATCGTGTTGGGGTCATGAATGGTGAGGTTGACACACAGTGTACTCTGCCCTCCCGTGAAGTCATGTGCAATGCCACTGGGCATGGGTAGACTGGGGTCCGTGTCAGACCGAATGACATAGCTGAGCTGAATGGCCGTGATGCTGCCATCGAGACTTCGACTCGCATCCAACACTGCTGGGTCGATGTTCGACATGAAGTTTTGACCAGTGACGGTGATGAGTAATGGAGTGTTGGGCAGGGTCGTGCCAAGTACGACACCAGTGATGGTTGGTTGAATGCATGGATAGGAGCTTGTTGCATTGTTCGTATCGACAGTTGCAAAGATGTCTTGCATTGCAATGAGACTGCGTTGGAACGACTGTGGCTGAGTGAGTTGATCCCAGTTCGTGCGCGTGGCGACTTGATCACTATTGATGGAGTATGCGATGGGCTCACTCGTGCTACCGGACTGGAGTACATAGGCTGAGCCAGGTTGATGAGCGGTATAGACGAGCGCCGGTTGAGTCGAGCCGGTGAGGGAGGGATTTTGCTGAATGCACAATGGCAGTGGATTGGAGTCAACAAAGAATTGATTGGCGAGTACATTGACCGGTGCATTCCATGCGGCATTGTTGAAGCGAATCGGTACGAGATATGGAATGAATGCATTGATCGTCTCCGTTCCAGTGTCCCCTACGGGTGCTGTCACCCCACCCATGTTGACTCCAAACGAGAGTGTGTCAACCTGATAGGGAGTGGTGGCATCCGCATAGAGACGAACGACAAGGTTCCCACCACCATCCTTCATCTTGTCGGTTGGGATCAATGTTCGCACCGTGCTCGCCAAACTGCTGCCAACTATGAAACTACTGCCGGACCATGCATCGAGTGGGTTGAACACAGATCGAAGGATCGGATAAACAGCGACACGTGCACCAGCCGTTGCATTCGAATAGAGATTGATGTTGGATGGGAGCGTGGCAGTGATGACGTAGGTGCCCGTCACACTCGGAGTCCAATTCTGACAGTCGAATATGACAGTGTTGGGTGTGCCTGGCGTGGAGGAGACTGTTGTGACAATTGGGCAAAGTGTGGTCGTTTGCGTGTCGGTGTGATAGACGCCGAGAGTGAATCCATTAAAATCCGCCTCCAGATAGCCACGCACATAGATCTTCAATGACGGCAGCGGTGTGTTGACAGCAACACTCATCGGACTCACGCTCACATCATTCAGCAGTGCGGCACTCGTCTTACACGTTGCACCCGATGCAGTATTGACAGCGGAGAGTTGACGTGCAGATGCCAGGATTCCAGGCGTGACCGAGACAGCGAAGTAGAGGCTGGCCAGCGGTGGCAACTTCTCTGTGATACGACAGATGAGGGACGTTGGACCAATGAGTGACACTAACTCACATACACGGTTGAGAGTGGTTGCATCCGTGCCATACGTAATGATCGGTGGGCTGTTACTGCCACCACTATCAAATCCACTACCAGTCAATGTGATGTTGAATGGTACGCCGGGTGCAACCAATGTAGGTAAGACTGAGTCCACGACTGGTCGCGCAGGGCAGCCTGTGCTATTTACGGCATAGATGCGATAGACACCAATCAATGGGACTGAGTCGCTTGATGAGCGTAGGATGGTGGGAGTGATGGATCCATCCCAATGAGGAGCGGACGTCACTTGCTGTTCTGACACATAGTAGCTGTCCGGCTCCATACCAGCCGTGACGGCCTTGATTGGCATCTGAGTCTGACTCCCGCTGACAATCATCTGCAGGGAAATGGTGAGGTCATAATCCGTCGGTACGCTCGTCGTATCGATACAGAACGAGATTGGTTGCGAGTCGACATAGCGACCCGCATCAACACTCACCGCATCACCCACACTCCAATCAAGCTCACGCTGACCTGGCCAGAGGATGGTGGAATTCGTGGTTTGGAAGAAGTCTGCTGCATCCGCTGCTTTGCCACGTGCCATGACAGCATAGCGTACAGTGTAGCTGCCTGATGCGAGTGGTTGCATACGAAGACGGATGGCTGATGATTGGATAGCAGTGGTGAGCTTGGATGCGGGTATGGAGAAGCGAATGGAGGATCCAATGACACCAGTCGATGGGATGGGCAAGGGTGTCCATGTAGCAGAGATGGCCGTGTCACTATCATACAGCATGTTGAATGTCGTATGGATGGTGATATTTGAGAATGGTCCCGTTGCTCGTGCGGTGTATTGTGTTGCTGAGCCACCGCGCGCCTCGAAGACATGAACACCCGTGGTCGTGCCGGTCGTTACGCTACATGACAGGGTCTGAACACCCGACGGGAAGGAACACGTGGGTGACACACCCGTACCTCCACTCTCCGGTACCAACCACAACGTGAACGCATATAAATCCCAATTGTCCTTGTTGAGATCCGGTTTGGCGGGGTCGAGCGCAAATTGGAATGAGATGGCTTGACTGATCCCAGCATTCGGTATGGAGATGGCTGCATTGTTGAGTATGAGTGGATAGGCTTGAACAGACTGTGGACTTGGCGCACTGATGGCTGCACGATTCGTCTTACGGCGCGCGATAAAGACTGCTTGCTTGCCACTGCTGCCATAGGTGATGTCACTACCAATACGACATGTGATGCCACCACTCACTGCTGTCACATCCGTACATTCACTGCCACCATCAACTAATTGCATGGTATTGTATAGTTGTAGAGTAATGGATCGAGCGAAAAGCTGATAGACTACCTTGATGTCGTTAGACTGAGCCAGTGCCTCCAGGTAGTCACCAGTGAGTGTGACCGTGGCAGCTGCGGCCACCCACACAGGATTGATCGCACTGATGCCGGGTACCTTACATGGATCGTCAATCTCTGAGCCCGATCCAAGTATCTGGTAGAGTGCGGCGATGGCACTGGGGTCATTGCTGGAGACCACACCTGGCAGCAGCGTGGACCATAGAGCCGTACTCGCTGCTAAGCTCGATGAACTGCTGAATGACACAGAGCCACCACCACTCTTCGCACGATAAGGAGCACTGGTCGCACTCATGGTAAGGACGAGATCGTAATAAACATCTGTCGAAACATATGTAGAGCCGACGCACAGATTCCAGTCGGGGAGTTCGACAGGATCCGAGTCCAGCGCCTGATTGCCCGATACATCGATGACCTCACTCCATGCACGCTGCAGGAAGGTGACTGGGACCCAGGTTGAATTGAATGGCTCAGCGAGGCGGCTCAGACTACCGGATACGTCACCTGATGCCATGATACCGATGCTCATATGACTGAAACTATATGTGGCAGCAGGATCCCCAAAGCCCGTCGACGGTGGTAGGAGTCGGAAGATGAGTGAATGGCCGAGCGCAGTGAATGCGGAATGCGGCAATATGAAGCGTCGGGTGACAGTGGAAGCAACGACACCCGTCCAATCATCGTATGTTGGTGTGGGGAATGCTTGATCACTGTCGAATACAGTTTGAAGGTTGACATATGCGCGTACACTTGCATAGAGTGGATTGGCGGAATTGTTGGCATACCTCAGTTGGCCCGGGTCCGCAGTGCTCTTCCACTGAAATCGGAAAGCCGGGAAGTATGGAATGTCAGTAAAGCCTGCATTGAGGTTGCAATCATACCGAGTCGGTAATACGAATGTGGCTGTGCTCGATTTGAATTGCTGTGTGCCACCTGATGGCGTATAGACCCAGCCCCACTCCAAGTCGGCATTGCTGAACCAAGACGAATCCAATGGCGCACTCGCATCAACATCGATGGAGATGCTCGTCTCCGTACCAGCTTTGATCGACATGACAGTCGTTCGAACATCACCGAGTAAGGCAGTTGGCAGCACTTTGAATGTTTGATTGAGACAGTCCGCATGCATCGCATCATTATTCAACGTCACGCGGAACACCAACTGCTGACCCACCGTCAAGCCAGAGGCAGAGGAGGGCAACTGACATGCAACATGACTCACATCACTCGTCGCATTATACACCGTTGCCGCACAATCCGTCCACGTCTTACCATCGAGAGCGGTCGACTGTATGGGAGGGACAAAGACATTGTCCATTGAGGTAAACTTCACCACGATGCTCGTCCCACTGTCGAAGCCCGACCCAGTCACGGTCACCGTGTCACCACCGTAACCATACTGGGGAGATATACCACTCGCAGTCAATACACCGTGAACAGACACGGGAATGTGAAGGAGGGTGAGAAGAATGAGTAGGGAGAGGAGGAGAAGGGGCCGGGACAGTGGAAGGGGCAGGTGAATGGAGTGTGGGAGAGGGAGGGTTGGGTCTGATGTTGGAGTGATGCTCCGATGCCATCGAACATCCGTATATCGTGTCTTATCTTGCAGCATCACGTCCGTGCTGAGTGTTGCATGAGGCTGTATGATCATCCTGTGTGACATCGAGCCTGTACTGTACATCCAGATTGGAGTGCACACACAGCGTACTGCACCGTGCTGCACTGTGCTGGTGGTCTCAATCAAGCGTCCGCACCCGTGCCCGTGATTACGATGTCATGCGAGGGGATGAGAGACGAGGTGATGCGACGTGATGCGACGTGAATGGCACGAATGAGAGTTACACTATACAGTCTAGTGCACAGCAGTATGATATGGATTGAATGAGTGGTTGAGTTGAGGTCAAG
>Ga0256776_1000022_pt1 | contig 24070 bp, 21 predicted proteins | sample MC6MC0927MT_FD_186069 | JGI IMG/M metagenome (GOLD analysis project Ga0256776, IMG submission 186069) | Metatranscriptome of enriched soil aggregate microbial communities from Iowa State University, Ames, United States - MC6-MC0927-MT... | ecosystem: Environmental > Terrestrial > Soil >... | reverse complement strand
TTCTCCTCCTCCTTAGGAGCAGCAGCGCCACCAGCTGCGGCCCCACCGGCAGCGGGAGCAGCGGCCCCACCAGTTGGCACGGCGGAGAGCTTCTTGCTTCCCTCCTCGATCAATGCATCGAGGCCGGCACGGCCACTCACGACGGGTGAGGTGTCGTACGCGAAACGCCCCGGCGATGCCGGGGCGTTTCCGTTGCTCTGGGCGGCCGCCGTCTGGCGGCGTGCGACGAGTCTCAGCGACCGTCGTCGACGAGGAGTCGGTCGCTCTCGTCGTGCCACGAATGCGCGATCTGCGAGAGCTTCTCCTGGTGCTTGCGGCCGTGGTGCGCGCAGAACAGCAGCTCTCCGCTCGCGACGACGACGCGGATGTACGCCTGGGCACCGCACGCGTCGCAGCGGTCGAGCGCCGTGAGCTCGTAAGGGGTCTCGGCTTCGACCGCACCGGTGGTCTCGGTGTACTGGGTCATGGCTCCTCCTCCGTCGCTCATGCTCTGTCCGTTCATCAATGAAAACACGCTCGAGAGCCCGAGACTTCCGTTCCGCCGGGCATTTCGCTCAGCGCGTAGCGCCTTCACGCCGGTGTCGGTCGCGCTCACTAGGCTTGGTCGACGTGAGCTCCGACTATTCCGCCCGCCATCTCTCCGTCCTCGAAGGACTCGAGGCGGTGCGCAAGCGCCCCGGCATGTACATCGGCTCGACCGATTCCCGAGGCCTCATGCACTGCCTGTGGGAGATCATCGACAACTCGGTCGACGAGGCGCTCGGGGGTCACGGCACCGAGATCGCGGTGCTGCTGCACCCCGACGGCAGCGTCGAGGTGCGAGACCGAGCCCGCGGCATCCCCGTCGACGTCGAGCCGAAGACCGGTCTCACGGGCGTCGAGGTCGTCTTCACGAAGCTCCACGCCGGTGGCAAGTTCGGAACCGGCTCGTACGCGGCGTCCGGCGGTCTGCACGGCGTCGGCGCCTCCGTCGTGAACGCGCTCAGCGAGCGGCTCGACGTCGAGGTCGACCGCGACGGAAAGACCTATGCGATGTCGTTCCACCGCGGCGAGCCGGGCATCTTCGCCGACGGCGGGGTGCCGTCGCCCGACGCCCCGTTCACCCCCTTCGAGGAGCGCAGCGAGCTGCGCGTCGTCGGCAAGGTCAAGAAGGGCGTCACCGGCACCCGCATCCGCTACTGGGCCGATCGGCAGATCTTCACGAAGGGCGCCGAGTTCCAGACCGACGACCTCATCGGGCGCGCGCGCCAGACCGCATTCCTCGTGCCCGGACTCGCGATCGACGTGACCGACGAACGGGGCGAGACGCCGCACACGACGTCGTTCCAGTTCGACGGCGGCATCTCCGAGTTCGTCGAGCACCTCTCGCCCGACTCGCCGATCACCGACATCTGGCGGCTCACCGGCACCGGTCACTTCACCGAGACCGTGCCCGTGCTGAGCGACTCGGGCGCGATGGTGCCGACCGAGCTCTCCCGCGAGTGCGAGGTCGACATCGCCCTGCGGTGGGGAACCGGCTACGACACGGTCGTGCGGTCGTTCGTCAACATCATCGCGACGCCCAAGGGCGGGACGCACCAGGCCGGCTTCGACCAGGGTCTCCTGAAGTTCCTCCGCCAGCAGGTCGAGCAGAACGCGCGCCGGCTCAAGGCCGGCAACGACAAGCTGGAGAAGGACGACGTGCTTGCAGGGCTCACCGCGGTCATCACGGTGCGCCTGCCCGAGCCGCAGTTCGAGGGCCAGACGAAAGAGGTGCTCGGCACGCCGGCCGTGCGAAGCATCGTCACGAACGTGCTCACGAAAGAGCTGAAGGAGCGGTTCGCGTCGACCAAGCGCGACGACAAGACGCAGTCCGCGCTCCTGCTCGACAAGGTCGTCGCCGAGATGAAGTCGCGCATCTCCGCGCGAGCCCACAAAGAGACGCAGCGTCGCAAGAACGCACTCGAGAGCTCGTCGCTGCCGGCGAAGCTCGTCGACTGCCGGTCGAACGACGTCGCGCACTCCGAACTGTTCATCGTGGAGGGCGACTCGGCGCTCGGCACGGCGAAGCTCGCGCGCGACAGCGAGCACCAGGCGCTGTTGCCGATCCGCGGCAAGATCCTCAACGTGCAGAAGGCGAGCGTGGCCGACATGCTCGGCAACGCCGAGTGCGCATCGATCATCCAGGTGATCGGTGCGGGCTCCGGTCGCAGCTTCGACCTCGCCCAGGCCCGCTACGGCAAAGTCATCCTGATGGCCGATGCCGACGTCGACGGCGCACACATCCGCACCCTCCTGCTCACGCTGTTCTTCCGTTACATGCGGCCGATGATCGAGGAAGGCCGCGTGTTCGCAGCCGTACCTCCGTTGCACCGGGTCGTCGTCATGAACCCCGGATCGAAGCCGAACGAGACGATCTACACCTACTCCGAGGCCGAGCTCGCGGCGGTGCTCGCCGGACTCGACAAACAGAAGAAGCGATACCAGGACCCGATCCAGCGATACAAGGGCCTCGGCGAGATGGACGCCGACCAGCTCGCGACGACGACGATGGACCGCCGCCACCGCACCCTGCGCCGCGTCGGCATCGGTGATGCGGAGAACGCCGGGCGGGTGTTCGAGCTCCTCATGGGCAACGACGTGGCTCCCCGCAAGGAGTTCATCATCGAGAGCTCCGATGCGCTCGAGCGCGACCGCATCGACGCCTGAACCGCCGCACGCTCGGGGCCGACCGCAGCGCCCAGCAGTTCGGCGTCGCGACGACGGCCTCGACGAACGATGAAGGCCGCCCCGTTCGGGGCGGCCTTCATCGCGTACGAATGGTCGAATCGGACCTCAGCCGACTCGTCGACCGACGGCGGCGACGACGGCACCGAGCGCCTGCCCGGAGGCATCCCGCTTCGCCCCGGCGTCGGGCAGCTCGCGGGCCGAGCCGTCGGCGCCGACGGCGAGCGGCGGAGTGGGACCGACCCAGGCGAGATGCAGCGCGTCCTCGCCCTTCAGGAACCGCTGCGCGCGCACGCCGCCCGTCGCGCGACCCTTCGCCGGGAACTCGGCGAACTCGCTGACCTTCGCGCTGCCGGGGTCGGTGCCGAGCAGCGTGTCGCTCGAGGCGGCGGCCGTGACGACGACGGTCTCGTCGGCGACCGCTGCCGGGATGCTCGTGAAGTGGATCACGTGCGCGCCGCCGCCGAGGTTGATGCCCGCCATGCCGCCGGCGGGGCAGCCCTGCGGTCGCACCGAGGCGGCCGGGAAGCGGAGGAGCTGCGCATCGGACGCGACGAAGACGAGCTCGTCGGTCTCATCGCCCTGCACGGCCCCGACGACCTCGTCGCCGGCCTTGAGCCCGATCACCTCGAACTCGGGCTTGTTCGGATAGGCGCCCGTCGCGACGCGCTTCACGACGCCGAGCTTCGTGCCGAGCGCGATCGAGCGGTCGCCGTCGAGCGACACGATCGCGAGCACACGCTCGTCGCGGTTCGGTAGCGCGAGGTAGTCGCCGATCTTGACCCCGGCGCCGAGCTGCACCGACGTGGGCGGGAGCATCGGCAGGTCGACCGGGGTGAACCGGATGAGCCGGCCGAGGTTCGTGACCGCACCGATCTCGGCGCGGCTCGTGGTGTCGAGCGACGACCGGATCGCGTCGTGCTTGCTGCGGCGCGCCGGCGGGGTGATCGTCGGTGCGCCCTCGGGGCCGTCGGGCAGATCGACGCGGGCGATGCGACCCGTCGCGGAGAGGAACACCCGGCACGGCACGTCGGCCACCTCGAGCACGGCGGCGGCGCGCTTGGCGGCGGCACCGGCGATCGACGGCCGCGCGTCGGTGAGGAGGGTGCGGCGCGGGGTGCCGAACCGCTCTGCGACCTCGGCGAGCTCGTCGGAGACGAGCGCCTCGATGCGGTGGCGGCTCGCGAGCAGGGCCTCGAGCTCCTCGATCTCGGCTCGAAGGCGGTCGCGCTCGGCCTCGAGCTCGATGCGCGAGAACTTCGTCAGCCGGCGCAGCTGCAGCTCGAGGATGTACTCCGCCTGCACCTGGCTGAGGTCGAAGACCTCCATGAGGCGGGTGCGGGCCGCGGCCGTGTCGTCGCTCGAGCGGATGACCTGGATGACCTCGTCGATGTCGAGGATCGCGATGAGCAGTCCGTCGACGAGGTGGAGGCGCTCTCGCCGACGGGCCAGCCGGTACTCGGACCGGCGGGTGACCACCGCGATGCGGTGGCCCACATAGACCTGCAGCAGTTCGCGCAGCCCGAGCGTCTGCGGCCCGCCGTCGACGAGCGCGACGTTGTTGATGTTGAACGAGTCCTCGAGCGGCGTGAGCCGGTAGAGCTGCTCGAGCACGGCGTCGGGGCTGAAGCCCGTCTTGATGCCGATGACGAGGCGCAGGCCGTTCGCGCGGTCGGTCAGGTCGGTGACGTCGGAGATGCCGTTGATCTTCTTGGCGTTGACGCCGTCTTTGATCTTCTCGATGACCTTCTCGGGGCCGACGAGGTAGGGGAGCTCGGTGACGACGAGTCCGGTCTTGCGCGCCGTGAGCTGTTCGACCGACACCTTCGCCCGCGTCTTGAAGCTGCCGCGACCGGTCGCGTACGCGTCTTTGATGCCGGAGAGGCCGACGATCGTGCCACCCGTCGGCAGGTCGGGGCCGGGCACGAACTCCATGAGCTCGTCGAGGGTCGCGTTCGGGTGCGCGATGAGGTGGCGCGCCGCCCCGACGACCTCGATGAGGTTGTGCGGAGCCATGTTCGTGGCCATGCCGACCGCGATGCCGCTCGCACCGTTGACGAGGAGGTTCGGGTAGGCGCTCGGCAGCACCTCGGGCTGCGTGAGCTGGTTGTCGTAGTTCGGCACGAAGTCGACGACGTCCTCGTCGAGGCCCTCGGCCATCGCGAGCGCCGGGGAGGCGAGACGCGCCTCCGTGTAGCGCGGCGCCGCCGGCCCGTCGTCGAGCGAGCCGAAGTTGCCGTGGCCGTCGACGAGCGGCACTCGCAGGGTGAACGGCTGCGCCATGCGGACGAGGGCGTCGTAGATCGCCGTGTCGCCGTGCGGGTGCAACTTGCCCATCACCTCGCCGACGACACGGGCCGACTTCACGTGACCCTTGTCGGGCCGGAGGCCCATCTCCGTCATCTGGTAGATGATGCGACGTTGCACGGGCTTGAGCCCGTCACGGGCGTCGGGAAGCGCGCGCGAGTAGATCACCGAATACGCGTACTCGAGGAACGAGCCCTGCATCTCGGTGGCGACGTCGACGTCTTCGATGCGCTCGACGATCGGTTCGTCGGCGGGCTGCGATTTCGCTCGGGTCATCCGTGTTCTCTGTGCCGTGCGTGCCTGGCACGCGGTGGAACGGGGGCGCGCCCGGCCTGTGCCAGACTGGGCGCGATGTCTGCCATGCTACCGGTGCCCGCCGACACGACCCCGCGCCTCACCGACGTGCTCGGCAGTTGCCTCGCGAGCATCGGCGGGATGCAGAACGCGCTCGGTCTGTCCTCGGCCGGCGGCGCGGTCGTCGTGCTGGTCGACGGGCTCGGCGCGGCGAACCTCCGCAGCCGCGCCGGCCATGCCCGGTTCCTCGCCTCGCGGTTCGCGAAGAAGGACGTCGCCCGCACCGTCTTCCCGTCCACGACGGCCGCCGCGCTCGCGAGCCTCACGACGGGTGCCTCGCCCGGCGAGCACGGCCTCGTCGGTTACCGCACGCTCGACGCCGCCCACGACCGGCTCGTCAACCAGCTGAACGGCTGGGACGAACGGATGCGACCCGACGAGTGGCAGCTCCGGTCGACCGTCTTCGAGGCCGCGGGGGAGCAGGGCGTCGACGCCGTCGCGATCGGGGGGCCGAAGCACGTCGACTCGGGATTCACCCGCGCCGTGCTGCGCGGCGCGCGCTACGTGCCGGGAGCGAGCATCGCCGACCGGTTCGAGGCGGCGCTCGACGTGCTCGCGGCCGGCCCGGCCCTCGTCTACCTCTACGTACCCGAGCTCGATCAGGCCGCGCACGCGCACGGTTGGGAGTCCGACCGCTGGCTGGGCCTGCTCGAACAGCTCGACGCCGAGACGGCGTCGTTCGAACGGCGGATGCCGCGCGGGACGGGTGTGCTCGTCACCGCCGACCACGGCGTGGTCGACGTGCCGGCCCACCGGCACGTGCTCGTGGACCGTCGGCCCGATCTCGTCGACGGGGTGCGGCACATCGGCGGCGAGCCGCGCGGTCTGCAGCTCTACGTCGAGCCCGACCTCGACGCGGCCGGCCGGGTGTCGCTCGTTGATCGCTGGCGCGAGGCCGAGTCGTCGCGTGCGTGGGTCGCGACGCGCGAGGAGGCGATCGCGGCCGGCCTCTTCGGCGAGGTGTCGCCCGAGGTCGTGCCGCGCATCGGCGACCTGATCGTGGCGGCTCGCGCCGGCGTCGCCTACTACGACGGGCGGCTGGCCGACCGGAAGGCGGAACGCATGATCGGCCAGCACGGCTCCCTCACCGACGAGGAGACGCGGGTCCCGCTCATCCGGCTCGGTGCGTTCGCACGCGACTGAGACGACGAAGCCCGGCTCGAGGCATCCTCGGCCGAGCTCGAGCGCGCACCCGAGGGTGCGAGGGTTCAGGACGGGTACTGGCGACGCTTGACCTGCGGCTTCGGGAGCCGGAGCGCACGCAACTGGAGCGCACGCATCGCCGCGTACCAGCGCACCTTCTCGACCTTTCCGGCACCGAACTTCGCCGTGAGCTTCCGCTGCAGGGTGAAGCCCAGGATGATCACGTCGACCAGCGCGATGAGGAAGAACGCCCAGAGCAGCATGATGCTCGAGGCCTGGACCTGCGCGCTCGGGATGAAGGTGAGCACGATCACGGCGAACATGACGGGGATGAGCACCTCGCCGACGCTGAAGCGCGCGTCGACGTAGTCGCGCACGTACTTCTTCTGCGGGCCGCGGTCGCGGGCGGGGAGGTACTTCTCGTCACCCATCGCCATGCCGATGCGGGCCTTCTCGCGGGCGTCGGCCGCCTGCACCCGCGCCTGCTTCGCCGCCTCTTTGCGGTCGTTCGGCACGAGGGGCCGCTTGTTCGCGGCCTCGCGGTCGGCTCGCTTCGGAGTGGGGGCACCCTTGCCACCCTGCTTCAGGCGTGCCTGGGTCTCTTCGAGCGTCTCGGCGCTCGGCTGATCGGTGCTGTTGGGGTGCTTTGCCACGGGGATCCCTCGAATCGGTTCCCCTTAAGATTACCGGCATGACCGACTCTCTTCCCACCGAGGCCGCCGCCGCGGCAACCACCCCGAAGGCCGACGAACTGCGGGCAGCCGTCGAGGCGGGTCTTCCGACGACGATCGCCGATCTCACCCGCCTCGTGAAGATCCCCTCGGTGTCGTGGCCGGCGTTCGATCCGGCGAACGTGCAGGCGAGTGCCGAGGCCGTCGCCGAGCTCGTGCGCGGACTCGGCGTGTTCGACCTCGTCGACGTGCGGCGCGCGCCAGTCGCCGGCGCCGAAGGCGAGGCCGACCCGCAGCTGGGTGCGCCAGCGGTGATCGCGCATCGCGCGGCCCGCAACGGCCGCCCGACCGTGCTGCTCTACGCGCACCACGACGTGCAGCCGCCCGGCCGCGACGAGGACTGGGAGTCCGCGCCGTTCGAGCCGACCCTCCGCGGCGACCGCCTCTACGGCCGCGGTGCCGCCGACGACAAGGCCGGCATCATGGCGCACGTCGCCTCGATCCGCGCACTGACCGAGGTGCTCGGCGACGACCTCGACCTCGGCATCGCCGTGTTCATCGAGGGGGAGGAGGAGTACCTCTCGCAGTCGTTCGGCAACTTCCTGCGCGAACACCGCGAGCTGCTCGCCGCCGACGCGATCATCGTGGCCGACTCCGGCAACTGGGACCTCGAGACCCCGGCGATCACCGTGGCGCTGCGCGGCGCGGTCGCGTTCAACCTGCGGATCGACACGCTCGGCCACGCGTCGCACTCGGGCATGTTCGGCGGTGCCGTCCCCGACGCCATGTTCGCGGCGATCCGGCTGCTCGACACGCTCTGGGACGGCGACGGCGCCGTGGCGGTCGACGGCCTCACCTCGGCCGCGTTCGAGACCCCCGCGTACGACGAGGCCCAGCTGCGCGCGGAGACCGGCCTGCTCGACGGCGTCGAGCCGGTCGGGCGCGACTCGATCCTCTCCCGGATCTGGGCGAAGCCGTCGATCACGATCACCGGGATCGACGCACCCGACATCGCGAACGCGTCGAACACCCTCGTCCCCAGTGTGAAGGTGCGCGTGAGCGCGCGCGTGGCCCCCGGTCAGGACGCTCGAGAGGCCTACGAGGCGATCCGCGCACATCTCGAGGCGAATGCGCCGTTCGGCGCGAAGCTGACCTTCGACGACGTCGACACGGGCCAGCCGTTCCTCGTCGACACGAGTGGCTGGGCGGTGGCCGAGACTCGTGCCGCGATGGCCGAGGCCTGGGGCCGTGAACCCGTCGAGATGGGCGTCGGCGGGTCGATCCCGTTCATCGCCGAGCTCGTGGACGAGTTCCCGTCCGCGCAGATCCTCGTGACCGGCGTCGAGGACCCCGACTCGCGGGCGCACAGCCCCAACGAGTCGCTGCACCTCGGCGTGTTCCGTCGCTCGGTGCTCGCCGAGGCGTTGTTCCTCGCGCGGCTCGACGGCCGCTCCGCGGAATGATGACGACTCACAGCCGTCGTGCCGCTCACGGCGGCTACCATGGAGTGAGGAATCCGCGTTCCTGACGCATCGAGGAGAGACATGAGCGACACGATCACCGAGACCACGCACGGCGTGAAGCTGAGCGACCCCGCCGCCGACAAGGTGCGCAGCCTGCTCGCGCAGGAGGGCCGCGACGACCTCCGTCTGCGTGTGGCCGTGCAGCCCGGCGGCTGCTCGGGTCTCATCTACCAGCTCTACTTCGACGAGCGACTCCTCGACGGCGACGCCGTCGTCGACTTCGACGGCGTCGAGGTCGTGGTCGACAAGATGAGCGTGCCCTACCTCGACGGTGCGGCGATCGACTTCGAGGACACGATCCAGAAGCAGGGGTTCACGATCGACAACCCGAACGCGCAGGGCAGCTGCGCGTGCGGCGACTCGTTCCACTGAGCGCTACCGCAACTTCCTGAAAGGGGGCCGCATCTGCGGCCCCCTTTCGCGTATTCAGGCTGATCGACGGGTGATTCTGCGCGGCGGCGCGCCCGACATGGGCCGTCGGTGCACACCTCGGGTGCCGAGTCGGAGTAGGCTAGGCATCGATCACCGCGCTTCACTGTGAAGCGCCTTCGAGTCTCCCGAAAGGTCACCGGTGCGCCACAATCGCCGTCTCCGATGGGCTGCAATCCCGATCGCAGCGTCTCTCAGCCTCGTGCTCGCCGGGTGCACGCAGGCGCAGCTCAACGGCTTCCTGCCCGGCTTCGTCGAGGGCGAAGCACCGGTCACGAACCACACCGAGACCGTCTCCGGCCTGTGGGTCACGTCGTGGATCGTGCTCCTCATCGTCGGCATCCTCACGTGGGGCCTGACGATCTGGGCCGTCATCGCGTACCGCCGTCGCAAGGGCCAGACCGGGCTGCCCGTCCAGCTGCGCTACAACATGCCGATCGAGGTCTTCTACACGATCGTCCCGCTCATCCTCGTGCTGGGATTCTTCGCGTTCACCGCGCGTGACCAGCAGCAGATCGAGCAGCGCTTCGCCGCCGACGACGTCGACGTGCAGGTCGAGGTCATCGCGAAGCAGTGGGCCTGGGACTTCAACTACGTGAAGGAAGACGTCTACTCGCCCGGCATCCAGGGCCAGCTCGACGAAGAGGGCCCGAAGGGCTCGCTCGTGCAGTCCGAGCTGCCGACCCTGTACCTACCCGTCGGTGCGAACGTCGAGATCGAACTCGAGTCGCGCGACGTGATCCACTCGTTCTGGGTCGTCGACTTCCTCTACAAGAAGGACATGTACCCGGGCAAGACGAACTACATGTCGTTCGTCCCCGAGCGCGAGGGCACGTACGCCGGCAAGTGCGCCGAGCTCTGCGGCGAGTACCACTCGCTCATGCTCTTCAACGTCAAGGTCGTCTCGCAGGCCGAGTACGACGACTACATCCAGTCGCTCCGCGACGCCGGCCAGGAAGGCCAGCTGTCGAACGAGTACGACCGCAACCAGAACCTGCCCGGCGCAGGCGCACCCGACCTGAAGGAAGAGCGAGAAGCCGAATGAGCACCACGACCGCACCGGCTCGGCCGCAGTCGAGCAGCTTGCCGTTCGGCACCTCCAAGGTCGAGCGCAAGGGCAACATCCTGGTCAAGTGGATCACCTCCACCGACCACAAGGTCATCGGGTACATGTACCTGATCACCTCGTTCATCTACTTCTGCATCGGCGGCGTGATGGCGCTGATCATCCGCGCCCAGCTCTTCGAGCCCGGCCTCGAGCTGCTGCAGACGCGTGAGCAGTACAACCAGCTGTTCACCATGCACGGCACGATCATGCTGCTCATGTTCGCGACGCCGCTGTTCGCCGGGTTCGCCAACGTGCTCATGCCGCTGCAGATCGGCGCGCCCGACGTCGCGTTCCCGCGGCTGAACGCATTCGCCTACTGGCTGTTCAACTTCGGTTCGCTCATGGCGGTCGCGGGCTTCCTGACGCCGCAGGGCGCCGCCTCGTTCGGTTGGTTCGCCTACCAGCCGCTCGCCTCGACGACGTTCTCGCCGGGTGTCGGCGGCAACCTCTGGATGCTCGGCCTCGGCCTCTCGGGCTTCGGCACGATCCTCGGCGCGGTGAACTTCATCACGACGATCATCACGATGCGCGCCCCGGGCATGACGATGTTCCGCATGCCGATCTTCACCTGGAACACGCTCGTCACCTCGATCCTCATCCTGATGGCGTTCCCGGTGCTCGCGGCCGCCCTGCTCGCCGCCGGCGCCGACCGTGTGTTCGACGCCCACGTGTACGACCCCGCCAACGGCGGCGTCATCCTGTGGCAGCACCTGTTCTGGTTCTTCGGACATCCCGAGGTCTACATCATCGCCCTGCCGTTCTTCGGCATCGTGTCGGAGATCTTCCCGGTGTTCAGCCGCAAGCCGATCTTCGGCTACAAGACCCTCATCTACGCGACGATCGCGATCGCTGCGCTCTCGGTCACGGTGTGGGCCCACCACATGTACGTCACCGGCTCGGTGCTGCTGCCGTTCTTCGCCCTCATGACGATGCTCATCGCGGTGCCAACGGGCGTGAAGATCTTCAACTGGATCGGCACGATGTGGCGCGGATCGATCACGTTCGAGACGCCGCTGATCTGGTCGCTCGGCTTCCTCATCACGTTCGTCTTCGGTGGTCTCACGGGCGTCATCCTGGCGTCGCCGCCGCTCGACTTCCACGTGTCCGACACGTACTTCGTCGTCGCGCACTTCCACTACGTGGTGTTCGGCACCGTCGTGTTCGCGATGTTCGCCGGCTTCTACTTCTGGTGGCCCAAGTGGACCGGCAAGATGCTCAACGAGACGCTCGGCAAGTGGCACTTCTGGCTGCTCTTCATCGGCTTCCACACGACGTTCCTCATCCAGCACTGGATCGGTGTCGTCGGCATGCCTCGCCGGTACTTCTCGTACCTCCCCGAAGACAACGTGACGTGGATGAACCAGCTGTCGACGATCGGCGCCGGCATCCTGGCGATCTCGCTGATTCCGTTCTTCCTGAACGTGTACATCACGGCTCGCCGCGCACCCAAGGTCACGGTCAACGACCCGTGGGGCTACGGCGGCTCGCTCGAGTGGGCGACCAGCTGCCCGCCGCCGCGCCACAACTTCACGTCGATCCCGCGCATCCGCTCGGAGCGTCCGGCGTTCGACCTCAACCACCCCGAGGCCGGCATCCCCGTCGGCATCGGCCCGGCGAAGGACGCCCCTGAGGCGCCGACGTACGACGCGGCCACGGAGGAGATCAAGTAATGCGCGCCAACGTCATCCTGTTCTGGATCCTCTCGGTCTTCTTCTTGATCATGGCCGGGGTCTACTGGACCTGGACCACCCTCGAGTACGGCCAGCCCGAGTGGGCCGGATCGATCGCGATCACGCTCAGCGCGATCCTCGCGGCGTTCATCGCGTTCTACCTCGGTCGCGTGCACAGCGCCCAGGGCGCTGAGCTGCCCGAGGACCGGCTCGACGCCAACATCGACGACGGCGACGCCGAGCTCGGCTTCTTCAGCCCGTGGAGCTGGTGGCCGATCATGCTGGCCGGCGCGGCCGCGCTGCTGTTCCTCGGACTCGCAGTGGGCTTCTGGATCTCCTTCATCGCAGTCGGCATCGGCGTCATCAGCCTCGTCGGCTGGGTCTACGAGTACTACCGCGGCAACTTCGCTCGCTGATCGCCGGCTCCACCTCGAAGCCCCGGACCTCGTGTCCGGGGCTTCGTCGTGTGAGGGGCCTCAGTCGTGAACGGCGCCGACGACGCGCCAGGAGCCTGCCCGCTGGTGATGTTCGGCCTTGAACCCCCGGTGCTCGAGCACGGCGACCATCGCCTCGGGTGAATGGACGTAGCCCCGGTACGTCTTGCGCTGCAGCCGCATGAGGAGATTCCCGGATGCCGCGGCGAAGCGCGTGAGCAGATCGCGAGGCGGGTGCGTGAAGACGACGGCCCGCTTCGCGCGCCCGGCAGCCGCTTCGAGCAGTCGCGTCGCATCGGGGTAGCAGCAGACCACTCGATGGAGGACCACGACGTCGGCCTGCTCGACCGCGTGCGGATGCAGAGCCAGGTCGATTCCCGTGCGACGGCTCATCGCGTGCGCCGTACCGGCCTCGGCGGCCACTCGCGCGGCCACGGTCTCGTACGCACGGGAGAGTTCGAGGTTCACCGATGCTGCGGCGCCGCGTCTGATCAACTCGATCTGGATCTCGCCGATGCCGCCCCCGATCTCGAGCACGGTCGCGCCGTCGATGCCGACCTCATCCGCAAGGTAGGAGACGATACCCTGCTCGGGCAGCGTCAAGCCGTCTTTCGCGTAGCGCCGTGCGATGCGCTCGGCGAAGCGCCCGGTGAAGACGGGCTCATACCTGTCGGCGCCGTCCGCGGCGGCCGAGCAGCAGTCGTCCATGCTGCAAGTATCGACCCTGCGGGCGACCGACGCATCACTCGGGTTCTGCGTCAGTTGCCGAACGCTCGAGTTCGAGGAGCTCGACGGACACCGTCACCGTCGTCGACGACGCATCCGGCTCGGCAGCCGAGCCGGCTCCCGCATGATGGGCTGACGGACCCATGCCTGCGAGCATCCCGCGTGTCGCACGATCGGCGGTGAGCTCGTACTCGATGCGCCGGATCGCGCCGGGAACGAAACCGTCGGCGGCGAGCTGGGCGGCGACCCGCTCCGACTTTCCGGGTGGCACGTCGAGCATGAGACCCGCATCGCGGAGCTCGAGAAGATGGCGTTCAGTGGGAACGACCACGAAGAGCCGACCGCCTGGGCGGAGGATCCGCGCGAACTCGGGCCCGTTCCTCGGCGCGAACACGTTGAGCACCAGGTCGGCGGTCGACGAGCGGAGGGGGAGGGGACGCCAGATGTCGACGACCACGCCCGTCGACCCGGGGATCGCACGGAGGCTCACCCGAACGGCGTCAGGTGAGCGATCGGCGAGCAGGAGCCGCAGACCCGGAATCGCACGAGCGAGTTCGGCCGAGTAATGGCCGGTGCCGCAGCCGAGGTCGGCGACCCTCAGGCTCGGATCGACGCCCGGCCCGAGGATGCGACCGGCGGCGTCGACGAGCGCATCTGAGATCGGACGATAGGCTCCGCTGCCAAGCAAGGCGGCGCGAGCGTCGAGCATGCTGCGGTCGTCGCCCATGGTCTTCGGCGCCTTCGGTGGAAGCAGCGTGAGGAAGCCGTACTTCGATCGGTCGAACCGATGGCCGGATTCGCATCCGAAGGTGCGATCGGTGATGGGGGAGAGGTCCTGGAAACAGTTCGGGCACCGAAGCCACGTCGAATCGATCGACATGGCTCGGTGCCCGAATCCGTCAGTCAGCGAGTCAGTGGTGGCCGTCGTGGCCGGACTCGAGTTCGCCCTTCGAGACCGGTGCGATGCGGTCTTCGAAGAACCAGCGCGACAGCGAGGCGCGCACGCGCTGGCCGAACGTGATCTTGCCGCGAGCGTTCGGGCGGATCATGAGCGGCTCGTAGCTCTCGAAGCTCACGAGCTTCCACCGGTCGTACTCGTCGAGCGGCTGGTGCACCTCGATGAACTCACCGCCGGGCAGCTTCACGATGCGACCCGACTCGTAACCGTGCAGGACGATCTCGCGGTCCTTCTTCTGGAGCGCGATGCAGACGCGCTTCGTGATGAAGTAGGCGATGAACGGCCCGATGATCACGACGGCCTGGAGCGCGTGGATGACGCCCTCCATGGTCAGCGAGAAGTGGGTCGCGAGGATGTCGGAGCTCGCAGCCGCCCAGAGGCCCGCGTAGAACGTCACGCCGGCGGCGCCGATCGCGGTGCGGGTCGGGGCGTTGCGGGGACGGTCGGCGATGTGGTGCTCGCGCTGGTCGCCCTTCACCCACGCCTCGATGAACGGGTACAGCAGGACGAGGACGAGGAACACGCCGATGCCGATGAGCGGCACGAGGATGTTGAACGACCACGTGCGGTCGAGCCAGACGAACTCCCAGCCCGGCGGGATGAGACGCAGGGCGCCGTCCGCGAATCCGATGTACCAGTCGGGCTGCGTGCCGGCGGAGACGGGGGAGGGGTCGTACGGTCCGTAGTTCCAGATCGGGTTGATCGTGAACATGGATGCGATGAGCGCGAGCACACCGAAGATGATGAAGAAGAAGCCGCCGGCCTTCGCCGCGTAGATGGGGAGGATGGGCGGACCGACCGCGTTCTGCTGCGTCTTGCCCGGTCCGGCGTACTGCGTGTGCTTGTGCACGACCACGAAGACGAGGTGCAGTGCGACGAGGGCGACGACGAGCGCAGGAAGCAGCAGGATGTGCAGCGTGTAGAGGCGGCCGACGATCGCGGTGCCCGGGAACTCGCCGCCGAACAGCAGGAACGAGGTCCAGGTGCCGACGACCGGGATGCCCTTGACCATGCCGTTGATGATCGCGAGGCCGTTGCCCGAGAGGAGGTCGTCGGGAAGCGAATATCCCGTGAAGCCCTCGGCCATCGCGAGGACGAAGAGCGTGAAGCCGATCACCCAGTTGAGCTCGCGGGGCTTGCGGAACGCACCCGTGAAGAAGATGCGCAGCATGTGCAGGCCGATCGCAGCCACGAACAGCAGCGCCGCCCAGTGGTGCATCTGGCGCACGAAGAGTCCGCCGCGGATGTCGAACGAGATGTCGAGCGACGAGGCCATGGCGACCGACATCTCGACGCCCTTGAGCGGCACGTACGATCCGTCGTAGTGCACCTCGGCCATGGAGGCCTGGAAGAAGAAGGTCAGGAACGTGCCGGAGATGAGCACGACCACGAACGCGAAGAGCGCGACCTCACCGAGCAGGAACGACCAATGGTCGGGGAACGCCTTGCGACCGAGCTCCTTGACGAAGCCGGCGATGCTCGTTCGCTCGTTGACGTAGACGGAGGCTGCCGCGGTGAACGACCGCTTCTGCGGCGCGGTGGCGGACGGTGCGGTGCTCAATGGCGCTCCCAGAAGCTCGGGCCGACGGGTTCGGTGAAGTCGCTCTGCGCGACGAGGTAGCCCTCGTCGTCGACGGTGATCGGCAGCTGCGGCAGCGGACGCTTGGCCGGGCCGAAGATGACCTCGCAGTGGTTCGTGACGTCGAACTGCGACTGGTGGCACGGGCACAGGAGGTGGTGCGTGTGCTGCTCGTACAGCGCGACGGGGCAGCCGACGTGCGTGCAGATCTTCGAGTAGGCGACGATGCCGTCGTACGACCAGTCCTTGCGCTCGGGAAGCTCGTTGAGCTCGGCCGGGTTGAGACGCATGAGCAGGACCGCAGCCTTCGCCTTCTCTTCGAGCTTGCCGTGCTCGAGCTCGGCGAGGCCCTCGGGGATGACGTGGAACGCGCTGCCGATCGTCACGTCGGCCGCCTTGATGGGCGTGCCCGACGGGTCGAGCGTGAGGCGGCTGCCCTTCTGCCACATCGTGTGGCTCAGCAGCTCGATGGGGTTCTGGTCCTGGGGCGCGAAGCCGCGGAACAGCACGATCGCCGGCAGCGGGAAGACGAGCAGGGCGCCGATGAGGCTGTTGCGGACGACCGCGCGGCGGGTGAAGCCGGACTCCTGGTCGGCGTCGGCGAACACCTTGGCGGCCGCCGCCTGCGTCTCGGGCGTACCGCCGATGGGGTGGCGCTCGTCGGCGAGCTCGACGTCGGCCATGAGCGCCTTGGCCCAGTGCACGGCACCGAAGCCGATCCCGAGCAGGGCCAGGGTCGCGCCGAGTCCGAAGAACATGTTGTTCAGTCGGACCATGCCGACGTCGTTCGACTCGATCGGGAAGAGCATGTACGCGGCGATCGCCCAGACGCTGCCGAGGATCGACAGGTAGAACAGCGTGTAGACGGTGCGCTGGGCGCGCTTCTCGCGCTTGGGGTCCTCGTCGGTCACGCGGGGGCGGTGCGGCGGGAAGCCGGGGTTCTCGAACGTGTCGGCCGCGATCACCGCGGTGCCGTGCGAGACGTTCGAATCGTGCGCGGCGTGCGACGAGTCGGCAGCGGCGACTTCCGCGCCGCTGTGGTCGTCCTGTGCCATGGTTCTCCTTCTGAGTCTTCTTCGGTGCCGGGCTGCCGCTAGTTGGACTTCGCCGTGATCCACACGGTGATCGCGACGATCGTGCCGAGACCGAAGATCCAGATGAACAGGCCCTCCGAGACCGGGCCGAGCGAGCCGAGCTCGAATCCGCCGGGTGAACGGTTGTCCTGGACGTACTTGAGGTACGTGATGATGTCGCGCTTGTCTTCAGGCGAGATGTTGAGGTCGTTGAAGACCGGCATGTTCTGCGGGCCCGTGACCATCGCCTCGTAGATGTGGACGCCCGTGACCTCGGTGAGCGGGGGAGCGTACTTGCCCTCGGTGAGGGCGCCGCCGGCGCCGGCGACGTTGTGGCACATCGCGCAGTTGATGCGGAAGAGTTCCGCACCGTTCGCTGCATCGCCGCCGCCGTTGACGAGGTGGTCGGCGGGGATCTCGGGCCCGGGCCCGAGCGAAGCGACGTAGTAGGCGAGCTGCTTGACCTGCTCGTCGGTGAACTGCGGCGGCTTCTGCGGCGCCTGCGGTCCCTGCATCTGCATGGGCATGCGCCCGGTGCCGACCTGGAAGTCGACCGCCGCCGCGCCGACGCCGATGAGGCTGGGGCCGTCGTCGGTACCCTGCGCGTTCATGCCGTGACAGGTGGCGCAATTCGCCTGGAAGAGCTTCTTGCCCTCGTCGATGGTCTGCTGCGACGTCGGGTCGCCCTCTGCCTGGGCGACCGTGCCGGCACTCAGTGCGGCGTAGGCGCCGCCGGTGAAGACGAGGCCCAGGGCGAGGAGCGCGACGGTTGCGAGCGGGTGCCGGCGGCCGGTGCGACGCTTCTGGCGGGTCATGTGGTTCTTCCTGTTCGCGGGCTTTCGGGTCTGACGCATCGGGTGGCCTATTTCAAGACGTAGATGACGAGGAACAGGCCGATCCAGACGACGTCGACGAAGTGCCAGTAGTACGAGACGACGATCGCGCTGGTCGCTTCACGGTGACCGAAGTTCTTGACCGCGAACACTCGTCCGATGACGAGGAGGAAGGCGATGAGACCGCCGGTGACGTGCAGGCCGTGGAAGCCGGTCGTCAGGTAGAACGCCGAGCCATAGGAGTCGGAGCTGATCGAGATGCCCTCGGAGACCAGCGTCGCGTACTCCCAGATCTGGCCGGCGACGAAGATGGCGCCCATGGCGTACGTGAGGAAGAACCACTCGACCATGCCCCACTTGGCGGGGTTCCACCACGGGCCGCGCGCGTACGGCTGCAGTCGCTCCGCCGCGAACACGCCGAACTGGCAGGTGAACGACGACAGGACCAGGATGATCGTGTTCGTCAGCGCGAACGGGAAGTTGAGCCGACCGGCCTGCGCCTCCCAGAGCTCGGGCGACGTCGAGCGCAGCGTGAAGTAGATCGCGAAGAGACCCGCGAAGAACATGACCTCGCTGCCCAGCCAGACGATCGTGCCCACCGCTACGGTGTTCGGTCGATTGATCACGGGCGCGCTCGCCTGATAAGTGATTGAGGTGCTCGTCACGCTCCCCATTATGGCCGAAATCCCGGCGGAGTTTTCGTCATCATCGGCCGTCGTGTCGCAGGCCTAGTGGTTAGGGAACCCTAAGTCGCACTGTGCAACGCCCGGGAATCCGCCGTGAATCGGGCCGATAGGATCGGCTGCATGCCCGCGCACCAGAACTGGCCAGACATTCTGAACTCCCTCGTACAGGGAGAAGACCTCAGCGTTTCGGACGCCGCCTGGTGCATGGAGCAGGTCATGACCGGCCAGGCGACCGAGGCGCAACTGGCGGCGTTCCTCGTCGCGCTGCGCATCAAGGGGGAGACGGTCGACGAGATCGTCGGCTTCCGAGATGCGGTTCTCGACCACGCCGTGCCGCTTCGCGCCGATCCGATGGCGCTCGACATCGTCGGCACCGGCGGTGACCGGTTCGGCACGGTGAACGTCTCGACGATGGCGTCGATCGTGGCCGCGGCAGCGGGGGTTCCCGTGATCAAGCACGGCAATCGCGCCGCGAGCAGCGCGTCGGGCTCGTCGGACGTGCTCGCGGCGCTCGGACTCGACCTCGCGCTCCCTCCTGAGCGCGTTGCATCCGTGCTCGACGACGCGGGCATCACGTTCGCCTATGCGGCGGCGTTCCATCCCGGATTCCGGCACGCGGGCCCCGTGCGCGCACAGCTGGGCATCGCGACCGTGTTCAACTTCCTCGGGCCGCTCTGCAATCCGGCCCGCCCCGAGGCGTCAGCAGTGGGCGTCGCCCACCTCGACCGGGTTCCGCTCATCGTCGGGGTGTTCCAGACCCGTGGTGCGACGGCGCTCGTGTTCCGTGGCGACGACGGGCTCGACGAACTGACGACGACTGGTCACTCCCACGTGTGGGAGGTGTCAGGCGGAACGGTGAAGGAGCACGACCTCGAACCGCGCGACCTCGGCATCCCGCGTGCGAGCATCGACCAGCTCATGGGCGGCGACTCCGCGCACAACGCGACGATCGTGCACGACGTGCTCGCGGGCGCACGCGGGCCGGTGCGCGACATCGTCGTGCTCAACGCCGCAGCCGGACTCGTCTCGTTCGACCTCGCGAAGGATCCGGGTCAGTTCCAGCGGCCGATCCTCGACCGCTTCCGCGACAAGATGGCGGTCGCCGAAGAAGCCATCGACAGCGGCGCCGCCGCCGCGAAGCTCGCCGAGTGGATCGAGGCGACCAGACGCTGACGGGGGCGCGTGGGAAGCTCGGTCGCCCACCTGGCCGAGCCGTCGGCGCGCCGCACGCACGCAGCGGGGCCCGTGGAGTCCACGGGCCCCGCTGCGAACCGGTCACTCCACGTCGTCGTCGACCCAGTCGAAGGTCTTCGTGACGGCCTTCTTCCAGAGCCGCAGGCGCCGCTCGCGCTCGTCGGGCTCCATCGCGGGCTCCCAGCGCGAGTCCTCCTGCCAGTTGGCGCGGAGCTCGTCGAGGTTCGCCCAGAAGCCGACGGCGAGACCGGCGGCGTACGCCGCGCCGAGGGCCGTCGTCTCGGCCACGACGGGACGCACGACGGGAACTCCGAGGATGTCGGCCTGGAACTGCATGAGCGTGTTGTTCGCGATCATGCCGCCGTCGACCTTGAGCTCGGTGAGTTCGACACCCGAGTCGGCGTTCACCGCGTCGAGCACCTCGCGCGTCTGGAACGCGGTCGCCTCGAGCGCGGCACGGGCGATGTGTCCCTTGTTCACGAACCGCGTGAGGCCGACGAGGGCACCGCGCGCATCGGGTCGCCAGTAGGGCGCGAACAACCCCGAGAACGCCGGCACGAAGTACGCGCCGCCGTTGTCCTCGACCGACTTCGCCAGTTCCTCGACCTCGGGTGCGCTCTGGAACAGCCCGAGGTTGTCACGGAGCCACTGGATCAGCGATCCGGTCACCGCGATCGATCCCTCGAGCGCGTAGTGGGGAGCGTCGTCGCCGAGCTTGTACCCGAGCGTCGTCAACAGCCCGTTCTTCGAGTGGACGATCTCCTCGCCCGTGTTGAAGATCAGGAAGTTGCCGGTGCCGTAGGTGTTCTTGGACTCGCCCGGATCGAAGGCCGCCTGCCCGAAGGTCGCGGCCTGCTGGTCGCCGAGGATGCCCGCGACCGGGACCTCGCGCAGCAGGCTCGAGGGCTCGACGGTGCCGTAGACCTCGGACGAACTCTTGATCTCGGGCAGCATCGAGCGCGGGACGCCGAAGGCGGCGAGGATCTCGTCGTCCCACTGCAGGGTCTCGAGGTCCATGAACATCGTGCGGCTCGCGTTCGTGACGTCGGTCGCGTGGACGCCGCCCTCGTGGCCGCCGGTGAGGTTCCAGAGAACCCAGCAGTCGGTCGTTCCGAACAGCAGGTCGCCGGCCTCGGCGCGTTCGCGCGCACCAGGGACGTTCTCGAGGATCCAGACGATCTTCGTGCCCGAGAAGTACGTCGCGAGCGGCAGGCCGACCTTCGGCTTGAAGCGCTCCACGCCGCCGTCGGCGGCGAGCCGGTCGACGATCGGCTGCGTCCGGGTGTCCTGCCAGACGATCGCGTTGTACACGGGCTCGCCCGTGTGCTTGTCCCAGACCACGGCCGTCTCGCGCTGGTTCGTGATGCCCACCGCGGCGATGTCGTGGCGGGTGAGGTCGGCCTTGCCGAGCGCCTGGCCGATCACCTCACGGGTGTTGCGCCAGATCTCGGCGGGGTCGTGCTCGACCCAGCCGGCCTTCGGGAAGATCTGCTCGTGCTCGAGCTGCCCGGTCGCGACGATCGATCCGGCCTTGTCGAAGATGATCGCGCGCGAGCTCGTGGTGCCCTGGTCGATCGCGAGGATGTAGTCGGGCATGGGTTCCTCTCATTCCTGCGCGCAGGAAGTCACGGCGCGCACGTGGTTGATCTGGAGACTGGCCGGTTCGACGAACGGGACCGGGCGCCTCACGTGATGATGGGAAGCAGCACGAGCGCCGCCCAGCCGGCGATGAGTCCGCCGATGATGGGCCCGACGACGGGCACCCACGAGTACGACCAGTCCGAACCGCCCTTGCCCTTGATGGGCAGGATGGCGTGCGCGATGCGCGGCCCGAGGTCACGAGCCGGGTTGATGGCGTACCCCGTCGGTCCACCGAGCGACGCGCCGATGCCGATCACGAGCAGGGCCACCGGCAGCGCGCCGAGCGACGCGAGTCCGGACGCGTCGCCGTTGCGACCGAAGCCGACGACGACGAACACGAGCACGAACGTGCCGATGATCTCGGTGATGAGGTTCCACCCGTAGGAGCGGATCGCCGGACCGGTGGAGAACACGCCGAGCTTGTTGGCCGCGTCGGGCTCCTCGTCGAAGTGCTGCTTGTACGCCAGCCAGCAGACGATGGCACCGATGATGGCGCCGATCAGCTGCGCGCTGATGTAGGTCGCGATGGATGCGCCGTCGATGGGCACGCCCGGGACGAACTCGGTCTTGCCCTCGCCGAGGAGGTTGACCGTGAGCCCCAGCGTGACGGCCGGGTTGATGTGCGCACCCGAGGCGTACGAGACGATGACGCCGGCGAAGACCGCGAGGCCCCAGCCGATGTTCACCATGAGGAACCCGCCGTTGTGGCCCTTGTTGCGGATGAGCGCGACGTTCGCGACCACACCGCAACCGAGCAGCACCAGCATGGCGGTGCCGACCAGTTCCGAGAGGAAGATGGTGCCGAGATTCATGTGCAACCCCCTTCGTTGGCGGTGCGCCGTCGCAGCCGCTCGTCTGTCACGATAGCGCCGTGACCCCTTCGGGGGGAACGATCTGCCGCGAGTTGGCGGACCGGCCTTACGGCGGGATGCGGTCGGGGCGTAGGTTTGCGGAGGGAGCGCTGCGCCGGGGCCGCCGCGCCGCGACATGCCCCTGGCGGAGACGGAAAGGGGTGACGATGAAGAAGATCATCAACGACCCGAAGCGCGTCGTCGACGAGTCGGTCGCGGGGTTCGCACTCGCGCACGCGGATCTCGTCCGCGTGGAGGTCGATCCGATCCGGGTCGTGCGTGCGGACGCGCCGATCGCCGGGAAGGTCGGGCTCGTGAGCGGCGGAGGCAGCGGGCACGAGCCGCTGCACGCGGGCTTCGTCGGGTTCGGCATGCTGGATGCCGCAGTGCCCGGCGCCGTGTTCACGTCGCCGACGCCAGATCCGATCCTCGAGGCGACGAAGGCCGTCGACGGAGGCTCGGGCGTGCTGCACATCGTGAAGAACTACACGGGCGACGTGCTCAACTTCGAGACGGCCGCAGATCTGGCGGCTGCCGAGGGCATCGAGGTGCGTGCCGTCGTCACCAACGACGACGTCGCCGTGCGCGACTCGCTCTACACCGCCGGCCGACGCGGCGTGGCGGGGACGGTGCTCGTCGAGAAGATCGCGGGAGCCGCGGCCGAACGGGGCGATTCTCTCGAGGAGGTCGCCGCGATCGCCGAACGGGTGAACGCGGCCGCGCGCTCGATGGGCCTCGCGCTCACGCCATGCGTGGTCCCGCACGCGGGTGAGCCGAGCTTCACGCTCGCCGACGACGAGATCGAGATCGGCATCGGCATCCACGGCGAGCCCGGTCGTGAGCGCGTCGGACTCGAGCCCGCCGACCGGCTGGTCGATCGACTGCTCGAACCGATCCTCGACGATCTGCCGTACGAGTCCGGCGAGCAGACGCTGCTCTTCGTGAACGGCATGGGCGGCACGCCGCAGATCGAGCTGTACATCGCGTTCCGTCGCGCCGTCGAGGTGCTCGAGGCACGGGGCATCCGGATCGCCCGCTCGCTCGTCGGCAGCTACATCACGTCGCTCGAGATGCAGGGGATGTCGATCACGCTGTTGAAGCTCGACGACGAGATGATCGAACTCTGGGATGCCCCGGTGCAGACGGCTGCACTCCGCTGGGGCCGGTGACGGAAGAAGGAGGGGCGGTGGGCCTCGACATCACGTGGGCGGTGGACTGGACCCGGCTGAGCGCCGAGCGCATCGGCGAGCACCGGGTGGAGCTGATCACGCTCGATCGCGAGATCGGCGACGGCGATCACGGCGAGAACATGGATCGCGGGTTCCAGGCGGTCGCCGCGAAACTCGACGATCTCGCCGCGGGTGCGGTTCCGGCCGACGTGCTGAAGCTCGTCGCCACGACGCTCATCTCCACAGTCGGCGGCGCCGCAGGGCCGCTGTACGGCACGGCGTACCTCAAGGCGGCGGCCGCCGTCGCGGGGCGGGACTCGCTCGACGGCCCCGCGATCGCGAGCCTCCTCGAGGCCGCTCGCGACGGCATCGTCCTCCGCGGCAAGGCCGAACCCGGCGACAAGACGATGGTCGACGCCTGGACCCCGGCCGTCGAGGCGGCGGCTGCGGTCGCGGCGGCCGGCGCCGACGCGACCGAGGTGCTCGACGCTGCGGCATCCGCGGCCGAGGCGGGCGCCGTGGCCACGGAGCCGCTCGTCGCCCGCAAGGGGCGTGCGAGCTACCTCGGCGAACGCTCCGCCGGCCATCGCGATCCCGGCGCGGAGTCGAGCGCGTTGCTGCTGCGCGCGGCCGCCGATGCCGCAGACGGCGCGGCAGGGGCGTGACGATGGGCGGCACGGTGGGGCTCGTCCTCGTCTCGCACTCTGCGGAGATCGCCTCGGGGCTTGCGAAGCTCGCGCGGCAGATGGCGCCGACCGTCGCGCTGGTGCCGGCGGGCGGCACCGACGACGGCCGCATCGGTACGAGCTTCGATCTCGTCGCCGCTGCCGTCGCCGAGGCGGACTCGGGCGCCGGCGCGGTCGTGCTCTGCGACCTCGGATCGGCGATCCTCACGGCGGAGACCGTGCTCGACTTCCTCGACGACGAGGCCCGCGCCCGCACGAGGATCGCCGATGCGCCGCTCGTGGAGGGCGCCGTCGCGGCGGCGGTCGCGGCCGAGTCCGGTGACGAGCTC
>Ga0256776_1000017_pt1 | contig 26066 bp, 26 predicted proteins | sample MC6MC0927MT_FD_186069 | JGI IMG/M metagenome (GOLD analysis project Ga0256776, IMG submission 186069) | Metatranscriptome of enriched soil aggregate microbial communities from Iowa State University, Ames, United States - MC6-MC0927-MT... | ecosystem: Environmental > Terrestrial > Soil >... | reverse complement strand
TCTTGCTGGGGAACGTCCCGCCAACGGGATCGTCGGACTCTGCGGAGGTCAGCCGCCCGTGCCCTTGTCGCGGCGGCGCAGGTAGCGCTCGAACTCCTGGGCGATCGCCTCGCCGCTCGCCTCGGGCGCGTCGACGGCGTCGCGCGCCTGCTCGAGCTGGGCGATGTAGCCCGCCATCTCCTCGTCGTCGGCGGCGAGCGCGTCGACGCCCGCCTCCCATGCCTGCGCCTCGGTCTCGAGGGTGCCGCGGGGGATCGAGAGCCCCGTCAGCTCCTCGAGCTTGCCGAGGAGGGCGAGGACGGCCTTCGGCGACGGCGCGTTGTGCACGTAGTGCGGCACGGAGGCCCACAGCGACACCGTCGGGATGCCGAGCCGCTCGGCGCGGTCGGCGAGCACGCTGAGGATGCCGACCGGCCCCTCGTAGGTGGAGCGCTCGACGCCCAGCGCTTCGCGCACCTCGGGGTTCTCGCTCGACGCGAACACGGTCAGCGGGCGCGTGTGCGGCGCGTCGGCGAGCATCGCCCCGAGCATCACCATGCCGTCGATGTCGGCCGCGAGGGCCGCGTCGATGAGCTCGGCGGCGAACGCCTTCCAGCTGCGGGCGGGTTCTGCGCCCATGAGCACGTGCAGGCCGGATGCTCCGGGGCCGGTGACGGGTTCGTCGAGGTCGCCCTCGCCGCCGCTGGGGCCGAGGACCGCCGCGCCCGGCCACTCGAGCCGGCGGACGCCGTCGTCGCCGGCGACCACGGTCGGACGGGTGAACTGGTAGTCGAAGTAGAGTTCGGGGTCGACGGCGGCGATCTCGACGAGGCCGAGCCGCTCGACGAGGAGCTTCGCGGCCCCGGTCGCCGCCTCGCCGGCGTCGTTCCATCCCTCGAAGGCGACGACGAGCAGCCTCTTGCCCTCGAATCCGGCCGGCTGAATCACTCCGCGTGCCCCGCTTCCCGCCCCGGACGCCCGGGGTCCTCTCCACAATAGGCCGTGCCCGTAGACTTGGGGGTTGTGACCACACGCCTGCCTGCCGCCGTCCTCTGGGACATGGACGGAACCCTCGTCGACACCGAACGCTACTGGATGGCCGCCGAGGAGGAGCTCGTCGAGGCGTTCGGCGGTGCCTGGACCCACGACGACGCACTCGCCCTCGTCGGCAGCGGACTGTGGGAGTCGGCCAAGGTCTTCCAGGCGAAGGGCGTCGACCTCGACGCCGACACGATCGTGAACCGCCTGACCGACCGGGTGAGCGAGATGCTCGCCGAGCACGGCGTGCCCTGGCGGCCCGGGGCGCGAGAGCTGCTCGAGGCCCTCCGCGCGGCATCCGTGCCGACCGCGCTCGTCACCATGTCGCTCCGCTCGATGGCCGACGAGATCATCTCGGCCATTCCGTTCACGGCGTTCGACGTGATCGTCACGGGAGACTCGGTCGAGCGCCCCAAGCCCCACCCGCTGCCGTACCTGCAGGCCGCCGCCGAGCTCGGCGTCGACATCGCCGACTGCGTCGCGTTCGAGGACTCGCCGGCGGGACTCACGAGCGCCTACGACTCGGGCGCGATCGCCGTCGGCGTGCCGAACATCCTGGCGCTCGACGAGGTGGCGTCGACCGCGCTCTGGCCGACCCTCGAGGGGGCGACCGTCGCCGACGTCGCCGCGCTCGTCGCCGAGCGGGAGGCCGTCCGATGACCGCGAGCCGAGGCGAGCAGAGCGGCCCCTTCCGGGTCGGCGACCGCGTGCAGCTGACCGGGCCGAAGGGGCGGATGCACACGATCACGCTCGAGCCGGGCAAGCTCTTCCACTCGCACAAGGGGCCGATCGCGCACGACGACCTCATCGGCCTGCCCGACGGCTCGGTCGTCGCGAACCAGGTCGGCATCGAGTACCTGGCGCTCCGACCGCTCCTCAGCGACTTCGTGATGTCGATGCCCCGCGGTGCGGCGATCGTCTACCCGAAGGATGCGGCGCAGATCCTCGCGCAGGCCGACATCTTCCCCGGGGCGACCGTCGTCGAGGCGGGCGTCGGGTCGGGGGCGCTGTCGCTGTGGCTGCTGCGCGCGATCGGCTCGACCGGCCGCCTCTGCTCCTTCGAGCGCCGCGAGGAGTTCGCCGACGTGGCTCGCGGCAACGTCGCGACCTTCCACGGCGCCGTGCCCGAGAACTGGTCGATCACGCTCGGCGACCTCGCCGAGGTGCTGCCCGAGACGGTGGAGCCCGCGAGCGTCGACCGCGTCGTGCTCGACATGCTCGCGCCGTGGGAGTGCATCGACGAGGTGTCCCGGGCGTTGAAGCCCGGCGGTGTCGTGCTCTGCTACATCGCCACCGTCACGCAGCTCTCCCGGGTCGCCGAGGCGATCCGTGCCACGGGCCTCTACACCGAACCGCAGTCCTCGGAGACGATGGTGCGCGGCTGGCACGTGCAGGGCCTCGCCGTACGGCCCGATCACCGTATGATCGCGCACACCGGCTTCCTCATCACCGCCCGTCGGCTCGCGCCCGACACCGTGCTGCCCGAGCTCAAGCGCCGGCCGTCGAAGACCGAGTTCAGCGATGAGGACGTCGAGGCGTGGACGCCAGGCGCCCTCGGCGAGCGCCAGGTGAGCGCGAAGGCGCTGCGCAAGCGCGTCCGCGCCGCCGACGCGGCGGCCCGCAAGTCCGCGGGCGGCGACGACGGCGACGAGACCGATGCACCCGCACCGGAGGCTCCCGTCTCGGACGGGTAGGCTTTCAACGCCGCTCAGCGACCACCCCAGATGCGACCCCTGAAGAATCGAGGATCTGTGCGCTCGTCTCTCGCGCTCATCGCCACGGCCGGAATCGTCGCCGTCGCGCTCTCCGGCTGCGCCGCCCAGGCCCCCGCGCCCGAGGCGGAGCCCGGCAACTCGTCGTCGACGATCGACGTCACGGGCGACTTCGGCAAGACCCCGAAGGTCGAGTTCCCGACGCCGCTCACGCCGGAGGAGACCGAGTGCACCGAGGTCATCGAGGGGGAGGGGCCGTACCTCGAGGTGGGCCAGCTCGCCATGACCGGGCTCGCCGTCTACAACGGTGCGACGGGCGACCCGATCCAGGTGACGGGCTTCGGCGATGAGGCGGCCGTGCCGCTCGTCGTGTCGGACAGCAACGCATCGCTCACGGGCCTGTCGAAGGGACTCACGTGCGCCCGGGCCGGTTCGCGCGTCGCCGTGGTCGCCCCCGAGAAGGACCTGTGGGGCCCGAACGGCAACCCGCAGATCGGCGTGAACCCGGGCGACAGCATCGTCTTCGTGATCGACGTCCAGCGCGCGCTCCCGTCGCGCGCTGACGGCACCCCGCAGCTGACCCGCGACGGCTTCCCGGCCGTCGTCCTCGCTCCCGACGGGCGCCACGGCGTCACCGTGCCGAAGGCGGCCCCGCCGAAGCAGAGCGAGGTCGAGGTGCTGAAGGCCGGCTCGGGCGAGGTCGTCGAAGACGGCGACCAGGTCGCCGTGCAGTACACCGCGGTCGACTGGAACTCCAACGAAGTGTCCGGATCGACCTGGGAGGACGGCGCCCCGACGATCGCCGTCGCCGGCGACGGTGGCCAGGGCGGACCGCTCCCGCCCGCGGTCACGAAGGCGCTCGTCGGCAAGAAGGCCGGCTCCCAGATCGGCGTCATCGTCGTCCCCGAGGGCGACGACGCGAGCGATTCCGCGCAGTTCTACGTCGTCGACGTGCTCGGCGCGCTCTGAGCGTCCATCGACCCGACCGCCGGCGCCCGTCGGGCGTCGGCGGTTCAGTATGATCGCTCGTGTGGCCGTGACAGAACCCAGTGGTGCAGCGAAGGTTCCGGTCGAAGACCGGTTGTTCAGCCTCGTCCTCGCCCTCGTCGCGACCGAGACCGGGCTCCTGAAGTCCGAGATCCTCTCGACGGTCCGCGGCTACGCCGAGCGCTACGACGCCGGGGGGCAGAACGCGAACCTCGAGCGGCAGTTCGAGCGTGACAAAGACGAGATCCGCGATCTCGGCATCCCGCTCGAGACGGTCGAGTCGCCCGACCGGCCGGGCGACAACCAGTCCCTGCGCTACCGCATCCCGAAGGGGCAGTACGAACTGCCCGAGACGGTGCGGTTCAGTCCCGACGAGCTCGCCCTGCTCGGTCTCGCGGCCGAGGTCTGGCGTGAGGCATCCGTCTCGGCCGACTCGCAGCGCGCCCTCACCAAGCTGCGGTCGCTCGGCATCGAGCCGCGCGACCCCGTCATCGGCTACGCACCGCGACTCCGCGTTCGCGATGCGGCCTTCGAGCCGCTCCGCCAGGCGCTCGATCGCCGGCAGACGGTTCGCTTCCGCTATTTCAAGCCGGGGGAGCGGGAGCCGCGCCTGCGCACCGTCGACCCGTTCGCGGTCGTGCTCCATGAGGGCCGCTGGCACCTGCACGCCCGCGACCGGGCGGTCGACGAGCTCCGCACGTTCCTGCTCTCCCGCATCGTGGGCGACGTGGAGTTCGTCGCGGGCTCGACGTTCGACGCCCCGCCGCCCGGCATCCAGGACCGGGTGATCGCCGAGCTCGACGCCCTGCGGCTCGCGAACGTCGCCGACCTCGCGGTGACCGCGGGCAGCGACGCCGAGATCCGCCTCGGCAAGCGGGCCGTCGAGGGCGATGAGGACGCAGGGGTCATCCGCCTGCACTACACCGACGAGGCGGTGCTCGCCGACGAACTCGCGGCGTACGGCCCCGAGGTCCGCGTGCTCGCGCCCGCGACCCTGCGCGAAGCGGTGCGCGACCGGCTCCGACTCGTCGCCGAGGCGCATCGCGAGGGAGCCGCCCGATGAACGAACCCCGCCGCAAGCCGCTGAAGGCCTCCGACAAGCTCGTCTTCCTGCTCTCGCTCGTGCCGTACCTGCTCGAGCAGCAGGTCGTCGACGTCCCCGACGCCGCGGCGCACTTCGGCGTCTCCGACGAGGAGATCCGCGAGGCCGTGCGCCTCATCGCGACGTCGGGCCTCCCGGGTGCCACCGGCACGTACCAGCCGAACGACCTGTTCGACATCGACTGGGACGCCTTCGAGGACGACGACGTCATCGTGATCGTGCACCACGTCGCCATCGACGACGCCCCGCGACTGTCGGCCCGCGAGGCGGCGGCGCTGATCGCCGGCCTCCAGTACCTCTCCGCGCTGCCCGAGAACGCCGGCAGTGCGTCGCTCGGCGCGCTCATGCAGAAGCTCACCGCCGGCGCCTCCGCGGCGCCGAGCCGCATCGCCGGCGCCGAGTCCGCGAGCGACGGGTCGCTCGCGATCATCCGCGAGGCCGTCGCAGGCGGCCGTCAGCTCGAGTTCGACTACCGCAACGCGGTCGGCGTCGCGGGCCGGCGACGCGTCGACCCGCTGCGCATCCTCTCGCAGGACGCCGACTGGTACCTGCAGGCCTATTGCCACACGCGTGAGGACGTGCGCAACTTCCGGGTCGACCGCATGAGCGGGCTGGTCGTCAGCGACCTGCCGATCGACGAGCATGCCGAGGCGGAGGTCCCCGACACCCTGTTCCAGGGCTCGGAGAGTGACTTCGACGTGGTCGTCGACGCGGTGCCCGAGGCGCTGCCGCTGCTCGCCGACTACCTCGCCGACTCGAAGACCGAAGCGGTCGACGGTCGGCTCAGGGTCACGCTCCGCCTCGCGCACGTGCACGGGCTCAAGCGCCTCGTCGCCGGTCTTCCGGGACTCGTGACGGTGGTCTCACCCGGCGAAGCGCGAGCAGCGGTCGCCGGGTGGGCCGACGCGGGGCTCGCAGGCTACGCTGGCCAGGAGACATCCGACCACTGAGCCAGGAGTACCCCCGACGAACGGAGCGGTTCGTCGGGGCATCCGTCCACAGGTAGGATCTCGCAGCAACCTCCGGCAGGTAGACTGTCGCCAACATCCCCCGAGAACGGACGAATACCTATGTGGCAAGGCTTCACCGGTTGGCACGCGCTGATCATCCTCGTGGTCATCCTGCTGCTGTTCGGCGCCCCCAAGCTTCCGGCCCTTGCCCGCAGCCTCGGGCAGTCGATGAAGATTCTGAAGACCGAGGTGCGCAGCGACAAGGGCGACGGCGACGCGGCCGCCGCCGGTGACGAGGCGCCGAAGTCCGAAGAGTCGGATTCCGGCAAGAGCGCCTGACCTCGATGACCGCGGTGAAAGATCGCGGGGAGAAGAACCGCGAGAAGCGCATGTCGCTCGGCGCGCACCTCATCGAGCTGCGCAAGCGCCTCTTCATCTCGGCGATCGCGATCGTCGTGGGCATGGTCGCCGGCTGGGTGCTGACCGACCTCTACGTCTGGGACGCGATCCAGGAGCCGGTCGCGCGCGTGGCCGAGGCCCGCGGACAGGACGCCGAGACGGCGATCGTCTTCCCGACGATCTCGAGCGCCTTCGACCTGCGCCTGCAGATCGCCTTGACGTTGGGCCTCGTGATCTCGAGCCCGGTGTGGCTGTACCAGGTGTTCGCGTTCCTGGTCCCCGGACTCAACAAGAAGGAGCGGAGCTTCACGCTCGCGTTCTTCGCGACCGCGATCCCGTTGTTCTTCGCCGGCTGCGCGGCCGGCTGGTTCGTGCTGCCGAACATCGTGAAGCTCATGACGAGCTTCGTGCCCGAGGGGGCGATGTCGCTGCTCACGGCGAAGGAGTACATCGACTTCGTGCTGAAGCTCGTGATCGCGATCGGCATCGCCTTCGTGGTGCCCGTGTTCATCGTGCTGCTGAACTTCGCCGGCGTCATCAGCGCGGCGTCGATCATCAAGTCGTGGCGGGTCGCGATCCTCGTGATCGTGCTCTTCACGGCGATCGCGACCCCGTCGGCCGACATCGTCTCGATGTTCATGCTCGCGATCCCGATGATCGTGCTGTACTTCGCGGCGTGGTTCATCGCGAACCTGCACGACAAGCGGGTCGCGCGTCGCAACCTCGCCGAGTTCGGAGAGGCCGTCTGAGGCCCGACGCTGTCTAGGCTGGAGAGGTGATGAGCCTCTCGCCGGCCGAACGCTACGCGCGGTCGCGCCAACAACGTCGGCAGCCTCGGCTCGCCGAGTTCGCAGCTGCGACCCGATTCGATCTCGACCCATTCCAGAGCGCGGCCTGTGCCGCCCTCGACGAGGGGCGCAGCGTCCTCGTCGCGGCGCCCACGGGCGCGGGCAAGACGGTCGTCGCCGAGTTCGCCGTGCACCTCGCCATGCAGGAGCAGGGTGCCAAGGTCTTCTACACGACGCCGATCAAGGCGCTCTCCAACCAGAAGTACCAGGAGTTCTGCGACGCCTGGGGCGCCGACCAGGTCGGCCTCCTCACGGGCGACACCAACGTGAACTCGGGCGCCCGCATCGTCGTCATGACGACAGAGGTGCTGCGCAACATGCTGTACGCCGACTCGCCGCTGCTCGACCGACTCGCGTACGTCGTGATGGACGAGGTGCACTACCTCGCCGACCGGTTCCGCGGCGCGGTCTGGGAGGAGGTCATCATCCACCTTCCCGAGGCCGTCCGACTCGTCTCGCTCAGCGCGACCGTGTCGAACGCCGAGGAGTTCGGCGACTGGCTGCAGGCGGTGCGCGGCGACACCGAGGTGATCGTCTCCGAAGACCGCCCGGTGCCGCTCGAGCAGCACGTGCTCGTGCGGTCGAAGCTCGTCGACCTCTTCGACTCGTCGGGACAGGCGGCGACCCACCGGGTGAACCCCGAACTCAAGCAGCTGGCACGCGCCGGCGGCCGATCGATCGGTTCGCGCTCGCAGCGCGGGCGCCGCGGCGGCGACCGCGGGCGCTTCCACCAGGCCGACAAGGGCGGTCGGCTCGAACGCTCGGAGGTCGTCGCGCTCCTGCACGGCAAGAACCTGCTGCCCGCGATCGTCTTCATCTTCTCGCGCGCAGGGTGCGACCAGGCGGTCCGCCAGGTGCTGCGCAGCGGCATCCGGCTCACCGAAGGGCACGAGCGCGCCGAGATCCGGGCGATCGTCGAGGAGCGGGCGCGGATGCTCCGCGACGAGGATCTCGCGGTGCTGGGTTACTGGGAGTGGCTCGAGGGCCTCGAGCGGGGCGTCGCAGCCCACCACGCGGGCATGCTGCCGGCGTTCAAGGAGATCGTCGAGGAGCTCTTCCAGAAGAAGCTGCTGAAGGTGGTGTTCGCGACCGAGACGCTCGCGCTCGGCGTCAACATGCCGGCGCGCTCGGTCGTGCTCGAGAAGCTCGAGAAGTTCAACGGCGAGGCGAGGGTGCCGATCACGCCGGGGGAGTACACCCAGCTGACCGGGCGTGCCGGCCGGCGCGGCATCGACATCGAGGGGCACTCGGTCATCCAGTGGGTCGACGGGCTCGACCCGGAGTCGGTCGCGGCGCTCGCCTCGCGACGCAGCTATCCGCTCAACTCGAGCTTCCGTCCGACCTACAACATGGCGGTCAACCTGGTCGACCAGTTCGGACGCGAGCGCACCCGGCAGATCCTCGAGCTGTCCTTCGCCCAGTTCCAGGCCGACCGCGCGGTCGTCGACCTCGCCCGTACGCTCCGGAAGCAGGAGGAGTCGATGGCCGGGTACGAGGAGGCGATGCGCTGCCACCTCGGCGACTTCGGCGAGTACGCGGGCATCCGCCGTGAGATCGGGCGGCTCGAGCGGCAATCCTCGAAGGGCAACCCGACCGCAGCCGCTCGCGAACGCCTGCAGCGCGAGCTCGGGGCCGCCCGCAAGCGGCTGCGCGCGCATCCCTGTCACGGATGCGCCGAGCGCGAGTCGCACGCCCGCTGGGCCGAACGCTGGTGGCGTCTGAAGCAGGAGCACGACGACCTGTCGCGCCAGATCCGCAGCCGCACGGGCCAGGTCGCCAAGCGGTTCGATCGCGTGTCGGACGTGCTCTCGGAGCTCGGCTACCTCGAGTCCGATGCACGCGGACAACTCGTGTCGACGCCGGCGGGGCGCGTGCTCAAGCGCATCTACGGCGAACGCGACCTGCTCGTCGCCGAGTGCCTGCGCCGCGGGCTCTGGGACGGCCTCGACGTCCCGGGCATCGCCGCGATGGCCGCCTCCCTCGTCTACGAACCGCGACGCGACGATCGCGGGGTCGAGTACCGGCTGCCGCGTCGCGGCTTCCGGGAGGCCTTCGACCGGACGCTCGACGTCTGGAGCACGCTCGATGACCTCGAACGCGACCACCGCCTGCCGAGCAGCGAGCAGCCGTCGCCGGCGCTCGCATCGGCCATGCACGGCTGGGCGAGGGGCGGCGCGCTCGCGAACGTGCTCGGCGACACCGAACTCGCGGCGGGCGACTTCGTCCGGCTGACGAAGCAGGTCATCGATCTGCTCGACCAGATCTCGATCGTCGCCGAGGCCGAGCTCGCCACGACGGCGCGAGCGGCGATCGACGCGGTGCGCCGGGGGGTGGTGGCGTACGGCGCGGCCGCGTGACTCCGGTCGCTTAGGCTGATCTGGTGCCATCCACGTCCGCGCGCCGCCGTCTCCTGCCGCTGCCGTTGTGGGCGGCGGTCGTCGTCGCCGCCATCGGCGGCGTCGTGTACGACCTCGGCTTCCCCGACGTCTCGGCGTGGCCCCTCGCGTTCGTGGGCATCGCCCTCGCACTCGTCACGCTGATCGGCCGACGAGCCTGGAGCGCGGCACTCGTCGGATTCGTCTTCGGACTCGCGTTCTACCTCCAGCACGTGTCGTGGACCTCGCTCTACCTCGGCCCGATCCCATGGCTCGCGCTGTCGATCTTCGAGTCGTTCTTCATGGCGGGCGGCGCGGTGCTCATCACGCTCGCGTATCGCTGGGTGCCGCATGCGAGTGCATCGCGTTGGGTGCGACTGATCTGGCTGCCGCTGCTCGTCGCCGGGCTCTGGATCGTCCGCGAGACGGCCGCCGGCACGTTGCCGTACGGCGGCTTCCCCTGGGGGCGCGCGGCGCTCAGCCAGTCCCAGAGCCCGTTCGCCGAGGTGGTGGCGTGGATCGGTTCGACCGGGCTCGGGTTCGTCATGGTCGCCCTTGTCGCCGGCGTCATCGAGTGGGTCCGGCTCCGCGGATGGCGAGACCTCCGCACCGCCATCCCGGTCGCCGCGCTGCTGGTGGTCGCGGTCGTCGTGCCGGCCTTCCCGACCACGCCCGCCGGCGAACTCAGGGTCGCCAGCGTGCAGGGCAACGGTCCGGCAGGGTATTTCGACGAGCGCGAACCGGGCGACGTGCTCTCAAAGCAGCTGGCCGCGACGGAGCCCGTGCTCGACGAGCCCGGCATCGACGTGCTGCTGTGGCCCGAGGGCGGTTCCGACATCGATCCGACGCGGAGCGCCGCCGCAGCGGGGGTCTTCGACACCCTCGGCGAGCGCCTCGACGCGCCGATCGTGCTCAACACCGTCACGACGCGCGACGACGAGTACTTCAACACCTCACTGCTCTGGCGGTCGGGCGAGGGGGCCGTCGACAGCTACGACAAGCGGCATCCGGTGCCGTTCGGCGAGTACATCCCCGACCGGTGGTTCTACGATGCGATCGTGCCCGACCTGACCGGACTCGTGCAACGCGGCTACTCGCCCGGCGTGAACTCGCCGGTGTTCGACCTTGGAGCGGCCGTCGCGGGTCTCGCGATCTGCTTCGACGTCATCTACGACGACGTGATCTGGCAGGGAGCCCGCGAGGGCGCCGAGCTCTACATGTTCCAGACCAACAACGCCGACTTCCGCGGCACCGACGAGAACCAGCAGCAGCTCGCCATCGCCCGCCTGCGGGCGATCGAGACCGGACGGTCGGTCGTGAACATCTCGACCGTCGGCACGAGCCAGGTCATCGACCCGTCGGGGCGCACGATCGACTCGCTCCCGGCCTACGAGGCGGGCGCGATGGTGACCGACGTCGAACTCCGGCACGGGCTCACGCCGTCGGTCGTCCTCGGCTCGTGGGTCGCGATCGTGATCGTGCTCGGATCGATCGCCGGCCTCATCGCGGCGGGCGTGCTCGCGCGGCAGCGCTCGGGTCGCACAGAACTCACGAGGTCGAACGCGACCGGGGCGTCAGCCGACGGCGACGGCGACGCGAAGGACTAGGCGCCGACCTTCTGGCCGCGGCGGGCCCGGAGGTACTGGAGTCGCTCCTCGAGCAGCTCCTCGAGCTCGGGAATGGTACGGCGCTCGAGCAGCATGTCCCAGTGGGTGCGGGCGACCTTCTCGCCCGAGCGGTCGATCTCGACCGGCTTCGAGTCGACGAGCAGAACGGCCGATGCACCGCAGTGGCGGCACTCCCACGTCTCGGGGATCTCGGCCTCGGTCGAGAAGACCATCGTCGTGTCTCGTCCACAGGTTTCGCACTGGTAGGTGTACTCAGCGCGGTCGGCGAACACCACGCCGTCTTCGCTCTGCAGGCTCTGCGCACCGATCCGCATGCCCCGAAGGCTCCGATCCGCCATGGCGTTCTCCTCTCGATCGTCTGACAGTCTCAACGATCAAGCTGGGCGTTCCCTTTCCGAAGCCTGAAGTTTCGCGGGGAATTCTCAGCTTCGTTCGGCGATCACCTGCATGGCGAGGTCGGCGCGATCGGTGACGAGTCCGTCGACGCCGAGGTCGAGCAGCCGCACCATGTCGCGAGGGTCGTTGACGGTCCAGACGTGCACCTCGGCACCGAGCGCGTGCGCGGTGTCGACGAACTGTCGCGTCACGAGCCGGAGCGGCCCGGTGCGCTCGGGGATCTGGAGGGCGCGCGCGCCGCGAAGAGCCCGCGACGCGAGCGTGCCGGCGTGCGCGAACGAGGAGAGACGGAACCCCAGCACGCCCGTCGCCCCGACCGAGCTGACGGCGTCGGGGACGAGGCGCGCCAGCTGCCGACGACGACGGTCGGAGAAGCTCGTGACGAGCACGCGCTCCGACGATCGGGTGCGGGCGACCGCCGCGACGGTCGCCTCGACGGCGCGCTGATCCTTCACGTCGATGTTGAACCTGGCGTCGGGAAATGCGTCCAGTGCCTCCTCGAGTGAGGGCAGCCCCTGCCCGTGGCCGAGGTCGATGCGCCGGAGCTCGGCCATCGTCAACTGGGCGACGGACACCTCGCGGCCGGCGACACGAGCGAGCGACTCGTCGTGCGCGATGACCGAGACGCCGTCGTGCGTCGCCCGCACATCGGTTTCGATGTAGCGGGCTCCGGCGGCCGCCGCCTTCGCGAAGGCGAGGAGCGTGTTCTCCGGTGCATCCACCGCGAGCCCCCGGTGCGCCAGCACACGGGGGCCCGGGAGATCGAAGTACGACGACGCCACGTGCGATCAGGCCTGCGGGAACGGTCCGGCCGGCGGACGCGGGTCGCTGCCCGTGGCCGGCGGCGTCTGCGCTGCAGCGCCCGGAACCGGGGGAATCCCGCCGCCTCCGGGAGTGAACGCGCGACCGATGCCCTTGAGCGCCTCGGTGAGTTCGCTCGGGATCACCCACAGCTTGTTCGCGTCGCCCTGGGCGAGCTGGGGGAGCATCTGCAGGTACTGGTAGCCGAGCAGCTTCGGGTCGGGGTCGCCCTTGTGGATCGCGTCGAAGACCGTGAGGATCGCCTCGGCCTCGCCCTGAGCGCGCAGCACGGCCGCCTTCGCGTCGCCCTCGGCCTTGAGGATCGCGGCCTGCCGCTCGCCCTCCGCCGTGAGGATGGCGGACTGCTTCGTGCCCTCGGCGGTGAGGATGAGCGCGCGGCGGTCGCGCTCTGCGCGCATCTGCTTCTCCATCGAGTCCTGGATGGAGATGGGCGGGTCGATCGCCTTGAGTTCGACCCGCGACACGCGGATGCCCCACTTGCCGGTCGCCTCGTCGAGCACGACGCGCAGCTGGCCGTTGATGTTGTCGCGCGAGGTGAGCGCCTCCTCGAGGTTCAGCCCGCCGACCACGTTGCGGAGCGTCGTCGTGGTGAGCTGCTCGACCGCGCCGAGGTAGTTCGCGATCTCGTAGGTCGCGGCACGTGCGTCGGTCACCTGGAAGTAGACGACCGTGTCGATCGAGACGACGAGGTTGTCTTCGGTGATCACCGGCTGCGGCGGGAACGACACGACCTGTTCGCGCATGTCGACGAGCGGGCGCAGCCGGTCGATGAACGGCACGAGCAGGTTGAGGCCGGGGGTGAGCGTCTTGTGGTAGCGGCCGAGCCGCTCGACGATGCCCGCGTACGCCTGCGGGATGATCCTGATCGAACGTGCGATGACGACGATGACGAAGATGACGATCGCGATGACGACGACCGTCACGATGATGCTGGGCACATCCATTACTCGGTGGTGCTCCTCTCTACCGGCACGACGACCGCCGTCGCGCCATCGATGGCGGTGACGAGCACGCGCTCGCCGACCGGTACGTCAGCCTGCTCGGTCGCGGGTGAGAGCCTCGCCGTCCAGGTCTCGCCGTTCTGCAGACGGACCTGGCCGCCCGCACCGCCGACGGTCAGCACGACCGTTCCCTCCGCCCCGATCAGGGCGTCGATGTTGCTCCGCGTCGGGTCGCCGCCGCGTCGCAGCGCACGCAGCAGCGGCGGCCGCAGCACGAGCATGAGCGCGACCGCGACGACCGCGGCGATGATGAACTGCGCCCACCACGGAATGCCGAACAGCCCCGAGAGCAGGCCCGCGACGCTGCCGAGTGCGAGCATCAGGAACGTCATCTCGAGGGTGAAGACCTCGATCGTCGCGAACGCCAGGATCAGGACCAGCCAGACGATCCACGCGTACTGGGTCAGCACATCCAAATCGGGTCTCCTTCGCACGCGGTCGGCTTCTCTCGAAACTAGCAGTGCCCGGCGCGGCATGGGGGAGTTGATAGTCTCGGTTCGGCCGCGCGGGCCGACCCCGCGGCGCCCAGACCATCGAGGAGCCTCCGTGACCAACCCACTCGCCCCCGGATCGCTCGCCGGCCGCGTCGCACTCGTGACCGGTTCGTCGCGCGGCATCGGCGCCGACACCGCCCGCTACCTCGCCGAGGCAGGCGCCTCCGTCGTCGTGAACTACCGCAGCAAGGCGCCGCGCGCCGACAAGGTCGTCGCCGAGATCACCGCGGCCGGCGGCACGGCGATCGCCGTCGGCGCCGACCTGACCGACCCAGAGTCGGTCGCGGCGATGTTCGAGCGCACCGTCGCCGAGCTCGGGCCGATCGATGTGCTCGTGCTCAACGCCTCGGGCGGCATGGAGACCGGCCTCGGCGAGGACTACGCGATGCGCCTCAACCGCGACGCCCAGGTGAACGTCGTCGAGGGCGCGCTGCCGCACCTCGCCGAGGGTGCCCGCATCGTGTTCGTGACGAGCCACCAGGCGCACTTCATCCGCACCACACCGACCATGCCCGAGTACGAGCCCGTCGCCCTCTCCAAGCGCGCCGGTGAGGACGCGCTCCGCGCCAAGCTGCCCGAGTTCGACGCTGCGGGCGTCGAGTTCGTGGTCGTCTCGGGCGACATGATCGAGGGCACGATCACCGCGACGCTCCTCGAGCGGGCGAACCCCGGCGCGATCGACGCCCGCAAGCAGGACGCGGGCCGGCTCTACAACGTCGCCGAGTTCGCCGCCGAGGTCGCCTCCGCGGCCGCGGACCCGATCCCCGCCGAGCACACCCGCTACGTCGGCGACATCTCGGGCTTCGCGAAGGAAGCCTGACCGCGTAACGCCCCGCACGACGAAGAAGGCGCACCGCGCGTTCGTCAGGCGGTCTTGACGCCCTTGCCGAACGTGAACGCGCGCACGATCTGGATGATGCCGAGCACGATCAGGCTGATGCCGATGATCCACCACAGAACGACCACGTAGAGCGGCGAGAACAGCAGCACGATGCCGGCGACGATGCTCAGGATGCCGAAGAAGATCGCCCAGCCCTTCGACGGCGCGTCGCCGAGCTGCGCGAGCGCGACGATGCCCTCGACGATCCACAGCACACCGATGAGGATGCCGAGGAAGATGCCGAGCACGACGGCGCTCTCGGTCGGGTTCGAGAGCGCGACGACGCCGCCGATGATGAAGAGGAGGCCGAGGATGATGTCGAGCGTCCTCGCTCCGCCCGAGATGCCCTTCGAGAAGATGCCGAGGCCGAGGTAGGCGATGCCCGCGATGAGCAGGTAGATGCCGAGGATGACGGTGAGGACGACTGCCGAATCCTTCGGCCAGAACGTGATGAGGAGGCCGACGATGAGCGCGACCGCGCCGCTGATGCCCAGCGTGGTGCGGACCGTGTTGATCGCCGACTTCGACAGTTCATCGGCGTCGAGCGAGAACGTGGCGAAGAACCCGGTGGGCTGCGGTGAAGACATGTCCTGTCCTTTCAGGGGGTGAACCGTGCCCGCCAAGGCTATTGCCGAACCCAGGCTGGGTATCGGATGTGAACCCGCGCGTCGCAATGCGACCGCGCGCGTCGGTGACGTAGCGCTATCGGTCACGAATCGAGAAGCGTCGACGAGGATGCCGCGGCTAGCGTGACCCGCATGTGCCTCATCGTCCGCGCCCGTGAGAATCTAGACCACATGGCCACCGAGAAGAACGCGACGAACCCCGCCGACCGTCATGAACGCATCAGCGTGCGCGGTGCCCGGGAGAACAACCTGAAGAACGTCGACGTCGACCTGCCGAAGCGCAGGCTCACCGTGTTCACCGGGGTGTCGGGCTCGGGAAAGAGCTCGCTCGTGTTCGACACGATCGCGGCCGAGTCGCGTCGTCTCATCGACGAGACCTACAGCGCCTTCGTGCAGGGGTTCATGCCCTCGGTGCCGCGCCCCGACGTGGACGTGCTCGAGGGCCTGACGACCGCGATCCTCGTCGACCAGGAGCGCCTCGGCGCCAACCCGCGTTCGACGGTCGGCACCGTCACCGATGCGAACGCGATGCTGCGCATCCTGTTCTCGAAGCTCGGCGATCCGTACATCGGCGGACCGACGGCGTTCTCGTTCAACATTCCGACGCAGCGCGCGAGCGGGGTCATGACCGGGCCGGGCGGCGAGAAGAAGATCGTGAAGGACGCCATCTACCTCGGCGGCATGTGCCCGCGCTGCGAGGGCCGCGGCTCGGTCTCCGACCTCGACCTCTCGCAGATCGTCGACGAGTCGAAGTCGCTCGACGAGGGGGCGATCATGGTGCCCGGCTACACCGCCGACGGCTGGATGGTGAAGGGGTTCTCGCAGTCGGGCTTCTACCCGGCCGACAAGCCGATCGCGCAGTTCACCGAGAAGCAGCGGCACCTCTTCCTCTACGGCGAGGTCACGAAGGTCAAGATCAGCGGCATCAATATGACCTACGAGGGGCTCATCCCGAAGCTCACGAAGTCGATGCTGTCGAAGGACCTCGACGCGCTGCAGCCGCACATCCGGAGCTTCGTCGAGCGGGTGGCGACGTTCGCGAGGTGCCCCGAGTGCGACGGCACCCGGCTCACCGAAGGCGCGCGCTCGTCGAAGATCGACGGGGTCAGTATCGCCGACGCGTGTCGGATGCAGGTGACCGACCTCGCCGACTGGGTTCGCGGGCTCGACCGGCCCGAGGCGGGGCCGCTGCTCGAGGCGCTCGGCGCGAACCTCGACGCCTTCGTGACCCTCGGACTCGGCTACCTGAGCCTCGAGCGTCCGTCGGGAACGCTGTCGGGCGGCGAGGCCCAGCGCATCAAGATGCTGCGCCACCTCGGCTCCTCGCTGACCGATGTCACGTACGTCTTCGACGAACCGACGATCGGGCTGCACCCGCACGACATCCAGCGCATGAACACCCTGCTGCTGCGATTGCGCGACAAGGGCAACACCGTGCTCGTCGTCGAGCATAAGCCCGAGACGATCGCGATCGGCGACCACGTCGTCGACCTCGGCCCGGGTGCCGGCCGAAACGGCGGCGAGATCTGCTTCGAGGGCACCGTCGACGGACTCAAGGCGAGCGGCACGCTCACCGGGCGTCACCTCGACGACCGCGCCTCGCTCAAGCCGGCCGTGCGTACCCCGAACGGCGCGATCGAGATCCGCGGCGCGAGCGAGAACAACCTCGAGAGCGTCGACGTCGACATCCCGCTCGGCGTGCTGACGGTGGTGACCGGCGTCGCCGGCTCGGGCAAGAGCTCGCTCATCCACGGGTCCGTCGCACGACGCGAGGGCGTCGTCTCGATCGACCAGGGCGCGATCAAGGGCTCCCGCCGCAGCAACCCGGCGACCTACACCGGGCTGCTCGAACCGATCCGCAAGGCCTTCGCGAAGGCGAACGGCGTGAAGCCGGCGCTCTTCAGTGCGAACTCCGAGGGGGCGTGCCCGACCTGCAAGGGTTCGGGCGTCATCATCACGGAGCTCGGCTTCATGGACACGATCGAGACGCCCTGCGAGGACTGCGGCGGCAAGCGGTTCCAGGCTGCCGTGCTCGAGTACAAGCTGGGCGGACTCGACATCACGGAGGTGCTCGACCAGCCCGTCACGCGTGCCCGGGAGTTCTTCTCCGACGGCGAGGCGAAGATCCCCGCCGCCGCGAAGATCCTCGGTCGGCTCGAGGACGTCGGGCTCGGGTACCTCACCCTCGGCCAGCCGCTCTCGACGCTGTCGGGCGGCGAACGGCAGCGCATCAAGCTCGCCATCGCGATGGGGGAGGAGGGCGAAGTCTACGTGCTCGACGAGCCGACCACCGGCCTCCATCTCGCCGACGTCGAGAACCTGCTGGGCCTGCTCGACCGCCTGGTCGACTCGGGCAGATCGGTGATCGTCATCGAGCACCACCAGGCCGTGATGGCGCACGCCGACTGGATCATCGACCTCGGGCCCGGAGCCGGCCACGACGGCGGTCGCATCGTGTTCGAGGGTGTCCCGGCCGATCTCGTCAGTGCACGCTCGACGCTCACCGGCCGACACCTCGCGGACTACGTCGGCGCCGCGGCATCCTGACCCGACGACCGCACGGAAGGAGCACCAGCCGTGGCCAAGACCGACCGGCCGATCGCCCCGCGCATCGATGAGATCGTGCTCGTCGACCTCGACGACGGTGCCGTCGCGGAGCTCACGGCAGGCACCAGGGTCGAAGCGCGCCGGTTCACCGACATCGATCTGGCCGGGCGTGATCTGAGCGGGATGCGGCTCGACGAGTGCGAGCTGTCGGGGGTGTTCGCCCATGAGGCACGGTTCCGCGGGACGGTGCTGCGGGACGTCGTCGTCGAGCGGCTCGAGGCACCGGTGCTGCACGCGCCGTACCTCGACCTGCGCGACGTCTCGGTCACGTCATCGCGGCTCGGTTCGGTCGAGTTCCACGACGGGCGTTGGCAGTCTGTGCGGTTCGTCGGCTGCAAGCTCGGCTTCGTGAACCTCCGCGGTGCCGAGATCCGCGACGTGCACTTCGTCGACTGCACGATCGACGAACTCGATCTCGGCAACGCGAGCGCCGAACGCGTCGCCTTCGACGGCAGCGAGATGCGCGCACTCGACGTCACCGGGGCGCGGCTGCGCGACGTCGATCTCCGGGGCCTCGACCCCGCGGTGATCGACGGCATCGCCGGCCTCAGCGGTGCGACGCTCGACGCACTGCAGGTGGCGATGCTCGCGCCGCACCTCGCGCGACATCTGGGCATCAGGGTCGTCGGCTGAAATCGCCTCCACCCGTTGGGGCCGTTCACTCGGTCGGGGGTGGGTCGTCGCCCCGATGGGTCATCATCCGGTCGAGCTCATCGGCCTCCCGAGTGAGCCGGTTCATCGCGAGACTGCCGAATCGGCGGAGCTGCATGGCGAGCACGGCTTGCGCTTCCTCCGGCGAGCATTCGAGGAGTTCGGCGATGCCCTCGGCCGCCGCTTCATCGGATGGTGCATCGCTGACGATGTCGATCACAGCCGCTGCGTGCGCACCCGCCGAACGCAACGCGCGGAGCGTCCCGCGGCGCTGCTCGAGTTCGGCGCGACCCGTCGGGGGCGCGTCGCGTCGAGGCTTCAGCCGTGCCTGGAACCGCTCGATCGTCTCGACGGCTACGTCGATCCGGAGCGCGGTCGACGCGCGCAGCCCGAGGGTGACGAGCCAAGCATGCACTTCGTGCGGACCGGCGCGGAGGCCGTTCCACAGGTCAGGCGAGATGTTCACCCGCACGCGCTGATATTCGCCCGGGTCGAGCGCGAGCGCCGGGTCTCGTCCCGCGACAAAGCCGAACGACACGCCACCAGGCTCCGCTCCGAGTGGCGTCACGACGCCCGTCACGTGGAAGTCGTCACCGTTCGGAGACCATCGCTCGTCGCCGGTGTTGACGACGTCGATCGCGAGCGCGTCGAGATCTGGCGTGGTCGTCGACGTCGCCGGCCATCGAAGCTCGAGGCCGGCGCGCCGCTCTCGGCGGCTCGGTCGCAGTGGGAGGACGTCGAGATGGACGGAGGCTCGCCGACCGGGTGTTTGGCCCGTCGACACGTGCCCGACGAACCAGGCCGCCATCGATGCATCGGTCGGTGCGGCGAGCACCACGGTTCCGTCGTGTCGCTGCACGGCTCGCCAGCCCTCCACCGGTGCCCCAGCGGGAAGGTCGATGGCTTCGCGCCAGCCGAACGAGGCGAGTACCGCGACCAGCGTCTCACCGGGCTCGCGGAGCGCCGCCGGATCGACGCTGACGTGGCCGAGCTGCGGGAGGTCATCGTCGGTGGCGCCCATGCTTCGAGATTGCCACACGCCACAGAGGCGATGGTCGCACTCCATTCGATCTCGTCGACGACTCGGGATGGCGGGCCGAGGATCTCGGTATCCGACGGACCGAGTTCGAACTGCTGCACGACGATGTCGTGTCCGTACCGATCTCGGGCGGAAAGGTCGACAAGGAGCGCGCGGGCCTCGTGAAGCTCGTGGAGGATGCGGGGGTGCTCGCCGAGGTCGGCAAGACGACGGATGCGGCGGTCAAACTGACCAACCTCCAGACGAAGGTCGACGACCTCGAGTGCGCCGGGCGGATCAGCGGAGAGTCGGCCGCGCTGCCGACGGCAGACACCGTGTCCGCGACGCAGTGCCTGGCGGGGGAGTAGCCTCGCCCTCATGGCCACCGACGCCCTCCGCAACGACGCGGAACGCTTCTCCGATCGTCGACGCGCGTGGCTGCTCGGTGGTTCATTGCTGCTGGCCTCCACCATCGTGGATTTCGTCGTGCGGCCATGGCTCTTCGCGATGCCGGGTTCCGGCCTCGTCGGAGACATCCTGTACGCGCTCGCACTGCTCGTGTTCGCCTTCGGTCTTCGCGGGCAGGGCAGCATCACGGCGCGCCGCCCGCTCGGCACGACAGCGCTCGTGGTGCTCGCGGTCTGGAGCTTCGTTCACGAGGTCGTCTTCGGCCTCATGCCGATCGACCCGTCGAACATGGGCCCCGCGCAGGTGTCGGGCACCACGCTCTCGCTCCTGCAAGGCGCAATCGCGCTCATCGCCGTCGTGCAGATCGGTCGTGCGCACGCGGTCCAGCGGCCGTGGAACTGGGCGCCGGCCTGGGCGCTGGGCGCCGTTACGGCGAGTACCGTGCTCCAATTCCTCGTCTTCGCCGGAGGCACCGAATCGCAGGAGGTCCTCGGTGCCGTCGTGGCCGTCGACCTCCTCGCGCGTGTCGGTGGCTCGACCTTCCTCGGCGTCCTTGCGATCGTGCTGGCCAACTGGCCGGCACCCACACGGACCGTCTCGATCATCGACTCGGAGTCGTGACCCCGGGCCGTTCGTCGACCGCGCCCGGGGCGACGGGTTGCTTCTCCCGCCGCTCACGGTGCGACGGCCACCGCCATGACCAGACGGTCAGCGCGACCGTCAGCACGATGACGACGACCCCGAGCGGAACGTGCAGAGCGACGAGCGAGCGGAATCCGGCGAACGCCTGCAGCGACATCAGGCCGAGAAGCCCGACCGAAGCGCCGATCGGCCACCGCGGGGTGCGACTCACGACGCGAGCGACGAGCGTCGTCGCGATGCCGACCATCAGCGCGATCCCCGAGATCGTCGCCATGTCGCGATGCAGGTCGAACGCCGCCGGCATCCCGCCCATGAAGAGGCCCGCCAGCACGGACTGCCCGAACATGAGCGCCGCAGTGACAGTCCATGCCCATCGAAGGAGCCGGATCGACCATCGAGGAGCGTGCGGCAGAGCAGCGGTTGCGGTCGACATGAGAGCACCGTAGCAATTAGATCCATTTGAATCAATCCCAATTGGATCTATCTGTGCGATGATCGAGCCGTGAGTGAACGCAGGGGAGAGGACGCCATCGGTGTGGCCGTGCTCTTCCATCAGGTGTATGTCGCGGCGACCGAGCGTCTCGATGCCATCTTGCGCCCCATGGATCTCACAGCCCGCCATCTGTCGGTGATGTTCTTGATCAGGGATGGTGTGCAGACCCAGCGCGACCTCGTCGCACGACTGGGCATGGACAAGACGGGGATGGTCCGTTGCGTCGACGATCTCGAACGCAAAGGCTACGTCTCGAGGACACCGTCGGCGATCGACCGCAGGGTCGGCATCCTCGAGCTCACCGACGCCGGCCTGCAAGCCCTCCGAACCGCTCAGAATCACACCAGGGGAGTCGCCGACGAGTTGTTCGCCGCTGTCAGCGCCGACGAGCTCACCGTGCTGAAGTCGACCCTCGCTCGGGCGCTCGAAGGTCTGAGGGCATCGAGCGAGGGCGGGTAGCGCCGGGGGAGTTGCTCGCGACCTCTTCGCCTCTCCGTGCCGCTGAGCGCGCATAATCGATTCCATGGGCTCGGAGCGCGCCTCAGTCGTCCTCGCCGTTCTCGGCTGGTGGTTCACCGCGTTGTCGACGCTGCTGGTCGTCGTCTGCGTTCTCGCGAGTCGTGGTTCGATCCACGTGAACCGATACTTCGGGCTCAAACTCCCGGCGCTGCTGCAGAGCGATTCCGCCTGGCGGAAAGGTCACGCTGCAGCGATCGTTCCATCGGCCGCCATGGCGGCAGTCGGCCTGACCTGCGCGATCATCGGAATCAGCACACCGGTGGCGTACTGGGGGTCGATCGGCGCGTTCGTCATCGGTGTCGCGTGGTCGATGTCGGCTGCGACGCGCGCTGCGCGCGCCATGTCCAGGTGATCTCGCAGATCGAATCGGCGTCACGACGGCGCTCATATCCAATTCGTCAGGAGCGCCGATAATGCCGCTTACGTCACCGCCACCGACCGGCTGCAGCTCGTTCAGCTCGACCGTGGCCTGCGCCCTCTCCAGACCCCAGCGGCCCCAGAACGCGGCCCCCGCCTCGCCACCGTCGATCGCCTCGAGCCAGACCTGCGGGAGATCGTTCTGGTAGCCCTTGGCCTCGAACATGCCGTGCTTGGCGAAGTAGGTCGCGATGCGACGAGGGTCGAGGTACTGATCACCGACGTAGTCGACGCCCGTGCCCGCGCGCTCATGCTTCCCGCGCTCAATCGGGTCGGGGTGCGCCACGACGCGCGCCCAGACCGGACCCAGCCACTCCCGGAAGGTCCCGCGGACACCGCGGCGCGCGACGCCGGCCGGGGGAGTCATCAGGATGTGCAGGTGCGGGGCACCCCGGCGCTGAAACTCCATCTTCCACACGCCCACGAGGGACACACCCCAGGCCCGCCGATACTCCTGCTTGAACCGATAGACCAATTCCTTGAACGCGCGAGGGTTCGGGGCGAGTTCCTCCCACCCCGACCCCGGCATCGTCAGGGTGATCATCGCGGGCTCGCGACCGTCATCGAACAGCGGCGAGTAGTCCAGCGTGTCGAGGGTACGCTTCATGCGCGTGCGGGACGCGGGCGACCAGCCTCGAATCTTGCCCCGTGTGGGCCGTTCGGCGTCGCTCAGGTCGCCCAGGCGGGCGCGTACCTCGTCCAGCGACTCATAGAAGGCCATGGGCTCATTAAGCCCGGAAAACTCGGCCTGCACAACCGCGTCAATCTCGCGCATGCGGCGCAGGTGTGCACGCTCGCGTGCGACGTCAGCCGAGCCGGGTTCGCGGCGACTGATCTGGACCATGCCAGCGCCGATCGTGAGGAACGTACGCGGGCCGGTGTTGAACTGAAACGGCTTCTGCATCGCAGCGGGCAGGTTGCCGACGAGCGAGCTAATCTCGTCGCGCGTAGGGATCCGCAGCGCAACCTGCTGCAGCGAGCCGCCCCGAGCGGGTAGCCTTGTCACCGAATCACCTGCCTAGACCGTTCGTGATTCACGGAACCCCGGGCGAGCACCCGGGGTTCCCCCATGTTGCCACAGCATCCCTCAGCACGTGCACTTCGGAATCGGGCGAGTCCCGCCACAGTGAGCACAGCGACCAGAGTCGAGCACCTCACCGACACGCGACACCGGGTCCATTGTCGAGTACGACGCGAACGCGGCTGAGGCCGGCCGCCAGGGGAGAGCCGGCCCCCACCACCATTCCACCACCTCAGCGCGAAGCGGCTTCGACCTGATGGTGTTGCCCTCGGCCCTGGCCCGGTTGAAGTCCTCGAACCCGAGAGCGTCGAAGGTACGAGCCCGGAACAGCCGGCGCGGATACCAGGCCGGCACGTCGTTCCCCGAGCCGCGCGCGGCGGACCGATCGGGGAAGTACGAGCGGCACAGCGTGACCGCCAGACACGTCGTGCGGATCGTCGTGTCCGCACGACCCCACGCCGGCGCGGTGACGGAGAGCGTCAGATCGCGCTTGCGCAACTTGTCGAGCATCGACTGCACCTGAATCGGCATCGACTGCGACGCGCGGGCGTTCGCAATGCCCGTGACCTCGTCCATCAGGATGTCGGCCGACCGGAAATCCTCGTCGAGAAACTCGCTCCAGGAATCGAATCGAACGTAGTTCTTGTACAGCTCGCCCGTGCGGAAATCGATGATGGGGACCGTGGAGAGGATCGGCCGGCCGGCGAGCACCGACGGGATGAGGTCTCGAACAGCAAGCGCTGTCTTGCCGGAACCGTTCGCGCCGACGTACATGCGAATCGGCAACGAGCGCCGCCGCATCATGGCCCTGGTGGTCTTGTGATACCTGGCCTCGATCGCCGGCCTCGGCTCCGCCGCCTCGGGCGCTCCGCGCCCTCCGGCTGGCTCTGCCTCCGCCGGCTCTACTACCCCAGGCATCCCTAGGTCACTGATCACCATGACTACCCCTATCCGCTAACCGTTGGGAGGAAGGACTTGACGACGCGCAGCACAAGGGTCACGAGCCAGAACGCGAGGGTGATGGTCGCGCATATGTTCACGACCCCCCAGGGGATCCATGCGCCGAGGCCGTTAAGGCCGGCCTCCAGCGGGTCGAAGACCGACTGCATCTGCGCCGTGAGCATGTCGAGGTCGGGGTTCGGCGGGATGAGCGTCGAGAGCCAGCCGGCGATGTTGCCGACGACCGCGAACAGGAACTCGGTGATCATGCGTCGCCCTTTCCGACACCGATGCGGGAGCCGTAGCCGACGAACCCGAAGATCGTCGCGACATACCTGGAGCAGGCGAGCAGCGCGGCGACGATCGCGGAGCCGGTGAGGATCGTTTTCACCACGGCCGCGGTCGGGGCGAGGTCGTCACCGCCGCACGCCGCAAGCAGGTTCGTCTCGACCATCTGCTGGCCGAACATCGAGTAGGAGAACGGGATGCCGCCGCATCCGCCGTCATCCGGTATCGCAGAGATGACCGCGCCGAAGACACCGCCGAACTGGCCGACAGCGGACTGCCCGAACGACGTGTCGATCTGCGTGAGCGTGGTCTGCAGCACGGCCTGACGGGGAACGAACGCCCAGGTGAGCGCGCAGCGTACGGGCGTGAAAACCCACTCGAACGGGTTGAAGATGCCCCAGCCCTGAGGCCAGCACACCCACTCGGCGTTCGGGTTCGCGATCGGGGTAGGCCCGACTCGAGGTGAACTGCCCGGGCCGGTCTCCTGGCCGGTCTCGGGATCGGTCCAGGGTTCCTCTCCGGGGCCAGGGTTCGGCTTCGGTTGCGGGTACGGCTGGCCCTTGTCGCGCGCCCTGGGATCGAACACGTGGGCATAGCCGGCCTCGCACTCGGTGAGTGCGATCGTGTCGCCGCCGTAGGTGCAGGTGTACTTGCTCGCGCGGTCGGGATCGGCGGCCCACCCGTTGCACTCGTCATCGAGGTTGAAGCACGAGCCGCGCCCGTTCTTGATCAGGTCCATGATGCAGACCGTGACGGAGCAGCCGGCCCAGCGGTTTTTCCAGTTCTGGTACTCGTCCGTGGTGTCCTGGCGCTGAATCTCGCGGCCGGGGTTGGAGCCGGGGATGTACGTGTCCGGCGTCGTCGCCGGGATCATCTCGACCAGACGCCAATCCTCGATCTGGCCGAACGGGACCGAGGGATCGCAGGGCTTCGGGATGTTGGCGTCGGTCTGCAGGAAGGGGGCCGTGCGGCACTTGAACTGATTGCCGTCGGTGGTCTCGACGGTCGTTAGGAATACCATCTGCATCGACGCCGTGCTCGGCGCGGAGCCGTCGAGCGGATCGACGTACGGGGCCGGCGGATTAATCGTCTTGGTGCCCAGGTTGTCGATACCCGAGGCAACGCGAACCGTCTTCACACGGATCATCAGTTTCAGGCTGTCGCGAGTCGCCTGGGGCAGGTTCGAAACGTTCACGATCACCCACGGGTCGGTACAGCCGTACGCAGCCGCGACGCACTGCGACGGGATGCTGGCGCCGGTGATCTTGCCGGCACCGCCCGGGGAGACGATGCCCGAGTACGTGCCGTAGATGCTGCCGTCGGGAAGCACGGCCTCGACGGTCATATCGACGTTGTACGACTGGTAGGAGCCGACCACATCGAAGGGCCAGAGCCAGCCCCGCGCGCGGCTCGGCGCGTCGGTGGTCGAGGAGGTCGGCGTCACGTCGTAGATCGGGGCCTGCACGGCCACTCGCCGGATGTCGGTCGACCCGAACGAGGTTCCGATGACGAGCGGGTAGCCGGCGGGCGGCTCAATGTCGCTGGACGGGATGTAGGCGGCGTTTCGCTTCAGCCAGTCGGCCCGCATCTCGTCGCAGTCGACGCCGAATAGGCCCATGATCCAGTCGGACGTGCCCTGCAGCAGATCGCCCAGCCAGTCGTCGTTCACGTCCTCGCACATGAACGACTCTCCGAAGTCGCCGCCGCTCTGGTTCAGCGCATTCGTCATGTTCTCGGGACTCGGGAACATCTGGCCGATGGTGCCGCCGGCCGAGACCAGGGCAGACATGCCGGCGTAGATCGCGGCGGTTGCCGAGGTGCCCTTA
>Ga0256776_1000016_pt1 | contig 26107 bp, 35 predicted proteins | sample MC6MC0927MT_FD_186069 | JGI IMG/M metagenome (GOLD analysis project Ga0256776, IMG submission 186069) | Metatranscriptome of enriched soil aggregate microbial communities from Iowa State University, Ames, United States - MC6-MC0927-MT... | ecosystem: Environmental > Terrestrial > Soil >... | reverse complement strand
TCACGATGGTATTACATAGCAGTACACGATAGCAAAGCTCTTCTTCATCTTTTTATACGTTGATCTCCGCCAACCTTTACTTTCATTTTGCTCGTCTTAGGCCTTCAACACGGCTTTACTGGAATTCTTATTCCTTTCGTATGGCAGCTCATGTACCCCGGTCGTAAAAAATTTGTCTTTCCCTTGTGAAATCTACTTGTTTTAGCCCTTACCTCTTGGGCTTTCTACTCTTACTTACAACTTCCGCGAAATTTTGTCCACTGATGATGAACAGATAAAATAATAATGTTAGGGCAAATTGCGCTGCGACAGAAGCACTATATTCTTGAAGTAATTGGCATTTATGCTATTTATCCCGCCCTCCCTGTCCTCCTACTTAGCTTCGTCCTAGTACGCGCTATCACTCGATTTGATGTTTCCCGCGCACTCTTTACCCATGCGGAACGTTATGTCCGTTCCGCTCCCACCAATTTCAAGTATTCTGCGCTCTGGGGCGCGAAAGGCTTGGAGCTTGCTGGTCAGGAGGGCCTCGCTGTAATGGCGGCCCGCGCAGCAAAAGACCGGGCACTCGGCCGAGTAAAGCGCCGTCTTCTTGTTATACCGATCTTCCTGTGCACCACACCATCTACGCTACCAATTTTTTCTACCTTGTTACCACTTATGCCTCTAGAAATCCTACTACCTAACTGAAATCTGACCAAACTCATCCTTACCTGAACAGTAACTTGACCGCTTACGTCCCAAGACACTTTCCTCGGATTCTGACCATCAAAAACTATTTTTCACGAACACTTGTTGCCAGATTTTGGGCACAGCATTTTTGTCAATTTCTTGCCGGAGATTGTGCTTAGTGCTGCTATTGCACTAATTTTACTTGTCGTCGCAGTTGAAATTACGCGCGGTACTGCGCGTAAACTTCTAGCAATTGCTTGCTGACGCATCCTATGCAGAGTATTTCTTCTGGTTGGATCGATCTATCTGTTTCAGTTACTGCTGCTGAACATTCCAACACTCCCAGCACTTGGGGGTTACCTTTACATCGCTCCCGGCTTAACTTTTTCTAAACTCTTTGTTCTTCTAACTTCTCTTCTAGTACTGTATTCTTCTGAGAAATATATTCGAGAGCATACGCGCCCATTAATTGAGTATTCGATTATCATTGCAGTTGGGGTTCTTCTTTTACTTCTTTTGGTGGCATCAAATAATTTGATGACCATCTTTTTTTCAATCGCAGGGTTTAGCCTTGCACTGTACATTCTAATTCTATTTGATGTTACTGATCTGCCATCTCGTGAGGCCGGCTTGAAGTACTTCTACCTAAGTGCGATGAGTGCCGGCCTTCTCTTGATGGGCTCTTTCCTCATCTACTTCATTGTTGGAAGCGCCAACTATTTTAGAATCGACAGCTATCTCTTCAACGGCTCCCTGCCGTTGCAATTGCAGCCGATTTGTTGCGTTGCCGTTGTATTTATCCTTTTTGGCTTCTTCTTTAAGCTTTCTGCGTTTCCAGCGCATCTTTGAGCTGCCGAAGTTTATGAGGGAAGCCCTACACCAGTGCTCGCTTTCTTTGTGCTTCCGGTGAAGGTTGCAGTTTTCCTTACATTTCTTCGCCTACTAAACACTGCATTTCACGAAATTAGCCATTTCTGAATGCCGTTTGTTTTCTTCGCCGCTGCCGGTTCCCTTATTTGGGGCGCATTGGCCGCGGCAAACGCCTACAAAGTTACGCGGTTTCTTGCTTACGCGTCAATTAATCAAATGGGGTTTATGCTATTAGGCGCTTCTGCCGATACGTTTGACGCATTACGCGCAACTTACATCTATCTTTTTTTGTACGCGGTAATGACCGGGGGATTTATGTTGGCGTACCTTCATGTTCGCCGCGAAGATGGTAACGCTTTAATTCATATTTCTGACTTTGGTGGTCTTGCCCGCACTGAGGCCTCGGTCTGCTGGAGTCTAGCCGTTTACCTATTCTCAATGGCTGGCATTCCTCCGTTAGCTGGCTTCTTTAGCAAATACTACGTTCTAAATGCTGTTCTCGCGCGCGGTGTTACAGTTCTAGTTATTATTGGTCTAATTGTTAGTTTAATCTCAGCGTACTATTACCTACGCATTATCGCAACTTTCTGATTTGGAGAACCTGAAGCAGTAAAGAGTCCGGCAACGGCGGGCATGTCTGCATTGTCACGAAGCTTAATGGTAAGCGTTGAGGCTGTCCTTTGAGTCTTCTGCGTTGCAGGCGCTCCGCTACTTCCTAGCTTTGCTCGTGTCGTTTGGTCTTTCTGAATTTGCGGCTAGTGCTTTTACTAGCGCTATCTTTGCAGGTATTTCCTCGTCTGTACTTCCATACCCGATCCCGACGGCCCCATGTTTTTAACACGTTGCATGCTTACTTTCTTCAAATACACAGTTGCAACCTTTCAAGCAGCTCCTACTCTTACTTCCGTTCTAACCCAAAATACCTCCACTAGCTTTAAGGTCGCAGCCTTCGTTCGTCGCTGATTCTTCTCGACGAACCATAAGGATATCGGAACGTTGTATTTCCTCTTTGGCGCCCTTTCCGGCGTTTGCGGAACCCTGCTTAGCGTTCTTATTCGTCTCGAGTTATCTTCGCCATCAAATGGCTTTCTTCTTGGAAACCACCAGCTTTATAACGTTATTGTTACTGCACACGCCTTCATTATGATCTTCTTCTTCGTGATGCCGGTCATGGTGGGGGGTTTCGGTAACTGGTTCGTGCCAATTCTTATTGGGGCGCCGGATATGGCTTTTCCTCGCTTAAACAATCTCAGCTTCTGGTTGCTTCCTCCCGCCCTTACGCTACTACTAATTTCTTCTTTTGTTGAGGTTGGTGTTGGAACTGGGTGAACTGTCTACCCGCCGCTAAGTGGGATTGAGGCTCACTCTGGACCTGCAGTCGATTTTGGTATTTTCAGCCTTCATCTAGCTGGTTTGTCCTCGATTCTTGGTGCAATCAACTTTATTGTAACAATCTTCAATATGCGTGCTCATGGTATGCCCCTTTACATGATGCCGCTATTCGTCTGAAGTATCCTAATTACCGCTTTCCTACTTCTACTTTCTTTACCAGTTCTTGCCGGAGCAATTACGATGCTTTTAATGGATCGTAATTTTAAGACCGTTTTCTTTAATTCCAACGGCGGCGGTGATCCAGTTCTTTATCAACACTTGTTCTGGTTCTTCGGACATCCGGAGGTGTACATTCTAATTCTTCCAGCCTTCGGAATTGTTAGCCATGTTGTTGAGACCTTCTCTAGCAAGCCAATCTTCGGCTATCTCGGTATGGTCTACGCAATGCTTTCTATCGGTTTTCTGGGCTTCTTAGTCTGAGCCCATCACATGTTTACAGTAGGTCTTGACGTTGATACCCGCGCGTACTTCACCGCGGCAACGATGATTATTGCGGTTCCCACGGGAATTAAGATTTTCAGCTGAATTGCAACGATGTGGGGCGGCTCCCTGGTTCTAACTCCCGCGATGCTCTTTACAGTTGGTTTCATTATTCTCTTCACCATTGGGGGTGTAACCGGCGTTGTTCTCGCAAATGCTGGCCTTGACGTTGCCTTCCATGACACTTACTACGTTGTTGCTCACTTCCATTATGTTCTTTCGATGGGTGCAGTCTTCGCCATCTTCGCTGGTCTATACTACTGGTTGAGTAAGATCGTCGGCTTATCCTACGACACCCTTCTTGCAGAGATTCATTTCTGAGCGTTCTTCGTTGGAGTAAACCTAACCTTCTTCCCAATGCATTTCATGGGAACTGCCGGAATGCCTCGCCGTATCTCCGACTACCCTGACTCCTTCGGTGTACTAAATCATATCGCCTCGCTCGGCTCTATGATCTCTGTAGCTGCAACCCTCCTCTTTTTCTATCTTCTTCTTGATGCCCTTCTTATTCAGAAGCGTTCTACAGCACGTGCGACTTGATCTTCGTGTACCTCTCGCGAAGCTGAGTACTTACCAATCCTAGCCACCATTGTTTCGGTTGTTACATTTATGGGCATGAGCTATGTTGCGTACGGCACGGTTCCAGACGGCCGGTTGCTAGATTTAGCCGCCGGTACGACTACCCCAAAAAGCCTAGAGTGACTTGCTAAAGAGGCAATGGCCTCGAAGACCGGCGCGTATAATAAGAAGCTTGAGGCAACCCTCCGTGAGCTGGGGGATATTGACGACGCTACAACTCGTGGTCAGCTTAACTTCCAGACTCCGGCGACGGAGATTATGGAAAAGATTGTAGATCTACACAACGACCTCTTCTTCTTCATAGTCGTTATCGTCATCTTCGTTAGCTGAATGCTCGGTCGCTTACTTTTCTTCTATAATAGCGAGAACACGACGACGCCCCGCGTTGCTTTTGCACACCATACGCTGCTTGAGAAAGTTTGAACCTACATTCCTGCTGGTATTCTAGTTCTTATTGCTGCGCCCTCCTTTTCTTTGCTCTATTCCATTGATGCTCTGGTGGAGCCGAAGATCTCCGTTAAGGTTATTGGCCACCAGTGATACTGATCTTATGAAACAACCGACATGCTTACTGGAAAGGACATTAACTTCGACTCCTATATGCTTCTTGAGGCTGATCTTCCGAAAGGGGCGCTCCGTCTTCTTGAGGTTGATAACCGTTTGGTCCTTCCGATTCGCACTAACACCCGCGTAATCATTACCGCAGCAGATGTTCTACATAGCTGGGCGATTCCTGCTCTGGGTGTGAAGATGGACGCGTGTCCCGGCCGCCTGAATCAGGTAAGCCTTTACATCAACCGCGCCGGAACTTTCTACGGTCAATGTAGCGAGCTGTGCGGAATTAATCACAGTTTCATGCCAATTGTAGTTGACGCCGTTACCGTCGAACAATACCGCCGCTGAATCAATAAGCAAGACTAATTCTCCACTGCCCTTTCTTCTTTTTGCTCTCCCACAAGTGCTTCCTATTCTACTGCGTAGAGGTCTTATCCACCTAAAAACAACTTGTCGTCACCTCCGTGTTCGCATGGAATAGGCGAGTAGTCGGCACTTTGCGTAACGAATTAGCTTTTCTGGTATTACACCCCTTCAGCTTCTGTTCTCTGAGTAATAATAGATACGCAACCCTTATGTTACTTCAAGCAGCTAAATTTATTGGTGCAGGCCTTGCAACTATCTCACTAGCAGGTTCCGGTGTTGGAATCGGAATCGTTTTCTCCTCTCTTGTTTCTGCGACCGCTCGCAACCCTTCTCTCGGAAAACAACTTTTCATCTACACTATTCTAGGTTTCGCTCTTACCGAAGCAATTGCTCTGTTCGGTCTAATGATGGCATTCCTAATTCTCTTCGGCTTCTAGTTTTCGTCGTCTGCGTCGCGGCGTAACAGCCGTCTTCTCAGTCGACTCTAGGGAATAACACTAATTGTAGGGCCGATATTGATTGGGCTCTGCTACCATCCGACCCCGGCGTCCTCAAGTTAATATTCCCCGTCTAATTTATGCAATACAAGTTACGCAGCAACCGTGTTCTTGGCTCGCTCCGTTTCGCGCGGCGCAACTTCCATCGGCTTACACTTAACTCACCGCCCTGTTAATGGTCAAAAACCTGCCCTTCTTACCCTAGCGAACCACTTCTTGTATTACCCCACCCCCTCTAGTTTAAACTATAATTGAAGTTTTGGCTCGCTAGCAGGCCTTTTCTTTGCTTTACAGCTTGTTACTGGAATCTTTATGGCGATGTACTACACGCCGCACGTCGACTGAGCCTTTGCTTCTGTCGAACATGTTATGACCGATGTAACGGGTGGCTACATCTTCCGGTACTTTCATGCTAATGGCGCGTCTATGATTTTTGTACTCATTTATTTACACATCGGTCGTGGACTATACTACCAGTCCTACTTATCCCGACCCATGCTTTGAAATACTGGGATCGTAATCTTTTTACTAATGATGGCTACTGCCTTTATCGGGTACGTTCTTCCTTGGGGCCAGATGAGTTTCTGGGGAGCAACTGTTATTACAAGCCTGGTAACCGCCGTCCCTTACGTTGGAGAAGCGATTGCGCACTGAGTTTGGGGGGGTTTCTCAATTAGTAACGCTACCCTGGTCCGCTTCTACGCCCTACACTTTACGCTACCTTTCATTGTACTTGGTATTATCGCAAGCCACCTTGTCGTCCTTCATACGACTGGCTCTAGCGATCCTCTTACGCTAGCATTGACTCCGGCGAAAGTTACTTTTCACCCGTACTATACGTTAAAGGATGCTTTTATTTTCTTAGTTGTATTTGCCTTCTTTGTTCGCTTGGTTTGTTTCGCACCGAACTTATTGGGCCATTCTGATAATTTCCTACCGGCGGATCCCCTAGTCACGCCGGCGCATATCGTCCCAGAGTGATACTTCACCCCTTTCTACGCTATTCTTCGCGCGTGCCCTAATAAATTAGGGGGAGCGATTGGAATGTTTGCGGCAATTCTTGTTAATTTTGCAATTCCAGCGCTCACGCGCAGCACTTCTTTTGACGCCCTAATGATCTCTTGTGTGTACTCTGACCTCCATAAGATTTGTGTCTGATTCTTTTTTGCGATCTTTTTAACTTTAATGTTTCTCGGAATGAGCGCAGCAGAAGCACCTTTCGTGGTTGCAAGCAAGCTATTTACCGCGCTATATTTTGTGTATTTCTTGGCGGTTCTTCCGGCGCTAAACTGATTCACTCGTCAACTTCTGTCTGTTGAAGAGTAATGGAAGCCCGTGTGTCACGCAGCTTTCGGCGAGGGGCGACGCTTCTTCTTGGCTATCCTAGTTGTTGTCGCCGTTTCATCCACCAACATTAACATGTGTTAGACACGGCACTCTTTTATTGAAAAATGCCGCTCTGACGAGGTTTGCGTCATTTGCATACTAAGAGAACAATCGGGGCTATAGTTTAATGGCAAAATGGGTGCCTTGCAAGCGCTTGCTGTCGGTTCGATTCCGTCTAGCTCCACCGCCGATTAAAATGTTACATAAACTGAAACAACAAATACAACGATATCGTTTTACTTCCTCAAACAGGTTGCCAAACCGTCGTGCGCGCCGCTTCCTTATGAACTACCTTCGTTACGTTCGCGAAGGAACCGCTTCCTACCGTCTGCGCGGTGCAATGGGGCTTATTCAGTGAACATTGGCAAAGTCCTATCACCACGAGGATAGAATTTCTTTCCGCGCCGGCTGTTTTATTACTGGCCGTGCTCGCGGTACCTCTCAACGCTTTACAATTTCACGCACAAAAACTAAACACTTAGCTGACCAAGGCAAGTTGTTTGGTATTCGAAAATCAAGTTGGTAGGTTAATTACAGAGCCATGACGCTAACTCAACTTCAACAAAGATATCCTCGACTTCCTAAAAAACATAACACTCGGCGCCGCGACCTTCAGCTATGTCCTCAAAGAAAAGGTACCTGCCTTAAAGTCTTTATTACTACGCCCCGGAAACCTAATTCTGCCCTGCGAAAAGTTGCTCGTGTTCTCCTTAGTAACTACCACCGGGTAACGGCCTATATTCCGGGAATGTCACATAATCTTCAAAAACATTCAATCGTACTCGTTCGCGGCGGGCGTGTTAAAGATCTTCCTGGCGTCCGTTACACAATTGTGCGCGGTAAGTATGACTTGCAGCGACTTGTTCTTCGTCGAAAACGTCGAAGTAAGTACGGTACAACACTGCCCGGTGGAGATACGAATCGTGGACCCTACCATAAAGTCAAGATTTGATAATTATGCGTGCTCGTAAAAGAGAAATTTCAGAAAAGTATAAGTCTACTCGTTTACAGCCCGATTCGTACTACGACTCTCGGCTTATTCAAACTTTTTTTAATAAGTTTATTAAAAAGGGGAAGAAAGCGCTATCTCGGCGCCATATGGTGTCTGCGCTTATGCGCTATCGTACTCTTTTCCGTCGCCCACAGATGTTTTTTGCGATGCTTCGGCTTTTCCAGCAGTTGCGCGTGCAAATGGTTGTCGTTCAGAAACGTCAAGGACGTAACCTAATTAACGTGCCGGTACCGGTGCGACGCAATAAACGAGACGTGTTAAATTTGCAAACACTTTACACAGTAATTACTGCCCGACGTGAGCGGACCTTGTCAGAGCGTATTCAACAAGAGTTGAGTGCCTTAACCTTTCAGCCCCGCCAGTCTACAACTATGCGTGCTCGCAGCACTGCTCTTCGCCAAGTTTACGACGAGCGTGTTTATATGGAGCGTCGATGAAAGTAATTTTTTATTTGCTTCCTGCTCTCTTCGTCTAGTGGTTAGGACACTGCCTTTTCACGGCGGCAACAGGGGTTCGATCCCCCTAGAGAGCATTGGGCGCGTAGCTCAACGGTAGAGCAGCGGCCTTTTAAGCCGTTGGTTTCGGGTTCGAGCCCCGACGCGCTCAGAGATATTACATCGATACGGGGGGATCGTATAGCGGCTAATATTCTAGGCTTCAAACTTAGAGAGGGGGGTTCGATTCCCTCTCCCCCTGCCGCTCTACTACCTTACGTAAAAATTTGGGAGAATGGTGCAGTGGTAGCACTCTAGACTCCAAACCTAGTGACGGGGGTTCGATTCCCTCTTTTCCCGCGGCACACTTATTACCTGTTATTATTTGTCTGGAGTATAGCCAAGTGGTAAGGCAGCGGTCTTTGGAACCGCCACTCGAAGGTTCGAGCCCTTCTACTCCAATAATTTTGGGCCTGTGACTCAATGGTAGAGTGCCCGCTTGATAGGCGGAAAGTTGGCAGTTCAAGTCTGCCCAGGCCCACCAGATTTTGTCTTTGTACATTTTGATGGGTTTGTATCTCAATGGATAGAGTCTTCGCCTCCGAAGCGAATTATGGTAGTTCGAATCTACTCAAGCCCACCCCCGTACTTTCCGATGCGTTTAACAACAACCCTTAACTCTACTATTGCTATCAATGACAAGATCAATACTCCTTTAATTTGCCGCAGTCAAAAGCATCCGTTTCATATTCTTGATGCTAGCCCTTATCCATTCCTCGTATCTTTCTTCCTACTAACACTTCTTATTCCGACAACCTTCTACATGCACGGTCTAGATCTACCGTACGGATTACCGCGTGCTGATTTTATGCATGCTAGCTTTCTTGGCTTGTACACTACAGCGATGAGCTGATTCTTCTCTATTTTAAAAGAATCTAGCCAAGGTTATCATACAAAAAAGGTTCAACATGGTTTACGCCTTGGAATGATCCTCTTTATTCTATCTGAAGTAATGTTGTTCTTTGCATTCTTCTGGGCGTTCTTCCATTTCAGTTTAATCCCTTCTGTTAACGTCGGTGCAGTCTGGCCACCTGAGGGGACTCAGCGATTAGATGTTTGGGGTCTACCACTAGTAAATACTCTTCTTCTTCTTTCCTCCGGCGTTACGATTACGATTGCTCATGCGTATATTCTTCGAGATAATACCGACGGTTTCGCATGGTACTTATTCCTAACAATTCTGCTTGGAATTACTTTCTTGTACTGCCAGGCGTATGAATATCGTTACGGGGTCAAGTTCTCCTGGCGCGAAAATATTTATGGGTCCATTTTCTTTATTACGACGGGTTTCCACGGAATGCACGTGACAATTGGAACTCTAATGCTAACGTTTTGCTGAGCACGCCACTTCCTAACTTCAATGCTTCCGAATGATATTTCTAAGGGGGAGGCTTCCGCTATTTTTGTAAAGCTACTTTCTCTTTTCGGCTATGATGCAGCGAAAGGGCGTTCCTGAGCGTTCTTACCTGCACAACATTTCGGTTTTGAGGCCGCTGCGTGATACTGACATTTTGTCGATGTTGTCTGATTATTCCTTTTCTTGACCATCTACTGGTGGGGGGGTTCTGTAGATTAACATGTTTATTTTAACTACACCGTTATTGAGCATTGTTTCTATTCTTACGCTAGGATTTCTTGGCTCACTTGTTATTCGAAATGAAGAGGTTGCCGTGGCTCGACAGTGGTGCTTACTGAGTTCTTTGCTTGCCTTAGTTGTTGGAATGTTGGCGGCATTATCTTTTGATAAAGCTGCGGCTGGCTATCAGTTCATGGGCAGCTTTAATTTTGTTCCTGAATACAATCTAGCCTTTGCTGTTGGTGTAGACGGCCTTTCCTTTGTCTTCCTAATTTTAACCCTCATTACCTTTCCGCCCTTGTTCTTAGCTGCTTGACCGGTAACCAAATCACCTAAACAGTTCTTCTGCCATTTAATGGGCATGGAGCTACTACTTGTATTAACGTTTGTAACGCTTGACCTGTTTTACTTTTTTGTTCTGTTTGAGAGCCTTCTTATCCCGATGTTTATTCTAATCGGAGTTTGAGGTGCGCGTAATCGAAAAATTAAGGCCGCTTACTACTTCTTTCTTTACACATTATTTGGTTCGTTGTTTATGCTGTTCGGAATGATGTATCTATATAACATTGTTGGTAGTCTTAACTACTACGTTCTTTTAACTTATCCCCTTGCAAGCACGGAACAAAATCTAATTTGGTTGTGTTTTTTCCTCGCATTCGCCGTTAAAATGCCTCTTTTCCCGTTTCATATCTGATTACCGGAGGCTCACGTTGAGGCTCCAACCGCTGGATCTATGTTGCTTGCTAGCTTACTTCTTAAGCTGGGTGGTTATGGTTTTTTAAGGTTCTCGCTGACTTTTTTATCAGAAGCAACCCACTTCTTCGCTCCCGCCGTTAGCGCATTAGCCTTAGCGGGTGTTGTTTACGGGTCTTTATCTACTCTTCGACAAGTCGATTTAAAAAGGATTATTGCGTATTCTTCCGTCTCCCACATGAACCTAGTTGTTTTAGGGGTATTTAGCTGCAACCAAGAGGGCTTAGAGGGTGCAACTTACCTTATGGTGGCTCACGGAGTAGTCTCTTCTGCACTTTTTTTCTGCGTCGGAGTTATCTACGACCGGGCGCATAGCCGCCTTTTACGGTACTACGGGGGTCTTGTTACAGTCATGCCGCTATTCGCTACGGCTTTTCTTATATTTAGCCTTGCGAATATGAGCTTCCCTGGAACGCCGAACTTCATTGGTGAGGTTCTAATTTTCGCAGGAATTTTCCAGCGATCAACGGCCGTGCTCTTTCTGTCTACAGCGGGTATTATCTTGTCCGCCGCTTTTTCTGTTTTCCTGTTTAATAGACTAGCGTTTGGAACCCTTAAAACGAAGTACGCGGCCGAGTTCACAGATGCAAATCGCCGCGAATGCTCAATTTTACTGGTTCTGTTAGTTCCAACAATACTCCTTGGAGTTTCTAGTAATATCGTTCTTGAGGTCACACATTTTGTTTTGTTTGATATCTCTCACTATTTCTCCGCCGCCCTCGGCTCGATGTAGAGTTAAGCAGCACATTACTAAAAATTTAGACGCTCCACACACTCTTACTTACTGGTATGACTTTACTTGCTGTCTTTATTCCATTCCTTAATTTTATTTTAATGACTTTTTGTAGCGGTCGTATTGTTAGCTGACGCCATCTTTCCACCGTTGTTATCGGAAATATGCTTATCCTCCTCGGCACGCTTATTTTCGTCTTTCCTGCTATTGTTAGGGGCGAGAGCTACGTCGCCGTGGTTGGCAACTGGCTGACCTCAAGTCTTTTCGAAGTTAACTGGGCGTTTTCGATTGATTCAATCACTTATGTGATGCTGTTAGTAGTCCTAACAGTTTCAACCCTTGTACATATTTATTCAACTGAATATATGTCAGAGGACCCGCATACTGCCCGTTTTGTTAGCTACTTATCCCTTTTCACCTTTTTCATGCTTCTTCTGGTTACCTCTAATAACTTTGTGGGCCTATTCCTGGGGTGAGAAGGTGTTGGGCTCTGTTCTTACCTTTTAATTAGTTTCTGGTTTACTCGCGTCCAGGCAAATAAGGCTGCGATCAAAGCCATGGTTGTAAATCGGATTGCAGACTTGTTCTTCACAATCGGTATCGTTGCAACATATTACGTTTTTCAGGCCGTTGAATTTAACGTAGTCTTTGGACTTGCGCCCTATTTAACTAATTCCTCGCTGCTATTGGGCGGATTTGAAGTTAACCCCCTCGTCTTAATTGTAGGTCTTCTTTTTCTGGGAGCAATGGGTAAATCTGCTCAGATCGGTCTTCATACGTGGCTTCCTGACGCGATGGAGGGTCCAACCCCAGTTTCCGCGTTAATTCACGCGGCGACAATGGTTACTGCTGGCGTTTTCCTGCTAATTCGTTGCTCACCGTTACTTACATGTACGCCGTCAATGCTTACTGTAATCACTGTTGTGGGTGCTGGAACAGCTTTTATGGCTGCGACCTCAGGCATTTTCCAGAATGATTTGAAAAAGGTTATTGCGTATTCAACCTGCTCTCAACTTGGTTATATGGTCTTTGTTTGTGGCCTGTCCGGGTACGCTGTGAGCCTGTTTCATCTGTCCACACATGCGTTTTTTAAGGCCCTACTTTTTCTTGGGGCGGGTGCTGTGATTCACGCCGTAGTTAGCGAGCAGGATATGCGGCGTTTTGGTGGCCTTTTAAAGTTACTCCCCTACACTTACGCTGCGTTTTTGGTAGGTTCTCTTGCTTTGATGGGAGTTCCCTTTCTGTCGGGGTTTTATTCCAAGGATTTCATTTTAGAGTTGGCGGGAAGTAGTCTACGCCCCGCAGCAAATTTTGCGTACATGCTTGGCTTAGTAAGCGCACTGTTCACCTCCTACTACTCGTTTCGCCTTCTTTATTTAACGTTCTACGGTGCGTCTCGAACTGAGCGCACACCGCTCGAGCATACTCATGAGCTCAGCGCCCGTATGGCATTCGCTTTGTTTATTCTTACCGTAGGTAGCGTCTTCTTGGGCGTATACGGCAAAGACTTATTCGTCGGTTTTGGGGCGGATACTTGGGGCGGAGCAATTATTAGCCCGGCGTATACTACACTGTATCACATTTCTGCTGAAGCACTTCCTACGAGTATTAAATTAACACCGCTATTCCTTTCTGTTACGGCAACGACAGCTGTATTTTTGATTTTTATGTCCTCGTCAAATTCGCAGCCAATGTTTCTAAACGATCTGGCACGTCAGGGCCACTACTTCCTAACACATAAGTGGTGCTTTGACGATGTGAACAATAGTTTTATCAATAAACCAACTTTACAGGGGGCGTACACAGGCCCGTTCCGTGGAATTGATAAGGGGCTCCTTGAACTAGTCGGCCCTACTGGTTTAAGCGTGCTTGTTCGCTGCTTGAGCGCACTTCTTACTGGCGCGCAAACTGGGCGCGCCTACGATTATGCTGGAGCCTTCCTCGCGGCACTTTATATTGCTTTGCTTTTTGCTTCTTTTGTACTGTATGACACAAACTGCGTTGCTACGTTTCCAGTAAGCCTTCTTTGAATTTGTAAGAAAGATGCTCTCTTCTATAGTTCGTCATAAATATCGGCACATTAAGCGCTGCTACGTATGTACTTGAACCTTGGAACTGCTGCAATTCTGCTCTATAATACTTTGAGAGACTTTTAAACTTTTCCTTTGGTGAAACTACGCAAAACTTTTATGACAAACTCCAACGCATTTAAATTAGCCGCAGCTAAAAAAACTAACGCGCCGATCAAAATGGGCCCTGAGCTGCCTAGACGTAACTACTCGCGCGGCAGAGGTGCCCGTGCTTTACACCTAACTACCAAGAAGAAAGCAGCCGCACCCGTGTACTGGGTGCGATTACTGTACAAATATTACTCAAAATGGCGCGCTCACTCACACTACTGCAAGCCGACCCCCAAGACAGCTCGTAGTGCTGCGTCTACTACAAAGCAATCCGTAAGGCGCAGTCGTCGGGCGTTTTTTGTTTTCAACAGTTTTCACACAGCGCGTTTATACCGCCAGCACGCTTGTCAGCTTACACATACTGCGCTGCGGCAGCGAAGTAAGGGTACCCTGTTAGAGGTTGCGCAACATGGTGTTTTTTCGACGCCTGTAAACGCGCGGCGGGCCCTTTTTATCTGTCTTACTGGCGCCGAGCACCCGTTTCGTTCCCCCTTTTGACGCCGGAAGCGCAAAATTTTTAAACAAAGACTCCCGCTCCTGTTTTCAAGGAAATCGTTTACTTACTGTAAATATCGACCCCCCAATACTTCCCCAATTTCGGGGAGCGTGTACTCGGTGTTACGCGCAGCTCTTCGGGGGGCTAGGCGCACATGTCGCCGCAAACATTATTTGCAAAACCAGCGGTTATGAAAAAGATTTTGTGCCGGTCCTAAGCGACGAGTGTGGCGGTTGGCTCGGAGTATCGACGATATTTTAGGGCTGAAAAAGGGGCCTGCTAAACTGCGCAGGCGCCCTCTTCTCCCAAGAAAACGTTTTATAGTCAAGCGCGTCCGCGGTAAGCATTTGACTCGTTTCTCTTTATTGCAAATGGGACTCCGCCGCTACGGTCGGCGACAAGGGCGCGTGCGCCGGAGCCAACTACTACAACAACGTTCGCGATTCTATCGGGGCCAATGCCGCGGTACTCTGGAAGGGTCCTCAACTTGGCCCTTCTATGTGGTGCGCCGCGGTGTGCGTTTATCGCGGGTTTTCGGTGTAATGTCCAGGTACAGGCTATTACACAGCCGCGCACGGCATGCCATCGCGGCAGTTACGGGCACCCCCTCGTGGAGGAGCGTACCCCCCTACTGCGTTGGTGTTTTTCGCCGAGCACGTACTCGTGGTGCGTCTGTAAATCAGCGAATTCTTCGTGCGCGGTATGCGCGTCGCGCTCTATTGGGCTGCATTCGCTGGGCGACAACACCTTTTAGTCTCAGTTGAAAACGATCTGTGCGTAGGCTACACCGGGGTGTGCGTTACCGCTGGGCGCTTGCTTTATGCCGCAGCGTGCAGCTGGCTTCTTGTACGCAGAAAAAAGAGTACTCTAAGTTAAAAACTTTTTGTAAACAGCTTTGTTTTTTTCGTCCGACAGTAAAGTACGGGCGGGAAATTAAATGGCAACTAAAATGGGCAGCTAGGAGACAAAAGAAAATTTATAGGGCGTTTTGTAGGGCAAATCATCGCGCCTGATACGGGCGACGCGCTTGTAAGCGGCTTCTCTTATCTCCGGCGACGATGCCTCGTAGGAAAGCGCGCCGTAAGGCTGAGCGGCGACGGCATCAAAAAGCCCACTGGTGACCGGAAGCGCATAAAAAGGAAGTATTACGCGCAATGCAGCGCGCTGAGCGGCAAAAGGTGCGAAATAAGGCGATCGAAGCTCTTCCGGAAACACTTCTGTTTGTGGCTAATCGTCTCGCACGGGGATATAAAGGCGCTTATATTGGGCACAAACGCCGCTGTCGGTGAAAGTTTAATCGTCTTTTCCTTAACGTTCGTCCGCGAACTCGCTTTTCCGGCCTTCCTACTCGTGGCTGTTACCAGCGCCACTATTTCCGCCTCGCTACAAACATTCGGCGCCCTCGCAGATTCTTACGCCGGCGCTTTGCTTACGCAGCGCTCACTAGTAGTTCGGGCGCGCAAAGACTGTTTCGGTCGCGGCTTGCTATATTAAATAAGGTACCTCCTCTATTTGTAGCGACTAGTGGACACTTCCTGAAACGCCGCCCGGCAAGTACTGCTGTTGTCAAATCTACAGTGCTTGCATCTCTCCCGTATTTTTCCGGCGCCCCTGCCCTTATTGTCGCCGCTAAAGACACGGCAGTCCATCCTACAGGGCGTTCTGGTACTTCCAAGAAAAAATTTGACCTTCCAGTGTCCACTATAAACACTAAATCTCTTGCCTAAGAAAGCGCTCCGCAGTCTTTCTTCCAAGGCGCGCAGCTTTTCTGGTCAAAGTTCATAGACCACAAAAAATATTCGTAGACAGTTGAATTTTGTTTAAACGTACATGGCCTTACTGAATCTACGTTCAAGAGCTCCACACAAAAAGATTAGTCGATTTCAACGTTCCCGTAAAAACGCCGCGCCACTCAAGATGGGCTTTGATCGGTCTAGGCGCAACCACCCCCTTTCTAAAAAACCGCCGCGGGGTCGTCGTTCTATGTGATATTACTTGCGGGCGAAGCGCCGGCGTATGTTTCGCTGGCTTTGGAAGCTACGCCGCTATAAAGATTACTATCGTCAGCCGCAATCCCGGCAATGTTCCTCCTTTAAACTCCTACCACTCTTTCGTCGGTATCGTTTTTACAGCCACCTAGAGCACAACTACCTGCCACGGAGGCACCAACTCTCTGCGCCTATTCACAAGTTTTCTACACGCCGCATCGTTGCTGCAAAAATTACACGTCGGGTAATTGGCTCTGTTCCTGGCCGTCTGCGACAGTTCCTCCTCGCCTGCACACAACCACTCCTTTCTCACAGCCGTACGCGACGACATACTCGGCGCAAGCTTGTTTACGGCGCGTTTTTACGCGGGCGCAAATCCCCCCAACTACTGCCCCTTTCTAGAAGCGCTGTGGTGACTAACCATTTTCAGGTGGGAGCTCCACAGCAGCGAGTTAGAGCAACAACTCAGTACGTTCAGTCCTGAACATCCCATTTACACGCTTTGCGCGGCCCCGCGTTTCGCGCCCCTCGGGTTCTAGCGCGCACTCTTGCCGCCGGGGATTTTACGCAACTTGCTACAAAACTTTCAATGTTTAGTAGTGCTCGCACTTCTGTTGCGGTTAATCGACGATTGTGGAGGTATAATACTAAAAAGGTTACTTCTATAAAAATGGAGGGGTGTGGTAAATGCGCTAATTGTAAGCGCGGTGCTTCCTGCAAAAGGCCGCGCTGAAAGCTGTGGCGACAAGGTCGTCGCGCTTATGCGGGGCTTTTTCGTAAACGCCGGTATCGGGCCGGACGCCGAGACCGCCGCCTTTTATGGCGCGCCAGCCGGCGCCTTTCTGTGCAAAGCGGTATTGTATCGCGCACGCTATCGGCGTTTGTAACAAAGCGGCGCTATTCAAAATTTTTGGCGAGGTGCCGCTACATAGCCCGTAAACAGGGCCTTTCTCCACGTACAACTGTAGTTAAGTTTGCTCCTTTGCTGGGCTATTTAGAGGCCCGCCGCTTTGAAAAATCTCGGGCGTTGCTGCGAGCATCTTGGCAAAAGCGGCCTAGTCGTTTAGGTGGGCCTCTACAAAATGCCGGGCTGCGTACCTCTTCTGGGCGCGTCCTTTTACAGCGCGCAGGTCGGGCGGCTCGAACCCCCTCCTTGCGGGTGCGTAGCAGCAAGTACGCAGCTGCGTTACACTACGCTCACTACTTCAGGGGGATTAAGCCCCGGGGTGAAAGTAAAGACTTCGTACGTTGAACAGCGTTACAAACAAAGAGACGGGTACCATCTTCCGTAGCACGTAAAGTCGTCTCTGCCCAGCATCAGATGCCGACAGTAGCTAAGGGGCATTTGTCTGGCGGTTTTACACAATTAGTAACTCCGGCGGTTGCAAGTGCGTCCACAGTAGTAATTCCCTTCGCACAGCCGCGGTACTTACTTGCGGATTCTGCACTTGCGCCCCAAAGTTTCTTTCAAAAAAAGTCGGCCCATATTTCGAGGACGCTTGCTAAACAGCAATTTGGACGTTTAATGCTCTGGGGCCAGAAAAAATTCTTGAAAGAACAACTTTTTTATCGAAAGAGTCCTAGACTTCGACTCCCTCTGACCGCGGTCACACGGCGTCGTAGACGAAAAGGTGGCTTGGGTCTGTTTGCTCAGAATTCTCTAAAGTCAACCTACACTGTTACCGGACTTCGCCGGGCCCTTTTTGCCCCACAAGAAGTCGTTTCAACAGTATTTCGTCGGGATATTTTACTTCCACAGCTGCGTGCGACAGACCTCCGGCGAATCCGTCAGCGAAAAGAGATTTTTCCTCAACACTGGGGGCGTTTACCTAAGCGCCGGGATTTAAAACCGCTTTTTTGGGTTCAACGCAGCGCTAATTTACGTGTTCGAAAGAAAAAACTTGAAAGATTACGTGCGCGCTATTTCCGGAAGAGGGTGCGCGTTCGCCCAGTAAAAAGCCTAAAAGCTTCCGCTGCTAAAAATTTGTTGTTGACGAAGACATCTTCAGTGCGCAAGTTGGCGAGCAAACAGCTCACACTTGTTCAGCAGGCTGTTTACAGCGAGACCCAGCAACATCGTCCTAGAAATAGTATTCAACGCCTTCTTGTGCAACGGGGGGGTGTAAGTGGCGTTCAGCGGCGCGCTAGCCTGTGGCAGGCGCGCAGTGTTCGTAGCATGCGTCGACTTGAGCTCGCCCTTTCGGCATGATCTCCTCAATATCAAACACGGCGCCGGCGTTGGGCCTTTCCGCGCCAGTATGGGGGTCTGCTACGGCGCTCATGAATCAGCCGGCGGACTCGCCGAGAGCGAGCAAGTTTAAATGCTGGCCTTGCTCGTCGAAATCGACCTCAGCAGAAGTACTGAGACCGGGGGTTTATTCATTTACAGTACCACCTAGGCTCCGCTGCCAGCGTTGGTTACGAGAGGCTGCGCCGCGTACATCGCCCGCATTCTCGCTTTTCGCGCTGATGAAAGCCCGTAAATCGCCCTGTCCCCTTTCCGCACCCCTTTAGCCGCCGTGCTTTAAACGCAAAACGCTATTATCGTCTGGCTGTAGAGCGTGTTCGTGCTCCCCAGACCTACGCGCTGGCTGGTCGTTTCTGCCGTCGTGGCCTGCTCGGAGAGCGAATGAGCCGACATATGCCTGCCCGACAAATTCCATGGCGTAATTTCAGCTACCCCGCACCCAGACGGGGTGCTCCGGCCACGATCCAGCGTTGAACTATGCGCTCTCTAGGGCGAAGTAAATTATCTCTTTTACCAAATAAGCCGTATGTGCAGTCATTTACAGCGTCTCGTCGCGCCCGCGAAATGCGGCGACTGGAGAGTGCTCTCCCTTCCGCAAAAGTTTGAGCGAATCGCCGCTGACGGTTGCTGGATTCCGCTACACTGCCTACACAAGATCTCCAACACCTTTCTGCTGTCTACTCATATGTACCCAGCTCTGTGTGGGAAGCTTTGAGGGTACGTGTCGGCTCTTTGTCAAAGTACGCCGCTGTGCAGCGCGCTATTTTAGTGAATTTCCGCTCGTGGGGTGTACGCGCATTTGGTTTTGCGCCGCGGCCGTTAACTGTTAGCCAGACGTCAGAAGCCACCGCGTATCTTTTGGCGCTTATTAAACTTGTGACGTCCTCCTCAAGTCACTTGCAAGTAATGGCTTCCGCCGTACTTACATCGGAACAGCAGCAAACACGGCTCACAGCATTGGCGCAGAAAGTTTTATTCAAGCGCGATTTATTTTGAAAGCATCGAGAATTGCCCGCGCTGCAAGCGCCCGTCGTTGCAGACCAAAACCCACTTCGCCGAGAAAATAGCGTTATTTACAAACATTGATTACAGGGTGCTGCGCGGTTCTTAAAACAGACACAGCGTGGGTACACGCCCCCCTCGCGTAGTCGGTATAGCGCAAACCGTGCAAAAGATTTTGGCCGTCGCCGCCTACGTTTTCCAGCATCTGGGCGCCGCCGTCGGTCATATGACTCGATGCTGCATGCTTTTGCTAAGCGGGTCGGCCCTTCTAAATTTCGCAGAGCAGCTACATTAAAGTTTGTTCGGGCGCTTCCGCGCCTCAGCGGAGATTTCCGCGAAAATGTAAGTGTAACATCGGTAAACGCGTTGCTGCATCGGCAACGTACGCTTGCGTGGCGGTTATCCGCTGTTTCGGCCTTTTCACGCGAGTGGCGGGAGCTAGAAGCCTCGCGCAGTTTTGTGCACAGCCATCGGTATCATCGACCTTTAAACGGGTTAGTGCCCGCGACGGCAAAGCGCCGATTTGCTTCTCTTCCAATTAATGCAGTATCACAATGAATAGCCCGAAGTGATTTACGGTCAAATCGAACGCTCCCCTACGCCCTACGCGCCATACGCACCGGTATTTTACGTCGAGCACTTCGCCGGCGACGTCGGGAACGCGCGTTTGCCGATCTCCGGGTAGCGGTGTTACAGCGTCGCACGCCACGAGAGCGTGCTATTCGCCCGTGGCGGTTGAAGCGTCGTGCTCGCGCGCGATTAGCTGCTCGTTCCTTGCCGTGAAGGCGCTTAAAAGAAACTAAGCGGGCAGTAATGTGGGGTCTTAGTCATCTAAGCGCAAGGGGGACAAGACCAGGTAACCGTGTGTTATCTACACATAAAATTTCTCCTTCTGGTGAAGTACTCCTTATTGCTAATAGGCGCTTGCGTCGAGACCTCCGTGCGTTGCGAGGTTTCAGCCTTTTATCTCGTCGCCGCCGCCTTCGGCGAAAGCTGCGGGACAGTATGAAGGGGCGCCGCGGACGTCGTCGTCGTAGATTTTTGACGCCATTGGGCGCTATGCTTTTAAAAACACACTGATCAGAGGGGCGCGAACTGCGACGTTTACGCCGTGTTGTGCGACGCCCCCTGCGAGCGTTTGTTAAGAAGTTTATTACGCCATTGCCAAAACTATTTTCTTCCCTTTACGGAGGTGCGCAACGAAGTAATAAACATTTGCGGGACTCTACGAAAGCACCCCATCATAGCTCCTTCGGTGTAGACGCCGCTAGTGCGGTGCGTCACCGACAAGCGCGCATGCGGGCCACGCCCCCCCTTCTAACCACAACAAAAAATTTTACCCGGCACACTTCTTCCTATCGACTACGTCGCCGATATGCTGTGTCCCGCCGACAAAACCGACGCCTATCTCGCCAACGCCGATCCTCTGCGCTTCGTTCTGTACTGCTGTTTCGCCGGATTGCGTTACGCAGAGTTGCTGTTGAGCGTCGGGCGCGAACATACACTGGACGGCAGTTTATCTCCCGAAGTAGCGAGCTACGTGCGGTAGGTGCATTATTTTTTCAGAAACCTGTTACAACGCCAGTAAAGTCCGAAGCAACAAAGCGGCGCGAACTTGAAGCGAGCATTGCTTCTAGGGAGGTGCGCTACAAGCTAACCGCTCAGTACGTCCAAAATTTAACCTCTTTTATACCGGAGCTAATTAACTACATGCTTTCTCGCCGTCTTGTCCATAACAATGAAAAAATTACTTTTGCTACCACGCGTCATCTTATTAGAAACATCTACTGAAGTCTGCGTGTTTATTTGAATGTTGACCCATTTGACAATCGTTTCATGATTCGCGACCAAAGTCCGGCTACACGTGTTCGTTTGACAAAGTTAATGGAAGATTTGTCCGCCGTGCAAGTTACTGAACAGCCGCAGCGTGCTGCCCTACGTTTCCGCTTACAGCCGGGTCGTCTGTTGCGTGTTCGTAACAAGGTGCGTTTCCGTGGCGATTGACTACGTAACTTCCTGCCCGCACAGCACGCGCTGTACCTTGAGAACGCTGATGAGTACGGCCTTTTCTTACTTCGAACGGACCGTATTGTGCGACTACGTTTCGGGCCGCGGGGAATTGCGTCCTGAAAGACGGCTTGCCAAGAGAGTACTCAGGAAGTTCGTGCTCGCCAACTGCTTACATTGCGCTATTCCAAAGCAACACCGCGCTTTGAAACAATGTTGCAGGGGACGCGTCGGACCCCGCACGTAGAGTGCACTCCCCGCAGGATCGCCCACATGAACCGTGTTGGCTTCTTTGCTCGGCCTTTTTCTACGCAGGCTAAAAAGGCCGCAGATATCGTCGGCGGCCTATTGCAACGGCGTTCACGGCTTGCTTTTATGGAAGACGAGTTGCAGACTCCTACAACGTTCATAACAGTTACTGCCCGATACCGAGTTCTTCCACGAATTGAGGCCCGCGGAAAGACTAGTTTTGTGGGAGCTACCCGGCCCTCTATGTCACATACGTACCTTGATCCGCGGTCTGTACGTGCAAAGTCCCCACGAAGCCGACAATACCTGCTACGTGCGCCTAACCAACCACAAACGCCAGCAGATTTCTCTTTTATTCTTCAGCGGTGCCGCCGAACTTTTTTTGAACGCGCTGTTCGCGCCCCTGAAGTACGCCTATCCCGTCGCGCCCGGCGTTTCGTTCGGCCGTGCCCCAGTTTAAACTTTTCAAAGACAGATGACATTGCGCTGTCTACCTTTCGTAGTACGACAGGCTATCGTTTGTTACCTGAACGTCTTAGGGCGCTGCAAATAGCACGTACACCGAAGCTTAGACTTTCGAAAGTGCGCGCCTACGCAAGTCGTCGAATTACATACCCGGTTACCTGGGCTTTCAGCCGCCCGTGGCCGGTAAGCACACCAGCTACAGTAGAGCTCGCTCCACCCGGCCTTTTGGTGCGTACTGCCAAGCAGCGTTCGGCGAACAAACTGTATAAAACACCAATAACTCTTCCCCCGTTTGCAGTTTTAACGCAGCCTGTAATGGTTGATCACCGTGCTGCTCTTGCAAGTCGGGGGCGGCGATACGTAGCACCGCTGCTTCGTAGACAAAAAGCACTTGACTTCGTCCGAGGACGGGAACAGGAGGCTGCTGTGGCATTCGTTCAGGCGGATTTCGCCTTTCCTAAAGTGCGATTACACGCAGCGCGTGCAAAAGCGGCGATACGTAGCGCTACGGAGGCGCTCGTTAGTGCTCGGCCTCGGCTTTGAGCTCAACAACAACAACTTCTCAAGCGTATTGCCCCTCTTACAAAAAGGCAAAAGGTAGTACTTGCGCGCACTGTAGCAAGGCTTCATACTATTAATTACAAATCTCGTTTAAAAATCGCAGCCGGCCTTCGGCAGTTACGCTCCGTTGCGAAACTTTTGCCGAAAAAGCAGCGTATTCGTGCTCAGCGCGGAAGCACCCATATACTGCGATTACGGAAGCTAAGGCGCGTAGATGCTCTTCATCAGAAAGAGGTTGCATATGCAGCGCGTGCCGCCCTGTCGAATAGCACTATTCCGTCGCTACTTCGCAATGAAAAGCGCGGTCCACGCGCTTTGATATACGGTGGTGCCGCTTTTTCAAGTGCTCATTGTCTATCTGAACTTTGTGTTACACGAACTCGTATTCAACGCCAAGCCCCCTTTGATACTTACCGCACCCGCCTATGGGATAAACTTACCTTACGTCGAGCAAAACGAGAGCGCGTTGCTAGGTACTGAATTAAGGAGACTGGACGGTGAATGCGGGATCCATGAATCGCTAACGTTGTTAGCCTTGAAATGCGTAGCCGACCGGGGCTACTTGCCGGTGAGCTTCGTGCTCGTGAGCAGCAGATTGGGGAGTACGTGCCAAATGTAGACGCGCAGGGGCGGGATATTCTTCTAGGGGATGAAGATGCTCCCCTTACCTCGGTAGGAAGTCGGCGCGCACGTTTTAGAGAGCGCCACGCCTTTGCGCCGCGCCCTCAACCGAAATTGACGGAGCTTGCTCGGGCGAAGCACGCGCAACGGGGCGCTTTAAAGCCTTTTGTTCACCAGCGGCTTCAAATTTCGAAATCATTACGTAAAAAACCTATCCCCATGATGTGGCTTGCTAATTACGAGTATAATGACTTTTGACGCGAGTTTAAGGCTGAAAAAGCTAAAACTCGTAAGCAGCGCGCCGAGGAAGCAGCGGCCCACCAGCAAGAAAATTTCACCCGCGCAGCTAAGGGGCTGGCGCCGATCCGTGAGCGGCGTTACGCACTAAAGATGCCCCCGCTCCCAAAGTTACCTAAAATTATTTGAAAAGAAATCCATCGACGTGTTCGTCGCCTCGAATGGCGTGAATCTGACGAAGTTTTCTTCCGTAAAGGGTTTCGCAACGCTTTCCGCTTTTATCCCCAGGAACGGAACCGGGCTCCGTGGCTAGAGGCCCTTATGTACACACGGGCGACTTTCAGTACTCGCCTCCGCGAATTTCGCCGCCGCAGTTTTCCGCGGGAGCAGAAAAAGTATAAATGACTTCAGCGGGTACGCAAAGCATTGTTTCCAACACGAACTACGCGGTACATCAAGTGACGAAAGTGGCGACAATTGCGTATGTATAATCAGCGACTACACTATTCTTTGTTTAATCTGCCTGATAGGAACGCTGCTCGCCGCCACTTCCGTAAACTTAACCGCCGCTCCCGCCCAGCGATCAGCAACTTTGTTGCCGCTTCACAAGGCTTGGGAGATCGTGTTGACCTAACGTTAATGCATTTAAAGGTTGCGCCTTCAATCTTTTGGGCACGTGTTGTTGCTCCATTTGGTTTACTGCGCGTTAACGGGGTCCTCATTAAGGACCCCGCCCACCGCTTAAAGCCTACGGATACTCTTCATCTCGAATGAGACCGCATTGCACGATTCCAACATTTCTTTGAACCTAATTTGCGTCGCCGCGAGGCTTATCAGAGACGTGCACGCCGGTCAACCTCTTCTTATCCAACAAACTTTGAGTATCATCGTGGAACACGCACTTTAGTTTATAAGCATGCGCCTGACGAAGCTGATTTGCGAAAAAGCAGCCGGCTACGAGCGAACTATTTCCGTTGGTTCAAACTAGACTCTGTGTAAACAGGTGCGCTTCTACTTTTTCTTTTTTAGTTACTCCTTTTGTTTTACGCGGTCTAGATTATATGAAAACACGGTGTTATTTCTTTCAACTTCCTTAATTGCTACGCCAACTTCATTTCTATTAAACACTACGCGTGATCCACTTGAGCAGTTTGACGTTCTGTCATTATCTTTACCTTTTGTAGGTGGGGGAGTAACCAATCTTGCGCTTTTGCTTGGTCTTAATATTCTACTGACGGGTGCGTGGTTTGCAACTTACAATGTACAGGTGGTTAATAATTACGATTTTGCTTTACGTGTACTTTATCAGCTTGTACGCGCTATGGTCAAAGAAAACCTGTATGTTCGGAAACAGCAGTATTTTAGCGTTCTGTTTTATCTTTTTTTCACACTTCTTGTTGCCAACCTTGTTGGTATGATCCCATATTCTTTCACAATTACTAGCTCTTTCGTGGTAACTTTCTTCCTAGCAATGATGCACTTTGTGGCTATTAACCATCTTGCCGTTGTAAAGCACCAATGACAAACAGCCGATCTCTTCCTACCTTCTGGGGCGCCGCTTCTTATCGCGCCGTTCCTTATTTTTATTGAGGCTGTTTCTTACGTCGCTCGTGTTTTCAGTTTGAGCATTCGTCTTTTTGCCAATATGATGTCAGGACACGCGCTACTTAAGATTCTTATTGGTTTTTCCTGAACGCTTTTAAATTCTGGCACCGTAATGGTTATTCTTGCGATGTTTCCCTGAGTAATCGTAACAGCAATTATGTTCTTAGAACTATTAATTGCATTCCTACAGGCGTATGTTTTCACAATTTTAGTTACCTTATACATCAACGATGTGTTAAATATGCATGACTAGCGGGATGTTTCTCTTCTCTCACATTCTAATTGCCGTTTTGCTAGCAGTTCTGAAGCTCGTTTGTCTACTAGTTGCAATTGCGTACTTTACGCTGGCGGAGCGTAAAATTATGGCTGCAGTCCAGCGTCGCGTGGGACCGAATGTTGTGGGGTTAATCGGTCTGTTACAACCACTAGCGGATGGATTAAAACTTGCAGGTAAAGAGGCTGTTATTCCTTCCCAAGCATCTGGACGAATTTTTATGTCTGCTGCAATGGCAGTTCTCCTGTTTGCTTTAAGTGGGTGATCGACTATTCCTTTCGGGCTGGTAGACCACTCCGAAGCTCTAAGTCCGCAAGCTTTAGCGGAGACTCTTTGGTCGTATGACCAGCACATTATGCGAAAAGGTCCAGCGCAAACTTTTGGCGCAGTTGAGCAGTACCTTGTACCTGATCTTAGAACAATGGATAACGTTGCCTATCTGCACTTTTCATTTTTGGTCCAATGCCTTGCTAAATTTCTTAGCATGTCTTTAGCGGAGAACATGCAGTGGCGCCCATAAGCGCCCCATAAGCGGACCGCTGCGCATGTTTTTATAGTGTAGAAGTTGTTAGCCGCGATTTGCCTGCTGCCTCCGGCAAGAAATCTTTCGCAACCCCTGTGATAATTAGGTGCGTGCGAGCCCTATATCGTTTAAAAAGATTACTTAGATAGCTACTATTTTACGCAAGGGGGGTCCCTTGCACAGCATTATTGCTGTTTTTAGTCGTTTTTGTAGAGCGCCCCCGCGCGTGCATTTTACCTGAGTTATCACGGGGTGTAAGATTGCTAGCTAGGCGGGCCGGGAGGCG